>Ga0070741_10018322_pt1 | contig 11353 bp, 12 predicted proteins | sample Coa_R1_4_FD_66440 | JGI IMG/M metagenome (GOLD analysis project Ga0070741, IMG submission 66440) | Surface soil microbial communities from Centralia Pennsylvania, which are recovering from an underground coalmine fire - Coalmine... | ecosystem: Environmental > Terrestrial > Soil > Unclassified ...
CCATGCTGGTGCCATGGACGAGGCCTCCTTGTCGACCGACCCGCGGGTCGTGCTGCTCCTCCTGGTGCCGGCGGTCGCCTTCCTGCTCGCGTGGATCATGGCCGGCGTCGCCGGCAAGCAGGGCGCCCAGAGCGCCGGCGCGCCGCAGCCGCCCGGCCCTCGCGAGCGCCGCGTGCCCCCGGCGCCTCCCCGCTTCGACACGCCCGAGCGGCGCGACGCGCCGATCGGGCGCTACATGGACTGCACGATCTTCGAGACGGCGTCGATCGGCGGCCTCGAGTACCGCTTCGACCGCGTGCTCGCGCCCGGTGCGCTCTGGCGCTCCGATCGGGGCGAGCGCTGCATCGCCCCGGGCCTGGTGTACGTGACGCGCTAGAATTCCGGGCACGGAGCCCGGACTTTGACCGCCCGCCGCATCGCGCACCTCGACATGGACGCGTTCTACGCGTCGGTGGAGCTGCTGCGCCGGCCCGAGCTGCGCGAGCAGCCGGTCGCGATCGGCGGGCGCGGCGACCCGACGCGCCGCGGCGTCGTCACCACCGCGAACTACGTCGCGCGCACCTACGGCATCCGCTCGGCGATGCCGATGCGCACCGCGTACGAGCTTTGCCCGCAGTGCGTGTTCCTGCCGGTCGACTTCGACGAGTACCGCCGCGTCTCGCGCCTGTTCAAGGCGGCGATCCGCGAGGTGGCGCCGGTCGTGCAGGACAACGGCATCGACGAGGCCTATATCGATCTCACCGAGCTGCCCGGCGACTCGGCGGCGCTGGCTCGCGCGATCAAGGACAGCGTGCTGCGCGCGACCGGGCTCACGTGCTCGATCGCGGTCGCGCCGAACAAGCTGCTCGCGAAGATCGGCTCCGAGCTCGACAAGCCCGACGGCCTTACCGTGCTCACCGAGGCCGACCTCGAGACGCGCATCTGGCCGCTCGCCGTGCGGCGCCTGAACGGCGTCGGGCCCAAGAGCGAGGCGAAGCTCGCGCAGCTCGGCATCCGCACTCTCGGCGAGCTCGCGCGGCGGCCCCTCGCCGATCTGGTCGAGCGCTTCGGCGCGAGCTACGGGCGCTGGCTGCACGAGAGCGCGCACGGCCGCGACGAGCGCCCGGTCGTGACGTTCAGCGAGCCGAAGTCGCGCAGCCGCGAGACCACCTTCGAGCGCGACACGCGCGACCGCGGCGAGGTCGCCGGGACGCTGGCCGAGCTGTGCGCGCAGGTCGCCGAGGACCTGCGCTCGCGCGGATACGCGGGCCGCACGATCGGCGTGAAGCTGCGTTACGCCGACTTCAGGACGGTGACGCGCGACGTGACGCTCGCCGCGGCGACGAGCGACGCCGGCGCCATCCGCGAGGCGGCCTTCGAGGCGCTCGGCCGCATACCGCTCGAGCGCGCGGTGCGCCTGATCGGCGTGCGCGTCGGCAACCTGTGCCGCGCGGGAGCCGGGCCCGGCGTCGGGAATTCCCCGGCAGCCGGCGTCAGCCTCAGTCTTTTTTAGGTCCTCTTCTGACAGCTCGCTGACAGCCCGCGCTGCGCCCCCGGGCTTGATAAAATTTCGGCCTACTCGTGAGGGAGAGCGACGATGCTCGCGAAGAGCCTGGCTGCGCTGGTCGCCATCTGCGTGTCGCTGCCCGCGCTCGCGGCGTGCCCCAAGCACGCGTTCACGGATGCCGCCGACGTGCACCTGACGGGCAACTCGCTCATGATCGTGACCCACGCATCGTCGAACGACGACGGCCGCATCGCGACCAAGCTCGGCGTCGACCAGGCGATCCGCTTCGCCAAGCAGGCACGCATGCCGGTCGTGTACCTGCAGGACGACCGTCCCGAGGAAGCGTACTTCATGGAGGATTGCAGCCCGGACTACTGGGTGTCCTCCACCGGCGAGGTGCGCTTCGGCGTGCCCGCGTCGCGCGTGTACCTGATCGGCGGCCATCTCGAGGAATGCCTCTCGGCGACCGTGCACGACGTGCTGCTCGAGTGGTCGCGCCAGCCGAAGCGCAACCTGACGCTCACGTACTTCATGGACGGCATCTTCTCGAACGGCCGCTACGTGCAGGCGAGCGACCCCTGGAGCGGCCGCTATTACCGCTTCATCGGCATCGTCACCTACGCCAAGCCCGCGGGCGAGCATTTCCAGAAGGTCACGCTGCTCGAGACCATGGCCGTGATCCGCGACCAGCGCAAGCAGTACGAGTATCTCGAGCGCATCCTGCCGCACTTCGAGCGCACGCTGCCCGATTACCGGGTCGAGCTCAAAGTCATGGACGACCCCGCGCGGGTGCTGCAGCGCGGGCGCGGAGAGCGTCCTCCGGTCCTGCGCTTCCACTTCATTGATTCCGCGATCAGCGTCGAAAGCGCGGCGCTCTTCCGAACGACCGAAACGTCGGCGCCGTAGCGGCGGGCAGGTTCCTCGCGTGTTACTCGGCGCGGACGGACGCGCTGATCGTGCGCTGAGCCTCAGCCGCCGGTGAAGCGGCGGATCATGCGCCGGTCGCGCTTGGTCGGACGGCCGCGCGCGTCGTGCGCGGGGTGCGGCGCGGCCCTGCGCCGGGCGAGCGCCTGCTCGCGCCGCGCCCGGCTCTCGTCGCTCTCGGCGTAGAGCTTCGCCGCCTCGACCGCCGGTCCACGGCGCGTCGCCAAGGCGAGCACCTCGACGTCCCAGCGCAGCTCGCCCGCGGCCACTTCGACGCGGTCGCCCGGCTTCACGTCCTTCGACGGCTTGGCGCGCTCGCCGTTCAGCTTCGCCCGGCCGCCGTCGACGGCCTGCGCCGCGAGGCTGCGGGTCTTGAAGAAGCGCGCGGCCCAGAGCCATTGGTCGAGACGCGCGCGGCCGCGCTCGGGGGGCGGATCGGGTCGGTTCATGCGCTTCACGGCTTCGGGCGGACCCCGGGATTTTGACGTATCGTGGCGGTCCCGCAAACCCCAGGAGGAGAACCCGATGTCGAAGATCCATGCAGGAGCCGCGCTCGCCGCGCTCGCCTTCGCGGCGACCGGCGCGCAGGCGCAGGGACTCATCGCGACGCACAAGCTCTCCGCGGCGCTCGCGAACGAGCTGGTCGGCGACGCGGTGGCCGCTTGCGCGCAGAAGGGCTACAAGGTGGTCGCGGTGGTCGTGAACCTCGACGGCGTGCGGCAGGCGTTCCTGCGCGGCGACGGCTCGCCGATCCACTCGGTCGACAACTCCTACTACAAGGCGTACACGGTCGCGTCGCTGGGCCTCGCCCGGAACGAGCAGACGACCAAGGCGATCGCCGACCGCCTGGCGAAGAACCCGCCGAGCAACGTCCCGCAGACTCAGCTGCCCAACGTGACCTACGCGCAGGGCGCCGTCGCGATCGTCGCGGGCAGCGAGACGATCGGCGCCCTCGGCGTGAGCGGCGCTCCCGGCGGCAACTTCGACGAGGAGTGCGCGCGCGCGGCGCTCGCGAAGATCAAGGACCGGATGAAGTAGTCCCCGAGGCGCGGACGCGAAACGCCCCGGTCCCCGGGGCGTTTTGCTTTTGCAACGGCCGCCCCAATGTATGGTCTTACCCGTTTGCGGGGAAAAGCCCACGCCATGACCTTCATCGACACGCCCACCCTCGACCGCCTTCGCGACGCCCTGCTCGCGCTGCACAAGACACTGCTCGACGCGCAGCGCGTCCGCTACGAGCGCGAGCACGGGCGGGTGGAGTCGCGCGGCGCGCTGCTGGAGCTCGTGCTCGAGGACGCCTCGTTCGAGTGGCTGCGCGTGCTGTCCTCGCTCATCGCGCGGCTCGACGAGCTCTCGGCCGCGGAGGACAAGGACGTCGACGAGGAAGTGCGGGCGGTGATCCAGCGCCTGCGCACGCTCGTGCGTTTCGAGGGCAACGTCGGTTTCACCGCGCCCTACCGGGAGATCATCGAGGCGGTTCCGGACGCGCTGGTCGCGCACGTGCAGCTCTCGCGGCTGCTCGCGGAGCTGGCCGACCCGAAATGAAAACGCCCCGGAGATCGCTCTCCGGGGCGTCTCGTCCTGCTAAGGCACGCCGGCCTAGCGGCGGGCGGAGCCCCCGATACTGCGGATGGATCCGCGATGCGAGGCCGCCGAACCGGTCCTGCCTTGTGGGTCTCTCACGGGATCACCTCCTTTCGAAGTTGTCAGCCGACAGTTTAGCAACCCGGCCGCGCTCCGAAAAGAGGGTCAGAAGCCTCCCGCCTGGCCGCGCGCGGCGACTTCCTGCGCGTGCGCGCACGTGGCGCGCGCGCCCGACATCGCGGGGCTGTCCTGCATCCCGGCGAGCACCTGGAGGTCCTCGGTGCTGCGCGATGCCATGACTTGGAGTTCGCGCGACTGCGACAGCGCCTGGCAGACTTCCGGCGTCGTGCCTTCGAGCTGGCTGCGCTGGTACGCGATCGCGAGCGCGACGCGGCTCGCGGAGCCGTAGTCGCCCCAGCCGACGAGCACCGGCATCGCGGCCTCGTATTCGTCGAGCAACTGCCACTTCGCGTATTCGGAATCGTTCTGCTGCGACGTCGCCGCGCAACCGAAAACCGCGGCAGCGCCCAGCACCGTGACAAACTTGGCAAATTTGTTCATTGCTCCCCCGCTCCTTGTTAGAAACCGCGACACCCCTGACCGGGAAATGCCGCTCCGGACCCGATTTCCTTCGCTAAGCCGGGCTCGGGACCTATCGAGCAAGGCAGGTGCCAGCGCCGCGGGCGCGGCGTGATAAATCCCTCGGATCGAGGGACAAAAGGTCAACCGGGGGCGGGAGCGGCCGGGGCGCGGGGAGCGAGCAGCCAGAGCAGGACGTAGAGGAGCACGCCGAAGCCGCCCGCGAGCGCGAGCAGCACGAAGGCGACGCGCGCGAACACCGGATCGATGTCGAGCCATTCGCCCAGGCCGCCGCACACGCCGGCGATCTTGCGGTCGGCGCTCGAGAGGTGCAGGCGCTTCGGAGAAGGCGCAGCGGACGGCCGCCCCGGCGCTTCCGGGACCAGGATCCACATGACCAGGTAGGCGAGCATCCCGACGCCGCCGAAGAAAAACGAGACGACGAACGCGAGGCGGAACAGCACCGGATCGAGATCGAAGTACTCGCCCAGGCCGGTGCAGACACCGGCGATCTTTTTCGATTCGGCGATGCGGTGGAGCTTCTTCATCCGCTCAGCCCAGCGGCCCCATGTAGACCTCGCCGAGGAAGGTGTCGCTGCGGCCCTCCACCGTCTCGGGCCAGCTTGCGTTGTCGATCTTCGGCCGCTGCGACGCGGGGCGCGGCTTGCCGTCCCAGCCGACCTGCTCCATATAGTAGTGGAGCTGGAAGGCGAACCCGTCCGGGTCGACGGCGAAAGCGCAGTAGTCGATGCCGGGGAAGAGCTCGGGCGGCAGATATTTGATCGTCACGCCGTTCTGCTCGAGGAACGCGACCGCGTCCTTCAGCTGCCGGTAGCTGCCGAGCCTGAGCCCGAAAGACATGAGCGTGGTGTCGGACCTCAGGCCCAGCTCCTCGCGGAGCGCCACCGGGTACAGCGCCATCGTGTGGTGCTCGGTGTTCGCGCGCAGGAAGTAGCACCGGTGGCCCTTGTACTTCACTTCCTCGGTCAGCGACAGCCCGAGGTCGTCGCGGTAGAACGAGACCATGGCATCCATGTCCTGCGCGAACAGCCGCACCGGTCCGATCTTCTCGATCTTGAACGGCCGCGCGAGCAGGATGCCGCCGACGTCGTGCTTCTCCTCGCGCCCGAGATCCGCGGCGCGCGTGCCCTTCTCGATCGGGATGCCGTCCCGCGTCGCCTGCATCACTTCCGCGTACTCGGACTTGTGCGGCAGCTGCGGCGGCTTGGCGTAGCGCACGCCGTACATGTCGCGCGGCTTCGAGTAGCCGTCCCAGCCGATCTGCTCGATGCCGTAGTACAGCTCGTTGGTATGGCCGTCCGGGTCGGGCGGATAGAAGTGCCAGTTGGATCCGGGGAGATCGCGTCCGGCGCGGTGGATCGGCTTGCCGCGCCGCGTGAACCAGTCGAACGCGTCGGACACTTCCTGCAGCGACCCGGTCTGCCAGGTGATCTGGTTCACCGTGCCGCTCGGCGTGCGCGCGGTCGGACGGAACGACTCGAGCGTGCGCTTCGGAAAGAACACGAACGAGTGATGGTCGGTGCCGTGGCGCGCGAAATAGCCGACCGTCGGCCCGGTCCTGCCCTTCTGGTCCTCGGGCACGCGCTCGCCGAAGTCGATCGGATCGGCGACGCGGAAGCCGAGCAGCCGGCAATAGAAGTCCTTGCTGCGCTCGGGATCGGCGACGTTGACGCCGAAGTGCCCGAGGCGGCGGATGCGGAACGGCCGGGGCATGCGCACGCCGCCGACGACGTGCTCTTCCGCCTGCGTGGTGGGAATCCGTTCGGGCTTGTTCATCGGGAGCTCCTCGCGCCGCGGCAGCGGCAGGACGCCCCCGATTTTACGCCGACCTTTGCGGCCCCGGCTGCGGCGAAAAAAAGCCCGGCTCGAGGCCGGGCTTTCTCCGATGCCGGAGATCCTGGTTACGCGATCTCTTCCGACATCTGCTGCTGCACGCGCCACGCGTTGAACACGAGGAGCAGCAGCATCAGCACCGCGGTGATGGCGAAGATCGTGTACGCCATCGCCGAAGGGGGCAGGTACACGCCCGTCCCGCCCGCCTGGGCCGTGTGCTCGAGGCGCACGGCGTACATCCCGGTGTAGTGCATGCCGCACACGGCGACGCCCATCACCAGCGCGCTTCCGAAGCGCTGCAGGTTGCCGCGCAGGTTGAACGCCAGCCAGAACGCCACGGTCGCGGCCGCGACCGCGATCACCAGCGACAGGTTGAACAGGTTCGGGTCGTAGTTGATCGTCGCCGGCATGATCATCGCCGCCATGCCCGTGTAGTGCATGACCGCGACGCCGAGACCGGTGAAGATCCCCGCGAGCACCAGCTTGACGACGCTCCCCTGGCCGCGGCCGACCATGTACAGGCCGACGCCGGGCGCCACGATCGCGAGCAGCAGCGACGTGAACGTCAGCGTGGCGTCGTACGCCACCGGCACGCCCATGTCGGCCGCGTTCATGCCGATGAAGTGCATCGACCAGATCGCGCCGCCGCCGAGCGCGGTCGCCGCGCCGAGCGTCCAGCCGATCGCCGAGACCCGGTCCTGCGCCTGCGGAATCGCGACGGCGAGCCGCAGCGCGGTGTAGGACCCGAGCACCGAGATCACGTACGACAATGCCACGAGCAACGGTTGATAATGAATTTCGCCCATTTTGCTTCCTCCCTTCTGGATTGATCCGAAAACCGCCCTGCCGTCACGCGGAATACTTCACCGCGAAGGCAGCGTGCGGACCTCCCTGCGCCTTGCAACTCGTCTTCTGCACGTGGGATCCGGCGGTGCCGGGACCCGCGTCCAGGAAGCCCTGCATGAAACCGGTCACGAACTGGCAGCAGCAGCGAAGCCGGTCGCCGCTGCAGAACGGGCTGTCCTTCACCACCACCTCGTGGTCGCTCGCCTCGACCTCGCACATCTTCTCGAGCGCCGGGACCAGCGTGCGCCGCAGCGCGACCGGCATCTTGAGCGGCGCGCCCAGCGACCATTCCTTCTTGAAGTGGTACGAGCCGAGCTTCATGCCGGCGGCGAACAGCTCCTCGTCGCGCACGCCGAAGTCGAAGCCCTCGGCGTACTTCTCCACGAGCTCCGCGATCTTCGGGAAGCTCGCCGCCATCTCCTTGAGCGCGGTGGCGTCGGGCTTCCGCTGCTTCTTCTGGGCCTCGGCCGCGTCGCTGCCCTCGGCCGCGACGCCGACGATGGCGTAGTCCGGGCTGAGCTCGCGGATCTCGGCCGACAGCGCCTCGCGGTCGATGCGCGCGGCGTCGATGCTGATGGCCAGCAGCTTGCCGCTCGCCGACTCGCTCACATGGTGCCCGCGCACGCCGTAGCCCTTGCGCGCAAAGAAGCCGTAAAGCCGCGCCAGAGCGCCGGTCTTGTCCGCGCCGCTGATGGTAATCACAGTGGCCATAACCCCTCCCCTACATCCATGTCGGTAGCCTCCTGACATTTCAGCAACTTGCATGCCGAAACGGAAGTGTCATACCACACCCCGCGAGCGTGAAATTTGCCCGGCGTTTGTGAGCTTCCGAAGGCGCCGCCGGGCTCGGCCGCGTCGTTTCGGCAACAGTGCGTCACCTCCTCGACTGCTCCGGCGCCTTGACAAGGGTCGGACCCCGATTTGAAAATGAACGTGTTCGGGAATTCCCGGCCGGCCCACTCGATGGCGAACGTCCTGCTCGTCCTGACCCTCCCGGAGCCGGTGCGCAGGCAGTACTTCGAGCGCCTGCGCGAGGCCTTCCCCCAGGTCCGGGTCGACATGGTGGACCACCACAGCAAGGTCGATCCCTACATCGGCGCCGCCGACGTGCTGATCACCTTCGGCGTGCAGGTCGCGCCGCACGTCTTCGACAAGGCGAAGCGCCTGAAGTGGGTGCAGGCGCTCGGCACGGGCGTCGACGGCATCGTCGACCAGCCCGCGCTCGGGAAGGACGTCGTGGTCACCAACATGCACGGCGTGCACGGCGGCCCGGTGTCGGAGGCGGCGCTCGCGGCGATGCTCGCGCTCGCGCGCGACCTGCCGCGCTCGATGCGGCTGCAGCGCGCCCACCGCTGGGAGCGCTTCCCCGCGAGCCTGCTCAAGGACAGGACGGTCGGCATCTTCGGCGTCGGCGCGATCGCGCTCGAGCTCGCGCCGAAGTGCAAGGCGTTCGGCATGCGCGTGGTGGGAATCACCTCGCACCGGCGCGAAGCGCCCGGCTTCGACGCCATGGTCGAGCGCGACGCGCTCGAGCGCGCGGTGAGCGACCTCGATTTCCTCGTGCTGCTCACGCCGTACTCGGAGGCCACGCGCAATATCGTGAACGCGCGTATCTTCGCCGCCATGAAGCCCGGCGCCTGCCTCGTCAACCTCGCGCGCGGCGGCATCGTCGACGAGGCGGCGCTGGTCGATGCGCTCCGGGCGAAGAAGCTCGCCGCGGCGGCGCTCGACGTCTTCGCGGAAGAGCCGCTGCCCGCGGACTCGCCGCTGTGGGACATGGACAACGTCCTCGTCACCCAGCACCAGGGCGGGTTCTTCGACGCCTATCCGCGCTACGCGCTGCCCGTGGTCGAGGAGAACATGCGCCGGTGGCTCGCGGGCGACGTCGCCGGCATGGTCAACGTCGTGAGGCACTGATGGCGAACGAGCGGCTGAACAGTCCAATCTCGACGCGCGAGCTCGAGCGCCGCTGGGCCGCGGTGCGCGCCGCCATGGCCGAGCACCGCATCGACGCGCTCGTCATGCAGGCGAGCAACGACTGGATGGGCGGCTACGTCAAGTGGTTCACCGACGTGCCGGCGACGAACGGGTATCCGGCGACCGTGGTCTTCCCGCGCGACGAGCGCATGACCGTGATCGGCCAGGGACCGATGGGCCTGGAGCGCGAGCTGCCCCCCGAGGGCGACGGCGTGCGGCGCGGCGTCGCGCGCTTCGTCGGCTCGCCCGCGTACGCCTCGTGCCCGTACACCGCGGAGTACGACGCGAGGCTCGCCGAGAAGGCGCTCGCGAAGTACGCCGCCGGAACGATCGGCCTCGTCGGGCGCGGCGCGATGTCGTTCGCGTTCGGCGACTATCTGCGGCGGACATTCACCCGCGCCGGATTCGTCGACGCCTCGGAGCTCGTCGACGCGGTCAAGGCGGTCAAGAGCGAGGAGGAGCTCGAGCTCATCCGCCGCACCGCCGCGATGCAGGACGCGTGCATGGAGGCGGCGTTCCGCCACATCCATGCCGGCATGCGCGACATCGAGGTCGCCGCGATCGCGGAGCAGATCGGCCACAAGTTCGGCAGCGAGCAGGGGCTGTTCCTCGCGTCGTCGGCGCCGGTCGGCGTGTCTGCGCCGTTCGCGAACCGCTACCAGCAGAACCGCGTGCTGCGCGAAGGCGACCAGTTCACGCTGCTGATCGAGAACAACGGTCCGGGCGGCTTCTACACCGAGCTCGGGCGCACCTGCGTGCTCGGCAAGGCGTCGCAGGAGATGAAGGACGAGCTCGCCTTCGTGCTCGAGGCGCAGAAGTTCACGCTCTCGCTCATGCGCCCGGGCGCGAAGTGCAGCGACATCTTCGCCGAGTACAACGCGTTCATGAAGCGCAACAAGCGGCCCGAGGAGCGGCGCCTGCATTCTCACGGCCAGGGCTACGACATGGTCGAGCGTCCGCTCGTGCGGCACGACGAGACCATGACGATCGCCAAGGGCATGAACATGGTGTGCCACCCGACCTACGTCACCGAGCGCACCTTCAGCTGGTGCTGCGACAATTGGCTGATCGGCGACACGGGCCCGGCGGAGAAGCTGCACCGCTTTCCGCAGCAGATCGTCGAGCTGGGATGACGAGGAGGACGATATGAACAAGAACGTGCTCCGCGCGCTCCTCGTTGCGCTCTCCGCCGCCGCCGCGGCGTGCGCCCATGCGCAGGCATGGCCGAGTCGTCCGGTGAAGGTCATCGTCTCGCAGGCCGCGGGCGGCGCGCCCGACACGATCTGCCGCCTCGTCACCGACCGCCTCGGGAAGGCGCTCGGGCAGCAGTTCGTGGTCGACAACCGTCCCGGCAGCGGCAACATCGTCGGGGCGCAGGCCGCGGCACGCTCGGCGCCCGACGGCTACACGCTGTTCTTCGCGACCGCGGCGGCGCTCGTCACCAACCCGTATACCTTCAAGTCCCTGCCGTACGACCCGGTCAAGGACTTCGCGCCCGTCGCGATGATCGCCAAGGGCCCTTTCTTCGTGCTCGCGCACCCGAGCGTGCCGGCGAAGACGCTCTCCGAGCTCGTCGCGTACGACAAGGCCAAGCCCGGCCAGCTCGCGTTCGCGACCGACGGTCCGCGCAACTTCTCGGGCATGGTCGCCGCGTGGCTGAACAAGCTGATGGGCGCGCAGATCCTCACCGTGCCCTATGCGAACATGCCCCAGGGCGTGCAGGACACGCTCGCGGGGCGCACGCAGCTCGTCGTGCTGGCCGTGCCCGCCGCCGCGCCGTTCATCAGGCGCGGAGACCTGCGGCCGATCGCCCAGACCTTCGCGCGGCCCATCCCCGGGTACGAGGACGTCCCGCCGATCGCGCAGACCTTTCCGGGCTTCGAGTTCATCGGCTGGTTCGCGTTCGTCGCACCGGGCGGCACGCCCGCGGGTATCGTGCGCGCGATGAACCGCGAGATCGACAAGGTGCTGCAGGATCCGGGGGTCCGCCAGCGCCTGGCGACGCTCGGCTTCTACACCGAGGGCGGCGATACGCCCGAGGGCACCGGCCGCTTCATCCGGAGCGAGCTCGCGAAGTGGGGCCGCATCGTGAAGGAAATCGGG
>Ga0070741_10018323_pt1 | contig 11352 bp, 10 predicted proteins | sample Coa_R1_4_FD_66440 | JGI IMG/M metagenome (GOLD analysis project Ga0070741, IMG submission 66440) | Surface soil microbial communities from Centralia Pennsylvania, which are recovering from an underground coalmine fire - Coalmine... | ecosystem: Environmental > Terrestrial > Soil > Unclassified ...
CCCATGACATCGCCCCGGTGCTCAGCACCGTCGGCCCGCCGGCCGGCGCCTATGACGGGATCAACATCATGGCCCTCGCGATGATCGAGGCCAAGACGACGATCGGGTCCTACTACAACCAGTACATCCTCGACGTCGTCAAGCCGAAGTCGGGCGCGACCGTGGTGAGCAACTTCGCCGACGGCGCGGCCGCCCTGAAGGCCGGCAAGCAGATCCAGTACGTCGGTGTCCTCGGCCAGCCGACCTTCGACAAGTACCACAACTCGGCGGGCGAGTTCGACGCGAACAAGTTCAACGCCGACGGCAGCGCGACCGAGGTCGGGAAGATCTCCGGGGCCCAGGTCATCCAGCTGCTTGGATAGAGGAACCATCCCCGCGGACCCAGAGGAGTCGATCGGGGTCCGCGGGGACCCCCGTTCGAAGCGGCAAATGCACGCCTAGATGCAGCTCTTCGTCGAGGCCATCGGCTTCGGAATCGCGTCGGGGGCCGTGATCGCGCTGGGCGCCGTCGGATTCTCGGTGCAGTTCGGGATGAGCAACATCCTGAACATCACGTACGGGTCGTTGATGACGCTTGGCGCCTATGTCGGCCTGTTCCTGATCGACCGATCGGTCAGCCCGTGGGTGGCTCTTGCCGTCGCCGGAGTGGTCGTCGGCGCCATATCGGTCGTCTTCCACCGCGTGCTCCTGGCGCCTCTGGTCCGGCGTGGCACCCGTGCCTTCGCGCTGGTCATAGTGACCGTGTCAGCAGGCGTGATCCTGCAGTACGTGATCGTGGCCTTCGCCGGCCCTGACGCGAAGAGCTATGGGGAGCTGAGCGGCCAGACCTTCCGCCTGCTCGGGTTCGTCCTGACCGCCAGCCAGGTGACGATCATCGTCATTGCGGTCGTTCTGATGCTGGCCCTGCATCTTCTGCTGACCCAGACGCACCTGGGCCGCGCCATGCGCGCCACCGCCTCGAACCGCATCCTGGCCCAGAGCTGCGGAATCGACACGGACTTCGTCAGCGACCTCGCCTGGCTTCTGTCGGGAGCGCTGTGCGGAGCCGCCGGCGTGGCGCTCGCGATCACCACTGTCAGCTTCGACTTCAGCCTGGGTCCGGTCTTCCTCATCCCGATGATCGCCGCCGCGGTGCTCGGCGGCATCGGACAGCCTTACGGGGCGATGCTCGGTGGGCTCGTCGTCGGCGTCGCCACCGAGCTCACGGCGGCTTACTCGAACCCGGAGTACAGCCAGGTGGCGGCCTTCGCCATCCTTATCGCGATGCTCCTGATCCGGCCGCGCGGCCTGTTCGGGGCGGCGTGGGCGACCCGCCGCCTGATGGCATAGGACGATGGAGTTCTATCTCATCGTCCTGCTCGTCTACCTCGGGACCGACCTCCTCGCCGCGTGGGGACTCAACCTGGAGTTCGGCGTGGCCGGCGTCGCCAACCTGGCGTTCATCCTCACGATCGCGGCGGGCGCTTACGCCTTCGTCGTCTTCACCCTCGGTCCTTCGGCCGCCGCGGGCAATTTCCAGCAGTACGTGGGCGGATTCTCCATGCCGTTCCCGGTTGCGGTCGCGGCGGGCGGCGTCGCGGGCGCGGTGGTCGGCGTGCTCATCGGCATCACCGGCCTCAAGCGGCTGCGCCAGGACTACCAGGCGGTCGCGATGCTGGTCGTCTCACTCATGGCCGCCACAGTGGTCAGCGCGGACACGCCCTTCCTCAACGGCAACGCGGGCCTGGTCGTGCTGCCCAACTACAAGCCCTTCGGAGACCAGGACCCGGAGGTGCAGCGCTGGCTGTACGTCGCCATCGTCGGAGTCGTCTGCGTGGCCGGCTATTACGTGCTTCGCAAGTTCACGAGGGGCCCGATCGGCCGGACGCTGAGAGCCGTACGTGACGACGAGTTCGCCGCCGCGGCGATCGGCAAGAACGTCGTGACGAGTCGCCTCTGGGTCCAGGCCGTAGGCGGTGCGTTCGGTGGACTCAGCGGCGCTCTCCTCGTCGCGTTCATCGGCGGCTGGTCTCCCGGCACATGGGCTTACGTGGAGACGCTCGCACTCCTCACCGCCGTGATCGTCGGCGGCATGGGCAACGACCTCGGGGTGAGCATCGGCACGTTCCTGATCGCGATCCTGCTGCTCCAGGGTGTCCAGTTCCTGCCCCAGATCCCCGGCCACATCGGCCTTAAGGAGGACCTCGGCTGGATCGTGCTCGGCGTGATGACGATCGCCTTCATCTGGCTGCGGCCGCGCGGCATGGTGCCGGAGCGCCGGCCCAAATACGGCGGCGGGTCGTGAGCACGGAAGGGAGACCGATCCTCGAGGTCCATGACCTCGTGCGCCATTTCGGTGGCGTGAAGGCCGTCGACGGCGTTTCGTTCGAGGTGCAGCGAGGCACGATCACGGGTCTCATCGGGCCCAACGGCGCGGGCAAGTCGACCGCCCTCAACGTGATCGGAGGTTTCGTGCCTCCCGGCGGCGGCCGCATCGTGTTCGACGGCGAGGACGTCACGGGCTGGCCCATGCACCGCCTCGCCCGGCGCGGCCTCGTCCGCACGTTCCAGCTGGCGCGCGTCTTCGGCGGCCTGACGTCAATCGAGAACCTCATGGTCGCAGCGCCCGAGCAGCGCGGCGAGACGGTGCTGGGCGTGCTCGCTGGCGCGCCTTACTGGGGTGCGCAGGAGCGCGACCTCCTCGCGAGGTCGCGGGACATGATGCGGTCCTTCGGCATGGAGGTGAAGGCGGACGAGCCCGCGCGCAACCTCAGCGGGGGCCAGAAGCGCGCGGTGGAAACCATGCGGGCACTGATGACGAAGCCGAAGCTCCTGCTTCTCGACGAGCCCATGGCGGGCCTGAGCCCGAGCCTGTCGCGGCAGCTCGAGGACCTCTTCCTGCAGCTTGCGGCCGACGGCATGACCCTGCTGCTCGTCGAGCACGAGCTCGACACGGTCGACCGGCTGTGCAGCAAGGTCATCGTGATGGCCCAGGGCAAGGTGCTGTCCGAGGGCAAGATGAGCGAGCTGCGCGCTCGCAAAGAGGTGCAGGACGCATATGTCATCGGCTGAGCCCGCGCCGGTCACGGCGGAGGGCGCGCTGGCGCTGGCGATCCGCGACCTGACCGCGGGTTATGGCGACGCCCCGATCGTCCGCGAGGTGACGCTGGACGTCGGCCACGGCAAGGTCGTCGCGGTCGTGGGCCCGAACGGAGCGGGCAAGAGCACGCTGCTCAAAGCGGTCCTCGGCATCGCGCGGCTCATGCAGGGAAAGGTGATGCTCAACGATCGGGACGTCACCCGCCTGCCCCTCCCGCAGCTGGCTCGCGCAGGCATCGGGTACGTGCCGCAGCTCGACGACGTGTTCGAGGCCTTGCGCGTGCGCGAGAACCTCGAGATGGGCGGCTACCTGTTCAGCCACAAGGAGCGCGAGCTCCGCATGGAGAAGGCGCTCGAGGTGTTCCCGCAGCTCAAGTCGAAGATGAATCGCTACGTCGACACGTTGAGCGGCGGCGAACGGAAGATGACGGCGATCGCGCGGGTGCTGATGCTCGATCCGACCGTGCTGCTGCTCGACGAGCCGACGGCGGGGCTGTCACCCGAGCTCTCGCGCGTCGTTCTCCAGGAGCAGGTGCGGATGCTGGGCGACCACGGCAAGTCGGTCCTGCTCGTCGAGCAGAAGGCGGTGGCGGCGCTGGGCGTCGCCGACTGGGCTTACATGATGGTCCGGGGCAGGGTCGTCATGTCCGCGCGGGGCTCGGACGTGCTGGCAAACCCGGACATGCGCGAGATCTTTCTCGGCGCGCAGGGGCCGCAGGACAAGACGGCCTGAACTCCGGCGCCCGCACCGCGTTCGGCGGTCTACATTGCGCGCGTGGGCGACGACCGGGCGCACGACCTGCTCCGGTCGCCGATCGGGCTGCAAGTCCTCCAGCTGATCTCCGAGCGTGACCGCGCGCGGCTGACGGATGAGGATCTGCGCGCGATCATCCCGAGGCTCGAGGTCCACATCTCGCGGTACAGGTCTGGCTATGACTCGCACGTTGCGTGGCTCAAGTCGCGTTCAAACGCGCTCGCGCCGCTGGCCGAGTGGCTGCCCAGGCGAATGCCGGGATGGTGGGGAGATCTCGACCGCACCAACCAGATCTGGGTGGCGCGGGGCGGCGAACCCCTCGAGCCAGGGCGGCTCGCGGTTGATCTTGCCCCCATGCACCGGGAAGCGTCCAAGCCCAAGCGGGCACTGTGACGAGCACCCGGACGGCGCCCTCGATCACGCCCTGGCTCGACCATGGCGAGAACCAGGCACCTGGCGAAATTCAACTGTGGGCCGTACAGGTGTCGCAGGAAGCACGGGTGGCGGAGATCCATTCGCCGGCGGCCTGGGCGTCGCTGGTCGAGCGCTACCCGGGCGACTCGCCGGGACTCATTTTCACGGGCGTGAAGCATCCTCCCGAGAGCGCGTATCGCCGCGATCCCGACTGGCACAGGGTCGCCCAGGACTGGGACGCCGTGCACCTGTCGGTCGGCGGCTGGCTCACCGCCCAGGACGTGCCCTACGGTGGGGAGGGCTACAGGACCGAGCTTCGCGGATTTGACATGGAGTCGACCGTCTGGTTTCGGTGGTGCTTCAGCTCCGCTTCGCCGCTTGCGGCAGCCTGAGCAGCTTCTCCGCATTGCGATGCAGGATCTTCTCGCGGTCGCCCTCATCCATCGGCATCGTGCGGATGTTGCGCAGCTCGTCGAGCGGCCATTTCTCGCCGTCATCCGGCCCGAACGGGAAGTCGGTGCCGAACAGGATGTGGTCCGCGCCGAAGAAGTCCATCGCGGTGCGCACCATCTCCGGCGATCCGCTGCTGATGGCGTCGTTGTAGAACTTGCGAAAGTGGTCGAGCGCCGGGCCGGTCAGCTTGGGCCCGCTCGCGCCGAGGCCCAGCCTCGCGTACTCCTCGGCCGTGCTCTCCGCGAAAGCGGCTATGCGCGAAGCGAAGTAAGGGATCATCCCGCCCATGTGGTGCGTGACGAACTTGATGTTCGGGTAGCGCTCGAAGACACCACCGTAAACCAGGCGCGCCATGGCGACTGAAGTGTCGAAGGGCCACGCCAGCACGCGGTCCAGGACGTCCTTTTTGACCCACTCGTAATAGGAAGAGTGCTGGGGGTGGATCCAGATCGGGAAGTCCAGCTCGGCGGCGCGCGCGTAAAGCGGCCACATCGACTCGTCGTCAAGAGGCCTGCCTTCGATGTTCGAGAAGATGAGCACGCCTTTGAGGCCGAGCTCGCCGTGAATGCGCTCGAGCTCCTCCATCATCACGTCGTCGACGACCGGCAGCACACCAACGCCGACAAAACGGTCCGGCCTGCGCGATGCGAACTCCGCGATGGACTCGTTTGCGATGCGCGTGAGGCGGTGGATGTCGGGCCGCTCCATCCCGAGCCACACGGGCGGACGCGCCAGGATCAGCACCTGCACGTCGAAACCGTGCTCGTCCATGTACGAGATGCGTCGTTCGTGTTCCCAGTTGTGCTTGCTCTGTGAGCGAAGCGCGCCCAGCTCGGCGCTCGGCCTGACGCCGGCAAGCGCGTCGATCAAACGCATGGGGAACACGTGCGCGTACGCGTCGATGACCATGCCCGTCTGATAATACCTGCTGAGGTAGTGAGCACCGACAAGCACTGGATCGGCCAGCCGATACGGCGGCGGGAAGACCCCCCACTGCTCCTCGGCAAGGGGCGCTACTCGGCAGATCACAACCCGGCGGGGATGCTCCACGTCGCCATCCGGCGAGCCGGCATCCCCCGCGGCAAGAACCTGAAGGTCGACGTGGCTCCCGCGCTGGGCATGCCGGGGGTCGCCGGCGCGTGGAAGTTCGGCGAGCTCGGACTGGCCGACGACTTCATGCCGGATCCGAATCCGCAGCAGCCCCTTCGCATCCGGAGGCCGGTGCTGGCCAGGGACGAGGTCCGTTACGAGGGCGACGCCGTGGCCGTCGTGGCGGCGGACACCGAATACCAGGCGCATGACGCGGTCGAGACGATCCAGGTCGAGCTGGACGAGATGGCGCGGGACGAGGCGGCTCTGCCGCCGCAGAAGGTCAGGAAGGGCGACCCGGACGCGGCTTTCGACAACGCCGCGGTGAAGGTCGCGGAGAAGCTTGCGATGGCGCGCATCTGCGGTGCGGCCATGGAGCCGCGCGCCGCCTTTGCGGAATGGGATGACGCCGCGCAGCGACTCACCATCCGGCCAACCGTGGGCGGCGTACACGTCCTGCGCGAAGCTCTCATGCGCTGCCTCGGACTCGAGCGCGCGCAGGTGGTGGTCCTGGCCGAGGACGTCGGTGGGAGCTTCGGCGCCAAGAACCATCCGTATCCGGACTACGTGATCGTCGCCGCGATCGCGCGGATGTCGAAGCGGCCTGTGCGATGGGTGGCGAGCAGGTCGGAGGACGGACACACGACCGGCCAGTCACATTCCGCCAATCTCGACATGGAGATCGCCGCGGATTCAGAAGGCCGTCTCGCGGGGCTCCGCGCGAAGCTGTCGTGGACGGTTGGCGCGTACGTGACCCGAGGGTCGTTTCAGATCGACAGCATGGTCAACCACGCGATGTCGGCGTACCACCTGCCGGCTTACGCGATGGACGTGACCGGCCATTTTTCGGACTCGCCTCCCGCCGTGCACATCCGCGGTGGGGGAAGGCCGGTCGGCAACTTCGCCGTCGAGCGGATGATGGACCGCCTCGCCCGGCGCCTGCACATGGACCCGATCGAGCTCCGGCGCCGCAACATGATCCGGCCCGAGGAGATGCCTTACGAGACGGGCCTGAACGGCATCGTCTACGACGGTGGCGATTACCCTCGTCTTCTCGACCTTGCGACAGAGCATGTCGGCGTAGAGACGATCCGCGAGAGGCAGCGCGCGGGCGAGCCGGTGGGGGTCGGAGTCGCCATGTGCGTCGAGTCGACCGGCATCGGAATGGCCGAGCCCTCGCGCGTTGTCATCCGGGCTGACGGGACGGCGATCGCCTACGTCGGCAGCACGCCACAGGGCCAGGCGCACCAGACGTTCCTCTCGCAGGTCGTCGCGGACCGGCTTGGCTGGCCGATCGAGAAGGTCGAGGTGCATGCCGGTGACAGCCGCGACGTGCCGTTCTCCTTCGTCACGGCGGGGAGCCGCAGCGCGGTGGAGGTCGGCAACTCGTCGGCGATGTCGGCGGCGTCCGCGCGCAGGGAGCTGCTGCGCCGAGCGTCCGAGCGTCTCGAAGCCGCGGCAGAGGACCTAGTCGTCAGCGTCGAAGGAGTGAGCGTGCGCGGCGTGCCCGACCGGAAAGCGTCGCTCGAAGATCTCGTCGGCGACGGCCTGGAGGCGAGCGAGACGTGGGACTCCAAGGGCAAGTCGGCGTGGGCGTCGAGCTGCCACGTGGCGGTCGTGCGCGTCGACCGCGAGACCGGCGGCGTCGACATGCAGCGCTACGTCATCGCGCACGACTCGGGCCGGCCGATCAACCCCATGACGCTGGAGGGCCAGCTGCACGGGGGTTACGCGCACGGCCTCGGCTACGCGATGTTCGAGGAAGCCGCATATTCGCCCGACGGCAACTTCCAGGCGCCGTCATTTCTCGACTACACGATCGTCAGCGCGCCGGAGCTGCGCGTCGAGCCGGAGCTCATCCACACGGAGACCGAGACGATCCACAACCCCGAGGGGTTCCGCGGCGTCGGGGAGGCGGGGACGATCGCCGTCCCGGCGGCGGTCGCCAATGCGATCGAGGACGCGCTGTACGCGATGGGTCATGACGTGTGCGTCGGCGAGGTGCCGGTGACGCCGATGCGTCTGTGGCACCTGATGCACGAAGGCTGACCTCCGCGCGAGGCGCCGTCTCATCCCCCGGCTGTGCCGGGTACTTCCCCGCCAGGGGCGGGGAGGGGAGAGCTGCCAGAGGCGCCGGGGCGGCGGAGAGCTGCCGCACCGCATGGCGCCGGAAGGCTATTTGCCGAAACGTTCTGAAAGAGCTTTCTTCGAGACTTTGCCGAACGTCGACAGGGGGAAGTCGTCCATCACCTCGAGCCGTTCCGGCAGCTTGAACTTCGCGATGCCCATGCCGAGCAGGAAACTGGTGAGCTCGTCCAGCGTGAGCGAATGCCCCGACCGCAGGATGACGCACGCGCACATGCGCTCACCGAGCACGGCGTCGGGCACCGGCACGCACGCGACGTTGCGCACGGCGGGATGGGTGAGGATCAGGTTCTCCACCTCCTCCGCGCTGATCTTCTCGCCGCCGCGGTTGACGAGGTCCTTGATCCGCCCTTCGACGAGATACGACCCCGACGGGTGTCGCCGCATCAGGTCGCCGGAGCGGTAGAAGCCGTCCGGTGTGAACTGGCGCGCGTTGTAGTCCGGCACGCGGTAGTAGCCGCGAATCGTGTACGGCCCGCGCACCGTGAGCTCGCCGACCTCGCCGTCGGGGACCTCCTGGCCGTCCTCGTCGGTCAGCTTGACCTCGTCGTCCGGGCTCACGGGCGTGCCGACACATTCGAGTCGCACTTCCTCGGGGTCATCGCGCCGGACGAAGAACAGCGTGCCTTCGCTCATCCCGAAGTTCTCCTGGACGAACGCGTTCGGGAACACTTCCGCCATCTGCCTGCGCACCTCAGGCTGGAGGCGCTGGCCGCCGGACTGCAGAAGGAGCACCGATCGCAGGTCGTGGTGTCGCGCTGACTCGTCCGCGATCCATCGGATGTAAAGCGCCGGCACGCCCGCGACATGCGTCACGTGGTGACGCTCGATGAGCTCGAACACGTCCGGAGCCTTCACGCTCGTGCCGACGACGACGCTCGCGCCATGCATCAGGAATCCCTGCACACCGGGGCAGGCGAGCGGCATGTTGTGCGCAAGGGGAAGGACGCTGAGCTGGCAGCTGTCGGGCTTGATGTCCTGAACCGCGGCGGCCGCGCGCGAGTTGTACAGGTAGTCGTTGTGCGTGCGCGGGATGAGCTTTGGGATCCCGGTCGTCCCTCCTGACAGGAGCAGCACGCATGGATCCGTCGGGTCGATCTCCGCAGGCGGAGGTTCCTCGCCTCGCATCCCGCGCAGCTCCTCGAGCATCACGACGTGGCGCAGGCATGGGTTGGCCGCCTGCACCTCATGTGCGAGGAGCGGGTCGGTGCCGAAGTAGGCGACGGCGTCGGCCAGGCTGACGAAGAAGTCGATCTCGAGCCGGCGATGCGGGGCAAGGGCGAGGATCGGCACCACGCCCAGCTTCTGCAGGGCGAAGTAGCAGTAGAGGAACTCGGGACCGTTGGGAAGGTGCAGCACGACGCGGTCGAGGGGACGGAGCCCGAGGTCATGAAGAGCGCCGGCAAGCGAGGTCGACCGCCGGCGCAGCTCGGCATACGAGATCGCCTCGCCCTCCGCGTAAAGAGCGACGCGGTCGTGATGGCGCTCGCACAGCTCGTCGAACACCTGGTCCATCGCGCGGTCCTGCCAGTAGCCGCGCGCTCGGTAGCGCTCCGCGAACTCCGGAGGAAAGGGCACCACCCCGTCGAGCGGCATCAGGTGGTCGCCGAGTAACCGCCGTCGATCACGACGACCTCGCCGTTCACCATCGGGTTGCTGGCGATGAGGTTGACGATGGTGATCGCGACGTCCTCCGGCGTCACGTTCCGCTTGAGCGGCGTGAGGCTCGCCCGGCGCTCCATCAGGCGCTTGTAGTTGTCCCCGAGCTGATCTTCCATCCACTCGCCGGCCATCCAGCCGGGGGCGACGGCGTTGACCCGGATCTTCGGACCCAGTGCTCCGGCCAGTGTCTTCGTGAGGCTCACGACGGCGGCCTTGCTCACGGTGTAGGGAAAAGGTTGCGGGCCAGGCCGGAGTCCGACGATGCTCGCGGTGTTCACGATCGCCGCGGCCGGCGATTCGTTCAGGAGGGCGACGCATGCTCGCGCGACCTGGAACATCCCGCGGACGTTGACCGCGAGAACGCGATCCCAGTCGGCCATGTCGAGTCCCGCGAGGTCTGAGGGTGGCGTGTGGATGGTGATACCGGCGTTGTTAACGAGCGCGTCCAGGCGGCCGAAGTGGTCCTTGATGCGTCCGACCATCGCCACGACGGCGGTCTCATCGGCGACGTCCGCCTGCAGCAGCAGGGCGTCCACGCCCAGGGCGCGGACCGCGGCCGCCACGTCCTCCGCCGCCTCGGCGCTCCGGCTGAAGTTGATGACGACGTCAAACCCGGACCGGGCGAGCTCCAGCGCGGTGCTGCGGCCGATGCCGCGAGCCGCTCCGGTGACCAGCGCGACGGGCCGACCGGTCATCGCGCGGTGGATCTGCCGGCCTCGGCCTTCTGCGCGGGCAGCCGCAGCACGCGCTCGGCGTTCTTGTGGAACACGGCTTCCATGATCTCGTCCGTGTAGCCGAGCTCCTCCCACTCCCGAAGGATCCGGTCGTAGGGCATGCTCGGGTAGTCGGAGCCGAACATCACCTTGTCTTTGAGCCGGCCGCGGATGTCGCGCTTCAGGCTGTCCGGGAAGTACTTCGGCGCCCAGCCGGAAACCTCCCAGAACACGTTGGCCTTGTGAAGCGCAACGGCGGTCATGTCGTCCACCCATGGCCAGCCCGGGTGCGCGGCGACGATCGTGAGGTTCGGGAACGATGCGGCGAGGTCGTCGATGGCGAGTGGATGAGCGTGGCGCAGCCGCGAGCCGAGTCCGCCGGGGAGCCCGGCCCCCATCCCGGTCGTGCCCACGTCGACGATCACCGGCACCCCCATGCCGTCGATGACTTCGAACAGCGGCCGCAGGGTGGGGTCGTCGACGGAGAACCGGCCCATGATCGGGTGGAAGTGAAAGCCGAGCATGTGCAGGTCCTTTATCGCGTGCTCGGCCTCGGCCACCGCCGTCGCCTTGTGCGGGTCGACCGCGGCCCAGGCCTGCAGGACCGTACCCGGGTTCCGGTCGCGCACGCCCGCCACGTAGTCGTTGGTGCACGGGGGTGCCCCGGTGACCGACTCGATGTCGAACGCCACCAGGACCGCCTCGATGCCGGAGTCTTTGAACTCGCCCATCACGTCCTGCTCAGTCTTGGCGACCCAGTCCCGCTTCCAGTAGGCGCCCAGGGCGTCGGCGAACGGGCCGTACGAGTCGAGCCACGGCTGGGTGCCGGGGTAGCAGTGGAGATCGATCCTGCGCATGGTTGCGGGGGCCGCGTTCTGTGCCGAGTCAGGAATCGGAGGCGGCCAGGAACTCGGCGGTCGCGGGTGGCTCGCCGAGCGCATCGTCACCGGACAGGTTCGTCAGCTGCAGCAGGCCCGGGCCGTACAGCGCCTCGAGCTCGGCCGGCAGGTCGGCGTACATGCGCTGGACGAACAGGTCGTGGCG
>Ga0070741_10018324_pt1 | contig 11352 bp, 8 predicted proteins | sample Coa_R1_4_FD_66440 | JGI IMG/M metagenome (GOLD analysis project Ga0070741, IMG submission 66440) | Surface soil microbial communities from Centralia Pennsylvania, which are recovering from an underground coalmine fire - Coalmine... | ecosystem: Environmental > Terrestrial > Soil > Unclassified ...
GTCGGAGCGGCCGTGATCTCCTCCTCGTCTCCATCGGCCGCTCCCGCTTCTAGGAGCTGCAGGAAGTCAATCTCCGGCGGTGTGTCGGGCACCACCTCTTCCGGCGCCGCATCGCGCTCGATCGCCCGGGCCACCGCCTCCTCTTCGCTGGCGGCGCTGTACAGGCCCATTAGGACCGCGGCGTCACCGATGTTCTTGTAGGCGTACTCTTCTTTTTCGATGAGCCGCTCAATAATCCGCGTGTCGCCCTTGATCTCCTCGTCTTCGGAGGTGGTGAGGAGATAGCGGATGACCGGCGTGTGCCGCTGCCCGAAACGGTCGATGCGCCCGTTGCGCTGCTCGAGCTTGATCAGCGACCAGGGCACGTCGAAGTGGAACATGCGGTGGCAGAAGAAGTGGAGGTTGACCCCTTCGCTTGCTACATCTGACGCCAGCAGGACGCGGATCGACGAATCCTGCTTGCCGAACGAGTCGACGATCGCGGTCTGATCCACGTCGGGAAGCCCGGCGTGAAAGATGCGGACGGCATCCTCGCCGAGGCTGAATCGCGCACGAAGCGCTTCGGAGAGCCATTCCAGCGTGCTGATGCGCTCCGAGAAGACGATCACGCGCTCGGAAGGGGCCTTCATCTGTCCGTAGCCGAGCCCCTCCAGCTCATCGATGAGCGTTCGGTACTTGCTGAACGACTTCTCGTCGACCGCCTGGACGAGCTCTCGAAGTTCCTGCAGGACGGAGCGGTCCTCCTCCAGCCCTTCCTTGCTCGTGTCCTTCGCCAGAGCTTCGTCGATCCGTTCAATTCGGTTCGACAGCGTCTCGACGCACGCGGCCGGGCTGGAGAGGAACGCCTTGAAGACCGTCGTGCGGTAGAGGGCGTCCCGCCCGGAGCCTCCGTCCAGGGTACGAAACCGCAGGCCGTGCAGGCGATCGAGGAACGCCTCTTCACGCGCGCTGGCGGGCAAGCGAACCAGCGCGAGGTCGCGATCCCGGAACTCCTCTTCTACCTGTGCGGCGACGTCCTTCTTGAAGCGGCGGACGTACAGGCCTTTGATGTCTTCGACCTCGTAGTCGTCGGGGTTCGCGATCGAAGTGGGCGAGAGCATGTTCATCAGGTTGGCGAAGCTTCGCGGGCGGCCGTTGTGCGGCGTTGCCGAGGTGAGGATCAACGCGTCGCAGGTCTCCGCCAGCCGCTCGGCGAGCGCGTTGCGCTGCGTCCCCTCGTTGGCGACGTTGTGGCACTCGTCGATGACGACGGCGTCCCAGTGACACTGCTCGAGGTAATGCCGGTACCGACCGTCGTCCTTTAGCGTGTCCACCGAGATGATTGCGCGGTTGTAGTACGTGAACGGATTGCGGTTCGCGGGGATCTTGTTCCGCACTCTCTGGATGCCGATCGAATCCAGGCGCACGAGCGGGATGGCGAAGCGGCTCCAGAGCTCCTTCTGGAACTGCTCCAGCAGCGACTTCAGCGCGACGACGAGAATCCGTTCGCCGTGTCCGCGCTTGATCAGCTCGCTGAGCAGAATGCCCACCTCGAGCGTCTTCCCCAGGCCGACGCCGTCGGCGATCAAAATGCGCGGCCGAAGCGCCTTCAGCGCCAGGTGGGCGGGCCTGAGCTGGAACGTCTTCTGACGCATCGCCGCGCGATGCCCCAGGTAGATGAACGCGTCGGTCGGCGGGGTGCGGCGCAGCAGGCTCTCCAGGTAGAGGCGCGAACGCCGGAAGAACGGTGAGTCATCGGCGACCAGGCGCGTCTCTTCCGGCCGCATCTCCGCCACCTCGTCGAGTGTGGTGAGGAAGATCGCGTCGTGGTGGCGAACCAGCTCGGAGAGACCGGTCACATGCACCGAGTAGCCCTGGTGAGGCAGCGCCTCGACCCGGCGAACCAGCCATTCCTCGTCGCGTACGACGACACGCGCCCCGGGGGCGAGGCTGGACACCGCAATGCCTGATCCGCCTGCCATTCAGAGCTCGATGAGTAGGTCTTCGCGACCGATGTCGCACAGGACGGCGTTCAGGATCCGTGCGTCGTCATCGAACCCGATCGGCGAGCCGAGGTCGTCCAGGACGTCGTGCGTTTCGAGAAACACGCGCGCGGCACCGACGACCCACATCCGCGCGTGATTGCCGAGATCCTGGTAGGTGCCAATCAGCCGTCTGAGGACCGCCGCGATGCGTTCCGCCAGCGGCAGATTTAGAAATTCGTTGTGGGTGAGGGCGGCCCGGACCCGTTCCAGGTGCGTGTCGATCTGGGGAAGAAACCGCGCAAGGTCGTGTTCCCCAATCAATGTCGAGCGGCGGCGCAAGGCGTCGATCTCGCGCGCCGAAAGCCTCTCGATCGCGCCCCCCTGAACTAACAACATCTCGCCAGCTTGCGCACCGTCGGCAGGCCCCAGGTCATGTCGAGTAGGCGACTGACGATACCTTTGTCAACGAAAAGACGCAGTGGAGCAGCAGGTCGCGTACGCGCCAAGCGGAAGCGGGCACGGCGGTCGGCGACATGTGCCGGCAGCCCGGCATCAGCGAAGCCACGTCTGGAATGCTGAAGATCCAGGCCACGGTGCCCCCCGGGCGCCGAGCTGCATGCTTATTGCCCCGGCACCGGTCGGCAGGCCGACGGCACGAGGTACGCCCGACTTTGCCCAACGGGCACCCGCCAAGCCCCCTGATCGTCGGCGAAATCGCCGCTCCGGTCGAACCCCGGCCGCCGCCCTTGACGACCGGGCATAACTTGGGCTCAAGACGAGCCGTTTGTCGGCGCCGATGCTAGTTCACGGGGGCTCTCGAATGTACGAACGCATCCAGGACGAGATTGGATCGCATTCCTTCTACCGCGACAACTTCCCTAACGAGGGCCAACGATTCGTCGCATGGTACCTGCACCGGGTCCTGCTCCTCGATGTCCATCAGACGAAGGCTGCGATCACCGACGGGCAACTGGACAAGCAGATCGACGCTATCGTCGTGGACGACGGGGAGGACCGCCGGGTGCGGGTCATCCAAGGGAAGTTCGTCAGGCCGGAAAGCATCGACGCCACCCCGCTCCGCGAGGTCCTGTCCGCGTGGACCCGGCTGAAGGACCTTCCCACGCTGCAGTTGGAGTGCTCGGGCAAGCTCGCTGAGCGCCTAGAGGCTATGCGCCTGGCGCTCGAGGAAGACTACGACGTTCAGTTCGAGCTGTTGACCACCGGGACGCTGACACCGGCCGCCGCAGCAGATCTCGAGGCGTTCAAGCAGGAGATGGCGGACAGCAACGATTTCAGCGCAGGGCTGACGCTGGTCGATTCGCAGATGATCGAGACCCGGCTATTGGAAGCGGAGTCGCGGGACCTGCCGGAGCTCACCACTGAGATTGAGGTCACTCCCGAAAAATGCCTCATCTGCGAAGAGGCTGGTATCCGTGTAGTTCTGACGATGCTCCCGGTCGAGCAGTGCCTGAAGCTCCCGGGCATCGTGGACGGCAAGCTGTTTCGCCGCAACGTGCGTCAGAGCCTTGGTATCAGCAACAAGGTCAACAAGGCGCTACGGGACACCCTGGTTCACCCGGAAAAATCGAGGTACTTTTTCTTCTTCCACAACGGGATCACGGCACTTTGCCGCAGCTTCACGTTGTCCGACGACAAGAGGAAGCTGAAGGTGCAAGCGCTCTCCGTCGTGAACGGATGTCAGTCGCTCTCGACGATCTACTCGTCGTCGGGACGGGTCACGGACAAGTCGTCTCCGAAGGGCTCGGTGCTGTTCCGCTTCTACGAGATTCCGCAGTATGACCTTGGCGAAGCCATCAGCATCAACACCAACTCGCAGAGTGCGGTGAAGCCACGCGACCTGCGCAGCAATGACAAACACATGCGCGGGATCAAGAAGAGGTACGAGTCGGCCGTGACCGGCTCCTACTTCATCACCAAACGCGGCGAGGAGCGACCCGCGGACAAGGAAGCCGCAAAGTGCATAGACTCTCCTGACTACGCGAAGATGGTCGTGTCCTGGATGTGCCAACGGCCCAATCTCGCGACGAACGAGAAGCGCCTTTTTGACGAGCTCTATAAGCTGCTTTTCCACCCCGAGCTCGACGCCCAGTCGATGCTCGCGCTTCGCCTCTGGCTGAACGAGATCGACAAGCACTGGCCGCAGCTCGACATCAATGAGGCGGTGAAAGCGGTCAAAGGGGCTGCCCGTTTCCACATGCTTTTCATCGTCTCCCAGCTCACTGCCCACGCGAGCAGCCAATCGGACAAGGTGCCACTCCCCGCTGCGACTATGGGGGCGCTGCCGCATGCCGGGATGATCCTCGCGCAGGCCAAGCAGTGCCTGAACCAGGCGCTCCACCAGGCCGTAACACAGAGTCAGGTTGCGGGAAGGGTTTTCAGCCCGCAGAACTGGCTTAAGGGGAAGACATCGGTGAACGACGAGCAGTTGGTAGCCGGCACCATCATCAACGTACTTAAGGGGATCGGCACGCCGGAGCTCGCCCCGATCATTGGCAGCTTGACGATCCCGGCCGACAAGTTCTCGTTCCGCTGGTCGGCCGACTAACGCGAGCCCCGCTTCCAAAAACCGCCCTCGCTGGTGCCGACTGGTGCCGGTTGACCGGCGACAACAGCGCGATTCAGTGAAGCTCACCGAAACCGAGAACCGACCCAACTCATTAACTCGCCTACATTAGCCTGAGCGACCGGACTCTTCTGATGTGCCCCCTATCCCCATCGGACACATTGCCCGACCCTACTCCGCTGTGCCTCAGCGCTGGCACCCGCAAACTCAACGACGACTGGATAACACCATGAGCGACCGGATCGTGATGGTAAGCTTTCGTCGCATTCCAGAGGGCTTCACCGGAGTCCTCTCAAGCGTTAAGCCCATAGAAAAAGGACGTGGGCATGGTCGAGTGCTCGCAACGTGCGGACACGTCCATGCGCGGGCGAAAGCCGTCGGGGCAGACAGCGCGCGCGAATGCGCCCAGAGGCTCTACGTCCTCCTTGAATCGCGAGGCGAACTTCCATCGCCGTAAAGCGAAACCGCAGCTGCCAGCCGTTGAGTCAATTGAGCTGACGGACCCGGCATGTTTGCGATACACCCGCCAGTCGTTGTGACGAGGCTTATCCCAGACCCCCCGAGGCCATGAAGCGGTCTAACGAAAGAGCATCGCGCGTACGATCCACTATCCCATTGGCATGGGCGGTGGTTAGGCACCCGGTTGAAGGGCGTGAACCAATCGACTTGAAGCGCCCAATTAAGACGCCGGTTAGAGACAGTAGGCCGAGACCACCGACATCAATCTCCGACGTGCTCGATCGAGCGGGTGAAGGCGCCACCTTCCCCATTTGCTCGCGCCGGTTTCACCGCGCTGCTTCACGCAGCAGCTTCATCGTCAACGCCGCTCAGCATCACTTGGGCAAACCGTATTTCAGCGGCCACATCCGCGGACGAGACTGGCGATTCCAGAATCGCGGGAACCTCGATCCGTTCCGCCCGGAATAACGAACGGTACGCTAAGGAAGCGCCCCCTCCGATCGCGCGATGCTTACACGCAGAGTCGACTTCGCTAACGTGCAACTGGGCGAGCCGATCCCCGAACGCGACTAGCATTCGGTGCGCCTCCGTCATTGTCGGGTCGATTTGCCTAGCATGGCCAAGGTCGAGGCAAAAACGAGCTTCCGGCAACAATGCGAAAGTATTCGTAAGTTCCGACGCGTACCGGCCCACGGCTTTACGACCGTCGGTGTTCTCTACCAGAACGGTCTCGCCTAGCGCCCGCCAAGCCGAAAAATCTTCAACGGCGTCGGGATGGATGATGATCGGCCAGTGCTTGTCCGCGGCCGGTCGAAGAAGACGCACGACATCGCGGTCGGACATGGCCGTTCTTTTGCTCGGCGCATGAATCGAAACGTACGTGAAGCCCGAGACATCAAGGTCCGGCACCGCCTCCATTAGTGGTCGAAGCTCCGCCTCGCGTAGCGAAGATAGCTCAACAGCCTCGATGGAATGACGTCGAAGGATGCTAAGTGCCGTATGAAAGTCACCCTTGGAGATTGCGCCAGTCGAGAACCCGATCTTCATTAGAATACTCCGTATTTGTGAACGAGGTCCCGAAGGTCCTCGCGCTCAAAGAAGAGCTGTGAAAGCCCCCGCTGAAAGGCGTGACTGATCTCGCGTATCCTGCCGAATGTAACGTCTGCGCGAGACGCTAGGGGCGGCAGGCTGCTAAGGTGGTCTCGCTGCGACTCAATTATCGAAAGGAACTCATCGTACGAATCGAAGATAAGGCGTACGGTCTCGACGCGCTCTTGCAGTGCGAGGGTTTGAGCAAGAAGCTCCAGAGGCGGGACGCCGACGAAGCGGAGGAGATGCGAGACTAGCGACCGTCGGTATTGTTCGGGTTCCGTGGCGGGCTCCGCAATGTCCTCGCTCGGGTGCAGCTCAACGCTGAAGCAAAGGAGCAGGCCAGCCACAAAGAGCAGCTTTCGAGACATCCTCAGCTTCGCGTTACGAAGAGCCCAGCGGTCGTCCGCGCGTTCCGCGCGCTTGGCGGCGTAGTCGACCGCCATCGTCCGCCAGAACCGTACAATATCGTTGAGCAAGAACCTCGGAACCTTGAACGGCGACCCTTCCGCAGAAACGAAGCCGGCATCGTCCTCGACGTATCGATCGAGGATGGCGCGGATTGTGCGCTCATGGGCGTCGCGGTCGCCGATTGCTTGGGACTCGAGCAGAAGAAGTACTCGACGCGTCGTATTTTTGTTCGTGTCCGCGTCTCCGCCAATGTGATGGACAAGATCGTGACTAGACGCCATGTGCCCGAAGATCCCTGTTCGCCCTGGCTTGCCGAAGCCTGCGAGCTCGAACTCCCGGGCAAGCTCTGAAGTGATCCGGCGCTGCTCCGTCATCGTTCGGCCGTCGATGAGCAACGTCCAATCAAGGTCGCTCCCCTGAAGGAACTCATCACGGGCGAGCGAGCCGAACACAACGACACTGGCGTCGCCTCCTTCGCCTGCGCTTGGAAGTCGCCTCGCCGCGAGTATCGCTTCGATGCGGCCGCGCGCGAGGCTCGCTTCCAGCTTGGCGCTCGCGATGTGCGACCACGATCCCCCAGTCCTCGTCCTTAGCTCGTTGAGCCATTCGACGTCGGCCGCCACAATCCTTCGTGTAGCACTTACGATAGACAGGGGCGAGTCGAGTCTTCGCTCGTCTAGCGATGAAGGGCTCCCCGGTTCGCGGACATACATGGAGAGAGATCACGAGGCGGAAGTCTCATCGCCCGTACCCAGCTGAGCCGAAGCAGCGGCTCGTCGAGCCGGCCTAGGCCTCGAAGCGAGAGCGTCGTTCACCCGGGATCCCCTGGGGCAAGAGGTCGTCTGACGTTGGTCCCGAAAGGACACACTCCGCAACTGGAGTTCACGGGGCTCCTGACGTCAGCCCCGTAACGAGACACGCCGCCGCTAGAAATTCACGCCTGCTTCAGCCGTCCGTGCTCCCTGACGATAGGTGACGAATTCGCTCGGAGTCAGGTGCCCGAGCGAGCCGTGTGGCCGGTCCTGGTTGTAGTCGAGCCGCCATGCTTCGATCTTCTGCCGGGCGTCCTCGAGCGAGAGGAACTGATGCACGTTCAGGCACTGCTTGCCGGGAAGAAGAGGACTGCTTGGAATTCATCGTCCCGAGGAGGCCGAAGCGTTTCGGGAGGACTCGGACGCCGACCTGCTCGGCTATATGGCCATGCAGGACGAAGGACCCGGAGACCGCGCGGGCGGCCTACGCCGACATTCGGCGTCAATCATCTGCGCCGGGCTTCTGATCTTTTCTGGTCGACACCCGGCCCCTATCCAGGGCCCAAACTTCCGTGTAAGCGATCCGCCGGGACGTACTAGTCGGACGCTCCGGCCGAAGTGCCGGCTCGGCCGATACTCAAAAGCTGCATTCGGGCTGCCGCTCGGATATCTTCTGACGAGGCAGTGTCGATTGCGCGAGTCAGCGGAGCAACTGCGTCACCGACCCGACCTTTTTCAATGTAAAGATGGCCGAGCATAAGCTGGTGCTTGCTATAGGCCGGAGCGTCCGGCGAAACATGCTCAAGGTCTTGAATCGCAGGATCGATTGAGCCTATGGCGAGTAGACTCGGCACTCGCAGGCCATGCGACACTACTTCGAAGTCGCCAAGTGACAACGCCGTGCCGAAATCATCGAGTGCAAGCGAGTACTGCCCGGCCTCAGCTCGTGATATTCCTCGGTCTGCATAGATGTATGCAGTCCGGGGCGACAGTGAAATTGCCCGTGCATAGTCACGTTCTGCGCGCTTGTAGTCTCCCAGGAGTGCGAATACCGTTCCGCGGTCAACAAAGCTCGCAGGGTCTGCTGGGGCAAGTAGACTGAATCGCTCCGCCGCGGATAGCGCAGTGCTATATTGAGTTTCCTCCATCCCGCGCCGCGCATCATCCTGGTACATCGATGCGAGATTAACCCGCGCGGGATAAAGGTGGTATTGCATCCAGGCGCGCTTGAATTGGTGCCGCGCTATATCGCGGTCTATGTAGAGCATCGCAACGCCGAAGTTGTTCACCGCGCACGGAGTTGGGGGCTCATGCTTTAGAAAGTCTCGAAGATCTGCCGCGGCGTGCTGATAATCGCCGAGCGAATTGTAGGCGGTTCCCCGCCAAAACTTAAGCCAAATCGCGTCAGTTGAGCCGTCCTGCAGGCCCAACACGTAATTGATGTTGGCAATTGCGGACCGAAAATCTTGCTCACTGATCCGAAGAAGCGCGGCGACCGCGCCTGTGGCGCGCGCAACATCGGTCGCGATGGAGTTTTGGAATGCAAATGTTTCGAACTCGCGCTTATCTGAACGTATCGGGGTCCCGCGGAGTCCGCCTGGTCGCGCATCGACATTGCAAATCAGCGGCCGGAGGACCTCAAGGTGCGCTGTCAGTAAAGCCACGTCGTTAGGAACCGCATACCATCCCCAGAGGATAAGGGTGGCGCTATGGTTTTGCGCTTCTAGCCGTGCTGTCTCGCTTCCCTCGGCCTCAGAAATGGAGCGTCCCAAGGGGATGACGGTAATCCACGGAGGTAGTGACGATCGGAGCGTATTCAGCACGATATCCGTGACGCGAAAATCCTGGATGCGAGGTCCGTCGAAATCCGCAACTACAATGCGGACCGATGGGTGGCGATCAGATATCCGGTCGTATGCCAGGGTCGTGAGGCAACCGGCCGGAATAAGTAAGATGAAGATGGAGGCATATCGCCGACTCTTTGGGTAACGGAACGGGCGGCGATGCCACGGGAGCGGGTGACCGCGGTGAGTAATCGTCGGAGCGGCTCTCGCCTGGGTGAGGTAGAGTGACGCTATCCATCCAGATATGGCAAAAACGCCTGCCGCCTGCATCGGGCGCAGGCCGGATAGGTAAGCGGCCAGCGGCGGGACCAGGACGGTAAGAGCTACACGAGTCGCAAGATGTTGGAGGGGTGTCCGAAGCGCCGCGAGGAAGGTCATCTTGCGTCTGTCTAGGCGTTTGCGGGAGTGTGGCCCCGATCAAGGCCGGCTAGCGATCGGAATGATGAGGCCATGCGACGCGCGCGATTAAAGCAAGCACGCTAGGAGTTCCATAGAGCTCCGCAATCGACGTGTCGCTTTGGAGGGGTGAATGTGTGATTGGGCTCGCGGCCACGCCGGCCAGAGTTGTGTGCGGCGGGTCTTGGTTAAACGAGAGGCGCGGCGGCCGAGGACGGTGCGCCGTTCGGGGGTCCGCGTCTCTTCCGGTTCCGCGCCTCGCGAGGTAGGAGCGAGTGCCGGAGGTTATCGTACCGCGCCTTGCTGTGAGTCGCGTCGGCGGCATCGCGACACGAGCCCAGGCTGAAAGCCGTGGCGCCGGCGGGCGTCCGTGAAGTATCGCCGCTTGGAGTGTCGTATTTTGGTATGAACCAGTTGCGGGCGTTCTCCATTCAATGCGGTCGCAGCTGCGTCTCCTGGGCGAAACGTGACGAAACTCGCGTGTGTTGGAGGCTCGCGCGGTATTCGCGCGGGGAGTAGCCGCGCGTCCGTGGACGTGGTCGGCAACGACGGGTAGTTTGGACATGGTTAGGCGGCCGTGGAGAGCGCCTTGCTGTCCCAGGTGAGCATTGAAGGACTGTATAGCAAGCTCGTTGGTCAACGACAACGGAACTGAACTGGCGCGTCGCCAGGATGCGTCGGGCGAGCGAAGACGTGGCGGTCCCGTCTGCTTCGCATATCCCGGCGCGGCCCAAGCCCCAGGCTGGGCGGAAAGACTCGCTCCGGTGCCCCTCGGGAGCATCCGTTTGAAACCGAGAGAGGGCCTAAGCGGGTGATAGCTTTACGATTAACCTGAGCGATCAAAGTCTTCCGTCGATCGGGTTCGATCGCGTCGCGGCCGCGAAGGATGCGCGCGCCGGCAGCGAGATTCCGCCGCTTGCGTCGGCGTACGGCGAGGCCTTCTTCGCGGTACAGGCGGTAGACCCGTGTGATTCACCCGGGTGCCACCTCGTCGGAGCAGCACGGTGAGCCGCCCGTAGCCAAACCGGCGCCGCTGCGCCGCGAGAGTCACGAGCTCCGTCCGCAGCGCGGAATCGTGCGGGCGGCGCGAGCGGTACTGAACCGTCGAGCGCACACGTCGAGCACACGGCATGAACGGCGCTGGCTCACGCCGAACCCGTCTTGCAACCACCCACCGCCAGACGGCGTGCAGCGGGCGTCACCCTGTCCGCTGCACCACGCCTTCAGCATCTGGATGTCGAGCGTGAGATCGGCCACGACGGTCTTCAGACACCGACTCTCGTCCTCGAGGCTCTTGAGTCGCCGCGCGTCGCCCAACTCGAGCCCGCCGTTATTTCGCTTTCCAGGGATAGTAGGTGTGCTCACTGATGCGTGCTTGCGGCACAGCGTCTCGACTTTAAGCCCCGCCTCGGCTTCCTTGAGGACGCCCGCGATCTGCTCCTCCGTGAACCGGCTCTTCCGCATGTCGCCCTCCTTCGCGCGGGGGCGGCTGCCATTTCAAGTGGCCGCACGTTCTCGAGACTCAGGTCAGGTAGGCTGAAGCGTTTGCGCGCTCAACCGGTCACTTGCCAGGGTCGTCCTGCCTACGGCCTTCAGCGCCTAGCGCAAGCACTACTCTGAGCAGTTGACTCCCGAAAGCAAGTTCCGCCAAGACTTGCTCTTGCCCCGTCCACGCACGCCGAGGCGCGGGTCGGGCACGGAGGCACGGATGCCGCGAGGGCCCAGCGCTCCGCGGGTTTGCACCGCTCTCCTGCAGGCTGACGCCACATAGATAACCGTGGCCAGATGGCCGCGGATGGGTGGATCGCGATGGCGGATGTTCCCGAGGACACACAGCGGTGGACGGGGAAGCG
>Ga0070741_10018325_pt1 | contig 11352 bp, 12 predicted proteins | sample Coa_R1_4_FD_66440 | JGI IMG/M metagenome (GOLD analysis project Ga0070741, IMG submission 66440) | Surface soil microbial communities from Centralia Pennsylvania, which are recovering from an underground coalmine fire - Coalmine... | ecosystem: Environmental > Terrestrial > Soil > Unclassified ...
GAAATCAACGGCCTGACCAGCGGCTACCAGGGCGAAGGCAGCAAGACGATTGTTCCTGCGCTGGCGCGCGCAAAAATCACTTGTCGTCTCGTGCCAAATCAGCGACCGGAACGCATTCGCAAAATCGTTTGCGATTACTTGAAAAAGATTTGTCCGCCGAGTTGCCGTCTGGAAATTGATGCCGGTCATGGCGCGGAAGCCTACATTGTCTCGCCGACGAGTGCGCATGCGCAAGCGGCATTGCGCGCTTTGGAAAAAGCGTTCAATCGCAAACCGGTTTTGTTGCGCGAAGGCGGCTCGATTCCCATTGTGAACGATTTCAAAAAAGTGCTCGGCGCGGAAACGTTGCTGCTGGGTCTTGGTTTGCCGGAAGACAACGCGCATTCGCCGAATGAAAAATTCGATTTGGATTGCTTCGAAAACGGCCAGCGCATGAGCGCGTTTTTGTGGCAAGAGCTGACGAAATAATTACGCCAGCGAATATTCGCGAAGAACGCGAGCGGTCGCATCGGACAAATACCAATCGCTTTCAACCAGTTGAAGCGAATCAATGCGCGACGTGCCGAATTTTCTCTCACGATTGGCCGCGAGAAAGTCTTTAAGCAGTTTCCAATTTGCCATGGGCGTCGAAAAGCGAACGACGGTCAGATGCGCCGCAACGACTTTATAGCGGCGGTCTAAATTTTCGCCCAGGCCGTGTCGGACCAAAGCCGCGCGCAAATCATTTCTCAATTGCGTTAACGCGTTGCCTTCGGGAAATCCCTGAATCAGCACCGCTTCGGGCGAAGCGGTCACGCCTCGAAATGAAATTGAGAAGGCCGGACGATTTTTCAGGACCTCATCCAAAACGGCAAAATATTCCGGCATTTTTTCGAACGGCGCCTGCCAAAATTCCGTGCCCGGAATAACAGATAAAATCGTCGAATGAAATTCCGCCGGTTGATAGAAATATTGCTGCGACGCAATGGCTGCGACTTCGTTTAAAAACATTTTCACGGCGTCGCGCACTTCCGCATTTGGCCGTGCCAGCAACGTGACGCTTCGGCGTTTGTTGCTTTGCCGATTTTTTAAAAAAGCATCGAGCCGGACAGCATTGCGATCAAATGCCAACACGGCATCGTCCCAGAGTTTTTCGTAAATGTCCCGCTCGGGAGATTGTCCCATCATACCGCCAATGTATCAAGTCAAACGCCTTGAAGCCACCGTTTCGAAGATTGGCACGCGTTAATCACCGCCCAACCCAAAGCACATCTAAATTGCCCGGACCGCCGCGTCCGCCGCGACGTTGACCGGTCGGCGCATTCGTGGTTGATGTCGTTGCTGCCGGCGCATTTGTCGTTGTTTGCGGCAAACGCTCCGTGCAAATCAAAATAATTTGGTTCTTCTTGGTGTCGAGCGACGACGTTCTGCATCCCGCTTTCGTCTGCACCGTTTGTTCCACCGCAAAATTCGTCGGACTGCTTTCTTTGATGATGGTCAGCGTGCCATCGCGTTGCGAACTCCATGCTTCCATCGTCGCCGGATTGAATCCGCCGCCGTCCGTGCCGTTGCCGATGGGCAATGTCGTCAAAATTTTTCCGTCATCCGCATTCACTACCACGCAAACACTTGGGTCCCCGCACATCGCAAACAAAATATGATTCTTCGCATCCAATCCGAGTCCGCCCGGCTCGCCCGCGCTTTCGCCCAAATCATATTTCGTCACCAACTTCATCGTCTTCAAATCCACCACCGCAATTTTCTTTTCGTCCTCAACGTCCACGAATAATTTTCCCTGCCCGTCGCTTTGCGCTTGTTCCATCGCGCCGCCGACTTCAATCGTGCCCGTCACCGTGCCGTCCTTCGGGTCAACCAGCGTGATGCTCGGCGACGAATGACTTAAAATCAAAACTTTGCCGGTGAACGGCTCCAGCAAAATGCCGTCCGGCCCGCCTTGCACATCAATGTCTTTTATTTTCTGCAACGTCTGCGTATCGAACATGCCCAGTGGCTTGCTGCTGCTGATGCCATGATGCGACTTGGAATCAATCGCCACGCCATGACCGCCGATGTTTGTGATGCAACCAACGTATTTATGCGTGTCCAAATCAAACACGAACGTATTTCCGCCACGCGGCACATAAACGCGACGGCCATCGCTGTCCGCATACACATAATCCGTGCCACCACTGCCCATGAGCTGCGTTGTGTCGAGAACTTTGTAAGGCTTGTCCGATTGGGCGAAAACATTGCCGGCCAATAACGCCAGCAAAACACATGAAAATTGCGCTAATTGTTTCATAAGATTGAAATGATTTATATCGGCAATTGAGCAGACGCGAAAGAATGAACCATAGTTTCAAAATTACAACTTTGTAATAACTCGCCCGCCGGACTATAAAGTCGGTCGCGACAAGATGACAAATTTTTCATTTCTGAAATCATGGCGCATTGTTTAGCGTTTCACCTGACATTAAATCATCATGCGCCGTTTTTTAAAAGACCAGCCGTTCTCATTTCCACTGTAGTTCTGCTGGTTGTATTTCTAATGAAATTTCCGCGGCGTGTCTGACAATTGTTTTGTTCCGGCGCGGGGCAATCACCCTATGGTAACTGCACTGCTTACAGATTAAATTTGAATCATGAAATCCACTCCCAAGAAAAAATCCCAAACCTTCGCCGGTCTCATCGCGGAAATTTATGAGACATGTGGCAAACAACGCGCCAAAGGAATTATTCGATTGGCCGGCAAAGCCCATCTCATTCAATTGCCGGGACACCGATGTGTCGAATTTGTTTGAGGGATACATTCTTCCAGTTGATTGTTGCGGAACAAATCGGCATGCGATTGGATAATTTTTTCCGCACTCAGTCGCGGACGCCCAAATTATTCTTCCCACGTTTCCAGTTCTTTGCGCAATTCGTCCAGCGGCAAACCGACAACATTGCTGAACGAGCCGGAAATTTCCGAGACAATCAGCGTGCCGTGCTCCTGAATCGCGTAACCGCCGGCTTTGTCCAGCGGGTCAATTTTTTTGAGGTAATTTTTGATTTGGTCGTCGCCCAGCGGATGAAAAGTCACATTCGTAGCCACCGCGAATAATTTTTCGCGATACGTTCGCTGTTGGATCAAACTCACGCCGGTGACAACCTGATGCGTTTTGCCTTGAAGCTGCAAAAGCATTTCCTTCGCCTCGTTCAAATCCTTCGGCTTGCCGAAAACTTTGCGCCCGAGAAAAACCAGCGTGTCCGCGCCAATCACAAGGCAGTCGGGAAATTTTTTGGCAATCGAACGCGCCTTGCGATGCGCGTTCAACTGGCACAATTCGTAAGGCGAAAGCTGGTCGTCAAAAATTTCCTTTGCGCCGTCGGATTTGATTTGAAATTCCAAATCCAATTGCCGCAGCAATTCCATTCGTCGCGGCGATTTCGAAGCCAAAATGAGCGGCGGCACATTCACGACGCCAATTTATGCCGGAATACAAATTTGTCGAACGCAGAAATTTTACAAATTTTTGAACCTTGAACGCTGAACGCTGAACCATGAAACTGGCTGCGTGCAAAACAAACGCCACATCGTCAACATCGCGCTCATCGGTTTCATGGGCACGGGCAAAACATCCGTCGGCAAACTCGTGGCGGAACAATTGCATTTCGATTACCTCGACACTGATGAAATGATTCAATCCGCCACCGGCAAAACCATCGCGGAAATTTTCAAAAATGAAGGCGAAAAAAATTTCCGCGAATTGGAAGAAAAGGTTGTGGAAGAAATTTCCGTGCGAACTAAAACCGTAGTTTCCACCGGCGGCGGCTTGCCGGTGAATCCAAATAATCTTGCGACTCTGAAATCGCACGCGCTGGTCGTCTGCCTTTGGGCGTCACCGGAAAAAATTTGGGAACGAGTCAAAAACCAATCGCATCGTCCCCTGCTTCACGACGAAAATCCCCAGCAAAAAATCCGCGAACTGCTCGCCGCCCGCGAGCCGTTTTACAAAAAGGCGGACGTTTTGCTGAACACGGAATTGCGCTCGCTTCGCGAGGTCGCGCAGCAGGTCGTCCATCAATTCCGCCTCGAATCCGCGCGCCGATGAAAGAACAAATTCGTCAGCACGCGCTGGAATTGGGCTTTGACGATTGCCGGTTCACTTCCGCAAATGTTCCCGATAACGCTCAACAATTTCAAAAATGGCTCGCCGAAAAAAAATTCGGCGAAATGTCATGGCTCGAACGCAACGCTGAAAAACGAATCGAGCTGCAAAAAGTTTTGGAAAATGCAAAAACAGCGATTTGTTTAGCTGCGAGTTATCATTTTGAATTTCCGCAATCCGCAATCTGCAATCCGCAATCGGGTATTGTTGCCCGCTACGCTCAATTCGACGATTACCACAACGTTTTAGCGATACGACTTAAATTGCTGACGCAATTTGTCAACGAAACAGGCAGCGCAGAAACAAGGTCACTTTGGTATGTTGACACCGGTCCGATTTTGGAACGCGACTTGGCCCAACGCGCCGGAATTGGATTTGTCGGCAAGCATACTAATTTAATTAGTCGTAAATTTGGCAATTGGATTTTTCTTTCGGAAATCATCACGACGCTCGAACTCCAACCGGACGCGACGGAAAAAAATCATTGCGGCAAATGCACGCGCTGCATTTCTGCGTGTCCGACAAATGCGATTACCGCGCCATTTGAACTGGACGCGCGCAAATGTATTTCGTATCTGACGATTGAGTTGAAAGGTTCGATTCCGATTGAATTCCGCCGCGCCATCGGCAATCGCATTTACGGCTGCGATGATTGCCTTGCCGTTTGTCCGTGGAACAAATTTGCGCGCGAGGGACAATTGATGAAATCGCATCTGCGAAACGATTTGCAACAGCCGGATTTAATTGAACTGCTTTCGCTCGATGCTCAAAATTTCAAACAAAAATTCGTCGGCTCGCCAATTTTGAGAACGAAACGCCGCGGATTTTTGCGAAATGTCTGCGTCGCGCTTGGAAATGTCGGCAATGAATCAGCTTTGTCTCATTTGGAAAAAGCCGCGAATGACTCGGAAGAATTGATTCGAGAACACGCGCGCTGGGCGATTTCAGAAATTGAATCGCGCGAAAAATAATTTATTCGGGAATTGTCTTCAACTCAACGTCACCGTCAATCGCATGATGTCCGCCAACCGAAGCGCGAACCGCTTTTACGTCGTCCGCTGTCACCGCATCGGCGTTGTTGCCCCACGACGCGCGGATGTAAGTCAATATCGCCGCCAAATCAGCATCGGACATCGCGGAACCGACCGCCGCCATGCCCGTTGGAAAATTCATCGGTTGCCCTTTGACGGTGATGGTGCCGTTGAGCCCCAACTGTGGAATTTCCACCAGTCGATGAAAACCTTTCGCGTTCACCCATTCCGAACCCGCGAGTGGCGGCGCTTTGCCGGGCATGCCCATGCCGTCCGGCCCGTGGCATGTGCCGCAATTAATTTCGTAAACCTGTTTGCCATGCGCGACAATCGCCGCTTCGCCGGACAACGGCTGATACGCCGCCAATTGCCCCGCACTTTGATAAGGCCCGTAAACTTTCGCGTCGAACCAACCGCTGTGATGGTCGAAATAAACTCCGCCAAGAAAAATCAGCGTCAACATCAGCGCGATAATCCAAATCGGCACGGTCAAGTGCGTTGACGTTTGCGATTTCGAATTGGAAAGGTCGTGGTTCATTTTTTTTCAGCAGGCGCAGAAACCGTCGGCGTGAATGGCGCGTCATACAACGGCACGTCGGCGCGCAAACTCACCAAATACGCCGCAAGATTTTTCGCATCGTCAGTCGGAATGACTTCGGAATCGTCCGGCACAATTCCTTTCGGTAATGACAAAGCGTCCGGCGACAATTCACCGTTAATTTTCTTGCGGACGACAAAAAGATATTTGAACGGAGGCATCGCGGAATTTTTGTCCACGCTTTGCGGCGCGTAGAGATGCTGCAATTGCAAATTCATTGTGTAACGCGCACCGACGTTTGCCAAATCCGGTCCCGCGCGCAGACTTCCCAATTGCACCGGATAATCCCAAAGAAAATCTTCTGCAACACTTTGGCGAATTCCCCAGCCGCGCGAAATGTCCGCTCCAGTCGCATTAATATGAATTTCCGCCTTTGCGCCAGCCCCTGTGAGTTTGTCCGAATTGTCGCCCGCAACTTCCTTCGTTACGCCGGAAAAAATAGTTTTCGGCAATTGATTCGTCGCTAAATCTTTGTCCGCCGGCGCGATTTCGCCGAGAACTTTTTGCACGGCGCGCAAATTTTTCCCGGCGCCCATCAAAACCACGTCGCACGTCATTCCATCCTGTCGCACTTGCGTCGTATGACATGCCGCGCAACCTTGCGCGCGATAAACCTGCAAGCCGAGCGTCGCATCGCCGGTGCGTTGAAGCGGATATGTGTCCGTGGAATTGAGAACAGTCGTCTGCTTTTCGGTTCCCAATTGCGAAATGCCGCCGACAACAAATCCGCCAAATGACGCGCCGAGCGCGACGAACACCGCAAGAAAAATTGGAAATGAACTTTTCACGATTTCACCTCCGACGCTTGCAGCGGCGCGTTCAAAGCTTTCCAGCCGGATTTGAGCAATCCAAATTTCCATCTAGCGGTCATGACAAAAATATTTGCGGCGAACAGAAAACTACCGAGCAGTAACAGTAATTGGCCGGTCGTGCTGAAACGGAATGCAATCAGTGTCGCACTGGAAACATCGTCAAAAGCGATTTTTGGATTTTCCAATTTCATTCCCTGCACAATTCCCGCGACGGCGAGCGAGCCGACGAGTAAAACGAGTCCGGCGATGAACAGCCAATGTTGCACGCGGACAAATTTCGGATACGGCAATTCACATCCCATCACGCGCAGCATCAGTTCATAAAATCCGCCGAGGATGACAATCGCGAAGAAACCGAGCAGTTGAAATTGTGTTTGCGCCGGACCAAACCAGGTAAATCCAACGACACGGCTAAAATGCGGACACGCCTGCGCGATAAGCATCAGACTGGATAAAATAAACGCTGCCGTTCCAAATTTGATGTAGCAGAACGGTCCGCCTTTGCATTGCGTGTTCGCGCCATAAACCGTTTTCACAGAAATTTTCGCGATGGCAATCAACGGAATGATTAACAGCGCCGATGCGACCGTGCTTGCGGCAGGCAGCCAAGCCGGAACCGGCGCGCCTTGCGGAATGCCACACCACGTTCCAAAAATAATCAGCGTCCAAAACGCGAACAACGCGAGATAATGATTGTGCAGCGGGCGTCCGGCGAATTTTGGCAGGAAATAAAATGCCGCGCCAATGCCAACGAGCGCGAGCCAGACGAAAATTAAATTGTTCGCGAACCACCAATCAATCACCGCTTGCGCCACACCGCGAACAGGGCAAATCACGAGAAAGAAATTTGCCGCCGCATAAATCCATGGAAACCAAAGCAGCGCGGCAATCAAAAACCAGTGCGACACGTGCAATTCGCGATGATGCCGCGCGCCGAACGTTGCGAATGCAGAAATCGCAAACAGGAAAAATGCGCAGAGCAATAAAACAAACGCGCCGCGACCGTATTCCAGCCACAAAAAGCCGGTGCTGTTGCCGGACAAAATTACCAGCGTTCCCACAACGACGCCCAGATGCCAAATGTTTGCAGCAACGATTGGCAGAAGCGGCAGCACAATCGGAATTTGGCTTAAGCGCGCAAAAATCCAGAGCATCACACCGAGCGCGGCGGGAATGCAAAAGCCGTAAAGAATTAAATCGTTCGCCGCCGGTTGAACGCGGCCGTAAGTCAGCCAAGCACAATTGGCAAACATGTCCGGCTTGTGAAACGTAAGCGAAGCGACAATCGAAAGCGCGAGGCCAATGACGAGCCACAGCGCCGCGCCGCCAAACAGTGCGAGCAGCGGCACGCGACAGGACGCGTCAATTTCGGAAACGGAAATTTTATTTTCGTTCACGTTCATTCGTAGAGATTTTTCTTCGGCGCGGCATTTGTCGGCGCGGGCGCACTCGCCTGATTTTCGCGCCAAATTAAATTTGCACGGGCACTTTCCGCACTCTGACTTGCGATTATTTGCATCGCGGTTTCAATTGGCAATCGGACGATGCCGCGTTGCTGGTCAACCCAGCCGGGATTTTCGAGCGCGATGCTTTCTGTATGGCGAATTTCCGCGAGCGATTTGGAAATCGTCGCGTCGCGTTCGGCGTCAATGGCCGGAACGGAAATGGAAAATTTCGCAATCGCGATGAGCGCGACGAAAATCACGAACGCGATGATAAATCCGATGGCCGCTCCGCTGGCGCGATTTACATTTTCGTGATTCATTGTGCGCCTCCTTCATCCGGCAGCGTGTCCGGCATTTCTTCCGGTTCGAGCGCAACGCCCATCGCTTCGAGCACGCGCGGGTCGCGTTGCGGATACGGCGGATGGCTCAAGAATTTTTTCAGGAACACCCACGCCAAAAATCCGCCCATGAGCATCATGCAACCGATTTGCACAGGCAGCCATTTCCACGGATAGCCGAAATTATTCGCGGCGGGCAAAATGTTGAAACTCAAATCCACAAAGTGCATCAGCCACGCCCATGCGCAAACCGGCAGCATAACTTTGAAATTTGATTTCACCTTCACCGGCAACAGAATGAAAAATGGCAGCACACAATGTCCGAAAATTAAAAATATGCTCCACGCAAACCACGAACCGTGTTCGCGGATGATGTAATAGAAAGTTTCTTCCGGCGTATTGGCGTTCCAGACGACGAAGAATTGCGAAAATTCCATGTAAGCCTGGAATAACGTGAGCGCGAAAAAGAGCGCGCCGATGAAATAAAATTGGTTGTCGTGCAAAACTTTGTCGAGGATGCGCTGACGTTGCAGCAATGCGGCGAGAATGTAAATCGTCGCGAGCGAAATCCACGCGCAGTTTGCGAAAAACCAGACGCCATAGACTGCGGAGAACCATTGATATTGCAGTGCTTTCATCCACAGGGCAGCGGCGAAGGTGATTGAGAGCGCCCAGGCGACGATTCCCCAGCCGGAATGAAAACGCATCCGGTAAGTGCAAAGCGGATCGCCGGTCACGTCCTGACGCAGCGACCAGTAGCTCAATCGCGACGACAGCAGCCACCAAATGCCGAAGAAAATTGCCGATGTGATTATGAAACCGGCGCAAGTGAACACCGGCCAGCGCGCTTGAATCAATTCATCCGTTGGCGGCAGCGTGAGCCAATGATAAATTTTCGGCGCAAGCAAAATGATTGGAATAAATAAAATTGCGAGCCACGGGAAAATCAGCGTCGCGATGTGTTCGCAGAAACGACGCGTCGCAACTGACCAACCGGCGTCGGTCAAATGATGAACAGTCACCCAGAACAGCGCGCCAAGCGCGACCGTAAGATAAAACATGAACGCGAGCAGCCAGGAAAACCCGAATTGCGTGCCGGGTTCGGTCTTCGAACTCAAACTGACGAACAAACCAATTACGGAAATAATTCCGCCAAACGCCATCAAAACAGCTGGCGCGCGTCGCCAGCCGGACAAATCCAGCGGCGGCGGCAAATGAGTTGTTTCGTTTGAACTCATATTACTTGTAAGCGGCTTGTTGCGCCGCGGGCAAATCGTTGGAGGTTCCAAGTTGGCTCAATTGCAACGCGCGCAAATACGCGATAACTGCCCAGCGGTCTTGCGTTTGAATCAGCGGGCCATAAGCGCCCATCAAACCTTTGCCGTGCGTAATGGTGTTAAAAATTTCGCCGTCGGCCATTTCGATGATGCGCTTGTCATGCAAATTTGCGACCGCCGGCATGTCGCCAATTTTTTTGGTAATGCCGTTGCCGTCGCCGAGTTTTCCGTGGCATGGCGCGCAATAAATGTCGAAACGTTCGCGTCCGCGCGCGAGCATTGCCGCGTCAATGCGCAGCGGATTGGTTTCGACAAAATTCGTCGTGCCGGAAATTTTTCCGGTATTGACCGGCGAATCTTCAAATGAATAAACCTCGCCGCTCGCGGTTTGAATCGGCGTGCTGCGCGCAATCGTTCCTTCGGGCGGCAATTGCGAACTGACGCCGTTGGCAAACATGTCGAACGGTTTTTGCGGGCGCAATTTCGGCTGGCGGTCCATGTCCGAGAAAATTTCCAGCGGTGGTTTGCGCGAAATGCGGCCGTGCAATCCGGCGATGGCAAAAATTGCCGCCGAGAGGACGAGAACCACGATGATTATGGAAATCAAATGGCGCATCAGTCGTTGTCCTCCACAATTTCGATTTGCGCGCCGCCGATTTCTTCAAGCAGTTTTCGCGTTTCCATCTCAGAAAATTTCGGGTCGTTCGCGCCGATGACGATGAAAAATTTATCGCGCGTGGCGAGCGAGAAGCGCGGATTTTTGAATAGCGGATGATGCCAGCGCGGCAATTGGTTCGTCGCGAACATGCCGACGAGCGCACCAATCGCGCCGCCCATGATGAGCATAATATATGCAGGCACAAAGGTCATCGGGGCGCTGAACATTGGCTTGCCGCCGACGATGAGCGGATAATCAAAGGCGTTCGCGAACCAAATCAATCCGACGACATTCAAAAACATGAACGCACCGCCAGCAAATGCAAACCAGCCGACGAGCGAATTTTTGTAGCCCATCACCTTTTCCATTCCATGAATTGGAAACGGCGTGAACACGTCCCATTTACGATAGCCGGCGTCGCGGACTTTTTTCGCGGCGTCCAAAAGCGCGGCAGCCGAATTGAATTCGGCGATGAGGCCGTAAATTTTCATTTCGCCGCTCCTTTCGCTTTCGGTTTGCGATGTGGGTCGGCGTCGGGCATCACGCCTTTGACTTCAGAAATTGCGACCATCGGTAAAAATTTCACGAACAGCAAATACATCGTGAAGAAAACGCCGAGCGTGCCGATGTAAGTGCCGATGTCCACCCATGTCGGGAAATAAATTCCCCAGCTCGACGGCAGAAAATCCTGATAGAGCGAGCCGACGACGATGACGAATCGCTCGAACCACATGCCGACGTTGATGCACAGGCCGATGAAGAAAACGAGTTTCAGATTTTGGCGCGCGCGTTTGAGCCAGAGCAATTGCGCGAGACCAACGTTGATTAAAAGCATTATCCAGCCGCCATACCAATACGTGTGGCCGAAAAGGCGATGGCCGAAAACCCAGCGTTCGTAAGTGTCGCCGGAATACCACGCGATGAAATATTCCATTAAATAGATGTAAGCGATGGCGAGGCTGCTCAAGAGCGTGAGCTTGCAGACGCGGTCAATGTGCCGTTGCGTGATAATTTCTTCGAGGTGACAAAGTTTGCGCAACGGAATCAACAAAACCAAAACCAT
>Ga0070741_10018326_pt1 | contig 11351 bp, 11 predicted proteins | sample Coa_R1_4_FD_66440 | JGI IMG/M metagenome (GOLD analysis project Ga0070741, IMG submission 66440) | Surface soil microbial communities from Centralia Pennsylvania, which are recovering from an underground coalmine fire - Coalmine... | ecosystem: Environmental > Terrestrial > Soil > Unclassified ...
GTGCGCCTCGTCGGCGAAGAACGGCGCGAAGAAGTCGGCCGGCATGTCGAGCGCCCGCGCCAGGATCGGCAGCATCCGCTCGCCGACGCCCTCCAGCGTCTTGAAGTACGCCACCATCGCCCGCCGCATCGCCGCGTGCCCCGCCGGCCACTGGTTCTGGCCGCGCAGCGGCGTGCCCGCCACCACGTCGGGGTGCTCGTCGCCACGCTCGTGGCTGATGAAGAAGCTCTCGTTGTAGTTCGGGCGCGTCGCCTTGTGAACCGTCGACGCGCGCTGCATGCTCTCGTTCACGGCCAGATAGCCGATGTTGCTCTGGTTCAGCTTCAGCGCGAGCTTGTCGGCCAGCGGCATGGCGTGGAACTCACGCGAGGCGTCGAACGCCGCCGCCACGACGGCGGGATCCACGCCGTGACCCGCGACGTAGAAGAACCCGACGCGCTCGCTCGCCTCGCGCACGGCGGCGGCCGCCGCCTCCAGAGCTCCGCGCTCGCCGCGGAACGCGGGTCCGACGTCGATGACCGGGATGGCGCGCGTGACCGCGTCGGGATCCTTGACTGCCTGCGCCTTGAAGATGTTCATCGTCTTGCTCCTCTCCACCACACCTCGCCCGCGCGCAGGGTCAGCCGCGGCACGAACCGCTGGTGACCCGTGATGTGCTGACCGTGGGCGTCCTCGTAGTCGAACGCGCCGTCCTCGAGCTCGAAGACGGCCACGTCGGCCACGGCCCCAGGCCGCAGCGTGCCGAGGGCCCCGGCCCGGCCGATGACTTTCGCCGGCGCCGCCGTCACCGCGCGCACGACGTCGGCCAGCGGCATGCCGAGGCTCAGGAATTTCCCCATCGTCGTCGGCAGGTCCTTCACGCAGCCGGCCGCGCCGCCCGTCGTGAGATCGGACGAGATCGTGTCCGGATAGAACCCTTCGGCGAAGGCCGCGCGCACGACGGGAAAGTTGACGTGCATGCGACCGTGCGCGACGTCGAAGACGATCCCCCGCTCGCGCGCCGCGCGCACGTCGCGGCTGACCTTGCCCTTGTCGTCGAGAATGCCGTGGCCGCGCCCGTGCAGGAAGTGGCTCACCACGTCGCCGGGTCGGAGCAGGGCCAGCAGCTCGGCGAGCGGCACCGGCGGGTTCGTGCAGTGCAGCATCACGCGACCGCCGATGGCGTCGGCCGCGCGCACGGCGCGGCGCAGTGGCTCGAGGCCCGCGTCGCCGACCACTTCGAGCTGGTTGCGCACCTTGATCCCGAGGATGAGGTCCGCGTGGTCACGCGCGGCGCCGACGGCGGCGTCGACGTCCGCATACGCGAGGTGGTTCAGCTCACCGATCTTCAGGTAGGCGAGACCGATGGCCGAGATGTTGAGGAAGGCCAGCATCCGCACCCGCGACCGCGCGAGCACCAGCTCGCGCATGCCCTCGAAGGTGCCCGCCCCCGCGCTGCCGCCGTCGATCCAGGTGGTCACGCCGGTGGCGCGCGCGATGTCGTCCGTGCGCGCCCCGAAATCCCCCGCGCCGGCAAAGCAGTGGGCGTGAAGATCGATGAGCCCCGGCAGCACCAGCCGGCCCGCCACGTCGTGCACGGTATCGCCGTCCGCAGCCAGCCCGGCCGCCACCTCGGTGACGAGACCGTCGCGGATACGCACGTCGAGGGCGCCCGTGAGTCCCGCCCCCGGATCCAGCACCTGGCCACCGCGCAGCAGGAGTCCCATGGTCCGCGCCTCCCTGGTGTCGCGCGCTCATTCTACGCGACGGCCTGCCGCGACTCGACCGCATGCCGCGTGGCGCATCGGCGACTGAGCGGCGAGTGACTTGCAACAGTCGGTGAGAACGGGAGGCCCCATGACTGTCGTCGGTACCGCCTGCGCGCTCGCCGCCGTGCTGCTCGTCGCGTCCCCGGCTCTCGCTGCCGCCGAGCCGACGCTCGCCGACATCGCCGGCTGCAACGAGCAGGCGGCGAGCCGTACCGGCGCCAGCGCGCTGCCGCAGCAGCCCGGCTCGCGCCCGTCCATCGCCCCGCGTGCGGACGCCGCGCGCCCGAGCATCGTCCCGGGGCCGGCCGACCGCGGTGTCGGCGCCCCCTCCCCGCCGCCTCAGTCCGCGCCGCCCCACTCCGCGCCCGGCGAGAAGTCCGACGCGACCGGCTCCGTCATCACGCAGACGCCCGATCCGCTGGTGAAGGGCATGGACGCCGAGAAGGCGGACGACCCGCAGTATCGCGCCGCCTATCGCGAGTGCATGCGCGCGCGCATCGGCGAGCGCTGAGCGTTCTCGCGCCCGCGTCCCGGGGGTCGGCTCAGCAGCAGCCGCCCGACGGCGTCTTGCGCTCGACGAGCTCGAGCCGCGTGTCGTCGGGGCCCTGCAGGAACGCGATCCGCGAGCCGCCCGGGATCTGGATCGGTCCCTCGAGCAGTGCGGCGCCCAGTCCCCTCAGCCGCTCGATGTCGCGCTCGATGTCCTGCGAGTCGAAGCCGAAGTGCTCGAGCCCGAAGTGCGGGCGCGCGTCGCCGGAGCCCAGGCGCTCGCCCGTGCGCGCGCCCGAGATGTTGACCGCGAGCGCGCCGTCCTCGCTCACGCAGCGGACGAAGCGGTCACCGAACACGCGCGTCTCGTCGTTGACGATCTTGAAGCCGAACGCCGTCGTGTACCACTCCGCCGTCTTGCGCGGGTCCGGCGCCTTCAGATGGATGTGATTGATGCGGTAGGCCATCGCGTTCCCCCGTGGGCTGTGACGTGAGCTGCGATGATACACTCCGTGCCACCGCGGAGGTGCCGCTCTGAGCAACACAGTGTTGTCGGTCGTGGTCGGCTGAGCTGAAGCCGGCGCCGTTCGAGTATCTGCGCGCGCGCACGCTGGACGAGGCGCTGGCCGCGCTCGACGCGGACAGCAAGGTGCTCGCCGGCGGCCAGAGCCTGGTGCCGATGCTCAACATGCGGCTCGTGCGGCCCGCCCGTCTCGTCGACATCAACGCGGTCCCCGGACTCGCCGACATCCGCGCCCGCGACGACGGCGGCCTCGCGCTCGGCGCGCTGACCCGCCACACCGCGCTGGTGACCTCGCGCCTGGTCCACGAGCACGCGCCGCTGCTGGCGGCGGCCGCGCGTCACGTCGGCCACCGCGCCATCCGCAACCGCGGCACGCTCGGCGGCAGCCTGGCCCACGCCGATCCCGCGGCCGAGCTGCCGGCGGCGTTGCTCGCGCTCGACGCGCGCGTGGTCGTCGCGGGCCCGAGCGGCCCGCGACAGATCGCGCTGGACGATTTCGTCCTCGGCGCGCTCACCACCGCGCTGGCCGCTGACGAGATCGTCACCGAGATCGACGTGCCGCCCGCCCGGCACGCCGGCTGGGGCTTCGCGGAAGTGGCGCGGCGCGCCGGCGACTTCGCGCTCACCGGCGTCGCGGCCGTGCTGCACGGCAACCGCGGGCGGTGCACCGCCGCGCGGCTCGTCGCCTTCGGCGCCGACGAGCGTCCCGTGCGCCTGAGCGCTGCGGAGGACGCGCTGATCGGCGGCGCGCGAGCCGAAGAGTCGGCGGCCGTGGCGGCGCTGGACTGCCGTCCACCGGCGGACGTCCACGCGTCCGCGGACTACCGACGACACCTCGTGTCCGTGCTCACCGCGCGGGTCATCGGCGAGGCGCTCGCACGGCTGGCGTGATCGACGTCACTGTCCGGATGTCCGTCAACGGCCGCGGCGTCGAGCGCACCGTGTCGCCGCGCCGCTCGCTGGCCGACTTCCTGCGGGAGGACCTCGGACTGACCGGAACGCACGTCGGCTGCGAGCACGGCGTGTGCGGCGCCTGCACCGTGCTGGTGGACGACCAGACAGCGCGCAGCTGTCTGCTCTTCGCCGCCCAGCTCCACGATGCCCGCGTGGTCACGGTCGAGGGCCTCACGCCGCCGGAGGGCCTCAGCGCGCTGCAGGCGGCGTTCCGCGACTGTCACGCGCTGCAGTGCGGCTTCTGCACGCCGGGGATGCTCGCCGCCGCCCACGAGCTGCTGGCCGAAAACGCGGACCCGACGCGCGACGAGATCCGCGACGCCATTGCCGGCAACCTCTGCATGTGCACCGGCTACGTCAACATCGTCCGCGCGATCGAGCTGGCCGCACGCCGGCTCGGCGCGTCCGCGGCGGCGGTGGGGGCTCAGGGCGGAGCGGCGCCCGCTCCTCCCCGGCGCGAATGACTCGCTGGGTCGGCGCTCCGCTGCCGCGGAAAGAGGACGCGCGGCTGCTCGGCGGCCGCGGGCTCTACGTCGACGACGTCGCGCGCCCCGGGCTGCTGCACGCGGCCATGCTGCGCAGCCCGCACGCCCACGCGCGCATCGTCGCCATCGATGCCGCCGCGGCGGCGCGACGCCCCGGCGTGCACGCCGTGCTCACGGGCGCCGACGCCGCCGCCGTCTCGCGTCCCATCCGGCCGCTGATTCCCACGCCGGTGCCGCTGCCCGACTGGTGCCTGGCCGTGGACCGCGTGCGCTACGCGGGCGAGGCGGTCGCCGCGGTCGCGGCGGTGGATCGCGCGACGGCCGAGGATGCGCTGGAGCAGATTCGCGTGGAGTACGAGCCGCTGCCGGCCGTGGTCGATCCCGAGGCGGCGCTGCGCGCCGACAGTCCCCTGCTCTATCCCGAGCTCGGCACCAACGTGCTGTGGCACGACGTGTTCGAGTACGGTGACGTGGCCGGCGCCTTCGCGCGCGCCGACGGCGTGCTGGGCGAGCGCTTCGGCATCCAGCGCTACGCGTCGACTCCGCTGGAGACGTTCGGCGCCATCGCGGAGCACGACGCCGGGCTCGACACGTATACGTTCTGGACCAACGATCAGCGCCCCGGCCTCACGCTGGCGATCCTGGCCGACTCGCTCGGCGTGCCCCAGTCGCGGCTGCGGCTCGTCACGCCCGACGTCGGCGGCGCCTTCGGCAACAAGCGGCGGCCGGCCTACCTGCTGGTGTGCGCGCTGCTGGCCCGGCGCGCGGCGCGGCCGGTGAAGTACCTCGAGGATCGGCTCGAGAACCTCGCGGCGCTCATGCACGCGTGCAACGGCGTGATGGATCTGGAGCTCGCCTATCGCGCCGACGGCACCGTGCTGGCGCTGCGCGTGCGCGACGTCGCCGACGAGGGCAAGAACCTCGTGTCGCCGACGCAGCACAACCTGATCAAGCTCGGCAACATCGTCAACGGCTACGGCATCGCCGCCGTCTCATACGAGGCGTACTCGGTGCTCACCACGAAGTGTCCCAGCGGCGCCAACCGCGGCATCGGCAAGCCGTTCATGTGCTTCGCCGTCGAGCGCGCGATGGCGCTGCTCGCCCGGCGGCTCGGCCTCGACCCCGCCGAGCTGCGCCTGCGCAACTACGTCGGCACGGGGCAGATGCCGTACACGACGCCGCCGGGCGCGCAGTACGACAGCGGCGACTACGCCGGCACCCTGCGGCGCGCGCTCGACCGCTTCGACTACCCGGCCGCGCGCGAGGCGCAGGCGCGCGCGCGGCGCGAGGGACGGCTGCTCGGGATCGGCATCGCGACGTCGGTGGAGCCGGCCGGCACCAATCTCGCCTCCTACGAGCTCGTGACCGGACGGCGCGCGGCCTCGGGATCGGCGGAGGCGGCGATGGTGCGCGTGGAGCCGGACGGCCGCGTGCGCGCCTCGCTGGGCGACCCGGCCAGCGGGCAAGGCTACGAGACGGTGGTGGCGCAGATCGTCGCCGACGAGCTCGGCGTGACACCGGACGACGTGCACGTCGAGCGCGGCTTCGACTCGGCGACCACGCCGTGGCTGTACCTGTCGGGGAACTACTCGAACAAGTTCTCGGTGACCGACGTCGGGGCCGTGCTCGGCGCCGCCCGGGCCGTACGCGACAAGATCCGGCGCATCGCGGCGCACCGGCTGGAGGCGAGCGCCGAGGACATCGAGCTGGTGGATGCCGTCGCGCGTGTGCGCGGCGCTCCCGGGCGCGGCGTGGCGATGCGCGAGATCGCGCGCACCGCCTACGCCGACGTGCTCGGCCTGCCGCCGGGGGAGCCGCCCGGGCTCGAGGCGCGCCACGCGTACCAGAACGCGCTGGCGCAGCCGGTGGGCGCCGATCGCACGGTGCGCTCGCAGCTCGTCTTCTCGAACGCCGCGCACTGCTGTCTCGTCGAGATCGACCCGCGCACGGGCCAGGTGAAGATCGTCCGGCACGTGGTGGTTCACGACTGCGGGCGCGAGCTCAACCCGCGACTCGTGGAAGGCATGGTGCACGGCTCCACGGTGCACGGCATGGGCGCAGCTCTGCTGGAGGAGTTCCGTTACGACGCAGACGGCCAGCTGCTGAGCGCGACCTTCATGGATTACCTGAAGCCGACCGCGCTCGACGTCCCCGACATCGAGGTGGACCGGCTGGAGCACCCGTCGCCGTTCACGCCGCTCGGCGCCAAGGGCGTCGGCGAGGGCGGCGCCATCCCGGCGCCGGCGGCGGTGGCGAACGCGGTCGAGGATGCGCTCGCGGCGTACGACGTCACCGTCCGGTCCCTGCCCATCACGCCCGAGCAGCTGTGGCGCTGGCTCGTGGCATCCAAGGAGGCGCGATGAAGCTCGCCGTCGAATTTCCGAGCGTGGCGTACCGCGAAGGTCCCGACGGCGTCCGGCGCATGGCGGCCGGCATCGAGCGCGCCGGCTACGATCACATCGAGATCTTCGACCACGTCGTCATGGGCTTCCCGACCGAGGGACGGCCGCCGGGGCCGTACAGCGCCGCCATGCCCATCCTGGAGGCGCTGGTCACGCTCGGCTACCTGGCAGGGGCGACGTCGCGCGTGACGCTGGGCACCGAGGTCCTCGTGCTGCCGCAGCGCGAGCCGACGCTGGTGGCCAAGCAGGTCAGCACGCTCGACACGCTGTCGGGCGGCCGCATGCGCCTCGGCATCGGGGTGGGCTGGCAGGAGTCGGAGTACGAGGCGCTCGGCGCCGACTTTCGTACCCGCGGCGCGCGGATGGACGAGGCGATCGCGCTGCTGCGCACGTACTGGACCGAGCCGGAGGTGACCTTCGAGGGCCGCCACTACCGTGCGATGCAGATGGGCATGGAGCCGAAGCCGCCGCAGGGCCGGCGCCTGCCCATCTGGATCGGCGGCGCCTCCGACGCCGCGCTGCGGCGCGTCGGCCGGCTCGGCGACGGCTGGCTCGCCAGCCGCGTGAGCGACGCCGAGGACGGCCGCCGCGCGATTGCCGCCATCCGCCGCCACGCCGAGCAGGCGGGACGCGATCCCGCGGCCATCGGCCTGCAGAGCATGGTGGCGCCGCCGCCGCGCGACGCCGAGGGCAAGCAGTTCTACGCCGAGCCCGCACGCGTCGTCGCGCGCGTCGCCGAGCTCGAGGCCATGGGCTTCGACGGCGTGGCGCTGAACGCGACGGCCGTCTTCCAGGCGGGCGCGCGCTCGGTGAACGCGATGCTCGACGCGCTCGCCAGCCTGCACGACCGCCTGCGTGCGGAGGTCGGCTGAGCTAGCGCGAGTCGCGCTCGGGCGCGGTCAGCGTCGTGCCGCCGTCGACGACCAGCACCTGTCCCGTGATGTAGCGCGCGTGCTCGGAGAGCAGGAAGCGGACGGCGTGGCCGATGTCCCAGCCCGTCCCCTCGCGCTGCAGCACCGACGCCGTCCGTCGGCGCTCGCGCGCGGCCGGCGTCATGCCGCCCGCGTAGACCATCGGCGTGTAGACCGGGCCGGGAGCGATGCAGTTGACGCGGATGCCCTCGCGTCCGTGGTCGACCGCCATCGCGCGCGTGAGCGCGATGGCGGCGCCCTTGGAGACGGTGTAGGCAGTGAGCCCGCGCGGACGGAGCGCCGAGATCGACGAGACGTTGACGATCGCGCCGCCGCCGGCACGCCGCATGGCCGGGATGGCGTGCTTGGCGGCGAGGAACATCGTCTCGACGTTCACCTGCATGACGCGCCGCCACTCGTCCTCGGGGACGTCGACGACCGAGCCGCGGCTGCCGATGCCGACGTTGTTGTCCAGGAAGTCGAGGCGCCCGAACCGGCTCACCGCGGCGTCGACCATCGCCGCGCAATCGGCCGCGCGCGTCACGTCGGCCTGCAGCGCGATCGCCTCGCCGCCCGCCTCGCCGATCATCTCCACCGTGCGCTTGGCGAGGCCGCCGTCGCGATCCACGACCACCACGCGGGCACCGGCGCGTGCCAGCAGGATGGCGGCCGCACGTCCGTTGCCGATGCCGTCGCCGACGGCGCCGCCGCCGGTGACGATGGCGACCTTGCCGCTGAGCCCCGCGTCGTCGGGGACGGCGAGCGCCACGCGGCGGCTACCGCATGGCGGGCGCCTCGCGCGCGAGCGCGGCGCCCTCGGGGACGAACGTGAGCGAGGCCGAGTTGAGGCAGTAGCGCTGGCGCGTGGGCGGCGGACCGTCGGGGAAGACGTGCCCGAGGTGCCCTCCGCACCGCCGGCAGCGGATCTCCACGCGCTCCATGCCGTAGCTGCGGTCGCGCAGGTAGCTCACGTGATCGGGGTCGTAGGGCTCGAAGAAGCTCGGCCACCCGGTGCCGGACTCGAACTTCGCGGCCGACCGAAACAGCGGGAGCTCGCAGAGCCGGCATGCGTACGTCCCCGTCCGCTTGTTGTCGAGCAGGCCGCCGCAGAACGGTGGCTCGGTTCCGTGATCGAGCAGGATGCGTCGCTCCTCGGCGGAGAGTCCCTTCGCCAGCGCCTCGCGCTGCGACTCGGACAGCGGACCGAGGTCGAAGCCCGACGCGGACCGTGCGTTCGCGTTCACGGTCCGAGTGTACGTCAGGATCGTCACTCTGTCGCGCGCCGCTCGCCGGTGCCGCCGCCGTCCCGCATCGAGACGGTCTTGACGTTGACGAAGGCGCGCAGCCCGGCCACCGCGAGCTCGCGCCCGTAGCCCGAGCGCTTCACGCCGCCGAACGGCAGGCGCGGATCGGAGGCGACGATGGACTCGACGAAGACCATGCCGCTCTCGATCTCGTCGATGAACCGGTCGCGCTCGGCCGCGTCCTTCGTCCACACGCTGGCGCCGAGGCCGAACCGCGAGTCGTTCGCGAGCCGGATGGCCGACTCCGCGTCCGGCACACGGAACAGCAGCGCGACGGGGCCGAACATCTCTTCCCGGTAGGCCGGGCTCTCGGCCGGGATGTCCGTGAGCACCGTCGGCGCATAGTAGGCGCCGGCCCCGTCGAGCGCATGCCCCCCGGTCAGGACGCGCGCGCCCATCCGGACCGACTTGCGGACCTGGCCGGCCAGGATGTCGCGCTGCTCGGCGCTGGCGAGCGGGCCGAGCTGGGTCTGAGGATCCAGCGGATCACCGATGCGCAGCGCGCGCATGCCCTCGACCATGAGCGTCTCGAAGCGCTCGTAGATCGCCGCGTGGACGATGAAACGCTTGGCCGCGATGCACGACTGCCCGTTGTTGATCACGCGCGCCGACACCGCGGTCCGCGCCGCTTCCTCGACGGCCGCACTCGGCATCACGATGAACGGATCGCTGCCGCCGAGCTCCAGCACCGTCGGCTTGATGCGGCTTCCGGCGCGACCCGCCACCGCGCTGCCCGCGGCCTCGCTGCCGGTCACGCTGGCGGCCACGATGCGATCGTCGTCCAGCAACGCGCCGACGCGCGAGGACGGGATCAGCAGCGTCTGGAAGACGCCCGGCGGAAAGCCGGCGGCCGAGAAGACGTCCTCGATGGCCAGCGCGCACTGCGGCACGTTCGACGCGTGCTTCAGCACCGCGACGTTACCCGCCATGACGGTCGGCGCGGCGAAGCGGAACACCTGCCAGAACGGAAAGTTCCACGGCATCACGCCCAGCACGACCCCGAGCGGCTGATACCGCACGAAGCTCCGCATCGGGCTCGCGTCCACCGGCTCGTCGGCCAGCATGGCCGCCGCGTGCTCGGCGTAGTAGCGGCAGCCGCGCGCGCACTTGACGACCTCGTCGACGGCCGCGCCGATCGGCTTGCCCATCTCGAGCGTCATGAGCCGCGCGTACTGGTCGCGCTTGGCCTCGAGCGTCTCGGCCGCGCGCCGCATGAGCCGCGCGCGCTCGTCCACGGGCGCGCGGCACCAGGTGCGAAATGTCTCGACCGCGCGCGCCAGGCGCTCGCCGACCTGACGCTCGGTCAGCACGTCGAAGGTGCGCAGCGTCTCGCCGGTGGCCGGGTTCACGCTCGCCATGCGCGGGGTGCTCGCGCGCTGCGTTGTCGCACGCGGGGTGCCGCGCTCGCGGCCAAACGCGCCGGGGACCTTCCGCGTGGCCGGCGTGGCCGTCTTTCCGTGGCGGCTGGTGGCGCGCTGACGCGCCTCCGATTGCAATCCCCTCTTTCGCGACGTCTGCCGGGCCATGCGGCACCTCCTCGAAGGACAGACGGCGTCTCAGTGCAAAACGAAGGCCTACGCGGGCGCGAACGTCGGCACCGGCGGCCCGCCGTCGGTGGGGCTGAACCGGACGCGGACGCGCTGGCCGATCCGGATGGTGTCGAGCTCGGCGCCGACGATGTTCGTCATCATGGTCGGCCCTTCCTCGAGCGTGACGTAGGCGATCGCGTACGGCACCGGCGCCCGACGGAAGACGCTGTAGGAGTAGATGCTGCCGCGCCCGGACGCCTCGAACCACGACGTGCGGTCGCTGCCGCAGAACGGGCACAGCGCGCGCGGATAGTAGTGCGGCTCCCCGCACGTTTCGCAGCGCTTGAGCAGCAGCTTGCCCGCGGCCGCCGCGTCCCAGAACGGCTTCGTCTCCGGGCTCACCGGCGGCGCCGGAATCACGCGCTCGGCGGCGCTCACGACTCGCGCTCCAGGATCACCGTCGCGCTGCCGTGCCGGGTGGCGAGCGAGCCGCCGGTCCCGTGAGCCAGCGCGACATCGCAGTTCTTCACCTGCACACGCGGGTGCGCCTCGCCCCGGAGCTGGCGCACGGCCTCGACGACCTTCGTCAGCCCCCCGCGATTGCCGGGGTGGTTGTTGCAGAGCCCGCCGCCGTCGGTGTTGAAGGGCAGGCGGCCGATCCCCGAGATGAGGTTGCCGTCCGCCACGAGCTTGCCTCCCTGCCCCTTGTCACAGAAGCCCAGGTCCTCGAGCGTGATCAGCACGGTGATGGTGAAGCTGTCGTAGATCGACACGTACTTGACGTCCGCCGGCCGCACGCCGGCCTCGGCGAACGCGGCCGGCCCCGACCACACGGCGCCGGTGTACGTCAGGTCGATCTTGCCGCCGGCCTGGTGCTTCACGGCCTCGCCGGCGCCGAGCACGCGCACCCGCGGCCGGCCGAGCGCCCTGGCCACCTCCGGCGAGGTGACGACGATGGCGCCACCGCCGTCCGTGATGACGCAGCAGTCCAGCCGGTGCAGCGGAT
>Ga0070741_10018327_pt1 | contig 11351 bp, 7 predicted proteins | sample Coa_R1_4_FD_66440 | JGI IMG/M metagenome (GOLD analysis project Ga0070741, IMG submission 66440) | Surface soil microbial communities from Centralia Pennsylvania, which are recovering from an underground coalmine fire - Coalmine... | ecosystem: Environmental > Terrestrial > Soil > Unclassified ...
AGCAGCTTGCCATCGTGACCAATCGCCCTGGCCCCATCAGCTATGGCCAATTAAAGCTCCTGCCGTTTTGGGATCCGTTGCGCGGCGATCCCTGTTTCGAAAAGATCGTTGCCTCTCTGGCACCAAAATCGAACTAACTGAGTGAGTGCTCATACCATGTAGCCTCCTCAGTGTGTCGAGGCGCTCAGTCGCTGTTGCGATGGGCCGAGATGCGCGGCAATACAGCGCCGTCACTGCATCTCACCAGACCTAGCCTTCGTGATCCTTGATTTCCGCCGCCTCTTTCACAACATTCATTTCGTTGATTTTTCTATGAAGCGTGCGGCGGCTAATGCCAAGCTTTTTGGCTGCGGCGGTCACGTTGCCATTGGTGGCGGCGAGAGCCTGGGCGATCAATTTTCTTTCGCTCTCTTGTAAATCGAGCGGGCTCGTTTTTTCGCCGAAAGCCTGGGCCGAAACTCCGCCCGGCAATTTTGCTCTTGCTGACTGCCGAACGGCCATCGGCAAATCGCGCAGAGTGATCTTAGGCCCGGTGGCCATGACGACTCCATGTTCTATCGCAGTGCGCAGCTCACGAACGTTGCCCGGCCAGTCATAAGTGAGGAGCGCGTCCATCGCATCAGGCGTCAGATCGACAAGGGGTTTGTCATTTGCCTTGGAGAAGTGACGCAAAAATCCGCGTACCAAAATTGGGATATCTTCCCTTCGTTCGCGCAACGGCGGCATGGTGATGCGGACCACGTTCAGGCGGAAATAAAGATCGTCACGGAATTTTCCTTCACGCACCAGCTTTTCGAGACTTTTGTTCGTAGCCGCAATGATCCGGACATCTGCGTGCATCGTTTGGTTGCCGCCAACACGCTCGAACGCGCGGTCCTCGCTCATGACGCGCAGCAACTTGACCTGGGTGCTCGGGTCGATCTCAGCCACTTCGTCGAGGAAAATGGTGCCGCCGTTGGCCTGCTCGAAGCGACCGATGCGTCGTTCGTACGCGCCGGTGAACGCACCTTTCTCGTGACCAAACAGCTCACTCTCCAGAAGTTGTGAAGAAAGCGCGGCGCAATGCACCGCCACAAATTTCGCCTTGTTGCGACGGCTCAAATTATGAATGGCACGCGCAGCCAGCTCTTTGCCTGTGCCACTCTCGCCTTCGATCAGCACATTAGCTGATGAGGGCGCAACCTGGCGAATCGCGTCGAGCACTTCATGCAACGCCGCCGAGTCTCCCCATATGTTTTCGAGGCCGTAACGCTCATCGACTTGTTCCCGCAGTGCGCGATTTTCCTGCTCGAGTCTGCGGCCTTGTACGGCACGCGCGATCAACAATTCAACTTTGTCGAGGTTGAGTGGCTTGGTCACAAAATCGTAGGCGCCGCGTTTCATCGCTTCCACCGCGACGTCCACTGATCCGTAGGCCGTCATCATGATGCAGACAGGGGGACGCGGCATCTTCAGCGCTCGATCAATCAAGGTCATTCCATCTTCGCTCCCAAGACGCAGGTCGGTGAGAAGCACGTCGATCTGTTCGCTCTCCAGCACGTTTATCGCGCCTGCAATATCGGGAGCGACATACACATCGTATTCGTTCTCCAGTAAACTTCGCAACCCGTCACGAGTGTGTTTCTCGTCATCAACAATAAGGACTGTTGGTTGTACATTCATTGGCCGCACCGGAACATAGGCATTTTGCCTGTGTGCCCAGCGGATATTTTATCCGCTGTTTGTTCGGCCGGTCCCAAACCAGCTGGGCTCACAGACTACAAGTCTATGTTCCAAGAGCTGGATACTAGATGCCAGATGCTGGATTTTTCTCCAGTATCAAGTGCGCACCGCATCGACAGTCCAAAGTACGGCCAAAGAAATATAGCTATGCCGGGGAAATGATGTATTCTCGCCGCCGATGCACCAGCGAATTTTCCACGCGCTGATGTCCATTCTTCTCGCTGGTGGCCCAATCGCTTTCGCTGGTGAAGAGTCCATTAGCACGGACGATTACTGGAAACTGTCCGCTCGAGAAAAAAACGTTGCGATCTACAGCCGCCCGCGTCCAGGTTCGCCGCTTAAGGAATTCAAAGCTGTCGGCCCGATTGACGCGCCGACCAGCGCCGTCTCCGCGGTGATCGAAGACTTCCAGAACTATCCGAAGTTCATGCCGTACATGACCGAGTGCCGGCTAATCAAGCGGGATGGCGATTCGATTGTTGGTTACCAAAGACTTTCGCCAAAACTTTGCGCGGATCGCGATTACACGTTGCGCGTCTGGAAGAAATCCTGGCGTTCGACTGATGGTTTGGTTTTTATGAGTCATTGGTCGCCAGCGAACGAACTCGGGCCGCCTGAAAAGAAAGACGTCGTGCGCGTAAAACTTTGTGAAGGGAAATGGTTGCTCGAGCCCGATGGCGCGACCAAAACTCGCGCCACCTATTGCATTTACACTGACACCGGTGGTTTTATCCCATCTTTCCTTGCCAATCGCATTAGCTTGACGGGAATCACCAAACTCTTCGCAGCGGTGCGCAAACAGGTTAAGGACCCAAAGTATGCTATTTCCATGCCTGGTGGCGCCTCCCCGGCAGCTGGAGAAACGACCGGTGCGAAAAATCAGCAAGCACGAATCGCCACTGAGGAAAAAAGCAAGAAACCCGAATGACAATAACCGCGGTTTAAATCGCGCCGTTCGTCGCTGATTCGGATTTGTCATTCTCTTTTCGCCATTTCTGTTAAGTTTCGCGCGATGAAAACTAATCGCTTCCTGTTTTTTATTGGCGCCATGGTTGTAAGCACGGCGCTCGATCTGCCTGCTGCCCAACCCGCGCCAAAGACTCCGAAGAAGCCTGTTTCAACCAACTATCAGGGAGTGACTGTAGAAGATCCATATCAATGGCTCGAAGAAGACAATGAGCCGGCTGTGAAAGCCTGGTCGAACGCGCAGAATCAACGGACCAGGCAATATCTCGATCAGTTGCCGGACAGGGCGGCAATTGAAAAGCAATTAACGGCGTGGTATGCAAAAACTTCGCCCAGTTATTCGTCGCTTGTCTCGCGGCCCGGCCTGTTGTTTGCGATGAAATTCCAACCGCCGAAGCAACAGCCGTTACTGGTCACGCTCACGTCGGCGGACGATCTCAAATCGGAGAAAGTTGTGCTCGATCCAAACGTGGTGGATGCCAAAGGCACAACCGCCATTGATTGGTTCGTCCCTTCATTGGACGGCAAATATGTCGCCGTGTCGCTCTCCAAAGGTGGAAGTGAAGACGGCACGCTTCATTTTTACGAGACCGCCACTGGCAAAGCGCTGCCGGACACGATCGCCCATGTCCAATATCCGACGGCTGGCGGCAGCGCAGCATGGAACGCTGACGGTACCGGCATCTATTACACGCGGTTTCCCAGAAAAGGTGAGCGGCCTGAACCTGACCTGAACTTTTTTCAACAAGTTTACTTTCACAAGCTCGGTTCGCCCGACACGGAAGACACTTACTCAATCGGAAAAGACTTTCCGCGGATCGCAGAGATCATTTTGGAAAGTTCACGTGACGGCCGTTACATTCTCGCGTCCGTTGCGAATGGCGATGGCGGTGATTTTGCGCATTACCTGCTCGGGCCAGACGGCACATGGAAGCAGGTCACACAATTCAGCGACCAGATTAAAGCCGCCCGCCTGGGACGCGATAACGCAATGTATCTTCTTTCGCGCAATGCTGCGCCGCGGGGAAAAGTTCTCCGTCTGCCGCTTGAGACACCGGAATTAAGCAAGGCCGTTGAGATCGTCCCTACCGGGGAACCCGTTATCCAACAGATCCTGCCCACAGCCAACGCTCTGTTCCTTGGCGATTTACTTGGAGGTCCATCTCAAATTCGCCGCTTCGGGCTGGACGGCAAAGGCGAAACGATCGTCCCGATTCCAAAAATATCTGCTGTGCAGGAGATGGTCGGACTCGAGGACGGTTCTCTTCTGTTTCGCGATCAGAGTTATACCGAACCGCCAGCCTGGTTCCATTGTCCGAAGGGAAAAACCGAGCCTGTGAAAACGGCACTGCGCACAACGTCGCCCGTTTCATTTGCCGACATCGAAGTGACGCGCGAGTTCGCAACCTCAAAGGACGGCACGAAAATTCCGCTCAACATCATTTTCCGGAAAGGAATGAAACGCGACGGGCAGAATCCGGCGTTGCTTTACGGGTACGGCGGCTACGGAATCAGCATGTCCCCGAGCTTCGAATTTACGCGCCGGCTTTGGTTCGATCACGGCGGCGTGTATGTGGTGGCGAATATTCGAGGCGGCGGCGAATTCGGTGAAGACTGGCACAAAGCCGGCAATCTCACGAAAAAACAAAACGTATTCGACGATTTCGCCGCTGCGGCGGAATACTTGATTAAAGAAAATTACACGCGCCCGGAAAAGTTAGCCATCCAGGGAGGAAGTAATGGCGGCTTGCTGATGGGTGCAATGATCACCCAGCATCCTGATTTGATGCGGGCGGTCGTGTCCCAGGTGGGAATTTACGACATGCTGCGCGTAGAGCTCGCACCTAATGGCGCGTTCAACGTCACCGAATTTGGCACCGTTAAAAAACCGGACCAGTTCAAGGCGCTTTATGCGTATTCGCCATACCATCACGTCGTCGATGGAACGAAATATCCTTCCATTCTGATGATGACCGGCGCCAACGATGGGCGAGTCGCTCCGTATCATTCGCGTAAAATGGTGGCTCGCCTGGATGAAGCGAATAAATCTCAAAATCCGATTCTATTGCGGACGAGCTCCAGTGCAGGTCACGGCATTGGTACTGCGTTGAACGAGCGCATCAAACAATTGGCCGACATTTACGCTTTTCTTTTTGCGCAACTGGGAATGACAAAGAAATGACGAAGGAGTGACGAACCCAGAATGACAACAAGATCCTCTTGGGGCTTCGTCATTCGTCTTTGATTCGGATTTCCTCATTCGACATTCGTCATTAAACCCCTTCTCATCTTGCGAAGGAAAGTAGTCATCTTCGCTGCAGCGATTGCGATTTTTGTCGTTATTGTTGCTGTAATCGGGGCGATCGTCTTTTTCAGTCCCCTGGCCACTCGCTACATTGAAAGCGATACGTTTCGCCTAGCCATGGAAAATGAAACCGCGAACGGTTTACACTTTCCAAGCGCGCATTACTCCGCGATCCGACGAACGAGCCCGTTGACGGCGCGAGCCGCAAGTTTTGGAGCAAGCAACGGCGAGCGAGCTCTGAAATTCGTCGATGCTCGCGGGATTACTGCCAGATTTGATCCCTGGGGCGTGTTTATACGTCAATGGAGGTTCAACAATGTTCACGTCGAATCAGGGGAGGTCGAAATCCAGATTTATGAGGCGAACCCTGAAGAGATCGCGCCAAAGCCGTGGTTCGCGTTTTTTTTGCCGAACCGCGTGTATCTCAAGCGAATTGACTCCGAGCACGCCAATATAACATGGCGGTTTCGTGGCAAACGCGCGGGTTTCTTCGATACACAACTGCTCATTACTCCACATGGTCGAGACTTTAATTACACGGTAACCGGCGGCAAACTAAAGATGGCGCTGCTTCCAGAGCTTTATCTGCGTCGCGCCAACGTCCTCATCACAAAGACGGCGCTTACGCTTTACGATATTGATCTGGCCCCCGACGAAAGAAGTGAAGGAAACATTCACGGCGAGGGAACAGCTGGAATCGGAAAAGACAGGCGCATCGATTTTAGCGCCAACCTCGAGAACGTGCCGATACGCGGCTGGCTGCCAGAAAAATGGAAACAGCATCTGAATGGCAGCGCTCACGGCGCCATCCATTGGACGGGAGTCACTCCCAAGCTGGAAGATTCATCAGGCGAAGGGTCGCTGCGTCTGGAAGACGCGCGCGCAGATAACCTGCCGTTTCTGGAGAAACTCGCGGCGCTCGCGCGCGAAAAATCATTCGAGCATCTGGAGCTGACCGATTGCTCGCTCAATTTTACCTGGCGTTATCCGGCTATTGAAATCAAAGAAATCGCGCTTGAAGAGAAAGGGAAATTCCGCGTCGAGGGAGCAATCTCGATTGATCGCCGCGCGTTAAGCGGCGCAATTCAGCTTGGAGTTGCCCGCAAACATCTGGATTGGTTGCCAAACCCGGAAGAAATTTTTAGCCCCGACAAGGGTCGGGGTTACCTTTGGACGACGGTGCATTTGTCGGGCACGATCGATCAGCCCGGACAAGATCTGAGCCCGCGCATTATCGAGCTCTTCAAGGAATCGCCTGGTGCGTACCTGCAGCTTTTGTTTCACCAGTTGGAAGGCTGGTTCAAGGAAACATTTGGCGGCGATTAACCGCCGGATTGGGCAAACTCAATTCGTGACGGCTTGTTGAAGCGGCCTTTTGCTTTCTCCCGCTTCCAACATCCGAATCCTTTTGTCGACATACGGCAATCGAATGGTAAGCGTGAGACCTTTCCCCTGAGTGCTTTCGATGGAGAGTTCCCCGCCGTGCTCGCGTACGATGCGACGGACGATTAACAAGCCAAGCCCGGTGCCGGACGATTTGGTTGTGAAATAAGGCTCGAATGCACGGCTCAAGTTTTCCGCCGACATTCCACCACCGGAATCAGCGAAACTGACGATCACGTGTGTATCGTCCAAGTCCGTGCGAATACGCAGCGTGCCATGACGCCTCATGGCTTCGAGGCTGTTTTTAATCACGTTATAAAACGCTTGCTTCATCTGCTCGCGATCCAGTTGAAGCAAAGGCAGATCAGCGCGCAATTCCTGTTCCACCACCATGTTGCGGTCCTGAATTTCGGGCGTGAAAAAGCGTACCGCTTCTTCAACGATCGTGTTCACATTCTGAGGATGCAGCCGTGGCTGCGACGGCCGGATCGCACGTAGGAATTGCGTCACAATGGAATCGAGCCGGCGGACTTCGGAACGGGCGATATCAATTGATTGCTGAAGCTCCGCCTTCGCATTGTGGTCCAGTTCCTGTGCCTTACGCTCCATCAATTGTAAATGGATATGCAACGAGTTGAGGGGATTCCCAATTTCGTGCGCCACTCCCGCTGCCAGCAACGTAAGCGCATTCAAGCGCTCTGATTCGATGGTTTGCTGCGCCGTGCGCCGGCTCTCTGTAATGTCGCGCAGGATCATGACATGTCCGACCTGTTGCCCCGTAGCCGGAGTCGTCGATCTCGGCCGGACGGAATCACCGATTCCGCCCACAGAATCCCTTGATTCGATCATCAACGGCACGATGTAAAAATTGATGAAGCGATTTTCCGGATAAAAAATCTCCATATCACGACTGAGTGGTCCGCCGCTATGGGTCAGCGATCCCCAATCGAGGCCGCGAACACGTTCGTCCAGCCGCTTTCCGATGGCGTCTGCCGCCTCCAATCCAAACAATTTGCAGGCTGCATCGTTCAAATAACTGACCCGCCCATTTGAATCGGTCACAATGATGCCTTCATGGATCGCATTGAAGACGGTTTCCAGAAACCCCTTCTCCTGGGCCAGTCGCAGGAAGTAATTTTGAACTTCTTCCGGCCCCATGCGCCCGAGTCGCTCGATTAGTTTCTCGAGAAATCCGGCCTTCATGATTTCGTCACCGTTAAATCGTTGAAACTTTGAATCGTTAAAGCGAAGAAGTTCTGACGGCTTTAACTCCGAAAGCTTTCGCGAGCGGCCGATTCAACCAATTCAACTTTTTCGTGCACAGGCCGCACTTCCACTGTTAGCATTTCCACGCGCAGATAATTCAATACCACCGGCGCCAGGATCAAGCCAGGGATACCCATGAGCCGCTCGCCGATGATCAGTGCGATCAGGGTTAGCCAAACCGGGTTCCGAATCCGCTCTCCGATGATCTTGCTGTTTAGTAAATACTCGAGCTTGTGGATGGCCACCAGAAACACCAGAGCCGCGATCGCCAATTTCAAAGAGACCGTCAACGCGAGAAAGACGATGATGGTGTTGCTGGCCAGGTTTCCGACGATAGGCACAAGACCGCAAAGAAACGTGACAGCAATGAGCACTGGCGCATGCGGCAGACGAACCGCGACAAGAAAAATCGCCGTCAATACCGTGTTGATAAACGAGATCATGATTTGTGCGCCCATCACCGTGGCGAAGCTGCGATAGAAATCGCGGAATCGCGTGGAAACTTCATCGCAGCAAGTGGAGTAAAGATTGTTCTTCACCCGATGACTGCCGCGATAAGGATCGAGGCCAGTCTTGTAAAACAGGCTCCCAGCTGCGACGATGCCGAGCACGCAGAAAACCAGCCCTGCCGTCGCGCTCCTGGCAAAATTAGCGACGTTTCGCAGGTAATGTGCTTCCTGCCCAAGCACGTTCATCACAGCCTGTCTGAGACTTTCAAAGTCATAAAACGGTAACTCGATCTGGCGTTTCTGCGCCCAGGCACTGGCCGAGGGAATGGAAGTATCAGCCACGTCGGGCAATGCGAGAACGGCCGCACGAGTGAGAAAGACTGCCGCCGCGGCGATCCCGGCCACAACAACGCCAAACAAGATCAAAGCCAGCCACTTCCTTTTTGTAAGAACATAAAGCTGGCGCAACGCAAAATACGAAAACAGGACGACCAGCAAAGGCACACCGAGATGAAGAAGACCCGCAAGAATAATTGTGGCAGCAAGGACGACGTAGGAAAGCCGCGTGGGGGTGATCATGGTGGCTTGGTCCCTCAAATGTAGCGCAACCATCCCGTTCGCGCCGGGAAAATCACAAGACCTAACCTCGTCATCGGCTAGCCAGGGGCGCCGACCCCGGCTACAACTACGCGGCTTGTCCGGTTTCCTTTTCAGCGCGTTCTTTCAGCGCAGCCTTGCGCGAAAGTTTTACCCGACCTTTGTCGTCAATGCCGATGCACTTGACCCAAATGATGTCGCCAACTTTCGCAACGTCTTCAGTGCGTTTCACGCGAAAATCCGCGAGCTCGGAGATGTGCACGAGCCCATCCCTACCCGGAAACACTTCGACAAACGCGCCGAATTCCTTCGTCGAGACTACGCGTCCCTGATAGGTCTGGCCGATCTCGATTTCACGCGTCATGCCACCGATAATTTCCTTCGCGCGTGCCATGCTCTCGCCGCTGGTGGCGTAAATGTGCACGGAACCATCGTCTTCAATATTAATTTCAGCGCCGGTTTCCGCGACAATGCCCTTGATGGTCTTGCCACCGGGCCCGATGAGTGCCCCGATCTTTTCGGGGTTAATCTTAATCGTCTCGATCCGCGGCGCGTACTTCGACAACTCTGCCCTCGGTTTATCCAGCGCGCTGCGCATGATGCCGAGAATTTTCGTGCGCGCTTCTTTAGCGCGCTGGATCGCTTCGGCCATGATTTTGTGGCTAATACCTGGCAGTTTCAGATCCAGCTGAAAACCGGTAATGCCTTCGTCGGTTCCGCAGAGCTTGAAATCCATATCGCCAAAATGATCTTCCGAGCCGATGATGTCGGTCAGCAGTTCGTAGCGTTTTAATTGGTGATCATCTCCAAAGTCGGTGACCAGCCCGACGGAGATTCCAGCAACCGGTGTTTTCACCGGCACACCCGCATCCATCAGCGCCAAGGTTCCCGCACACACGCTTGCCATGGAAGTCGAGCCATTTGATTCCATGATCTCGCTTGAGATACGGATCGCGTAACGAAAATCGTTTTCGTTCGGCACAACGGGTTCCAGCGAACGCTCTGCCAATGCACCGTGGCCAATCTCACGTCGCCCCGGCCCGCCCGTGCGCCCCGTTTCGCCGACGCTAAATGGCGGAAAGTTGTAATGCAGAATGAACCGCTTCGATTGTTCTCCGCCGCCGTAGGCATCGAGCATCTGCGCTTCCTCGATCGGCGCCAGCGTAGCGAGCGCAACGGCCTGGGTTTCTCCGCGCTGAAAAATGGCTGAACCATGCGCACGCGGCAGAAAGCTCACTTCGCAACCGATCGGCCGTAAATCCTGGTAACCGCGACCATCGACCCGTTTTTGTTTTTCCAGAATGCTGACGCGAAATGCCTTTTTCTGGACATAATCGAACGCTTGCGAGATCGCGAAGGGATCGGCCTCTGGATTTTTTTCCAGGATCGCCGTCTTCACTTCTTCGCGCAATGCGTCGACTGCCTTCGCTCGCGCCACTTTGCCTTCGGTATAAAGCGCGCCTTCGATCCGGTCGCCCGCTACGCGGTAAGCGATATCGAGTAACTCCTGGTTCACCTGCAGCAACTGCGGTTCGCGCTTGGGCTTTCCCGCCATCGCAGCCAATTCCTTTTGAACTCGAATCATCTCGCGCGCATGCCCGTGCGCGAACTCGAGCGCCTTGACGAAGTCCGTTTCCGGCAGTTCCCTGGCCGAACCTTCAATCATGATTACATCGTTTTCGGCACCGACATAAACCAGATCGAGATCGCTCTCGAGGCGTTGCGTGTGCGTCGGGTTCGCAACGAGTTCCCCGTTGACACGGCCGACACGCACGGCACCGATTGGACCGGCAAACGGGATATCCGAAACGCACAGCGCAGCGGACGCGCCGTTCATCGCCAGGATGTCGGGATCATTCTCGCCGTCGGCGCTGAGCAAAATCGAGATGATCTGCGTATCGTAAAAATATCCCGGGGGAAAGAGCGGCCGCAGGGGCCGATCGATCATGCGCGAGGTGAGCGTTTCCTTTTCCGTTGGACGCCCTTCGCGCTTGAAGTAGCCGCCTGGAAACTTTCCTGCTGCGGCTGCCTTTTCACGATAATCGACCGTCAGTGGGAAATAATCCTGACCTTCTTTGATGGTTGTGGCCGACACGGCGCTGGCCAGTATCATGGTATCGCCGCTCGTAACAACGACTGCGCCATCGGCGAGTCTGGCGATTTTGCCGGTTTCGATTGATATGGGAGTGGCCCCAATTTGGGCCGTGACCTTCTGTTGCATTTTACTTGTCCTGGATGTGCGATTCCAAGCCGGTCACCCTGACTGTAGGTTTTAAACCCGGTTGGAACATAGGCATTTTGCCTGTGCGGCCAGCGGACATTCTGTCCGTCTGCTCCGGAGGTGAGCGGGCTTGAAGCCACGCTCGGCGCACAGACTACAAGTCTATGATCCGGCGAAACTAAAACCTAAAATCCAAGGTGATTACTGGACCTGGAACTGCTGGTTATTTTCTATTCTTAATTTAATTATGGCTTCGAGCAGTTCAAACCATTAGGCGCGAACCTGGGGGTCCGCGTTATTTGCGCAAGTTCAGTTTGTCGATCAGCTTTTTATAACGATCGCCTTTTGTTTTGCCCAAATAATCGAGCAGACTTCGGCGATGCGCGACCATCTTAAGCAGGCCGCGCCGCGAAGAATGATCCTTCCGGTTGGTCTTAAGGTG
>Ga0070741_10018328_pt1 | contig 11351 bp, 7 predicted proteins | sample Coa_R1_4_FD_66440 | JGI IMG/M metagenome (GOLD analysis project Ga0070741, IMG submission 66440) | Surface soil microbial communities from Centralia Pennsylvania, which are recovering from an underground coalmine fire - Coalmine... | ecosystem: Environmental > Terrestrial > Soil > Unclassified ...
CGGCGCGAGCATCGACGGCCTGCGCGTCGTCAGCACGGGCCTCGCCGCCGGCGACGTGATCGTGGTCAACGGCTTGCAGCACGTGCGTCCCGGCGCCGCCGTGACGCCGCAGCGCACGAAGATGGACGCCGACCGGGCCGGTCTCGTGCAGATCACGGCACCGGCGAGGGACGTCACCGACGCCGGCGGCGGCACGCGCGGCACATCGATGAACTGAGCTCAGCGAAGACGTCCGAACAAGAATCCGTTCGCGCCCTGACAGCGTAGCGAGTCGAAGCACCTGCGGTGCCTCGACATCGGCGCTTCGCGCTCACGCACAGGGCCAAACGGTGGATGAGCCACTCCGGTTCGCCCGGAAAGGAACTGCCATGAACCTCTCCCAATTCTTCATCTCGCGCCCCGTATTCGCGGGCGTGCTTTCCGCGTTGATCCTGATCGGCGGGTTGATCTCGATGCCGCTGCTGCCGATCTCGGAATATCCCGAAGTGGTGCCGCCGACCGTCGTCGTGCGCACGACGTATCCGGGCGCCAACCCGAAGGTCATCGCCGACACCGTGGCGGGCCCGCTCGAGCAGGCGATCACGGGCGTCGAAGACATGCTCTACCAGTTCTCGCAGGCGACCAGCGACGGCGTCATGACGCTGACCGTGACGTTCAAGCTCGGCACCGACGTCGACAAGGCGCAGCAGCTCGTGCAGAACCGCGTCGCGCAGGCCATCCCGAAACTGCCGCAGGACGTGCAGCGCATCGGCGTGACCGTCAACAAGTCCACGCCCGACATCACGATGGCCGTGTTCCTGATCTCGCCCGACGGCCGCTACGATCTGAACTACCTCGCCAACTACGTCGCGCTGCACATCAAGGACGAGCTCGCGAAGATCGACGGCGTCGGCGACGTGCAGCAGTTCGGAGGCGGCAGCTACTCGATGCGCATCTGGCTTGATCCGGACAAGGTGGCCGCGCGCGGACTGACCGCGAGCGACATCGCCAACGCGATCCGCGAGCAGAACGTACAGGTCGCCGCCGGCCAGCTCGGTTCGTCGGCCGTGCCGAACGAATCCGATGGCTCGCGCAAGCCGAACTTCCAGATCGCGGTGAACACGAAAGGCCGCCTCGTCGACGAGGAGGACTTCGCGAACATCATCGTGCGCACGGGCGACAACGGCCAGATCACGCGGCTGCGCGACGTCGCGCGCGTCGAGCTCGGGTCGGACAACTACGCGTTGCGCGCGATGCTCAACAACCAGACCGCCGTCGGCGTCGGCATCTTCCAGCGGCCCGGCAGCAACGCGATCGCGATCTCGGACGCCGTGCGCGCGAAAATGGCGGAGCTCAAGAAATCGTTCCCCGAAGGCATCGATTACGATCCGGCCTACGACCCGACCGTATTCGTGCGCGGCTCGATCGCAGCCGTGTCGCACACGCTCATCGAAGCGCTCGCGCTCGTCGTCATCGTCGTGATCGTGTTCCTGCAGACCTGGCGCGCGTCGATCATCCCGCTGCTCGCCGTGCCCGTCTCGCTGATCGGCACGCTCGGCGTCATGCACTTGTTCGGCTTCGGATTGAACACACTGTCGCTGTTCGGCCTCGTGCTCGCGATCGGCATCGTCGTCGACGATGCCATCGTGGTCGTCGAGAACGTCGAGCGCAATATTTCCGAGGGCCGATCGCCGATCGAAGCGACGCGGCAGGCGATGCGCGAAGTCACCGGGCCGATCATCGCGACCGCGCTCGTCTTGTGCGCCGTCTTCGTGCCGACTGCGTTCATCAGCGGCCTCTCGGGACAGTTCTACAAGCAGTTCGCGCTGACGATCGCCATCTCGACCGTGATCTCGGCGTTCAATTCGCTGACCTTGTCGCCGGCGCTTTCGGCGCTGCTGCTGAAGTCGCACGATGCGCCGCCCGACCGCTTCACGCGCGTCCTCAACGCGGCGCTCGGGTGGTTCTTCCGGCCGTTCAACCGCTTCTTCGCGCGCGCGTCGAATGCGTACGTCGCGGGCGTCGGACGCGTGCTGCGCAAGAGCGCGATCGCCCTGGTCGTCTACGCCGGGCTCATCGCGCTGACCGCGCTCGGCTTCGCGCACACGCCGACCGGTTTCGTGCCCGCGCAGGACAAGCAATACCTCGTCGGCTTCGCGCAATTGCCAGACGCAGCCACGCTCGACCGCACCGAAGGCGTGATCCGCCGCATGAGCGGCATCGCGCTCAAGACCTCGGGCGTCGAATCCGTGCCGGCGTTTCCCGGACTTTCGATCAACGGCTTCACGAATGCGCCGAACATGGGCATCGCGTTCACGCCGCTCAAGCCGTTCGAAGAGCGCCGCGATGCGTCGAAATCCGCCGGCGCCATCGCGATGGCCATGAACCAGCAGTTCGCGCAGATCCAAGACGCGTTCATCGCGATCTTCCCGCCGCCGCCCGTGCAGGGCCTCGGCACGATCGGCGGGTTCAAGCTCGAGGTCGAGGACCGCGGAAACTTCGGCGCCGACGAGCTCTACAAGCAGGTGCAGAACGTGATCGCGAAAGCGAGCAAGCGACCCGAACTGGCGGGATTGTTCTCGGGCTTCCAGGTCAACGTGCCGCAGATCGAAGTCGACGTCGACCGCGAGAAAGCGAAGGCGGCGGGCGTCGCGCTGCAGGACGTCTACGACACGATGCAGATGTACCTGGGTTCGCTTTACGTCAACGACTTCAATCGGTTCGGCCGCACGTACCAAGTCAACGCGCAGGCCGAGCCCCGGTTCCGCCTGACCGCCGACGACATCGGCCGGCTCAAGACGCGCAATGCGCGCGGCGACATGATCCCGCTCGCGAGCTTCGTCACCGCGCGCGAAACCTCGGGCCCCGATCGCGTGCCGCACTACAACGGCTATCTGGCGGCGGAAATCAACGGCGCGGCCGCACCGGGCTACAGCTCGGGCCAGGCGCAGGCCGCGATCGAGGAGGTGCTGCGCGAGGAATTGCCGAACGGCATGAGCTACGAATGGACCGATCTGACCTATCAGCAGATCCTGGCCGGCAACACGATGGTATACATTTTCCCGCTGGTCGTCCTGCTCGTGTTCCTCGTGCTCGCCGCGCAGTACGAGAGCCTGTCGCTTCCGCTCGTCGTGATCCTCATCGTACCGATGACGCTGCTCTGCGCGATGCTCGGCGTGCAGCTTTCGCGCGGCGACAACAACATCTTCACGCAGATCGGCTTGATCGTGCTGATCGGCCTCGCCTGCAAGAACGCGATCCTGATCGTCGAATTCGGCAAGGACCGCGAAGCGATGGGCGAGTCGGTGTGGCAGGCGGTGCTCGACGCCTGCCGGCTGCGTCTGCGGCCGATCCTCATGACGTCGCTCGCCTTCGTGATGGGCGTGGTGCCGCTCGTCACCTCGACCGGCGCCGGCGCGGAGATGCGCCGCGCGATGGGCGTCGCGGTGTTCTCGGGCATGCTCGGCGTCACGTTCTTCGGCTTGCTGCTGACGCCGGTGTTCTACTTGCTCGTGCGGCGCCGCCGCGCGCAGCGCACGGGACTCGCGCAGCCCGCGGCGCTGTCGGCCTAACGCGACGACACGAGCGGCATCTGCGTCAGGGACTCCCAGCGCCGCCCCGTGATGCGCGGCGCCAGCGGCGCCGCGCTCGTCCGCATGCGGAGCCGATCAGTGGCGCTTGGCGCGCGTGCCGCGTTCGTCGTTCGTCGACGGGCGCGGCTCGTTGTTTTCACGTCCGCCCTCGGCGGCGCCCGCGCTCTTCCCCGCGGACGATTCCTGTTCGCGTCCGCCCTGAGTTTCGTCGTGCTGCGCGTTTTGCATCTGCCGCGCTTTCTCGATGTTCTGCCGCGTGACGCGCGACATCGTCGCGAGACCCTGCTGTGTGCGTTCGCCGAGCTCCTCGACGCCGCTGCGGATCTCGTCCGTCAGGTGCTGCGTGCCTTCTTCGACGATGCGCCCGACTTGCGCCTGCATCTCGCTCAGCGTATCGGTTGCGCGGCGCGCGCAGACGAGCATCTGCTCGGCGCTCGTCGACATCAGGCGCTGCGCGCTCTCGCGGGTGAGGCGCAGCAAATCCGAGCAGTCGGGTGCACCGAACGCGGCTGCGCTGCGCGCCTGCATCTGCCAGAAACTGCTCAGGGTGCCGAGCTGGATGTCGAGCAGCATATTGGCGCCGCGCAAGCTCAGCTCGGCGACGTTCAATGCCTGTTCGGCGCCGCGACGCAGGTGCCGCGCACCGTTTGACTGACCGTTGCCGCGCTCGTCCTGACGCTGCTCGTCATGGCTTTGCGACGGATTCTGCCGGCCTTGTTGTCCGGCTGCGCGCGCTGCGCCTTCACGCTGGGACTGCGCTTCGCTTGGATTGGCTGTTTCGTACATGGAATCACCTCGGGTGAAATTGGGAGGGTGTGCCGTGAGGAATCCCCGCGCTCGATCGCGAGGTTTTGGTGCGGAGCAACATCGATGCCACACGCACCGGTCATGCGTTTTCCGCGGCCCGCGGGTACGCGGCGAACTTGTGACGGTTTGCACGCCGGCTCAGTCGAGCGCGCGATTTTCCCGCGCCGCGTAAAAGCTTCCTCGATCGCGCGCCGGCAAGCGCGGGGAACCGGCGAGCCGCATCAGTGCAGCGGCCGCGAAGGCTCGTTTTCGCTGCGTGCGGCATCGTGCGGCGGCGTGCCGGTCTCGAGATAGGATTTCAAGCGCACGAGATCGGCGTCGATCAGCTGTTTGGCATCCTTGCCGAGGACCTTCGCCACGCCGTGACCCGCGACTCCGCCGGCAGGCATGTAGTCGAGCGAGACCTTCAGGCGCGTGCCTTCGCGCTCGGGGATCATCTCCACGAAGCCCTCGTGGCGCACGGAAGTTCCGCCCACCGAGCGCCACGCGATGCGCCGGCCTTCGTCGACGGCGGCGAGCTCCGCGTCCCATTCGACCGTCGCACCCGCGGGGCCGGCGATCTTCCAATGCCAGCGATCCGCGCCCGTGCGCTCGACCTCGAGCACGTTGTGCATGAAGCGCGGGAATTCCTCGGGCGAACGCCAGCACGCGAATACCCGCTCGGGCGGTGCGTTGATGAAGATCTGTTTGTCGAGGTGCAGGCTCTGCGCAGGGCCGAATCCCACGAGCGTGCGCAGGCTTTTGTTGCACGCGGCGCGTGCGAGCAGGGTGCCGCCGAGTGCGGTCGTGACGAGCCCCGCCGGCCGAAACACGATGCCCGCGAGTGCGGCGGCAGCTCCGGCTGTGCCCGCCGCCACCCGCAGCGATGCGGGCCAGTGGTCGCGCACGCGCCCGTCACCCGTTCTGGCGCCTTGCAGGCCAGGCTCGTCGCCGGGTTCATCGTGGAGCTCGAGACGGTTCTCGACGCGTGTGACGCCGGGCGTCGACCACACCTTTACGAGCAGCCGGTTCTGTTCGCGTTTGAGCAGCGGCCCCGACAGCGTGACCGTGCCGTCCTCGTCCGCATGCACGTCGATCGCCCCGGCATTCGACACGACGCGACCCATGCGCGCGCGGACGCGCTCGCCGAGCGTCCGCGGCGAGACGTCGCCGCGCGGCAGCCGCGCACGCAAATTCGCGATGATTCCGCGCCCGCGCCGTACCGCATCGCGCGCCGTGGCGGATGAGCCCTCGGCGAGCCGACGCCGTGTCCCGCGCATCTGCTCGCCGAGGTAAGCGCGCCGGCTCCTACCCCGGTCCGGATCGAACAAGAACATCGCAATCATGCCGGCACTCAAGCCGGCCAGCGCGCCACCAATGGGGGATCGTCCGTGACTCATCGTTCGTTCTCCTGTTGCAAGCGGCACGGCGCGCCGACGCGCCGTTCGCCGAGCGCGTTTTCAAGCAAGAAGGATTCCGCACGCACGCGCGACGCGGACGCAACGGCACATCGGCGTGCGGTAACGCCTTACGCGTGCGCGGAAAAAAATCGTCGGCGCTACGGGGTTGCGCGGCTGTGCGCGCTCATGTCGTAGAGCCGTGCAAGCGTCGCCATGCAGTACCCGCGCTGCTCGCGCAAGCGGGCGAGCGTCTTGTCGGAGCTTTGCTGCGCCTCGGCGGCGGCGATGCGCGCATCGAAATGCCGCTTGAGCAACGGCGCGAGATTCTTGCGCAATTCGTCCTCGAGGCCGCCGACGAGGCGCACCGATTTCGGCGCGGCATCGGTATGTAGCGCATCGGCATCGCGCTCGGTCGCCGTCGCTTGGCTTGCGCGTGCGTCGAGGCGTTCGAGCAGCGCGAGATCGTCGAGCGCGCTGATGACTTCGGCGCCTTGCGGCCCGCGGTAATGGCGCCGAAGTTCGACGAGCCGATGCCACGCCTCGATCGCGTCGGCGTAGCGCTCCTGCTTCGCCCGCACGAGGGCGAGATCGAACAGCGTAGTCGCGTAATCTTTCGAGACGTCGTCCTTCTTGGCCTCGGCGATGCGATGGGCGAAACGGTCGCCGGCGTGGGCGAGCGGCTCTGCTTTTTCGCTGAGCAGCGCGACCATGTCGCGGTCGTGCTCGGTGCGGAAAAAATCCTCGCCGTTGAGGTTTTCCGCGACGGGGAGCACACGCTCGAAATGCGCCGCGGCCTCGTTTTCGCGATCGCGTTGCACGAGCCCGTCGCCGAGGGTTTCTTCCTCGTAGACGACCGCGATCCGCGCGCGATAAAGCTCCAGCGGATTCCACTCGGTCTGATCGGGCGTGGTGAACGCCGCGTAGGCGCGCTCGCTCAGCGCGTCGGCTTCCTCGTTCCGGCCCGCCTCGAATGCGAGCACGGCGAGATTGGCGAGACTGTGGGCGAGCGCTGGCGAGGTGTCTCGACCGGGATGTTTCTCCATCATCGCCACGGCGCGTTTGAGGAGATCCACGGCGTCGCTCTTGCCCGCATTGCCGCGCGTGTGCGCGAGGTCGGCGAGGGCGAGCGCGTAGTCGTCGTTGTCGGTGCCGTTCAGGCGCTCGATCTGCGCGAGCCGGGCGCGATCGTATTCCTCCGCGCGCGCATAATCCTTTTCGCCGTTGGCGATCTCGTCCAAGCTCGCGTATTCGTCGCTCAGGTTTTCTTCGACATCGCCGACGGGCTGCTGCTTGGCGAGCGCGACGATCTTTTCGAGCGCGAGTTTCTCTTTGGCCTTGTCGCCCGCCTCGATGCCGGCGGTCACCTCGTTGCGCAGCGTCTCGATCGCGTCGTGGTGGGCGAGCGTGCCGATTTTGTAGCCGCCTTCGCCATCGGGCTGCGCGACCAGGCCGTGGCCTGAGGCATCGGCGAGGATCGCCATGACGTCGCGCACGCCGACGCATTTGAAGTGCAGCGTGAGCGCCGCCGCCGTCATCTTCTCGGCGTGGCGCACGCGCAGATGTTTGAGGCGCACGAGATCGGCGAGCACGCGGTTCGCGGGCACGTGCGTAGCCTCGACCGCGATGCTGTCCGTCCCGTCGGGCGCGCTGCAGTTGTCCACGCGGTACTCGGCGTCGGCGGCTTCCGCGGCGTTCGCGCTCGCGAGAATCGCCAACGTCAGCACGCAACCGATCGAACGTCGAGTCGACATCAACATGACGATTCCTCCCCTTGTGCGCTCGCCTCTCGAACGCGCGCGACGCCGTCGACCGAACATCGTCGTCGAAGACGTGTCTGCGACGGTTCCCGGCAACGCCGCTCCCGTAGAATGACAGGTGTACCGCCGCAGTGCCATTGCCATGGGCGAGCGCGGTGGCCGACCGGGAGCAGGACGTGACGCAACCACAAGATTTCCTTCGCCGGCCCGCTTGCCTTTTGGCGAGCGCGCTCGCTCTTGCCTCGACGCCCGCCGCATGTCTCGCGGCGGCCGACGACGCGGTCTGGCTGCCGGTCCGCGATCAGAACCCGTTCGCGCTCGCCGCGGGGTTGCCCCTGCTGCCGCAACCGGCGCCGCCGCCGGGCGATGTCGGCGTCGAAGTGATGCTCGCCGAGGCGAATTCGCAGCTCAAGAGCTTCCGCCGCGATCCGCCGATGGAAGTCGTATTCGGAGCCGAGACGCGCGAGACACGCCTGGTGCTCACGTATGCGCTCGACGCCGATTGGACGGCGCGCGCCTCGCTCGGCGACGAATGGATCGGCGTGGGCTTTCTCGATAAACCCATCCAGCATTTCCACGATCTCATCGGTGCGCCGCAGGGGTATCGCGGCGGCCGGCTCGGCGAACGCCCGCCGGTCGTGCGCGTCGTCGAGAACGGCAGCGTGCTCTACGCGCTCGATCGGCCGGGCCAAGCGCTTGCGCCGCTATTGCTTGGACTCGCGCGCGAATGGGCCGTGTCGGATTCGATGCGTTACGGCCTCTCGCTCGATGCGAAGCTCGCGACGGGCAGCACGCGCCGCTTGAGCGACGATGGCGCTTACGGTGTATCGCTCGCTGCGTTCGGCGAGTTCACCGTTTTCGACGACGTCGTCCTGGGCGCACGCGCGGGTTACCTGCATTCGAGAGGCAATGATCTGCTGCCCGGACACGCCCGCACATCGAGCGAATTCTTCGACGTCTCGGCGCGCGCGCCGTTGTTCGGCCGCTGGAGCTGGGTGCTGCAATACGACGTGCACAGCGCGCTCTATGCAGAGGTGCCGCAGTTCCTCGGCTATGCGGGCGTGTTCACGATCGGCGTCGCGAGGAAGCTTGCGTCGCACGCCGAGCTCATGTTCGGCGTGAGCGAGGATGTGCCGATCGCGCATACGCAGGACGTATCGTTCGTCGCAGCCCTGCGTTTTTGAACTTAGCGCCCCGTCGTCGTCGGTTCCTCGCCCGCGAGGAATTGCCGGATGTACGCGTTCACCTCGTCGGGGCGCTCGCGATTCGCCCAGTGCGAGGCGTCCGGCAGCACGCGCACGGTGAGATGCTCGACGTAGCGGCCGATGCCGCTCAGATTGCCGGCCAGCAAGTACGGATCTTTGAGACCCCAGACGACGAGCGTCGGCACGTTGACGCGCGTCGACGCGAGATCGGGCGTGTAGTTGCCGTCAGCGGGTGCATGCGTCTTGGGGTCCGGCGGACCGAGCGCCGCCGCGCGATAATAGTTGAGCGCGCTTTCGAGCGCGCCCGGTTGCGACCAGGCGGCAATGTAGGCGGCGCGTTCCGCGTCGTCCGGATGCTCGCCCAAAACGACATGCACGAGCGCCGCGTAGCCATCGTCGCCATAGTGCTGCGCGGCGCCCGGAGCGCGCACCGTGAGCATGTAGCGGCTCGCCCACTGCTGCGCGGGATTCTCCTTGAGCTCGCGATCGAACAAGGCCGGGTGCGGCGCGTTGATCACGACGAGCTTGTCGAGCCGTTCCGGATGATAGAGCGCGAATGCCCAGGCGATCGCGCCGCCCCAGTCCTGGCCGACGAGGACGAATTTCTTGCCGCCGCCGAGTTTTTCGGCGAGTTGACGGACGTCTTCGACGAGCACCTTGACGCGATACTGCGCCACGTCGGTCGGCTTCGACGACAGATCGTAGCCGCGCATGTCCGGTGCGACGGCGCGGAAATCTTTGCCGAATTCGAGGAGCTGCGGCTTCCACTGGTACCAGAATTCGGGATACCCATGCAGGAAGAGGATGAGCGGCCCGGAGCCGGCGGCGGCGTAGTGCAGGCGTACGCCATTGACCTCGGCGTCGCCCTCTTCGAGCTTCGGTGGATCGGCATGCGCGAATCCGCATAGCGCGCACAGGATCAGGGCGAACGCCGGGCATCGCATCAGATCGCCTCCACGGAAGCCGCGCCGGGCGTCGCTTCGGCGGTGTGCGGCGGCGCGAGGGGCGTGGCGCGCGGACGGGGCGCCGAGTCGCTCACGTCGATTGCGGTGAGATCGAACCGGTAACGCGCCGGCGTCACCGCCGGGACCGTCGGGAGGAGAATCAGCTGGTACGCCATGCGCGGCTCCGTGGAGGACGGGAACCGATTGCAATCCATCGACGCGACGAAGTCCTTACGCGTTCCTCACGGGGTTCTCAATCGTTCCTTACGAGCGCGTCGGGCGCGATGATCGGCGCCGCGGCGTTGGCTTCGGCGATCACGCCGGCGCGGCGCAGCCGGTCGAGATCCGCCTCGAGTTCCTGCGTCGGCCGCCCCTCCAGCTTCGCGTAAGCGACTTCGAGCTCGCGCACGTCGACGCTTTGCTCGCGCCAATCGGCGAGTCGGTCGAGCAGCGCCGCGACGCCGTCGCTGCGTCCGGCCGCGAGCAGGCACCGGGCCCAGTGCAGGCGGATGAAGTGCTGGTAGCGCGGATTCGCGGTGCGTTCGAGGGCCGCCGCGAAATCCGCGCTGGCGGCGCCGAGATCGCCAGCCGCGGCGGACAGCTCCGCACGCGCGGCGATCGCGGTCGCGCCGAGATCGTCGCGCTGCATCGGCGTGAGCCCGGACGCCGCGGCCACCTGGGCCAACTCGCGCGCGTGCCGCTCGGCGTCGAGCCGGTCGCCGTTCGCGAGCGCGTTCACACAGGCCTGATACAAGCTCCACGCGGTCCACACCGCATTGCCCGCCTGTCGATTGAGCGTTGCCGCGACCGCAAGCGCCGAAGCGGCTTCCGCGTGGCGCTCGGCTTCCACGTCGACGTAGCCGAGTATGAACCAGGCCTGCGCGCGATCGGCGCTGTTGCGAGGCGTCGCCGGCGCATCCTCGAGGAGCGGCGCACGGTCGCGCGCTGCGATCGCCACCGCTTGGGCGGAATACGCGTGCGCGGCGGGATAGGCGTGGAGCTGGGCGAGGCTGTCGGCGATGCTCGTATCCGCCCACACGAGCTGGTGCGCGTCGGCGAGCTCGCGTTCGCTTGCGCGCGCATCGAGCGCAAGCGGCAGGGCATCGAGCGGGCGCCAGCGCATGGCGAGTATGGCGGAGAGATTGCGTTCGACGAGCAATTCGCCATCGCGCTTGCCGAGCGCACGGTAGAGATCGAGCGCGCGCATCATGGTCGTCGTGGCTTCCTCGAGACGCCCTGCATCGGAGTGCAGCGCGCCCAAGGCGTTGTACGTCTCGGCGAGCAGCGCCCGGTCGCCGTGGCTGCGCTCGAGCTCGGTCGCGACGGGCTCGAGCGCGTGCAGCGCCGTATCGAAACGGCCGCGTGCGCGCTCGGCAAGGCCGAGGCCTTCGAGCGCAGCGAGCCGCACATCGTTGCGTCCAAGCCCGAGCGCGGTTTCGAAATGCGCTGCGGCATCGGCGGGACGGTTGCGCCAGAGTTCGAGCCGGCCGAGCGTCGCCTCGAGTTCGCCGCGAAGGCCGTCCTCGTGCGCGCCTGCGGCGAGCGCGTTCGCGAGCGCGTACGCCTCGTCGATCTCGCCGATGCCGCCCAGCGCCTGCGCGAGCTTGAGCCGCGGCCATGCTTGCAGCGGCGCTTGATCGACGCAAAGACGGAAATGATCGGCCGCTTCGCGCAGGTGTCCGGCAGC
>Ga0070741_10018329_pt1 | contig 11350 bp, 9 predicted proteins | sample Coa_R1_4_FD_66440 | JGI IMG/M metagenome (GOLD analysis project Ga0070741, IMG submission 66440) | Surface soil microbial communities from Centralia Pennsylvania, which are recovering from an underground coalmine fire - Coalmine... | ecosystem: Environmental > Terrestrial > Soil > Unclassified ...
GGAGTCTACGGAGTGGCAATCATGAGGCGCATTTTTCGCCTTTCACTTATTCCCGCCTCTTGCCGTTTTCCCCGCAGCATCACGGTCAACGCCTGAAGCAATTGAACAGAGGGCAACAACTTCGCTATGTGCGGCAAGAGGTCCAGGAGAAACTCACGAGCAAGCTCAAGTTCTTTATGTATCGAGCACTCCTCTCTGCCGGACGTCGAGTCCCGCTCTCTTGGCGCGGAGCCTATACCTATAATCTCCATATCCGGGCGATCCATAGGTATAGGGCAAAACCATATCATGGCCGTACCGTTCTTTTCACAACCGACCTGCATCCGGCGCATTACCGGGCAGTCTGGCAACGTCGAATCACTCATGGTTTAGAAGTCTACGACATCCCCGGCTCTCATCTAGGGATGTTTGAGGAAGAACATCTGCGTTTTTGGGCACCGCGGTTTGCTGACGTTCTGCAACGGGCGCAGAACGAGTGCCGTATGATCCTGACTACTACGGGAACCGAACAGGGGAGGTTAGAGGTTGTCAATTGAAGCCTGGCATTGCGAAGGGCCAAGGACGACGGCACAATACCAGGCGGTTTCTTGCCGTCAGCTGTGCGTCAAAGCGATCCTACTTCCCAAACGCGGCAGTAACCAACTCGGTATCAAGATATTCTGTCACTTGTTGTACCTTGCCGTTGGCGATGCGGAAGATCTGGCAATAGGTATTGTTGTACGGCTTGCCGGTCTTCGTGGTTGATTTGCCGCGCGCTTGCATCGCCACGAAGTCGCCTTCGGCGATGAAATTGTCGGGAGTGATCGTCAGTCCACCTTCAAGCTGCGCGGACAACGGTCCCAGGACTTTACTGAGCAACTCCTGCTTGCCGTTGCAGGTGCCCGAGTATTTCGTCGTGCCCATAATCGTGAACTGGACGTCATCAGCCATGCTGTTGAGAAACGCTTGCGCATTCCCTTTCGACAGCTCGGCAAACATATCTTGAATCAGCTTCTTATTTTCCGCAGCGCCCATACGAGAGACCTCCTTTGTTTTGTTTTACAAAAATGTCGGCTGACACGGTTGACTGTATGCCCGCGTTCCTTGTCCAGTCAAGTCACACCCTATTGAAACGCTGGTGCCACCTCATTGATGAACCGGTCAAGCTGCCGCGTCTGATCGCGGGCAGGAAAACGAACACAAATGATGCCGGCACCGGCATCGACATGTGACTGAATCGTCTCGATACATTGTTGTGGACTGCCCATCGCTACCCACACATTGAGCTGCTGCTCGCTAAAGTCGGTCGTGTAATAGGCATCAAGAAATTCTTTTGACTCACGGAACGCCGCTTTGCGATCCTCGTTGATATGGCAGTTGTAATACAGGCAGCGCGGCATCTTGCTCACGTCTTTGCCGATTTCTTTGGCTTGTTGCTCGATGCGTTGCCAACCAAGTCTGAAGGCCTCGGGTGTCGTAAACGTTGTCTGCCAGCCATCGGCCATGCGTGCCACGCGTCGGGCAATGTGGTTGAGCAGTTTTTCTGAGGCACCGAAGATGTGGGGATTGTTGGCAATCCAAATCGGACAGGGCTTCTGTACCGGTGCAGGTTCGATCGTGAGATTGGAGAATTTATAGAAACGGCCTTGATGACTGACGTTCTTGCCTGCCCACAGTTTGCGCAGAATCTCGATGCCTTCTTCCATGCGATGTGCACGTTCAGAGAGATCGAGTCCCATCGCTTCCCATTCCATCTCTGAATCCCCCGCGCCTTGCCCACGTCCGCCCTGACAGGCCACCATAATCGAACGACCTTCACACACAACATCAAAGCTCGCCCATTGATACGCAAGGAGGATTGGATGCCGCAGGGGGAAACTGGCAAAACATGCCGGTCCGAGTTTGACTCGCTCGGTGCGTGCCCCGACTGCAGACAACAACGTGATCGCTTCAAGTCGCGGTTTGGCGGCAATACTGTCACCTGCCCAGATAGAGTCGAACACGCCGGACTTTTCCGCCTCGACACTCAACTCCAGCATTTCTTTAACGGTAGTGATCCCAAGAACGACGCCGCGATTCGGCAGTGTCAAGCCAAAGCTCACTTTCTTCGCCATGTCGTCTCCTCCTTTGCTCTGCTATTACGCTTCAGCCACGTGAGCAACACCGGCCACAGACTGTACAGCTTTCTCTCGCTTCTCCCGCTTCACTCGTTTCTCATAGATCACAATCGGAATAAGAATGAGTGCGGCAACCATCGCTCCGGCCGCTAAGCCGGCAAACCCCCACCAAAACGAGCCAGTGTGATCGTAAGAATAGCCCATGAGCAGCGGCCCGACGATTCCGCCGAGACCACCACACACGCCTGAGAAGATCGCCACCGCTACGCCAAGAACTTCCGCCGGGAGTAGGTCAAAAAGCAAAACGATCAAGCTGTTGACCGCGGCGGCGTTCATAAACAAGGCAATACTCATCCAGAAAATGACATGAGCGACATCTTGGCTCACAACCAGTCCCATGATCGCCGGCCCGGTGACGACGCTGGCGCAGAGCGCCACAGCGCCTCGGCTTCCTAAGCGATCACCAACGTACCCACCAGAGAGAGATCCCACGAGGGCAGCAACATAAGGAAGAATCAGATACAAACCGCTGCTCATCACCGTGTAGCCACGATCTTTGACCAGGTATCCTGGCAGCCAACTCAAATTCGTAAAGAAGGTGCCAAGAGCAAAAAAACTGGCGGCACACAATCCCCAATACGCAGGCGTACGCAGGAGCAGGTGAAAAGCTCCGCCAAAAGAGAGGATGGGCGCGGTACCACGGGTCGGATCAAACGCCACCCGGTCTTTGGCAAGTGCCTCTTCAAGCAGTGTTCTTTCTCGCGGCGAGATCCATGGGTGCTCGCGCGGATGGTCATAAACGAGGAACCAGAAGCAGACTGCGCCAAGAACGCTCAGCGCCCCGGTACCGTAGAACATGACACGCCAGCCCCAGGCGTCAATGAGCCAACTCACGAGTGGCATACCGAGGATCAACCCCAGATAGCCACACCCAATAGCAATACCGTAGACGCGCCCGCGCTCGTGTGGTAACACCCAGTGATTTTCGAGTTTGTGCGTCGGGTTGGCGACGGCGCCTTCACACGCGCCGAAGAATCCACGCACGACAGCCAATTGCCACAGCGAAGTGCAAGCCCCGGTGAGTGCCGTGAGCACACACCACGCCAGGAACATGACCGATGCCCAGGTGCGGATCGTCCAATGATCGGCAGCAAGACCGCCACCGAGTTGCCCTGCCATGTAGCCCCAGTAGTACATACTGAGGACGATGCCCATCTCGACACCGTTCAGTTTGAGGCCGTCCATGAGATACGGCGCCGCGAGCGAGATATTCACGCGATCGAGAAAAAGGAAGAACATCGTCAGCCAAACGGCTCCCATCACCACAAAACGGAATCGTGGCACCAGTTCCTCCTCTTTCTCTCGCCCACTCTTCTTCTCACGCAACACGTTCCACGTTTTACGTCCAAGGTCCAAAGTCTTGTTTCTACTGACTACTTTTTACGTTTCACAACGCCCTCACGTTCGGATACTCGCCGACCTCGAGCCCAAAGGACTCGGCCTGGTGCAGCAAATCGAGGGCGTTACGCACATGGGCGTAGTCGATCATCATGCCGTCGTAGGTCACGGCTGCTTTCCCGGCCCGCTCGGCTTCGTCCATTGCCCGCAGCACGCCTTTGTTCCATTCGATCTCTTCTTTCGAGGGGGCGAAGATTTCGTTGGCAATCGGCACCGCAGAAGGATGAATCAACAACGACCCGCGATAGCCAATTTCCCGCACACGTTGCAATTGCGCCCGCACTAACTCAGTATCGCTCACCTCAAGTGATCCGGCGGCTAACGGGTACTCAATCCCGGCCGCACGCGCGGCCAGAAGGACGTGAGAGGCGAGGTAGAGCGTCTCGAATCCACTGCGTGTCCAGCGATAGCCGATGGCTTTAGTGACATCACCAGAGCGAGCGCCGACACCGCCGACGATATTTCCCATGCGTTTACAGGCACTGACAATGTCGTACGCATTCATAATGCCTCTGGCAGTCTCCGGAATCGCAACGATCTCAACTGAACCGACCGGCAATCCGGCCTTGCGCTCGAAGAACTCAAGCCAGGCATCGACCTTCAGGATCTCTTCGATCTTCTCCAGCTTGGGCACGGCCACAGCAACGAGACCCGGAACGACAATCGCTTCGATATCCTCGCCAGTAAGGCCGGTATCGACACCGTTGACACGTACGACAATCGGCATGCCGCGCTTATGCGAGCGTTCGATTCCTGCGCGGACGATCGGTCGTGCCTCGGCTTTCTCCGCAATTGGCACCGCATCTTCCAAATCGATAATCAAAGCATCCGGTCCGTACTTCGGTGCTTTATCGATCCACTCAGCACGATTGCCGGGAACGAACAAAATCGAACGGTAGAGTTTCATGAGTGGTCTCCTCCCTTGTCAGAATCAATATCTGCTCCGGAGGGCTTACTCCGTCCCGAGGGAGGTCGTCAAGGGTTCGGCGGGCGAGCGGAAAGCCGCTGTGCCACCCTGTCGCGAAGATCGGGCCATGTCTCGTGCAGAAACCTGCGAGCCATAATGTAGCCGGCGAGCCAGAAGGGATTCATGAACGACAATATTCTTGGACGCGACAACCAGGAGGCAACTTTCTCTCGCGCCCCGGCTTCCGGGTAGTACCAATCGGGCAAAGCCATACCGGCAGTAAAAAAGACTGCGAGCGTGAAGGTCGCGAATGCTCCGCAGACCTCCCAATACGCGATGTCATCCAGTTCGCGGAGCGAGAAACCACAAGCCGCAATCCGGTCCGCGAATTGATCCAACTGAATGGAGTCGTAGCACGTGTCTACCCAAAATTGCGCCAGAATCTCCCAGACAATTTGTCGTTCCTCGGAAAGTGGGACTTGCATCGGACGTCAATGCCATTACCGAGTGAGCTTTAGTGAATCCAATGGACGTCGCTACACAAAGCCAATTACGCCGCCTTTAACCCCGCCTCGCGGGCGAACCGCTCCATGAGCGTGAGCACCTCATCGAATCCCGACGTCCACATGAAGAAGGCTAACACCACATGATCAAGGCCGGCTTGTTGATACTTGGGAATATTGCGTAACACGTCCTCAAACGTCCTTTCGTAAGACGGCGCGGCATAAGTGAGCTTATTGGGGTCGCGTCCGGCTTGTTCGGCGAATTTTCGGATCGTCTGAATTTCGCGCGGCAGCGCATCCGGGTTGCGCCATAGCACATGACCATACCATCCGTCTGCGAGCGTTCCGGTTCGTCTGAGCGCGGCTTCGCTATGACCACCAATCCAAATCGGTGGATGCGGCTTTTGCACAGGTTTAGGTTCACATTTTAGCTTCGAGAAGTTGATGAACTTGCCCTCGAAGTGCGGCTCCGGCTCGGTCCACAACGCTTTCATCGCCTTGAGATATTCGTCCGTCCGCGCGCCGCGTTGCCGGTACGGTGAATCCAAATACGCAAACTCTTCTGCCATCCAACCCACACCCGCACCGAGAATAATTCGCCCCTTCGACAGAACATCAAGTGTTGCGATCATCTTCGCGGTCACGACAGGATGGCGGTACGGGATGATCAGCACCCCAGTGCCAAGACGAACCCGGGTCGTACACGCAGCGACGTACCCTAAAACCGTCAGCGGGTCGAGAAAATCGTCGGCGGGGTCAATGGGAAACTTCCCTTCGGGATGATACGGATACTTCGATTCGATCACCGTAGGAATGACGACATGATCGGCCACCCATAACGAGTGGTAACCTAGCGCCTCAGCATGGCGTGAGATCGTTTGAATACGCTCAACGACGTTCTCGCGTGCCTGCGGGCCAACGTGCGGCAGCACAACACCAAATTCCATAGCCCCCTCCCGGTCTGGATTGCTCTCTTTCGCTACCATTGTCGAATCATTATGGTCAAGGGAGATGGTTGTGCCTTGCATTCTGTCGTCGAGCAGGGCAAATTCTTTCTTACGGAGGGGAAGCATGTCAACACATCATACCGCCGAAGCGATTCACGCACGGCTCACACATCCAGTGCTTGATGCCGATGGACACTGGATCGAGTTTGAACCAGCGGCAATGGAATACCTCCATAAGGTTGGCGGCGACAAGATCGTCGAACGTTACAAGAAAGTCGCTAACCAATTCGGCAATAAGAAATGGGCACAAACGCCACCGGAGGAGCGGCGCGAACGTCGCATGTTACAACCCGGCTGGTGGGGGGTGCCGACGAAGAACACACGTGATCGCGCCACGGCGATGTTGCCCAAGCTACTCTACGAGCGGATGGGTGAACTCGGGTTCGATTTTTCCGCCATCTATCCGACCTCAGGTGCCCTCTTCGCTCCGTTCCTGCGCGATGACGAAGTGCGGCGCGCGGCGTGTCGAGCGTTCAACATGTACACGGCTGATCAGTTTGCCGGGCTGGGCGACCGCCTCGCGCCGTCAGCCGTGGTGCCGATGTACAATCCGCAAGAAGCCCTTGCGGAGTTAGAATTTGCTGTCAAAGAGCTTGGTTTCAAAATTATCATGTTAGGCAGTCTGCCTCGGCGGCCCATAGCGGCAGTCGCCAAATCGACCCCGGAGGCCAGTCGTTATGCGATGTGGCACGATGTGCTGGGATTGGACAGTGAATATGACTACGACCCGGTGTGGGCCAAATGCGTAGAGCTGGGGGTTGCCCCGTCGTTCCACTCGGCTTCCTCCGGCATTGGGTTACGGACCTCGATTTCCAATTTCGTCTACAACCACATTGGCCACTTTGGTCAGGCAGGAGAAGCGGTGTGCAAAGCCCTGTTCATTGGTGGCGTCACTCGCCGTTTTCCCAAGCTCAAGTTCGCCTTCCTTGAAGGGGGCGTGGGTTGGGCATGCAGCTTGTATAGCGATCTCATTGGGCATTGGAAGAAACGTAATGCTGAAGCCCTCGAGGAAACGAATCCTGCGAACCTCAATCGTGAGCTGCTGGTCGATTATGTGCAACGCTACGGTTCTAAAGCCTTCCTCAATGTACTTGACCAGCTTGCTCCGGGTGTGGGTTTGCTAATGGAACGACCCGAGCAACTCGACGACTTCGCGGCGTGTGGCATCCAAAAGGCATCGGACATTCGTAACCTCTTCGTCCCGAATTTTTATTTCGGTTGTGAAGCCGATGATCCCGTCAATTCATGGGCGTTCAGGGACAATGTGAATCCGTACGGCGCGCGGATCAACGCGATTTTTGGTTCGGACATTGGCCATTTTGATGTGCCGGATATGACCGCCGTCCTTCCCGAAGCTTATGAAGGGGTCGAGGACGGTATCATCACGGAAGAGGATTTCCGCGACTTCGTCTTCGGCAATCCGATTCGCTTGTGGACCGGGATGAATCCGAACTTCTTCAAAGGGACCGCAGTAGAGTCACAGGTCCAGAAGTTCCTCAAAGAAACGAACGAAGCGACTCCCGCCCCTTAAAGAAATCCTCACTGTGTGATAAGCGTAAGACCTATGCGCCATTCACAATTCTCGCGGTCGTCTTTCTGGGCCGTCATTGTTCTCCTTTTCTGGAGTGCTCTTACTGTCCCCGCTCTCGCGCAAGAAAAGGACAGTAAGAAGAATGGTGACCAAAGCGAACCTGCTTCCACTCCCGGCGGGAGACCAGAGAAAAAGAAGCCGGAAAAGAAAACCGAAAAAGAGAAAAAGCCGCAGTTGCAGCTTCTTGGCGGCAAGGTGACTTACAGCGCGCCGCGCCGCTGGACAAAACCACAAATCTCCACGCGACCGAAATTAGAAGCACTGCAATTTACAATTCCTTTGCCTACTGCCGGGACAGCTGCGGGCAGTACCAGCGCCATTGTTATCGCCGAACCGAACACCGACAAACTGAGCCTCGCCGATTTCAGCAACCGCAATATTCCCCGCAAATACCCGGCGGGGACAATTGTCGTCGACCAAACCGATGGTGATTCGTGGCGCACCGTGGTCTCCTATGTCTATGAAGCGAACCCACCGTACACAGTATTAGATCGCTTTGGCGTGGCGGCAGGACTACGGGTGCACTTTCGTATCATTTTCCCCAAAGAAGAGGACGCCAAAGCAACCTGGCCGAAAACACTTCTGCAAGAAAGCAATGAGTTCGTGCACAACTTACGTATCAACGACAAGAACACAGTTACCGCAGACCTCTCTTACGACGGCGGCAAGTGGGGAATGCGCCAGGCCAAGATAGACAAAAAGAGTACCGCAAAAGAATCGACTGAGACAGCCGCTGTAAAGACAAAGAACGGAGAGACAAAAAAGGCCGAAGCCAAAGAGGCCTCCCACAAAACTGTGTCAAAAAAGAAGGAAAAACCCGCGGTAACTTCGGCACCGGCCGAAGAACACGAGTTGTGATCTTTATATGAAAGCCCCGGTCGGCTCCCCGAGAGAACCCGCCCGGCTCTGGACCTGGGCCGTCGTTGCTCTCCTGCTTTTCTTTTGCGTTCCGTACTTCTTCGCCGGAACATACGAGCCGCTCGTTTTTGGTATTCCGCTGTGGTTTTTGACAGTGCTTGGAGCAGCACTCGCACTTACCGTTTTTACGGTCTATGTCGTGCTGTGCCAGTGGCGATTGGCCGAAACAACGCTCGGGGAGGAAGAGCATTCGTAGTTTTTCATCGCGTAACACGTATCACGCAGTACGGCTTACGCATTATATTTTTCTTCTCACTCTTAGTTCTCCATTCTTCATTCTTCATTTTTAATTCTTAATTCTCCTCGTATTCCATATGTCACCCACAGTCGGCCTCGGCTTCGACGCCCTTATTATTCTCTCGCTCTATCTGTTGAGTAACATCTTCATCGGATATTTTGCCTATCGTGCCGGGGAGACGTGGGCGGCACGCGATTATTTCCTCGGCGGCAAGAGTACTGGTGCGTTAGTCCTCTTCTTCGCCATGCTTGCCACTAAGTTCAGCGGTAACACTTTTTTTGGTTTACCAGGGCAGTCGTATCGTGTCGGTCTCATGGCGGTGACGTTGATTCCGTTCACTATCGCCATCTCGTTGGGCTTTATTTCCTATGCCCCACGCCTGTATGTGCTGTCGAAGAAGTACGATTACCTCACGCCGTCAGATTTTTACGCTGACCGGTTCGATAGTCGTTTGTTACGGCTGTGGACGGCTGTGTTCCTGATCCTTACAGTCATTCCCTACCTGATGATCCAAACCACGGCGATGGGACATGCGTTCGTCGGCTTTACTGGCGGTCGTTATTCGTTCGCCACCGGAGTCGTTTATATATTCGCCGGCATGCTCATCTACGTACTGCTGAGCGGCTGGCGCGGTGTGGTGTGGGCCGAAGTGCTGCAAGGTGCACTGCTGTGGATTGCCATTGTCGTCGCTGCGGTCGCCCTCGTCTATTGGGAAGGCGGCTTGGCGACAGTCATACAACAAGTAGTGACTCTCGCTCCGGAAAAAGTTGCCGTGCCGGCATCAAGCGAAACGCTGACGCGGTCGTATTTCTTCTTTGCCTTGGTGTTCGGCATGGGCGGCTCGATGTATCCGCAGATTATTCAGAGCGTCTACGCGGCCGGGAGCGAAAAAGCGCTGCGGCACGGCTTGGCCATGATGATTCCGAACTATTTTATCGTCATGCTCGCCGTCGTGTTAATTGGCTTGGTAGGGATTATCCATTTCCGAGACCTGAAAGCTATTGAAGCAGATCAGGTTTTAGCCCTGTTGTTGAGTCAACGTGCAGAGAGCGCCTATTGGCTGGCGATTCTCGTTTTCTTAGGGGCCGCGGCGGCGATTATGTCTACGGCCGCCGGGGTGCTCCTGACGCTTTCCTCGATGGTCACCCACGACCTCTATCGACAGTTTGTGAGACCTCATGCGAGTGAAGACGAAATTGCCACCGTGGGACGGGCCTTCACTGCGGCCATCCTGATTATTGTTACGCTCCTCTCCCTTCATCCGATCGCCACCTTGTGGCAGCTCACGGTCATCAAGTTTGAGTTTCTCATGCAACTGTATTTGCCGATGCTGCTCGGCCTTTATTGGCCACGTTTTTCACGCAGCGCGGCTATCGCCGGGCTCGCCGCCGGCACGCTGAGTCTTCTTGTCATGGTCCTGACAGGATGGAATCACATCGGCATCTTTGACGCAGGAATAGCCGCGTTCGTGTTGAATGGTTTGGCGTCGGCCGCCGTTGCGTTGCTGCAACAACCAAACGAAGAGGAACAACAGAGAGTGCAAAGTCGATTCTTCTCACTCTTTACACCTGGTGCCCACGCCACTCCTCTCCCGCAAGGAGAAAGGCAGTCGTTACCTCTTAATCCTACCGCAGATTGATAATGTTGCGATACGACCCAAGTGGATCACTCGTCTGCGGTGTTGCATAGGAAACGTTCACGCAGATCACCTCTTCAACAATACCTTCGTATTGCGCAATGCGTTTGCGGCACTCTGCCGGGGTCCCGGCAATGGTCAGACGATCAATCGCTTCGTCCGGAATAGTATCTGCGGCTTGTTTGAGTTTGCCCGCAGGCACCAGCTTCTGGGCCGAATCGGCAGCCGCGGAAAATCCTTGCTCACGCAGTAGAAAGTCATAGTACGGATGCGGTAGCGGTGAGAACAGTCGGCAAATCGCCTCACGCGCTGCCTGCCGTGCCCGTTCGCGTTCGTCACTCACTGAGACAAAGACCGCCATGACATACCCCAGAGACTGTGGGTCACGGCCAGCCTGACTGGCAGCTTCTTGCACTCGCGGCCGTAAAACTGTGCGGAGATACTCTGCCGACCCCACTGCTCCGATCGCCACACCGTCCGCAACCTGCCCGGCAATCTTGACCATACGAGGGAAAATCGCCGACAGATAAACGGGAATACTCTCCCGCAACGGATCGACCGCGGGTGTCCAGTGCATACGATGAATCGTACCCTCGTATGTCATTGGTGTACCAATGCGAGTCCGCACGATCTGTTTGAGACATGCAACGTACTCTTTCATCTTCTGGTATGGCCCGACATGGGGAACGCCTTGCCAATCCTCATTAATATGGCGATTCCCACTCCCAACGCCAAGCAAAAGCCGTCCACCCGAGAGCTCATCCAGGTCAATTGCACTCATCCCCGCGAGTAACGGACTTCGCCCATACGCGTTGAGGACATACGAACCAAGACGCACACGCTGTGTGGCCATCGCTAAGGCAGTCAGTGGCACGAATCCGCTGCGCCAAGCCTCAGTGACGTAGAGTGAATCAAATCCCGCGCCTTCGACTTCTTTGCCGATCGTGACCATATCGCGGATTTTCATGCCACCGCCTGGAAAGATAAGTCCGAGTT
>Ga0070741_10018330_pt1 | contig 11350 bp, 9 predicted proteins | sample Coa_R1_4_FD_66440 | JGI IMG/M metagenome (GOLD analysis project Ga0070741, IMG submission 66440) | Surface soil microbial communities from Centralia Pennsylvania, which are recovering from an underground coalmine fire - Coalmine... | ecosystem: Environmental > Terrestrial > Soil > Unclassified ...
GGCGGCTCGCATGCTGAAGACGGCGCCGGCGGGCGCCGACGTGAAGAGCTGGAAGTACTAGCGATGACGCGAACCCAACTCTGGCGTGCCGCGGCCTTCGTCGGCGTCATGGTCTCGATCGCGAGCGCCCAGCCGGATATTCGTCCGGACGATCTCGTCGGAACGTGGCAGCTCGTTTCCGTGAAGGATCTGAAGACCGGACAGATCGATCGCGTGGAGACGCATCAGCTCCTGTGGCTCCAGGTCACGAAATCGCATTGGACGTATCTGTGGATGGATCTCGATCGAACGGTGATTCAGCCCGAGGCGCTCGAGAAGCTGCCGGCCGATCGCCGGGTGACGGAGAACTACTCGAAGATCTGGGACGAGAAGGATCGACACCGGTTCTGGGGCGCCGGAGGGAAATACCGGATCGAGGGGAACCGGTTCGTCTACACCAATGACATCTCCATCGAGCCCTACATGCTGACGCGCACGGGCGTCGAGGTCATCGCGCGCCTGAATTCCACCACCTATGTTCGACACTCAGTCAACCAGAACGGTGAAGTCCTCAGGGAATCGATTTTCCGCCGCATCGGTTAGCCGCGCGACGACGGCAGGCCTGGCCGTTCTCGCGTGTCTGTGGTGGGGTCATCCGGCATCCTCGACCCTGGCGCAGACGCTGGAAGGCGGCAAGCTCGATTTCACCCGGGCGGGCACCGGCGCGCTGCACTACCGGTCGATCGGACCGCACAAAGGGTCGCGCGTCACGGCTGTTGCCGGCGTCGCCAGCGAGCTCTTCACGTTTTACATGGGCGCCGCGGGCGGCGGCGTCTGGAAAACGACCGACGCCGGGCAATCCTGGATCAACGTCTCCGACGGTTTTCTCCCCACGGGCTCGATTGGCGCGATCGGCGTTGCGGACTCTGCGCCGTCAATCGTGTATGTCGGGACCGGTTCGGCGTGCATTCGAGGAAACGTGTCGACCGGGCTCGGCGTGTTCAAGTCGACCGATGCCGGCAAGTCATGGACCGCCGCAGGGCTCGAGAACGCCGGTCAAATCGGGCGGATCGTCGTTCATCCGACACAAGCGGATGTCGTCTTCGTCGCCGCACTCGGCCACGCGTTCGGCCCCAATCCGGAGCGCGGGGTGTTTCGGTCGCTGGACGGCGGGGCCTCGTGGAAGCGGGTGCTCTACGTCTCCGATCGAACCGGAGCCGTCGACCTCGCGCTCGATCCGCGCGACCCCGACGTCGTCTACGCGTCGATGTGGACCGCCGAACGCAAGCCCTGGACGATGATCTCCGGCAGCGCCGAGGGCGGTCTCTTCAAGAGCCGCGATCGCGGAACGACTTGGACCCGCCTGACGAATGGCCTGCCGTCGGGATTGATCGGCCGCGTCGGCGTTGCGGTCTCGGCGGCAAATCCGCGGCGCGTGTGGGCGCTCGTCGAAGCAGCACAGGGCGGGCTGTACCGATCAGACGACGGCGGCGAAAGCTTCGCGCTGGTCAACTCCACATGGGAGCTGCGTACCCGCCCCTGGTATTACATGCACGTCTTCGCGGATCCCGCGAATCCGGACCTCGTCTACATCCTGAACACCAACTTGTACAAATCGGCGGATGGCGGGGAAACATTCCGGCCGATTCCGATGCCGCACGGCGACAACCACGACATGTGGATCAATCCGCGGCGGCCCGAAGTCTTCATCGAGGGAAACGACGGCGGCGCCACCGTCACGCTGAGCGGGGGCGCGTCATGGTCGACGCAGCTGAATCAGCCGACCGCCGAAATGTACCGGGTCGCGGTCGACAACCAGTTCCCATATCGCGTTTACGGTTCGCAGCAGGATACGTATGAAGTGCTGGCGGTGCCGAGCCGGACCGCCAACTTCGGCGCACGACTGCAGCTTCAGCACTGGTACGGCGTCGGCGGAATGGAAGGCGGCGACGCCGCGCCCGATCCGACCAACGCAAACATTGTCTACTCAGGCGGCACGGACGGCGACATTTACCGGTTCGATCGCACCACCAGTCAGATGCGTCCGATCAAGCCCTACCCCGAGATGGACGCGATGCCGGGAAAGTATCTGAAGTATCGATTTCAGCGCACCGCGCCGATTCGGGTTTCGCCGCACGACCCGCGGATCGTTTATCAGACGTCGAACCACGTCCATCGATCGTCGGACGGCGGACAGCACTGGGACGTGATCAGTCCCGATTTGACGACGAACGACCCCGAGCGGACGAGCACGTGGGGAGGACCGATCACCCGCGAGGTCACGAGCGAAGAGATCTATTGCACGATTTTCGCGTTCGAGGAATCGCCCGCGAAAGCGGGAGTGCTATGGGCCGGCAGCGACGACGGCCGCGTTCATGTCACGCGCGATGCCGGCGCGCACTGGGACGATGTGACGCCGCCGCAAATGCCGCAATGGGGAACGGTGAACGCGATCGATCCGTCCGCTCACGATCCCGGGCGCGCTCTGGTGACGGTCTTCAGGTACCGGCTCGATGATTTCGCTCCCTATGTGTTTCGCACGAATGATTACGGCAAGACCTGGACGCTCCTGACGAACGGCAGCAACGGGATTCCGAAGAATCACTTCGTCCGCGTCGTGCGCGAAGATCCCGATCGCCGAGGGCTCCTCTATGCCGGCACCGAATTCGGGATGTATGTGTCGTTCGACGATGGATCGCACTGGCAGCGTTTTCAGCTGAACCTTCCCATCGTCCCGGTGACCGACATCAAAGTGCACAAACAGGACCTCGTGCTGTCGACTCAGGGACGTTCGTTCTGGATTCTCGACGACCTCACGCCGCTGCACCAGTGGAGTGACGATCGCGCGCCCGCCGGACGTCAGTTCTTCCGGCCGCGCGACGCGGTCCGGGTCCGGAGTTCAACCGAGGAAGCCGAAGACATTTACGTCGGGGGCTTCAATGAGGTCAGCAATCCTCGCGATATCTACGGCGGTGCGCGAATCGACCGCCGGTCGCTCGGCGAGGAGCCGCGCGACGGCGCCACGTTCGCGGCCTACTTCGACCGCGCGCCAACCGAGGAAGTCACGCTCGAGATTGTCGACGCCGCGGGGACGCTCGTACGCAAGTATTCGAGCACGCATGGCTCGGCGAAAACGCACGACGCGCTCGATGTACGCGCAGGATTGAACACCTTCGTGTGGGACATGCGTTACGCGGATTTCCTCGGCCGGCGAGGCCCGTTGGCAGTACCTGGAACATACCGAGCGAGGCTGACCGCCGGCGCCTGGAACAGCTCGCAGCCGTTGGTGCTTCGGCCCGATCCGCGAGTGGCGACGACGCCGGCGGAGTTCAAGGCGCAATTCGATCTGCTGTGGCAAATCCGCGATCGGATGATGAAGATTGATGCGTTGACCACGCGGTTGAAGGCGGCCGCCGGCGCCGCGGCCGATGCACGCCTCCGCGAAGCGACGGCGCGTCTCGTTGACGCGGACGACGACACCCGCAAAGGTCCGCCGGATGGACCGCCGACGCTGCTGGCGCAGTTCGCGCATCTCTTCACGCACGTCGCCGCCGCCGACTCGAAGCCGACCGATGGCGCCGTCGCCTTGTTTCAGGATCTCGACCGAACATTGGCGACGCGGACTGCCGAGGCCACGCGACTGCTCGGTCAGTGAAGCGCGCAGCTGTCGTCGACACCTACTCGCGCCGGAGCGTTTCCGCGGGCGGCACACGGCACGCCCACCGCGCCGGCAGGTAGAGCGCCGCTGATGCGGCAGCAACCAACACGAGGCACACGGCTCCAACAGTCACTGGATCAAGCGGACGAACGCCGAACAGCGCTGATCGCATTGCGCGGGCGGCGAACGCTGATCCGACTAGTCCGATCGCAAGCCCGAACGCGGCAATCGTCAATCCCTGACGCAGCACGAGCGTTCTCACGCCGGAGGGTTGCGCGCCGAGCGCGAGCCTGATCCCCAATTCGCGCGCGCGCCCGCGCACGGCGTACGCGACGACGCCGTACAACCCGACGGCGCTGAGCAGAAGTCCAGCGAGAGCGACGAACGAGAAAACTGCAGCCGGCAGCCGCCGCTGCGCATCCCGCTCGGCGGCCGCATCCGCCAGCGTCCGCAGACCGACAAGCGACAAATCCGGATTGACGCGGTGAATCGCCCGGCGCACCTCGCCCGCAACCGTCGCCGCATCGCGATTGACGCGGATGAGCGCGGTCATACGCGGACTGTATTCGTGCGGAAACGGCCGGTAGAGGACGGCGGTCGAATTTTCGAGCGGATCTGTTGCCGCGTCGGCGACTACACCGATCACCTCGAGCGCGGCACCGCGGTTGCCGGCGAACGTCAACGCCGGTCGAGTATTTGATCCCGCCGGCCCGAGGCGACGCGCAAGTGTTTCGCTGACCACAGCCAGTGGCGGTTGCGCGGCATCCGCGTCACTGAATGCGCGTCCTTCCTTGACCGCGAGATCGAGCGTGCGAAAGTAGCCTGGGGAAACGATCATTTCGTGCGCGGCGATCGGGCTGTGGCCGCCGGCGCCGACCGGCTCGATCGCAATCGATCGTCCTGCACCGAGCGGAGCTTCACGGGTCAGCGCGACGCCGCCGACGCCCGGCAGTGCCGCCAGACGATTGGTGATTTCGCGGAACAGTCGCGAGCCTGCCGCGCGGTCGGCGCCAACCTGATCGACGTCAATCGTCGCCGCGACGATCCGCGCCGGATCGAACGACGTCTGCGCGGCCTGTGAGTCGGCATACGTTCGAACCAGCGTCGCTGCCGTCGCGAGCAAAACGGTCGACACGGCGAACTGCAGCGCGACCGTCGCGTTGAGGGTGCGGGTCAACTCCCGCGACGGGCTCTTCGACCCCGCACGGGCGAGAAGATCCACGACGTCGACGCGGCTCGCGTAGCGAACGGGTGCGATGCCGCACAGAACAACGGCGAGCCCGGTCACGATCAGCGAGCACGCGAGGACGCGTGCGTCGGGATGAACGTCGATCGCGTAGCTGACGTATTGAAACGGCGTCGACAGCCGCACGACGAGCGCGTGCGTCAGCCAGATGGCGACAACCGAGCCGGCACCGCAACCTGCGACTGCGAGAACGACGCTCTCGACCAGCAGTTGCCGCGCAATATCCCACCGCGACGCGCCGAGGCTGAGACGGACCGCAATTTCGCGGGTCCGGCTGACTCCGCGCGCGAGCACCAGCGCGGCCACGTTCGCGCAGGCCACGACTGTGAGCAAAGCCATCAGCAGATAGATGAATCCTGACAGCGTCAACACGGCACCCTGAATAGCGATCGGCACACCGAAGCCGGTCGCCGCGGAGACGACCACGGTCGGCCGGGGATCCGCGCCGCGGAACGCCGGCAGCGCGCCAACCATCGTCGTCAGCGCTGACTGCGCCTGGTCGCGCGTGACGCCGCTCGCGAGCCGGCCCATGACGCCGAATGCCGGCGTCGCGTCAGCGTCGCTCGATCGTGCGAGGGCCGGATAAAGGATCGACGGAACCCACAGGTCCGTCGCGACGAGATGCGTCGCGCCGACGAAGTTCGCCGGCGCAATCCCGATGATGACGATGGGGTGGTTGTTGATGCGCATCGAGCGGCCGACGATCGCGGGATCGGCGCCGAAGCGGCGGCGCCACAGCGCATCGCTCACGACGGCCGGCGTTTCTGCAGCGGCCCTCTCGGCTGTCGCATCGAAAAAGCGGCCGGCGTACGGCTTGATCCGCAGCGCCTCGAAGTAGTTCGCGCTCGCCACTTCGACCTGCGCCATTTGCGATCCGTCCGCGGCGGAGAGGCTCGCGGGAAAAAATGTCCGGGCGAAGAGCACGGCGACATTGGCCGCCGCGTCTGACAGCGCGTGGTATTCACGGAGCGCAAACGGCCGCGTGGTGGTCTTCGTGCCGTCGCGCAACGCGACCATCACCAGGCGCCCTGGATCGTCGAACGGCAGCGGCCTCAGGAGGAGGGTGTCGATGAGAGAGAAGGCCGCGGTGTTGGCGCCGCTCGCGATCGCGAGGCAGAGGACCGCCGCCAGCGTCCATCCGGGACGAGTGGCAAGAACGCGAATCGCCGATCGAAGATCCGATTTCACCGGGTTGAATTTATCAAACCCCGCCGCCGATAGAACGATCGAATGGCGGATCGCACGACGCTCACCCCGCGCCAGGCATGGTTCTGCGGCCTCGCGACGATCGTCCTCGGCGTCGTCCCGATCGTCCATGTCACGCGCTGGGGCACGAAGCCACCGGATGCACCGGCGTGGGTCGTCGACTGCGCGGGTCTCGCGTTCGTCGCCGCCGGCATGGCGATCATCGCCGGATACGCGATGCCGGATCGTCGTCGCGAGGGGGCCGTTACCGGTAGCGCGAGGCTTCAGCCGAGCGTCTTTCAGTATCTGTTGTCCCTGGTGATCACCGGCGCGATGACGATCATCGCCGGATGGATAGCGTTCGGTCCCGGCGAACGCCGGTTTTCGACGAATATTCCGTTCCTTCCACCGGCGGCCGGCGCAATCGTCGGTCGCGTAGGGTTTGGGATCGCGGCGATTCTGATGGTTGGGATGTTCGCCCTGTTCGCGATCGCCGGGACCGGGCGGAGGGACGCCTAGGCGCGCGTCCCGCTCAGCCGCGGCGATTCCACCTGGCGGCGCTGCCGCATTCTTGCCTTACGATAGACCGCGTACACGCGCCACATCCAGAAGGCCATGAATCGCATCGACCGCCGCCGTTTTCTCAAAACCGCTTCCGCAGCGGCGGGATGTGAGACCGCAGCAGGCCGCGGACATGGCGGCGCACATCGATTTCGCCGACAACGGCCGGCAGCACAGCGACGACAAGGACTTTCCGCGACGACTACGGGCGGTGCGGGCGTTTTGATCACACGAACCTTCGAGGAGACCTGATGTCGACCACCATGACCGCGCAGTCCGTGTTGAAGGCCGTCGGCGGCACGCCGCTCGTGCGATTGCGGCGGGTCGTCCCCGACGCGGCCGCGAACGTGCTCGTCAAGCTGGAGTTCTTCAGTCCGACCGGATCCTACAAAGATCGAATGGCGCTCGCCATGATCGAGGGCGCCGAAGCGCGCGGCGCGCTCAGGCCCGGCATGCGCGTGATCGAGTTCACCGGCGGCAGCACCGGGTCGTCGCTCGCGATGATCTGCGCCGCGAAAGGCTACCGCTGCGTCCTGCTGTCGTCGGATGCGTTTGCCGCCGAAAAGCTGCGGACCATGGAGGCGTTCGGCGCGGAGCTGCGAATGATTCCGAGCGACGGCGGGCGGGTCACGCCGGCGTTGTTCGAGCGCTTCAAGACGGCGATCGCCGCGCTGGCGCAGGAGCCCGACACTTACTGGACGGATCAGTTCCACAACGCCGACGCCGTCGACGGCTACATGAACATCGGGCGCGAGCTGCTCGAGCAGACCGGCGGCGCGGTCGACGCGTTCTGCGGCGCCGTCGGCACCGGCGGCATGTTGAGAGGCGTCTCGCGCGCGCTGCGTGAGGGCGGAAGTCGAGCGCGGGTCGTTGCCCTCGAACCGGCTTCGTCTCCGGCGCTCACCGCGGGTCGAGGCGGCGCGCATCGAGTCGAAGGCATCGCGACCGGGAGCGTGCCGCCGCATATGGCGGATCGTCCGTACGATGAGGCGCGCGCGGTGGACGAAGGAGAGGCGCGCACGATGGCACAACGTCTGGCCCGGGAAGAAGGCCTGCTCGTCGGTACCTCGAGCGCGCTCAATATCGCGGCGGCCGTTCAGCTGGCGCGCGAGCTCGGACCGGGGAAGACCGTGGCGACGGTCGCCGTCGACACCGGCCTCAAGTATCTCGCCGGCGATCTGTTTGCGGGCTGAGGAATCGGACCGTGAGATCAGCTCTGGAAGCCGTTGCCCGCGGCGGCTTCGATCGTCGCGAGCAGGCGATCGGCCGGGCACGGCTTCTTGAGGATTTCGAACGCCGCGAGGCGGTGCGGCGACACGTGGGCGTTCCGAAAGGCGGCGTCGTCTCCCGTCAGGAACACGATCGGAATCCGCGAGGTCTGCGGGTTCGATCGGAGCAGCTGCGACAGCTGCAGCCCGTTCGAGTCGGGCAGCATGATGTCGAGCACGATGACGTCGGGCAGCTCGCCGCAGGCGAGCGCGTAACCGCTTTCGCCGCGTGAGGCTTTCAATACGTCGACGTGCCGTTCCAGCACCATCGCATAGAGCTCGAGCTGATCGAGGTTGTCGTCGACGAACAGAACGAGCGGCCGTTCGCGCCTGGCTGATGATGTGCGGACGGAAGGCACGATCATTATCCCTTTGCGGCCTGGTCCGTGACCTCCAGGCATACTTGCATCGCACCCATCTGTATTCGCGGAATACAGATTCTGGTCATTTTCGGCCTTTGACGCACTTTCACGCACAATTTATGCCAGCATGAATGCGTGCGGTGGCATGAATTGCACATTGCGATCCTGTGAAAAACCGTGTGATCGTTAGGATTTCTTGATGGCGAAACGATCGTCAGCCGGTAAAGCGCTGCGACAAATCGAGCGCGCCTTGTCGCTCCTCGACGCGCGCGGCCGCGCGCCGGAAGCGGTCGTCCGCGCCCGCGCCGAAACCGTGCTGCATCTGGTCGGGAAGGTGCCGGCCGCGATTTTCATCGCCAACGATCGCGGCCGCTATGTCGACGTGAATCGCGCCGCGACGACGCTGACCGGTTATTCGCGGCGTGAACTGCTCGGAATGGCGGTGTGGGACCTGACGCCGAAGCCGCGGCAAACGCTCGGCCGACGGCTATGGCGCTCATTTCTGGCGCGCGGACGGATGTCGGGCGAGTATCAGGTTTGTCACAAGAGCGGCCGGATCATCGTCGCGCGGTACTTTGCCGTCGCGAATGTGCTGCCGGGTGTTCACGTGTCGGCGCTGGCGCGGCTCTGACTCGGGCGCGGCACCGCGCGTCGTCACGCCCGACGTCGACGCTAGGTCCGCTTGCGAAGAAAGACGTGCGTCGCGCGTTCTCCGGCAATCGACTTGTCGCATTGGTAGCCGATCGCACGCAGATCGATGCCGGTCAGGAGAGGCTCGCCGGCGCCAAGGAGAACCGGGCGTATCGCGAGGTGGAGCTCGTCGACGAGTCCGGCTTTCAGATATTCTCGAATCGTCGAAACGCCGCCGCCAATCCGGACATCCTTCCCGCCCGCGGCCGCAATCGCCTGCCGCAAGGCTGAGTGAATCCCGTCGGTGACGAAATGGAATTCCGTACCGCCGGCCATCCTGAGCGGCGGCCGTGCATAGTGCGTGAGTACGAAAACCGCGGTGTGATACGGAGGCTCGTCGCCCCACCAACCCTTCCACGCGTTGTCGGGCCACGGTCCTCGCACCGGCCCGAACATGTTCCGGCCGAGGATCCAGGCGCCGAGGCCGGCGAATCCGAGCGCTGCCACATCGTTGTCGATTCCCGCCTCACCGTCCGCCTGTCCGTGCATCTGGCGCCACACGCGCGTTTGGAAGAACCACTCCATCAGCTCGGGTCCGTTCACGCCGAGCGGATGCTCGAGATCCTGATTCGGCCCGGCGCCGTAACCGTCGAGGGAAATGGCAAAGTTCTGAACCCGCACCCTGGCCATGGAGACACTCGCTGCTGAAGGTTTGTGCTTGACGTGCCGCGCACGCGGCTCATAATCGTCGGTCTCGCACGATCATATTGGAGGGAAGGTTATGGATCACGTCTGTCTTGCGCTGCCCGTGCTTCCGGACAAGACATCGCAGGCCCGCGCGTTCATGCGGCAACTCGATGGGGAACGCCGCGCGGAGTTCGATCGATCGGAGCGGCGCATCGGCATCACGAAGGAGTTGTGGTATCTCGCGCAGCTGCCATCGGGCGACCACCTCATCGGGTACATGGAAGCGGTCGACTTCAATCGAGCGCTCGGCGGGTTCGTGAGCTCGCGCGACGAATTCGACATGTGGTTCAAGGCGGAAATGCTCGCGGTCACCGGTCTCGATCTGAACAATCCGCCGGCGAACATGCAGCCGCCCGAGCTCCTCTCGCACTACGAGGCGGCGTCCGTCAGCGTCTAGCAGGCCGTGACGAACGTCAGGTCACTGACGAATGCTGAAGTGTGCGGACGAGCGCTGGTAGGCTGTAGAGCGTCTCAATGGTGTAGGTCGGGTGGGCGTCGCACGGCGCGTCATCAAGGCTTCGGTACGCCGCGCCAGATAACCAGACGGTCCGAATGCCAATGGCCTGAGCGCCGGCAATATCGGTGTTCAACTGATTGCCGACAAACACGGTGTCGGCTTTCGTCAGCCCGCCCTGCATCAACGCGTACTCGAAGAATTGTCGCGCCGGCTTCCGGACGCCGGCATCGGTTGACGTAATCACGCTGGAGAACAGAGCGCCCAGACCTGCGCGATGCAGCCACCGCCGAACGTCTGCCTCGCCTGCATCGCGAGTGTTCGCCCAGAGAACCAGCGGCAACGGGAGCTGAGGCAGCACGTCTGCGACGCCTGGCATCAGGTGGATCGGCCGCGAGTCGAGGGGGATCTGTTCGTCTCGGCGCTCGTCCATCACGGTATGACCCCAATCGAACGCGATAGCTTTCAACGGCATGGCGTCGGCAGACGAAGCATCGCAGCTCTCGTGCCGGTTGTCATTCTCTGTCTCTTTCCGAGAGTGATCCGCGCAGAAGATCCGCCGGGTCGAATCGCCGCCGCCGTCGACGGCGCGTTCCGTCCGCTCCTCCAGCAATATGACGTGCCGGGGCTGGTCGTCGCCGTCACGGTGAACGGCCGGCAGTATTTCTTCACCTACGGCGTGACCGCAAGAAACGGAAAGGCGCCCGTGACGAAGGACACGATCTTCGAGATCGGGTCGATCAGCAAGACGTTCACCGCGACGCTGGTCTCATACGCGCAGATACTCGGCAAGATCACTCTCGGCGATCACCCGGGAAAGTACATGCCGCAGCTGCGCGGCAGACCGATCGACGCCGCGACACTCCTCAATCTCGGCACCTACACGGCCGGCGGACTGCCGCTGCAGTTCCCTGACTCCGTCAAGAACGATGTCGACATGGCGGCGTACTTCGAAAGGTGGAAGCCGTCTGCTCCGCCCGGCACTCAACGGCAATATTCCAACCCGAGCATCGGTCTGCTGGGGCACGTCACCGCGGTGGCCATGCAGGGCACGTTCGCCGAACTGATCGAACGGGAGATCTTCCCGAAGCTGGGTCTGCAACACAGCTTCATTCACGTCCCGGAAACGGCGATGGCCAGTTACGCGTGGGGCACGAACGGCGACAACAAGCCGGCACGCGTCAATCCCGGCGTCTTCGATGCAGAAGCGTACGGCGTGAAGTCCACGGCCGCAGACATGATTCGGTTGGTCGAGATCAA
>Ga0070741_10018331_pt1 | contig 11349 bp, 10 predicted proteins | sample Coa_R1_4_FD_66440 | JGI IMG/M metagenome (GOLD analysis project Ga0070741, IMG submission 66440) | Surface soil microbial communities from Centralia Pennsylvania, which are recovering from an underground coalmine fire - Coalmine... | ecosystem: Environmental > Terrestrial > Soil > Unclassified ...
TTCGCCGACTTTACCCTGCGGATCAGGCGTTCTGCGACCGGGCAGTCGTGCGCTTCACCTCCGGTCAACAGAATGGCGATGAGGCGTCCTTTAGCATCTGCGAGTGCGTGGATCTTCGTGTTGCGCCCTCCGCGCGAGCGGCCAACAGCCTGTTTTTGCTCCCCCCTTTTCCGCCCGATGCCGAGCGGTGGGCTTTGACGTGTGTGGAGTCGATCATCTGCGTGTCTGTGGCTCGTCCATTGCCAGCAAGCTCTCGGAACAGGTTTTCCCAGATGCCACGCCGCGCCCAGCGTACGAAGCGATTGTAGATCGTCGTCGGTGGACCATAAGCTTCCCGGCAATCGCACCAACGACAGCCGCACCTGAGCACGTGCACTATCCCGCTCATCACGCGCCGGTCATCGGCGCGCTCGACACCACGCACATCCTTCGGCAAATGCGGCTCAATCCGCGCCCATTGCTCGTCGCTTAGCCAGAACAGATTCCTGCTCATCAATTCTTCCCCAATACGAATCAGTATCGTATTGTTCAAATATAAAAATTAATGAGTTCTGACCCTAATTAAATGCGTTTGATGGAGAGTACACCGCTGAAGAATACCAAAACACTCTCATTAGCGATATTGAGGATTCCAACCAAGTTGAGGCGTTTCTCCTCGGCTTATCACGCCCGCGCCTGCAAAGGCGACGAGCAGGTTAACTCCCGCCTTCATTAGCATCAAGGCGACAGGACGTTCTGCGGGCTGAGCCGACGACATCGACGCAGGACTTTTGGTTCTTTCGACGCGAATGGTAGGCCTGAAGGCGTTCGACAGCTCAATTGGCGGGCGCGCGGCGGGATCGAGCCGGCTCAGGTCTGGGATTAAGTAATAAATCAAGGGTTCATCTTGTCGCCGCGATCACCGGCGGCTTTTGGCGTGATCTCGAGTTTTTGCGCGATATTCCATGATCTGCTCGTCACGAGCGTACCCCAGCACCAACCTAACGCGAACCCGAACAAAGTGCAGAGAAAGCAGATGATTGGTAACCATTTTATCCAGCGGTTAGCTGACAAAAGGGCTGTCCCTGTCAGGATATATCGCCGATGCAACTCGTGTAGCTGGGGTCTGATGAAATCCCAAGCGTCAGCCCAACCTTTTGCGTACCGATCTTCGAGCGGGCGAGGGACTAACGGCGGTGAAACAGCTGGAGGGAGGCCCGTAGGTGCGGCGGTCGTATCGAGTTGACATTCGCGATCTTTGTCATGGGACAAGTGAGGCTCTGGAGCGGCGTCGAACTGCTTGTCGAGTTCGGGAGGCGCGGTCGGGGCCAACGACGGCGGAGACAAACGTGCATCGAGTAAAGCTTCGGCGCTTGCATCGTACTGCATAGCAGCTTCGGCGACGAGGGATGTTGGGTTCGCTATGTTCTTAGTCTTTGCCGCGAACTGCTTGTCCGCTTCAAGTTGATTGTTTAACGCGGCCGTCAAACGCGATAGTTGCGCGTCCGTCAAGGTCATCATCTTCCCCTTAAGAGCACAATCAAGCGAAAAGGCCTCAACCGCCGCTGCTACCGCCGGCAGGCTGCAACGTTCTCCTAAAACCGCCATCAGATCAAGCAAAGACGCGAGGGGCCACGGCCTACCTTTGATGACGAACAGGAGCCGGTTCCGCAATCTACCCACCCGGTCGGCGTCTCGCTCCAGCCGGAGCTGGTAAGCATCACTACTTTACCTCATCGAGCCAGCTGCGGTGGACCGAGATACGGAGAACCCGTTCCTCCGTCGCGCTTTGAAGACCGCGAAAGAAATACATGGATCCAACGAACCGCGGTGTTCGAGGCCGCCTACGGTGCAAAATCCTAACGTGCTGATGGCCCTGCTTTGATCCTTTTCAGCTTGCGCATGTAGTAGCCTTGGGTTTCAACGGCCTGGCCGATCTGTGTGCTGACATTGGCGACCTTCTTATTGCGTTTGCGCCAACTGCCCCTGGTAGCAACAGGAATCGGCGATCCCTTCCGTACGACTAGCAAATCGCGCTTGTTGCTCAAATCGAACATCGCCTCGGCCACCCGCCGACCTTCACTATATCGACCCGGGGAACGAACCTACAACCTTAAAATGCGAGGATCCGATGTCGGATGATCTCGCCTCTTGCGGCGCAATTGTTTGCTTTCAGAGGAGAAGGTTAGGAGTCCGCGGCGGGGGAGGGGCGAGAGGCAGGAATACGCCGCTCGTGCTGGAGGCGGCATGAACCACGGCTCTCCACCGTGTGCCTCGCCTCTGATCGCCGCCACACTCGACTGCGAGGTGTCACCCAGACCACCGGTAATCTTACCGATGGCTCACGACGAGCCGATCCGCACGGCGATCGGTCGCCTGCATAGAGCAAGACTGCCGAGGCTCGAGTGCTGAAATCGACTAAATGATACCGGCGTTCGGATCTTGACGCCGGCTCCGCGGGATTTGCGCCGTTGGCCTCGCATCGCGGGGAACTGCCCGCGAAAACGGCCCCCGACGGGGTCATCGAACACGTTCGATCGTCGTTTGGTTTGGGCAGGGAATTCGGTGTCTGCGGCACCTGACGCGCGAGGGCCATTTACGCCGGATCAAATTACTTCGTGCTGATCGCCACCATGGCCAGGCCGATCGCAAGCAGGATCATCGCTGCTGCACACGCGGTTTCGATCGTCATCGGAGTCCTCTCTAGCCCGGCCGGGGTTGGGACAACCTTTCGGCGTGGCTTCCGCGTTTCGACGGCGGTGCCCAGTCCCGGAGGATGGCCGCGCATTTGGGGCGACTCCCAGTCCTCAGGCGACTAAGTCAATTGCATTAGTGTCTCTAGCAATCGGTGCAACCCAATCTGCGCGTTAACGTCACCAATCAAGGTTACCGCCATTGTTGCTTCGCGCCATTCTTCCGAAGAGAGCGGTCGCGCGGTGGACGCGCGCTGTGTCAATTTCTTCTTCCAGCTCGTCAGCCGCAGTTACGAGAGGGCCCGATCCTGCTCACCAGCAATCATAGCGTCGGCGAGTGGGTGGTCACCACGATTCTGTGCATCTCGGCACTGATGGCACCTCCCGGCGACAGCTACCGCTGAAAAGAAGAGCAACGCAGCCGCAGACACGCCGCTCGCTCGTTACGGCGCTATGGCGCGCGCTCCCCTGGGCGCCTGCTTTCGCAAAACAAGGAGCGAGTCACTTCCTCGTCTCGCTACGGTATTAGATCCGGACACCGCTTGACACGTGCGGCTGCGTCATTGGGATCCGTTTCTATCCGAGCAATGAACAAGAGAGCGGCGGCTCATGGACCAGATGTCTACGATCCCTCCTCAGCACCCCGAATATCGGGAGTCGGGGTTCAGCCTTTCCTTGAGATAAGCTGATCCGAGCTGAAGGAGCTGTTCCTCCGATTTGCCAGTGGATGCGAGCAACTGGATGTATTTCAATAGTTGATCTTGGGTCGGCATGCCGATGGCGAACCCGGAGGATCTTACAACCTTATCGACAATGTCTCGATTCATGGATCACCGAAAACAACGCTTTGCAATGCAATGGCGGCATTGCAGCATTTCAGGCTTCCCCAGTCAAGCGATGGGAGTGCCATACAATTGACGACAGTCTCCAATCGCGGGGGTCAAGAAGGTGAGCTAGGCCCCGTATCCGGGCGGCAGGACTGCCGATCAGCGTTACTGCTGTGGCGCCAGGCAGCACAGCACACCTGATTGTACGGTGCTGCAGTTTCGGTGTGCCGCCGTCGCTGGCGAGCAGTGATTGGCTCGCTATAGGTTCTGTGAGCAAACCAGAACGATACCTGGGTTACGTCAATTGGGAGCCGGGCGCCACTGTCTTGACTCGGCTCTCTCGACAAGTGCTTAATCCAATTTTCAAGGATCACGGGCGTCGATCGTGTTTGATCCGAGAGGCATTTATTTCGCTTTTGCCGGCGTGTTTCTTGCGGTGGTCCTCTTTGCGGCGGGGACAACGTACCGGCGCGTTTACATGAAGGATGGCCACCCGCCAGCTTTCACTTTCTGGGTTGGAAAGTGAAATGCAACAGGGGAGGTTAACGAGAGCCCTTGTCACGGAAACGGCGACCGCCTCATCGACAAGAGCGCTGGCGGCTATGGGCCGCCTCCTGGCCAACTATAGGTAGCGTGGAAGATAGATCCGGGATGAGGGCAAGCCACAGTTCAGAACCTTCGTTCTCGTCCTCGATGTCGACTTTGGGCTCTCTTCAACCTTCGCTTCGCATTGCACACCTCATCTGTCGCCGAATGCGATGGCCGCTTTCTAAAAACGCGAAGATCGAGCGCTCACCGTGTCGCCTGACGATCTGCCATTGAGCGTAGCAATCCTGGGGACGAACCCAACAGCAGATTTTACCTCTCCCAATAAAATGCTAGCATAAGTCATTGCGAATGGAGACTTTTCATGACCAAACGTCGTTTTAAACCGGTTCTGCTTGCTGCGCTTCTGAGCGGAGCCATTTTTTCGATTTCGCCAGCTGGTGCGGTATCGGATGACGACGCTACCATCGCGAAGAGCCTTGCCGACATGCTGCGCGCTGCCCGTCAAGTCATCTCAAACAATCAGGGCCGGATCAACGACCCTAATCTGGGCGACAAGGGCCTCAGCGGCCAGGTCGTGCTGGAACAGGCGGTCGAAGCCTACAAGAAAAACACGGGGACGGATCCTGCGGGAGTCGACCCGGCCTCTCGGCATGGGCGGCTCCTGCGTGCCCAGATGGACGCGGTCGTGGAGGCGACCGACGCCAACCAAGCAACCATCAACGCGAAGGGAGTTGGCTTTAAGGGATTTATTCCGGCTGTTTTTGCCCGTCTGGTCAACGAAGCGTTCGAAAATCGGGCAAAGAACGACGCGCAGGTGAAGGTAACGGCGCCCGAACAACTCGTCCGAAACCGGAAGGCACGACCTGATGCGTGGGAAACCGACGTGATACGCAGTAAGTTGCTCCAGCCGGATTGGCCCCGCGGTCAGGCTTATTCCGCTGAAACCCGGATCAACGATCGGCAAGCGTTTCGCATGATGATGCCGGAGTATTACGCCGCGTCTTGCCTTAGCTGTCATGGCTCGCCGAAGGGAGAAACCGATATCACCGGATACCCGAAGGAAGGCGGCAAGGAGGGTGACCTGGGTGCAGTTATCAGTGTCACCCTGTTCAAATAGCGATGCGCTGCTCTCTGAGAATCCTGGCGGCCGCCGGCGACGTCAAGCGCTTTTCAGTTGATGAGATTGGATGATGTCCCAGCTTAGCATCCGCACCAGGCTGATCATTCTTTCGGGCGCGCTCCTATGTACCCTGATTGCCACTAATCTGTTTCTGACAGGAAAGCTCGAAAATAATTCGAGAACGGTGGCGACGGAAACTGAACTCAGCGAAGTCATTGAATTGGCGACCGGTGCCCGCATCGCCTTTGGCGAAATGCGCTATTGGCTCACGGACTTGGCAGTCAGCCTGCTCACGCCCTCCGAACGCAACGCGGCCGCAGCGCGCACTCGCATGGAGGGCTATCTCGAACAATTGGCAAAATACAAGCCGGAGCTGGTAGCAAAGGTCCGCAGCGAGCGCGCGGCATTTGAGCAATCCGCCAACGATGCGGTCGACAAGTATACCAATGATCAGCGTGTCCTCGGAAATTCGCTTTTGGCCCAGGCGCGCAACCATAGCATCGAAGTCGACAGACTTCTGACCGGACTCGTCGATGAGCTGAGAGGGGAACTTACCGCGGAGCGCCAGCAGATCGTCCAAGAAGTCAGAGCCGCAACAAGGAGCACAGTGATTGCCGACCTTGCGATTGTCGCGCTCGGAGTATTGCTTACTTTTGTCATTCTACGTTCGATCGCGGTGCCGCTAAGCAAACTGGTCACCGCCATTGACGGCCTCAGCGCCGGAGACCTATCCGTCTCGATTCCGCCCTCGGGCCCAAATGAAATAGGTGCCATGGCGCGAGCGCTTGAGCTGTTTCGCGACAGCCTTCGAGCGCGGGACCGCTTCGCGGCTGAGGCGGAAAAGCAGCGCAAGACCATCGCCGCGGCTATTGCAACGATCTCCGAAGGCTTTGTCTTGTATGATGCAGATGACCGCATTGTCTTGTTCAACGAGCAGTTTTGCGCGCTTTATCCGGGCCTTTCGGATGTGATCAAGCAAGGCACCGGATTCGATGAGCTGCTCGAAGCCGTAGTGTCACGAAAACTCGTGGATCTCGGCAGCAAGAGCTCAGATCAGTGGGTTGCCGAGCGCAAAGCGCAGCATCGCGGGCCGGGTGCATTTGTTGAATATCAATATCGGGACCGGTACATTCGAATTAGCGAGCGTCGTGTTCAGGGGGGAGGCTCAGTTGCCGTCTACACTGACATCACTGAGCTCAGGCTGCGCAACATCGAACTTGAACAGGCGCGCGAAGCCTCTGAGGTCGCCAATCGAGCCAAGAGCCAATTTCTGGCCAACATGAGTCATGAACTGCGCACGCCTCTGAATGCGATCATCGGCTACAGCGAGATTCTCCAGGAGGACGCGGCCGACTCGGCTCAGGAGCAGTTCGTTGCAGATCTCAAGAAAATTGAGGGAGCTGGTCGTCATCTGCTCGGACTGATCAATGACATCCTCGACCTTTCAAAGGTCGAGGCCGGCAAGATGGATGTCTTCATCGAGGAGATCGATGTGCCATCGCTGCTTGCGGAGGTGAACGCGATCATCGCCCCGTTAGCGGGAAAGAACGGCAATACACTGGAGATCAGCCCGCCCATCGCGGTTGGCAGCATCCGCAGTGATCGGACCAAGCTGAAGCAGTGTCTGTTAAACGTGCTGAGCAATGCGAGCAAGTTTACCCACAACGGCAAGCTTGCCCTTACGGTGGAGCGCGTTGACCGCTCCATGGTTAGAATGGTGATCTCGGACACGGGCATCGGCATGAACGAGGAGCAACTGGGCCGGCTTTTTCAGGCGTTCAGTCAGGCGGACGCCTCGACCACCAAACGGTTTGGGGGAACCGGCCTTGGTCTTGCGATCACGCGCCACTTTTGCCGTCTGCTCGGTGGAGATATCACCGCCGCGAGTGTGCCCGGAAAAGGCTCGACTTTCACGATCGTCATTCGTGACCAAAAGACAGATCCGCAAGTCTCCGAGTCCGCAGGCGAGGCTGTACCGGCGACGGCATCCCCCACGAAAGATCGGGGCATTACGGTTCTGATAGTAGACGACGATCCCGCATCCAGGGATTTGCTGAACACGAGTCTCAGGCGAGAAGGATATAACACTGTCCAGGCGAGCGGAGGCGATGAGGCGCTGCAACTTGCCCGCAAACTCAGGCCGGACGCAATCACGTTGGACGTCTTGATGCCCAGAACAGACGGCTGGGCAGTATTGGGAGCGCTGAAAAATGATCCCGATTTGTGCAACATTCCGGTGATCATGGTCACGGTCGCACCTGACCGCGCCATTGGGCTTTCGCTGGGCGCGGCGGAGGTGATGACTAAGCCGATCGACCGGTCAGAATTGACGTCCCTGTTACGCCACCTCTTGTCTCGCAACGGGCCGATCCTTGTGGTCGAAGACGATCCGGCGACCCGTGACACTGTGCGGAACACGATCGAGAAAATGGGACTTGCCGTCGCAGAGGTGACCAATGGCAGGGAAGCGCTATCATGGCTCGCGGACAACCCGATGCCAGCGCTCATCCTGCTCGACCTAATGATGCCGGAGATGGACGGGTTTGAGTTTCTGGATAGCTTCAACCGCAACCCCGACTGGCACGCGATTCCCGTTGTCGTGATCACTGCCAAGCAGTTGACCGGTCCTGAACGCGATCTTCTCTCGGTGCGGACGGTTATCGAAAAAGGCATCTCAATCGATAGAGATATCGCTGCGATCGTCGGCAGGGCTGTCGGACGGCTTCCTTCACCGGCCTGTACCGGCAGTCCTTCTGGATAGGTGACGGAGATTAGATGAAAAAGATATTGCTGGTGGAAGACAACGAGATGAACCGCGACATGCTCTCGCGTCGCCTCATTCGGAATGGCTTCGAAGTGATCATGGCCGTAGATGGCGAGCAGGGCGTCGTGATGGCCCGGAGTGAGCGCCCGGACTTGATCTTGATGGACATGAGCCTGCCGGTCCTTGATGGTTGGGAGGCGACACGGCGCGTGCGAGCGAGTGAAGTGACTGGGGCCATCCCGATCATCGCGCTTACCGCGCATGCGATGTCTGGAGATCGAGAGAAAGCCATTGAAGCTGGCTGTAACGATTACGACACCAAGCCTATCGAAATGCCACGCCTGCTCGGAAAAATTAACGCCTTGCTCGCGCGTTCCTGAAACAAAACAGATCCGGGTTGTGATGCAACGTGACTGATCCAAACAAGCGCCTTCAGCGTGTCATTGCAGCCTTCGTACGACAGAAATTTGGCGCACCGATCACCACGATCGTTGGCGTCACCGAGATCCTGATCGAGGATGCGCGTCGAGGTGGCGATCAGACCTATGTGTCCGATCTCGAGCGCATCCGTGCGGCCGGACTCTCACTGCAGGAGCAGCTGGGCACTCTGGTGAAACTCGCCACAGAAGGGGCGCTGGGCAAGGATCAGGATCCCGCGGAATTCAAGAGCAGGCTTCGCCATAATTTGCGTACGCCTCTCAACGCGGTCAAAGGCTACGGCGAGCTAATTGTCGAGGACGCTCGCGACAGCGGTCGCCTCGAGCTGTTGGCCGATGTTGGCAAGATCCTGACTGCGGCCGACGATTTGATCGCCCAAATCGACAGACTGGTCGATCTTACCGATGCGCGCGACTTGAACCCGGCGCAATCAAGTCAATCGGGTGCCGCCGCCTTGGCGGGCGAGATCGGCGAGTTCATGCGATCGATCCAGCCGGCCACGTCAAAGCCTCGGGATCAAATGCGATCCGGTCGCATTCTCGTGGTTGACGACACGGAGGCGAACCGCGACCTGCTGTCGCGCCGCCTGACCCGCAGCGGCCATGCCGTTGACACCGTCGAAAATGGCACGTTGGCGCTTCAGGCGGCGGCGAAATCCGGATACGACCTCATCCTGCTCGACTTGATGATGCCGGAGATGAACGGTTTTGAGGTTCTGACGCGGCTCAAGGCCGATCCCACCGTCCGGCACATTCCTGTGATGATGATCTCCGCCCTGGACGAAATCGACAGCATCGTAACTTGCATTGAAGCAGGAGCGGAAGACTACATTCCCAAGCCTTTCGATCCGGTTCTTCTCGGCGCGCGTATCGAAGCGTCTCTTGAACGGAAACGACTGCGGGATCGCGAACAGGCCTTTATGGCCCAGCTGACCCTGGAGAAGAACAAGACCGAATCTCTGTTGTTCAACATATTGCCGGAGATAATCATCCAGCGGATTCGTCAAGGAGAGGTCGAGATTGCCGATCGTTTTACCGAGGCCACCATCCTGTTCTCTGATTTGGTCGGATTTACAGCGCTTGCCGGTCGCTGCTCACCTTCCCGAATTGTCGAAATCCTGAACCACTTGTTCTCAGCATTCGACGTGCTCGCGGCGCGATTGAAGCTCGAAAAAATCAAGACGATCGGAGACGCCTACATGGTGGCCGGAGGGCTGCCGGTGCACAATCCCCACCACGCGATGGCGGTGGCTCAGATGGCGCTCGGGATGCTTGAAATCGTGCACGAGACCGGCAAGCGCTTCGGTGAAAAGCTCGAAGTGCGCATCGGAATTCATACCGGTGAAGTCGTTGCGGGTCTCATCGGCCGGCACCGATCGATATATGATGTCTGGGGCGACACGGTAAACACCGCAAGCCGCCTTGAGTCGTCCGGACTCCCGAACCGCATTCAAATTTCGGATTCGACCTACCGCAAGGTGCAGGATGCGTTCTGGTGCGAGCTTCGCGGGCCCGTTGAGATCAGAGGCAAGGGGAGCATGCTGACATATTTTTTGCGCCAGCGTGTGTGATAGCCGTCGAAAGGAAGCAACGCGGGTGACGTGTGGACATCATGTTCGAGTTGAAGTCGGAAATCCCACGCGACCGGGCGGGGGCAAAAATCGTCCAACTCGGCCAGCTCACCTCTGATCCTGTCGCTCAAGGCATGGCAGGCGGCCTAATTGGGCTTGCTATCGATCTCGCATCCGCTGCAGATGCCCAAGATCTTGGTGATCCGCGCATCTTCTTCGGCGTCGATCTGTTTGCGGCGGGCCACCCACTCGCGCGAATATTTAGGCAGCGCGTCTAGTTCAGCTTCTTCTCGTTCGATTGCCAGTCTGTCGTCGATTTTCGGCTTTTCATCGGCCTTAGATGTTTGCGTTTGGCCGCGGGAATGGCTTCGTCTTCTAACCGGGTGATCTGAATGATCTCCGATCCTGAAATGCCAATAGGCGAAAGAACCAGAGGGTTGCGGCACCCAGGTCTGCTGGCCCGAACTGCATGCGCAGAGCGACAGCCAAACAAGCTGCAGGACCGGCCACCTCACGGTCATGGCTTAAAACCTTTCGAGTGGTGAGCAATACAGTTTCGGCACCCTGCAGGGTGTCCTCACATGGTTAATTATTCGTAAATAGGGTGGTGCCGGAATTGAGCACGCCAGCGTCGGGAAAGTACAAGTGGGGGCACGACAATGGCGCGTGTCCGTCGTCGGCGCTTCCTTATCCGACTGGGTAGCAGGTGTTTGGTTCGGGAAGAAGCTGGAGACGGAGAGTGCGCACGAGTCCGGAGAGACAAAAAAGCCCGAACTTTAGGCGCCAATTGCCTAAAGTCTGAGGGCGCAGTGTTCAGAAATGTGCAGAAACCTTCATGATTTTGTGGTTCAATGTGTGCATTGCGGTGGGGTATTTCATGTCAGTTTATTCCGAGTCAGATTCGTGTCGCCTCGAACTGTTTTCTGATCTAGAGCAGCAAATGTTGGAATTGTTGGCCTTGAGGCGGGCACTTTGCCTTGCCAACGCCTCGCGCAATTGGCCGAGAGGTGCCAGGCGCCGCGTCGGTCGGTCTGGCGGGAGGTCGCCGGGGGCCGGTTGGCGTCTGTCTGGCGACCAATGCTTTCCCAGTCCCGTTCCAGAATAGCGGCTCGCACCAGCGCCCGTGGGTCCGGTCGGATTCGGGAGCATATGGTCTCTGGACAACGCATCGAGAGGCGGCGAGCGGCAATGAACGCCGAGGATGCGCCGTGAACTCCCGTTGCCGCAGGTTCCGGGTCCTTGACCTGACCTGTTCGGCCGTTGGCAAACGGTCAACGCTGTCGCTTCCCACTAAGGCCTGTTTACAGTCACCGGCAGGCAAGGAAAAGCGCGACCAGATTGAGGAAGCCGGCAAAGCAGGTGTCGGTCTTCTCGTAGCGGGTTGCGATGCGTCGGAATGCCTTGAGAGA
>Ga0070741_10018332_pt1 | contig 11349 bp, 8 predicted proteins | sample Coa_R1_4_FD_66440 | JGI IMG/M metagenome (GOLD analysis project Ga0070741, IMG submission 66440) | Surface soil microbial communities from Centralia Pennsylvania, which are recovering from an underground coalmine fire - Coalmine... | ecosystem: Environmental > Terrestrial > Soil > Unclassified ...
TACTGGCTCGTGGCCTCCGACGGCGGCATCTTCGCCTTCGACGCGCCGTTCCGGGGATCGATGGGCGCAACCCGGCTCAACAAGCCCGTCGTCGGGATGGTCCGCTACGGCGACGGCTATCTGATGGTCGGCGCCGACGGCGGCATCTTCAACTTCTCCACCTCACCGTTCGCCGGATCACTCGGCGACAAGCCGCCGGCGGCGCCCGTCGTGGCGGTGGCGGCGCTGCCGTAGCCGGACAGGGGCGCTCCCCATTCAGCTCCCGGCAGAAGTGGACGGTGCCAGAGGAACGCCGCTTCAGCCCTCAGCGACGCCCGGGCCGCCCCCCCACCTCAACTAGGACGCGATCAGCCACGCAGGAGGAACGCCGGGTGGCGAATCAAGCGGAGCACGCGACCGGACAAGCCGCGGTGAAGGAGCGCGGGGTCCGGATGCCAGGGGTGGATGACCCCGCCGGCCCAGGCCCGGTGAATGCGCCGACAACGGCTCGCACGTCACGAGATCGGTGGCACGCCAGGTGACGAGCCGGGACCGGGCCTGGCGGTCGGCGGTGCAATGCATCGGTCGACCGGCGGGTGGAGGCGTCGCAGTCGGTCGATCCGGCGTCTCGGTGGTCCACCGTGCGCCATGCTGGACCGGTGGACGGAGACCGGGCGGGTGACGATGAACCTGTCGACGACGATGACCTGCAGGCGGCCGGAAGCGGCGACGGGCTCGGCGGGCGGGCGATGACCGCCGGGACCAACATGTGATGGGACCGTCACGGGTGTCCGGTGGTGGGCCGGCCCAATGGCGAAACGGGCGCGTCGGGCCGGTCCGGCAGCGCCTCATGAACACCGGGACCCGGGTCGAATCATGGCTGTGGACCGTGATGGGGCACGCCGTCGAGGTCGCAGGGCAGGTCAAAACCCCGACCGGCACCCTCCGGTGGGACGTCGCCGCCGCCGAAGGATGGCTGGCCGTCCGGCTCCCGGGTCTCCCGGGCCGATTCTCCGACCTCGGAGACATTCCCGCCCCGGGGAGCACCCAGGTTTCCGGGAGCGACCGGCACCACCGGCTCTGCTGCGTCCTGGCCCTCCGCGACGAGCCAGCCGGTGGAAAAGCCGATGATCAGCCGGTCAGGAGCGACGGTGTCGTCGTCGACATCGAGTTGCGCCTCAGGAGCCTCCGGCTGCGGATCCTGGGCATCGTGGTCACCGGGCGGCCGATCGAGGATCTCTACGACGAGCAGCCGACGCAGGTGGGCGGCTGGCAGCGGGTCCAGGCCCTCGATAGCGGCGGCCTCTGGATGGGCGTCTTCTCCACCACCGACGTCGGCTGAGAAGAGTCGCACCACGAGCCAGGCCGTTGCCCGTCCCCGGGACGGTGTCAGCTGGCGGTGGGACGGCCGGGACCACGAACGTGGCGAGCCTTTGAGGACTGGATGGTCAGCCGGCCTGGGTCTGGCGTTCCATCCGGGCCGAGGGCCGGCCGGTGTAGAGCGTGTCCGGAGCGAGATCGGCGCCGTTGGGCCAGACGATCGTGCCGGCGTCGGAGTCGACCCGCACCGCGGCGAAGACGGCGGGGTCCGTGCGAATGGCCTCAAACAGGGGGCCATGGAGGTAGGGCGTGAGATCCAGCGTCTTGCCGGTGCCGTCGGCGAACCGGAGCCGCACGACGTGGCCCTCGATCACCTCGACCTCGACGATGTCCATGGCTCCTCCGCATCAGACCAGCGGCTCAATTGTACCGGGTGCTTCTCCCCGCACCGCCAGGTCCCAACAGGCACCCAGCTCAGCCCGGTGTCCGCTCACCCATTCGCTCACCAACCGGGCCGCCCGGCGGGGAAGCGACCCGTCGATGATCTCTCCGGTGGCAATTGACACTTTCGCCTGGTGCTCGCCATAGCGGGCGTGGAAGTGCGGCGGGGCATGGTCCTCAAAATAGAGATAGATGGCGATGCCGTAGAAGTAGCTGAGGCGGGGCACGACGCACTCCGATCATCCCGGTTCACGAGGCGGACGATAGGACCCAACTGGGGCGGTCGTCCGGCTACAGACGACCGCCCCAGTTGAAGAGACTTCAAAGTTGTCAGCCGGCCTGGCGGCGGTAGGTGTCGCCGGAGCGACGGGCCGATTCGGCGTCCGGCTTCTCGTCGGCGGAGGAGGCCTTCACCGTGGGGGGCCCGAGGAAACCAACGGCGGCGGCGACGACCTGGATGCGGGAGCGGCGCTCGCCGTCGGGGATGGTCCACTCGTTGAGGCGGAGCTTGCCGACCACGGCCACCTCCGGCCCTTGGACAGCCACTCGGTGCAGGTGGCGGCCAGCTTGTCGAAGGCCACCACGTCGACGAAGTCGACGGAATCGGAGCCGGGGCGGGGGACGGCAAGGCGGAACGTGGCCGACTCGTGCTTCTCGCCGGCGTGAGCGGTGGGATCAGCGGTCAGGCGGACGATCAGAGCCCCGACCTGGCGCCTCGACGAGGATGTGCACGAGGTCGTCGCCGCCCGGGTCGTGGCGTCCGCCGTCTTGCCGGTCCTCGACGTCGGTTCCGCTCGGGGTCGGCTGAGAGACGTCCTGCCGGCCGGATGGCCCTGGACCGGGATCGACTCGTCACCCAGGCAGTTGCACAACAACCAGTCGGGAACGGTAGTGCTCGGCGACGCGACGCAACTCCCCTTCGAGTCCGAGACCTTCGGGGGCGTCGCCGCCCTCTACATGCTCTACCACCTCGACGATCCGACGCTCGCCATCACCGAAGCCCGCCGGGTCCTCGTCCCCGGCGGACTGTTCTTCGCCTGCACCCGGGCCCGCACCAGCGATCCGGAGTTGACCGACGGGTATCCGCCCACCACCTTCGACGCCGAGGAGGCACCCGACCTCGTCGCAGGCGTCTTCGGCGACGACGCCGTCGAGGTGATCAGCTGGGACAGACCACTCCTGCAGTTGCCGACCCGCGAGGCGATCACCCGCTATCTGCGGACCCACCATCTGCCGGCGAGCGTCGCCGACACGGTGACAGCACCGCTGACCGTAACCAAACGGGGCTGCCTCGTCATCGTCCGCAAAGGCGCCTGACGACTCCGCGCCCTCGGCCACTGACCACAGCGGCGGCGGACGGCGGCGTCGGCCACGATGAGGCCCCATGGGCGGGAGCACATCGTCAGCGACTGGCCAGCGCCGACCGAGCGCTTCCGGGCCCGGGCAGCGTGACATGAGCGGCTTGGCGAAGGGGCCGGTGTCCCGAACCGCCAGCGGGATCCGCCTCGGGACGGGGTCGCTGAGCCGCGCGGTTCAGGGCGCGAGACGTTCGACGGCCCAGGAGCCATCGTCGAGCAGGCGATGGCGGAGCCGGTCATGGAGGGCGTCGGGGCGGAACTCCCAGAACTCGAAGACGACGGGATCGAGGCGGTACGCCCGCCACCACGGCGGCCGGGGACGACGCTGCCGCCGAAACGGCGCTCCGCGTCCTTGACCCGCCGCTCGAGCACCGCCCGGTCCGCGATCACCTCGTCCTGGCCGGGCGCCCAGGGATTGGCGGCCAGATCGCCGGCCTTGCGGGACCGGTCGTCGGTCAGGAACACGAGGCCCCGCCCGTCGCAGTCGGTCATCAGCACCGCCCGGCTCGACGGCCGGCCGTCCGCTCCGACCGTGGCCAGGGTCATCACCGCCGGCCAACCCGGCGCCGTGACCCTGGCCTCGTCGACCCAGCGGCGAAAACCAAGGAAGGGGTCGGCGTCGCCGCACCGGTCACCCCGCCAGGCTCGAGGCCGGCGACGGAAACGATCGGCCGGCGGGGTGGGTCGGCGCCGACCGGGCAGGCAAAGGGCTTGACAACGGAGAACATCCCGCCGTCGGAAGCGACAAGCCAATCGCCACCCGGCACTGTTCGCCACGAACGGTCATCCGTCCGGAAGACGGAGATGGCGCACTTCCGCCCCGGGGACTCCTGCATCAGGGGCGAAGGTTCCGATCCGGGTTGGGTTGGACAGGTCATGAGCCGGCGCCACGGGCGTGGTGGTTCTGACCCGTTCCGGCCGTTGTGGGCTCGGCGGGCGGTGCGCGCAGAGCGACGGGATCCGACCTGACAGACGGCGAATGTGACGATGCCGGAATCGTCCGGCCGCATCGTGTCGATCCCGTGAAGGATGACGCGAAGCGGTGACGGGCCTCCGGTCCCCCCCGAAGCACAGGTGGTGCCAGCCGGGACCCCGCCCGGACTCGGCGCTTCCCTGGGTCGATTGTTGGAAGGAAGTTCCGTGCCGTTGTCGCTGTCACGCCTGTCGCCCACCCGCCTTGCCGTAGTGGTCTTGGCCGGGCTGCTCGCTGCCGGGCTGTTGTCATCGTCCGCGCTGGCGGCCACAGCAGCCGATCCCGGGGGACGGGTCGGCGGGCTGGTGTTGGACTCCTCGAACCACCCTCTGGCGGGGGCCACCATCAGCCTCACGGACTCTTCGGGCGCAGTAGCCGGTTCAGCGCACACCGACGACCGGGGTCGCTGGTCGGTCCCGGTCGCTCAGGGCGACTACGACCTGGCGGTGGCCGACGGACCGGACGGCGCCAACGTTCCGGCGCAGGTGCGAGGCTACGCCGTCGGCGCCGACACCAAGCTCAATCTGATTCTGGCTCAAAGCCCGCGCCAGCCGCAGGCGGTTGCATCGAGCGCCGGCACGTCGTCGACCCTAACCCGCTCCGCAGCGGCGGCGTCGGTGTCGTCCGGGACGGTGACCTTCTCCGGTCAGGTCCTCGACGCCGACGGCCACCCGGTCGGAATCAGCACCGAGATCACGCTTAGCCAGGCAGGCACGTACTCCGAGCCGCATGACCTTTCGGTTGCGGCCGACGGTTCCTTCTCGATGGCGATCCCCGCCGGGGTCTACACACTCGACGTGGACACGGGCGTCCCCGTGGACGACTGTCCCGGATGCGCACCGGAGTTCACGCCACAGGTCGAGCACAACTACGTCGTCGAGAACTTCGATCTCAACGTCGACCGCCACCAGACGCTCCAGCTCGCCCGCCCCGCCAGCCTGCCGGTCACGGTGGTCGACCCGGCTGACCAGCCCGTCGCCGGCGCCGACGTCTGGACCGAGTTCAACAATTCGCCACAGCCCGCCGTGCCGGACCTTCTCTTCCCCGGGGCGCTCACCAAGGTCTACACCTCCGACCAGGAGATCACCGGTCCAGACGGCAAGGTCAGCCTCGAGTTCATCCCCGGTTCCCCTCCGCCCAGCATCTCGGTCGAACCGCCCCCTGGAACCTACCTTCCCTCGCTCAGTCCGTTCCCGTCCCAGACCACCGGCATGACAATCCAACTCCAGCGCGGGCCGACCCTCCACGGCCGGCTGGTCACGGCCAGCGGCGATCGGCTCGAGTTCACCGAGGGCTACCTCCAAGACGCCGCCGGCCACGCCTATCCGGTCGCCAGCACCGACGAGGGCTACGCCGTCACGGCACCCGCCGGTCAGTACCGCCTCAGCCTCGAGGTGGCACACAACGAAGAGGGCGAATCGAGCGACTACGTCACCTGGTCGGTGCAGTCCCAGCCGTTCAAGCTCACCGGTGACCAGACGGTCGATCTCACCGTACCGCTCGGCTCCGCCCACCTCTCGGCCGTCGATGACCACGGCCAACCGCTCGAGGTCGACATCCCCTACCAGACCCTCAGCCGCACCGTCACCATCGGCGATGGCATCGACGCCACCGCCGCCACCGAGCCCGAACCTGCCGGCTACGACAACACGGACCTTCCCGTCATCGGGCCTTCGATCGCCAGCGACATCTTCGTGAACGGCACCTACTTCCCTGACGGGGCCTACGTCGCGCCGGGCGAGGACACCATCATCGTTCTGATGCCCGGCACCGGCGACAGCAACCCGCCGACGGCCACAACGACCACCACGACGGAGCCCACCACTACGACCACAACGGGGGCACCGGGCACCGTGACCTCGAACGACCCCGGCGGCGCGAACTCGCACCAGCCCGGGACCTCGACCACGTCCGGCTACTGGGCCCTCGGCTCCGACGGCCACGTCTACAACTTCGGAGGCGCCCCAGTGCTCGGCAACGGCGCAGCTGGCGTGGTCGACCTCGAGCCCACCCCGACCGGGAAGGGCTACTGGATCCTCAACCGCAACGGCACAGTGCAGGCCTTCGGGGACGGGACCCCGCTCGGCGACGTCGACATGTCGAAGCTGGCCAAGAGCGAGGAGCCGGCGTCGCTGTCGGCCACACCGTCTGGCCGGGGCTACTGGGTGTTCACCAACCGGGGCCGGGTCATCGCCTTCGGCGACGCCCCCTTCCTCGGCGACATGAGCGGCACCAAGCTCAACGGGCCGGTGCTCGGCTCCGTGGCCACCCCGACGGGGAAGGGCTACTACATGGTCGCCTCCGACGGCGGGATCTTCGCCTTCGGTGACGCCACCTTCGCCGGGTCGATGGGCGGAAAGACACTCAACGCCCCGGTGCAGAGCCTCGTCCCCGACGGTGACGGCCACGGCTACTGGCTGGTCGGCAGCGACGGCGGCATCTTCGCCTTCGACGCCCCCTTCCGAGGCTCCATGGGCGCCACCCGGCTCAACAAGCCGGTCGTCGGCATGGTCCGCTACGGCGACGGCTACCTCATGGTCGGCGCCGACGGCGGCATCTTCAACTTCTCCACCTCGCCCTTCGCCGGCAGCCTCGGGGACAAGCCACCCGCCTCACCGGTCGTCGCCGTGGCCGCAGTCCCGTTCTGGGCGTCGTGATGGTTCGGTCGTGCGGGCGTGTGGTGCCGGTTGCGGGTCGTCGGAGCAGACTCGTCTTCCTCGTTGTACTCGTCGGGGCGTTGAGTGTGGCGGCGTTGCGGCCGGCGGGGGCGAATCCCGGCGATCCCCGGGTCGGGTTCGGCTCGGACGGGATCGTGCGAACCGATGTCGCCGGACGAGGCGACACTGCCCGCAAGATCGCTCGCCTTCCCGATGGCCGGATCCTGCTCGCCGGGGAGGTGTCACTCTCCGGACCATTGGAACCAGTCCGGACCGGCATCGGGCTCGTCCGGCTGAACGACGATGGGAGCCGGGACCCGACCTTCGGGAACAACGGGGTCGCCGTTGCGACCGCCGGACTGACGAGCCGCGTGACGGACCTCGACGTCATGCCTGACGGAAGATTCGTCGTCGGTAGCTTCGACAGCACCGACCACGGGGTCAAGCTCGGGTTCTCCCGTTTCCTGGCCGACGGTTCTGCGGATCCCTCGTTCGGTCAAGGAGGCCTCGTGCTGATCGGTGCGGACGGGATCTCGGGTGGCGACCCGGACTCACCCCAGCTGGCGGTCGCTCCAGATGGCAGCATCCTCGCCGTGGGGGCCTTCTTCGAGCCGCACCTTCTGCTCATCCGCCTCCGTCCCGATGGCAGCGGGGACCCGTCTTTCGGGAACGCCGGAGTCGAAGACACGGGCCTGCCTCTCGAGCCCGACGACGGCGCGGTGACGGACTCCGAGGGACGGTTGTTGGTCGGCATCGACGGAGTCGCGCCGCAAGGACCGACGCTCTACCGCTACCGCCCAGACGGCACCCTCGATCGCACCTTCGAGGACCCGACCCCGAACGCGTTCGTGCCGGATCTCAACCGCCTCGCCATCGCCCCGGACGGTTCCGTGTACGCCTTCGCCGCCTACTTGAACGGGCCTTACAGCTCCCTGACCGTCTACCGCTGGACGGCCGACGGCGCCGTTGACCGGTCCTTCGGAGCCAACGGCGTCGTCACCCTCCCCGATCCCCCGGGAGGAGGTCAGGGGGAAGGCGCCTGGACAATCCAGGTGCAACCAGACGGAAGGATCGTCATCGACGGACTCCTCGACGGCGGGTTCTTCATCGGCAGGCTATTACCCGACGGCGAACGAGACACGACCCTCGGTCCGGACGGCGTCGTCGCCAGCACCGTCTTCGCGGGATCATCTCAGGGCGCCACCTCCGGCGCCCTGGCGCTCAACGCCGATCTGCTCCTCACCGGGCCCGACTTCAACGAACCCGAAGGCGTCTCCGACTTCCTCGTCGCCCGGATCCAACTCACCTCCGGCGCTCAACGGCCCTCAAAGGCTCCATCGCCCGGCACGAGCGGAACCCGCTCCGGGTATTGGATGCTGACCTCCGCAGGCCAGGTCTTCGCCTTCGGCGACGCGAAGGACTTCGGTGGTACAGCAGCGGACCCAACGCACATCGAGCCCACCCCCACTGGAGACGGCTACTGGATCCTCGCCGGCAACGGCACAGTGACCAGCCACGGCGACGCGCAATGGCTCGGAAATGCACACCTCGCAAGCACCGAACAAGCGGTGAGCCTCTCCCCCACCCCGACCGGGCAGGGCTACTGGGTCTTCACCAACCGAGGCCGGGCCATCGCCTTCGGCGACGCCCCGTTCCTCGGCGACATGAGCGGCACCAAGCTCAACGGGCCCGTCCTCGGGTCCGTCGCCACACCGACCGGGAAGGGCTACTACATGGTCGCCAGCGACGGAGGCATCTTCGCCTTCGGCGACGCCGCCTTCGCCGGCTCCATGGGCGGCAAGAAACTCAACGCTCCGGTCCAGTCGCTCGTCCCTGACGCCGACGGCCACGGCTACTGGCTCGTCGCCTCCGACGGCGGCATCTTCGCCTTCGACGCCCCCTTCCGGGGCTCCATGGGCGGGACCCGGCTCAACAGGCCGGTCGTCGGCATGGTCCGCTACGGCGACGGCTACCTCATGGTCGGCGCCGACGGCGGCATCTTCAACTTCTCGAGCTCACCATTCGTCGGGTCCCTGGGCGACAAGCCGCCCACCGCGCCGGTCGTGGCCGTGGCGGCGCTGTCGGCATGAGCGGCGGCACTCGCGCCTCAGGCCCTCCTCGGTCCCGGGCCCGCCAGATGGTGACGGTGCTGGCCCTGGTCATCGGATTGGCGTCGCTCGCCACGATCGGTGCGCCGGCCGCGCCGGCGGCCGTCACCCCGGTCGGGTGGACGGCGATGGACCCGCCCGACCCGCTGGTACCCAGCGGTGGCCTGCGCGCCGTGTCGTGTGTCGGGACCATCTGCATGGCGGTCGGAAGTTCCTACGCGCCGGCCGGGCTCGGATCACCACTGGCGGAGATCCGGGGAGCAGACGGGAAGTGGAACATCCTGTCGGTGCCGGCGCCGCCGATCCGGGACGGTGCCTACCTTACGGCGGTCTCGTGCGCTGCGCCCGACTCGTGCGTTGCGGTCGGGACCGTGGTAGTCGAACGGACCAACTACCCGCTGGCCGAGCGGTGGGACGGACGAAGCTGGACCCTCACGTCCTTCCCCACCGTCACCGCCGGCGCGCTGTCGTCGGTGTCGTGTCCCATGACGACGATGTGCATGGCCGTCGGCCAGCAGGGCGCGAGCCCCATCACGGCGCTGGCGGCCCGGTGGGACGGAGGCTCCTGGACGACCACCCCGGTGGCGGCTCCGGATCCCAAGACCTACAGCGCGTCGCTCACCGGCGTGTCCTGCGCGGCGTCGACCTCGTGTCTCGCCATCGGAACCATGTCCACCGACACCCGTTTCGTCTTCGCCGAAGCCTGGGACGGCCAGAGCTGGACCCTCACCGATCTGCCCTGGGCCGTGACCCACCTCGACGCCGTCTCCTGTCCCGCCCCGGCGTCGTGCACCGCCATCGGCCAGGGCGGTCAGATCCCCTCCATCGGCCCGATGGGGATGCACTGGAACGGGTCGTCCTGGTCAGTCGAGACCATCGACGTTCCCGCCGACCTCCCGGCCACCTCGTTCACCGGCCTGTCGTGCCCGACGGCCGCCGGCTGCTGGGCGGTCGGCGGCGCCGCCACACCGCCGCCGTCTCTCGAGGTGGCTCTGGTGACCGCCACCTGGAACGGCCAGCACTGGGCCGTGGGCCGGCTCCCCACCCCACCCAATACGGTCACCGGCATGCGGGGGATCAGCTGCATGGCGGGCGGGACGTGCAGCACCGTCGGAGCCGGCCGCCCCGACGACCCCAAGAGCCCGAACGGAACCCTGGTCCAGACCTTCGCCGAACGACGGGCCGGCGGCACCTGGGCGATCGAAGCGATGCCCGACCCGGTCGGCCCGAACGGCAGCGTCCTCAGTGACGTGTCGTGCCCCCCGGCCGGAGCGTGCATGGCCGTCGGCAGCTCCATCGACGTGGACGGCTACGGCCTGGTCCAGTCCCAGACCTGGAACGGAGCGGCGTGGACCCCGGCGGACATCACCACCCCCGACGGGACCAACCCCCGCTTCAGCGGCGTGTCGTGTCCCGCCGCCGCCTCCTGCACCGCGGTCGGCACCCTCTACCGCAACGACCTGCCGCTCCCCTTCGCCGAACAGTGGGACGGACAGCGATGGTCCCTCCAGAGCGTCCCGCTCCCCTTCGGCTTCGACAACGCCCAACTCCGGAGCGTGTCGTGTCCCTCGCCGGTCACCTGTGTCGCCGTCGGCGTCGCCGCCCAAGGTACGTCCGTCGGTCGGGACTACATCGCCCGCTGGAACGGGCTCACCTGGACCGCCGAGACGCTGACGCCCCCCTCCCGCGACCTGAGCGGTCTGACCTCGGTGTCGTGCCCGACCGTGCGGACCTGCACCGCCGTGGGGGTGGCGGCCACCGACGCTGGATGGTCGTTCACCTTCGCCGCCCGATGGAACGCTGGCGACGTCACCTTCGAACAGGTCACCCCGCCCTCGCCGCTCGCCATCATTGGAACCGTCACGGTCAGCTGCGACAGCGACGAGGACTGCATGGTCATCGGGACCGACCCCCGCCCGCCCGTCCGGCGCACCGTTAACGGCTGGCACGACACCGGAGCGCTGTCCCGACCCTTCACCGACACCGCCGCCCAGCTGGTCGACGTGTCGTGCCTGGCCGGCGGCTGCGTGGCCGTGGGGTCGTACGAGCAGCCCACCGCCACGAACAACCATCCCATCGTCGAGACCTGGGACGGCGACGGTTGGACCATCCAGCCCCTCGCCAATCAAGACCCGGCCCGGGGCCGGCTCCTCGGCGTGTCGTGCACCACCGGCTGCGTCGCCGTCGGTGCCACCACCAACACCCTCGCCGCCACCGGCCCCACCCCGATCGTCCAGCGTGCCACCGGCGCAGCTCCCGCCGTGCCGCCCACGACCCCCGACCGGCCGGGCACCGTCACCGTCGCGTCGAACCGCTCCGGATACTGGGCGCTCGCCGCCGACGGCCACGTCTACAACTTCGGGGACGCTCCCGCCCTCGGCAACGGCACCGTCGGTGCGGTCGACCTCGAGCCGACCCCGACCGGGAAGGGCTACTGGATCCTCAACCGCAGCGGCACGGTGCAGGCCTTCGGGGACGCCATGAAGCTGGGCGACGTCGACCTGTCGAAGCTG
>Ga0070741_10018333_pt1 | contig 11349 bp, 9 predicted proteins | sample Coa_R1_4_FD_66440 | JGI IMG/M metagenome (GOLD analysis project Ga0070741, IMG submission 66440) | Surface soil microbial communities from Centralia Pennsylvania, which are recovering from an underground coalmine fire - Coalmine... | ecosystem: Environmental > Terrestrial > Soil > Unclassified ...
GAGGCTCGGTCGATCGCCGAGCAGGAAGCGTCGCGTCGCGAGCAAAGCGGAGAGCTGCGCGAGCGTGCGGTGATACAGCGCCTCGACCGCCGCGCGATTGTGCTTGCGCACGCCGTCGCCGCGGACGAACACGAGATATTGCCGCCAGCGGAAATACCAGCCGACGAGCGCGGACGCGTGCCAGGTGTTCGCCGCGAGCTCGTGACCGAGGCGGCGACGTCGCAGGATGTGCGAGTCGGCGAATTGCCAGCGGTAGTACATCGCGGGGCGCCACATCCACTCGTCGGCGTAGTCCTCGACCAGCAGCGAGATGAAGCGCGTCGCGGCGTCCTCGGGATACACGGAATGCCGCGGATGCTCGCGCTCGAGCCACTGCATCATCGGCGTGGTGTCCTTGAGCCAGCGGCCGTCCGGCATCCGCATCGCCGGCACTTTCATGAAGCCGGTCGCGGGCAGGATCACCTTGCGCATGATCTCGATGTTGATCTCGATGCGCTCGCACGGGATCTGCTTGTAGCGCAGGAACGCTTCGAGCTTGCCGCTGAAGTACGACGAGTCGGAGACGTAGAGCTGGTACGGCGTGCTCACGCGGCCTCCGGCATGACGTGCAGGCCAATGCGCTTCAGTCGCGGCGCGACCTGCAAGCGCATCGCACCGGCACCGTCGACGCTGTCGAGCCAGCCTTTCACCGATCCCTGACTCTGCGGCGACATCGCGGCGAATGCGTCGAGCGCACGCTGGATCTTCCAGAGGCTGAACGGCGTTGCCAGCCGCCTGAAACTCTTCCCCGCCGTCGGGAATTCGATCTCGCCGAGCGAGCGACGCAGGCCACGACCAGGCTGCAACGACGGCAGCGCCTTGGTCACCTCATCCTGCGTGCGCGCGAGGAACGGCCAGAACTCGGTGAAGATCGATTGGAGGATCGGCTGCAGCGTGCCCGGCACTTGGTCGTCGGCGAGGAAGTCGCCGCCGAGCGGCTGATCCGGCGATTGCATGCGCGCGATCCATGCTTTCAGATGCGGCCGCGGCTCGATCAGCACGCGTTTGGGATACGGATCGCGTCCGAGATGGGCGAACAGCGGACCGATCAGGCCGAAGTCGCCGATCGACGGCCGCGTGCCGAGCAAGTACGGCAACGCGGCGAAGTGCGCGTCGAGCGCATCGAGCATCGACTCGGTCCAGCGCTCGATGATCTCGACTTGCGCCGGCACCACGCCGAGACCCGGCACGAAGCTGCGCATCAGACTCGCGGGCTTCTGGGCCAGGCGATCCTTGATGAAGCGCGGCGCGAAGGGAAGCAGGAGATCACCCGCTTCCGGCTGGAACAACTCCGCGAAGTTCTCCGGGAAGCTCCAGCGGTAGTGCATCGCCGAAGGCACCCAGAATTCATCGCCCCACGCTTCGATCAGATGCGCGGCGATGCGCTGGCGCGGCGACGCCGGCTCGACCGGCGATTTCGGGAATCGTTGCTCGAGCTGGCCGATGATGTCCGCCGTGTCCTGCAGCCACGCGCCTTCCGGCGTCACCACGACGGGGATCGCGCCAGCTCCGGCTCTTTGCTTGAGCTTCCCGAATGTCCATACGCGCGGCGGCTTCTCCACGTACGGAATCGCCTTGTAGTTGAGATACGCGCGTAGCTTGCCGCTGTAGTACGACAGCGGCCATGCGTGGAAGATGTACGTGCCGGTCATCGCGCGATCAGAAGCGCTTGCCGACCTTGATCGCATCGCCGTTCGCCGGCAGGTCGATCCAGGTCCCGTCGCGGCCGACCGTCACGCCACCTTTGAAAACGTCCGACACGCCGCGCACGAACATCCTCTCCATCGGCGCATACGGCAGGGCAGGCACGAGGTGATAGAAGACGAGCTGCCTCACGTGCGCATCGCGCGCGATCTCCGCAGCCTCGATCGGTGTCGTGTGATAGGTGAGGATGTCGCGCGTGATCTGCGCGATATTCTTCGCGCCAGCCTCTTCCGCGCCCTCGGTCATGATGCGGAGCAGCTCCGGATTCAACGCTTCGTGCACGAGCACGTCGGCGCCCTCGGCGAATTTCTGCAGGTTCGCCGATTTTGTGGTGTCGCCGGAGATGACGACACTACGTCCGAGGTAATCGAAGCGATAGCCGACCGCGGGTGTGATCGGCGGATGCGACACCGCGAACGCGGTGACCTTCAGGCCATCGGCATCGAGCACGACGCGCGCTTCGCCTGCTGCCGGCAGATCGAACGGCTTCGCAACGCCGCCCGCGCCCGTCGGCGGAATGATCTTCGGTCCGTGATGCGCGACGCGATACGAATCGTCGTGCAGGTACGCCTGATTGAATCCTGCGACGACATCCTCGACGCCGTTCGGCCCGTGCACCGGCAGCGGCGCATCGCGCGAGCCACCGGCCCAGCGCTGCATCAGGAGCTCGCCGAGCCCGTCGATGTGATCGGAATGGAAGTGCGTGAGGAACACATCCTCGATCCTGCTCATCGGGATGCCCGCAGGACCGACGCGTCGCACCGCGCCGGAGCCGACGTCGACGACCATCACGCGCTGTCCGGCGATGACCAGCACGCACGGACCCGAGCGCGTCGGATCCGGCAGCGGCGAGCCGGCGCCGCAAAGCACGACGTTGAGGCCGTCGGTCATCTCCGCGAACGCGGCGCCGGAAAGATTGCGCACGACCTGCCGGCGCATCGCGGCCGCGACCAGGCGATCGCCCGCGACTTGCCAGCCGATCGCCAAGACGGCGGCGATCGCGAGCACCGCGATGAGGATCCTGCGCTTCATGAGACGTCCGAGCCCCCGCTCCGCTCCCCGGGACGGCGCCTATGAAAGCACAATTTTTACATCATGTCTAATTCTTTCCGGGCGGCGGTGGCGGCATGGCCGGCGTCGCGGGCTGGGCATCGTGACTGATGTACTCCTCGATCTCCTGCTTGCGGCTGTCGGCGTGCTTCTTCATGCAGCCGACGTAGTACTGATCGCGGATCGAGCCGTTGCCCCAGTGCGCGCTGATCGCCTCGCAGAACGCCTTGCGATACGCAAGCCAGGCTTTCTGCGAGGCGTCGAACAGCTGCTGATCGTTGCCGTGCGGCGTCTCGGCGAGCTTGTGCATCGCGCCTTCGTAAGCGTCCTGCACCGCGCCCTCGGCCTGTCGCGCGTCGTCGCCGCAGAGGCGCTGGTCCTTCATCGACTGCGCGCGCTCGCAGTCGATGGCGGGTCCGCCATCCGCGGCCGCAAGCAGCGTCACCGCGATCAGCCACGCGGCCATGCTCGCGCGAGCTACTGCTTGATGACCGTGTAGTTCACCGACGACGTCGTGCCCGGAGTCGCGGAGAAGGTGACGTTGCCGGCACCGTCGGCGGTGAACGTACCGAGGCTCGCGCCCGCCTGCGTCACGGCGTATTGAGCGCCGGGCGCCAAGCCGCCGACGACGTATTGCACGCTGCCGCTCGCCGACGTCGCCTGCGCCTGCCAGGCGCGATTCGCCGTCCATTGCGTCAGGTTGACGGCGACGTTCATGCCCGACGGCGTCGCGGACATCTTGCGCGCGTAGACCGTGGTCGTCCCGCCGGTATTGCCTTGCGTGAGCGACAGCAGCGAGCTCGTCGGCGTGATCGAGGTGAACACGTTCTGCTGCAGGTCGAAGATGGTGCGCGTGCTGCTGCGGAACTGGAACGTGCTGTAGCCGTCGCTCATCCGGATCGGCAGCGAGGTCCCGGCATTGGGGCGCACCGTGATCGACGTGTGGTGCGCCGAGTTGCCGCTCGCCTTCACGGTGACGCCGGCGGGAATGTCGTTGTTGTTGAGCGTCACGCCCGGCGAGGTGGAGAACTCCAAGAGCGTGCCGACGTTCTGGAACGTATTCGTGATGAAGACGTTGTTGTCGCTGTCGCTCATCTTGATGCCGTCGCCCGTGGTGTCGTGGACGAGATTGTTCTTGAGCGTGTTGCTCTTCGGCCGGCCGTTGTCGCCGGGCTCGGGCGTGTCGGTGCCCTTGTAGAAATAAAGGCCCTTGGTGCCGCCGGAGATCTCGTTGTCGTGCACGTTGTTGCCGGTGCCGCCCACCGAGATGCGCACGCCGGCGTTGGCGTTGTCGAACAGCGCGTTGTTGCTGACCTCCGTGCGCGAGCTGCCGAAGATGGCGACGCCGGCATCGGTGTTGTTGGTCGAGCGGTTGTCGTCGATCAGCGCGTCGTCCGACGAGCGATGCACCATGATGCCGTTGCCGGTGTTGTCGTAGACCTCGTTGTTGTGGATGACGGCGTGGTCGCAGCGCTTGCTGAAGATGATGCCGTGGTTGCCGTTGTCGTGGACGTTGTTGGTGTCGACCGTGAGGTTGTCGGTGTCGTCGTGCATGTCCAGGCCATAGCCGACGTTGTGATCGACCTCGTTGTTGAAGAAGAAGCCGTCCTGGTGGCCGAAGGTGTAGACGCCGTAGTAGTTCTCGTGGATGCGCGAGCTGTTGATGTCGCCCCAGACGTTGACCTTGGCGTAATCGGCGACCGTCGGCACGTTGACCTTCCAGACCAGGCCGTACGATTCCGCGGCGTTGTAGCCGAGATGATCGATCTCGCTGTTGTTGATGTTCATGCGCGACTCGAGCGGCGTGGTGCCGTCCGTGTCGTACTTCGAGCGCACGCGGATGAAGGCGCGGCCGTTGCTGTAATTGGTGTCCGGCCCGTTGGCCGCGGCGTCCCACGACTGGATGTGCACCGAGTCGATGTCGATCATCCCGTAATCCGCCGTGATGCTGACGAAGCCGGTCGCGTCGTTGTTGCTCTGGATGCGCAGCTCGTCGACGTCGCCGGGCTCCGCAGCCGGCGCGCCGTGCAGCACCAGCACGCTGCCGCCGGTGATCTGCAGGTTCGCGTTCAGCACCCAGATCGACGGCGTCGTGCTGATCTGATTGAGCGGCGCGGCCGGCAACGCCGCCTTGACGTCGGAGAGCGTCGCGTCACCGCCGCCCTCGATGTAGATGCGGTTGTTGGAGCTCGCGTAGCGGAACGTCGCCGCGGATGCGGCGCCCGAAGCGAGCAGCAGGGCAAGAACGACGACAAACTGGGTGCGTACGCGGACCATGGGCGGACTCCTAAGCCGATGGCCGCAACCTACCCTCCCCATTCAGGCATGTATGTACGGAAGCGTCCCTTGGCCGCTCAGTCGGGCTCGAGCGCGTCGAGGACCTCGGCGAGGCGTGCCCGCTCGATCGGCTTGGAGACGTAATCGTCCATACCGGCCTCGAGACAACGCTCGCGATCGCCCTGCAGCGCCCCCGCAGTCATGGCGACCAGGTGCGGCCGCCGGGTCGGCCAGCGCCGATGGATCGCCTTCGCCGCTTCGAGCCCGTCCATGACCGGCATCTGCACGTCCATCAGCACGACGTCGTACTGCGTGCGCGCAAGGGCGTCGAGCGCGAGGCTGCCGTTGTCGACGACGTCGGCGCGATAGCCGAGCGACTCGAGCAGGCGCAGGCCGACGCGCTGGTTGATCGGATTGTCCTCGGCCATCAGGATCCGCAGCGAGCGCGTGCGCATCACGCGTCCCGCCGCGGCCTTGTCGCTCTTCGTACGCGTCACCGGCTCACGACGCAGCACGTGAACCAGCAGGTTGTGCAGCGACGATTGGCGCACCGGCTTGGCGAGGAAGGCGACGAAGTCGGAGCTGGTGAGCTCCGCGCGGCCCGCCGCGCTCACCATGATCATCGGCAGCGCGGGACGCGCCGCGCGGATGCGGGTCGCCAGCTGCACGCCGTCCATCTCCGGCATCAGGTAATCGATCAGCGCGACGTCGAAGGCTTCGCCGGCGTCGATCAGTGCGAGCGCCCGCGCGGGACCTTCAGCCTCGCGCACGATCATTCCGCAACCGACGCCGGCGGCGCACATGAGATGCCGGTTGTTGGCGTTGTCGTCGACCACCAGCATGCGCTTGCCGCGCAGCGCTTCGATCGCCTGGCTCGGCTTCGCCACTTCGATGCTGTGGGTGACGATCGAGAAGTGGAAGGTCGAGCCGCGACCGACTTCGCTCTCGACCCAGGTGCGCCCGCCCATCATCTCGGCGAGGCGCTTGGAGATCGCGAGCCCGAGCCCGGTGCCGCCGTGACCGCGCGTCGAGCTCGAGTCGACCTGGCTGAAGCTCTTGAACAGCAGGTCGAGCTTCTCGCGCGGGATGCCGATGCCGGTGTCGCTCACCGCGAAGTGGAATTCGTGACGACCGCCGTCGAGCGCGCGCGCCGCGACGCGCACGATCACTTCGCCGTTGCGCGTGAACTTCACCGCGTTGCTGAGGTAGTTGGCGAGGATCTGCCGCAGGCGGCCGGCGTCGCCGACGATGCCCTCCGGCGTGCCCGGCGCGAATTCGTACGACAGGTCGAGCATCTTGTCGGCGGCGACCAGCCCGACGAGCCCGAGCGCGTCCTCCACGCAGGCGCGCAGATCGAACGGATTGCGCTCGAGCGTGAGCTTGCCGGCCTCGATCTTCGAGAAGTCGAGGATGTCGTTGATGATGGTGAGCAGGAACACGCCGCTGTTGCGGATGGTGTCCGCGTACTCCTGCTGGCGCTCGTTGAGCGAAGCTTCGGAGAGCAGGTCGGCCATGCCGATGATCGCGTTCATCGGGGTGCGGATCTCGTGGCTCATGTTGGCGAGGAAGTCGCTCTTGGCTCGACTGGCGGCTTCGGCGGCTTCCTTGGCTTTCTGCCACTCGAGCTCGACCGCCTTGCGATCGCTGATGTCGTGGCCGGTCGCGTAGAAGCCGGTGCCGTCCTCGAGCGGCGAGGCGCTCCACAACATCGCGCGATAGCTGCCGTCGGGGCAGCGCGTGCGGCATTCGATCGAGCTGACCGGCTGTCCGCCGGTCAGCTTGCGGATCGCTTCGGCGGCAAGCGCGTGGTCGCCGGGGTGGACGACTTCGAAGAACGGGATCGCGACCAGCACCTTCGGGTCCCATCCCAGCACTTTTTGCCAGGCGGGATTGATGCGGCGATAGCGTCCGTCGAAGCCGGCGACGCAGAGCAGGTTCTGCGACTGGTTGAAGAAGCGCTCGCTCTCCGCCTGCAGCGCGGCCGTGCGCAGCGCGTGGCGCGCGTCGAGCATCGACAGCAGCATGGTGGTGGCGAGGAAGAGGAACGCCGAGAAGCCGATCGAGCCCGCGAGCCAGCCATGGCTCACCGTGGTCGGATTGCCGATGCAGAAGGTGTTCGGCGCGAACTGCGCGGCGGCCATTGCCGTGAAGTGCATGCCCCAGATGGCGACGCCCATCACGACCGCGCTGCCGGTCTTCTTCCAGAACGCGGTGAGGATCGTCTCCGACTTCAATCGGAAGCAGATCCACATCGCGGCCATCGACGCCGCCATCGCGATGAGGATCGACGTCGCGAAGAGCAGCGGGTCGTAGCTCGGCCGCGGCATGACCTCGAGCGCAGCCATGCCCGTGTAGTGCATGAGCGCAATGCCGCCGCCCATGCACACGCCGGCGACGACGAGCCGCCGCATCCGCAGCGTGCCGCCGCTGATCGTCTGCAGCGCGATGTAGGACGCGACGATCGCGAACGCCATCGACACGAAGGTGATGCGGACGTTGTAGGGAACCGGGATCGGCAGGCTGAAGGCGAGCATGCCGACGAAGTGCATCGACCAGATGCCGACGCCCATCGCCACCGCGCCGCCGAGGAGCCACAGCCGCTGGGCGGAGCCTTTGCGTGAAGCCGCCACGCGCGTGGCCATGTCCAGAGCCACATACGAGGCAATGACCGCGACGGCGTACGACAGCGCCACGATCCAATCGTTGTATTGGGCAACCACGCGGAACCCCCCGACCTGAGGAGCCGACAATCTACCGGCGACGGCGAGCCTTCATCGTGGGGAAAACCTCACTGGGCATCGGGACTGTGATGTTTTCACCAGCGCTAGAATCCGCACCGGGAGAAGTCTTCGTAGTCCCCGTAGCTCAGTGGGCGCATCGGGGTTTTCCGGTCTTGCCTCGGATGGCAAGACCGGCCGATGCGCGACCGCACAGGGATGTGCGGGCCGGAACCCTCGGCCAGGGACGGCTCGAAGCTAGAATCGCAAGGACTTTCAGTCCCCGTAGCTCAGTGGATAGAGCGGCCGCCTCCTAAGCGGCAGGTCGCAGGTTCGATTCCTGCCGGGGACGCCATCCAGCGCAAGTCCGGGATCTCAAGGTGAACCGACGCTTCAGCCGCCGCCATTTCCTGGCCGGCTCCGCTTCCGCCGCCGCGCTCGCGCTCGCGCGCGGGCTCACCGCGTGCAGTGGCGGATCGCCGAGCGCTTCTTCGCCGACGCCGACGCTGCGCGCGCCCGGCTCTCTGCCCGATCCGTCGCGCGCCGCGGGCATCGCCGATCCGTCGCTGCCGTTCGATCACGTCGTCGTCGTGATGATGGAGAACCATTCGTTCGACAATTATTTCGGCATGCTGCCGCTGCGCGGGCAGCCGCTCGCCGACGGCTTCACCTTCGACGAGAGCGGCCGGCCGCTCAACTTCAATCCGGCGGCCGGCGGCGTCCAGCGCGCGTTCCATCTGCAGGGCACCTGCCAGCCGAATCACGTCACCCAATCGTGGAACGGCACGCATCAGCAGATCGCCGGCGGGACCATGGACGGCTTCGCTGCTACGGATTCCGAAGCGATGGGCTACTGGGACGAGCCGGACCTGCCGTTCTACTACTCGCTCGCGAAGACGTTCTGCATCGGCAATCGCTGCTTCGCGTCCGCGCCTTGCCAGACCTACCCGAACCGGCGCTTCCTCTATGCGGGAACGGCGTCGGGCGACATCGACACCAGCAACGGCAGCTTCTTCCTGCCCTATCCGGACCACGGCACGCTGATGGACGCGATGAGCGCGAACGGCGTGTCGTGGCGCAGCTATTTCTCCGACCTGCCCGCGCTCGCGATCATTCCGGGAACGCTCGAGCGGCATCCGCAGAATTTCTCGCAGGTCGCGCAGTTCCTGCTCGACTGCGCCGCGGGCACGCTGCCGTCGGTGTCGTTCGTCGATCCGGAATTCGGCGTCGTCGACGTCGTCGGCTCGACGTTGTTCGACCAGCTGAAGAGCACGCCGGGCTTGCCCGCGTCGATCCAGGCTTCGATCGACCGGCTGCGCGTGCGCGTCGATGCGCAAGGCGGCGACGAGGAGAATCCGCAGGACATCTCGCTGGGCGAGAATTTCGTGTCGCAGATCGTGAACGCGGTGCTCGCCTCGCCCGCGTGGCCGCGCACGCTGTTGATCTGGACCTACGATGAGCACGGCGGCTACTACGATCACGTGCCGCCGGTCGCGGTGCCGAAGCCCGACGACATTCCGCCGAACATCGGCCCGAACGACTTCCAGGGCGGCTACGACATCACCGGCTTGCGCATCCCGACGGTGATCGTCTCGCCGTACAGCAAGCCGAACGCGGTGACCGACGTCTTCCACGAGCACACCTCGGTGATCGCGACCATCGCGGCGAAGTGGAATCTGCCGGCGCTGACGTTGCGCGACGCGAACGCGACGACGCTGCTCGACTTCCTCGATCTCGTTTCGCCGCCGGCATTCCTCACGCCGCCGACGCTCGCGGCGCCGTCGACGCCGACGCTCGGGCTGTTCGGATGTCAGACTCAGGCTCCGCCACCCGTGATCGAGCCGCACCCATGAGACTTGTCGTCGCCTGCCTGCTGCCTTGCACGCTGTTGTCCGGCTGCGGCCAGGGCCCGACGCCCGAATCGCTGCGCGCGCGCCATCTCGAAGCGCGCGGCGGCGTCGCGGCGTTGCAGGCCATGAAGGTCATCGAGCGCGAGGGCACCATCACCTTCCACGCCGATGCCGCGGCGCATGGCAGCTATCACACCTGCATCCGCTATCCGGATCGGGTCGCCATCGACATCGACGCCGGACCGGTGCAGGTGCATCAGGTCCTCGGCGATCACGATGCGCTCGAGTGCACCGCCGATTTCTCCCGATGCAGGTTCGCGGGACCGGAGCTCAAGCAGGAGCTGACGCTCACGGCGCAGCAGGCCAATCGCGAGGAGCTCGACGAGCATCTGCCGGCCGACGGCAGCGTCGAGCTCATCCGCAAGGACGGCGTCGTCGTCGGCTATCGCTACGGCAGCGGCGACCACGCGAAAGCGTCGCAATTCGCGCCGGACACGGGATTGAAGACCGTCGTCATCAGCGGCAATCGGGAGCGCCACTACGCCGACTGGAAGGACGCGGGCGGCGTGCTGTTCCCGATGACGATCGACGATTACGACGCCGGCGAGAAGGCGATCACGGTCTCGCTCACGCGCGCGACGCTCGGCGACAAGCCGAGCGACTGGTGCCAGAGCCGCTTCGGGGCGGCGCCGGCGTATTCGCCGTAGTCAGATCTGCGTCCGGCCGAGCAGCGCGACGACCGTGTCCACGACCTGATCGGGGTTCGCGCGGTACTTCGACAACACTTCGGTCGCGCCTGCCCTGAGCGCGGCCTGCCGCGTCATGTCGAGCTCGCTCGTGGTCAGGATCACGATCGGCGGCGTCGACTTGCCGAAATCCGCGCGCGCGTGCAGCAGCCATTCGAGCCCGTTGACCTTCGGCATCTGCAGGTCGAGCACGACGGCGTCCGGACGGCAGCGATGCAGGACCGCGAGCCCCTCCTCGCCATCGGCGGCGGCATCGACTTCATAGCCGTTGTGCTGGAACAACGCCGTATAGAGCGATACGACGACTGGATCGTCGTCGACGAGAAGGACCTTTCCTTTGCGCGCGTCCACGACGATCCCGACTCAGGCGTTCGCGGCCTGCCGGCTGAGGATCGCGATCACGGTGTCGACGACCTGGTTGGGGTCAACCTTGAATTTCGACAGCACTTCGATCGCGCCGGCATCCAGCGCCGCCTGCGCGGTCAGCCGCAGCTCGCTCGAGGTCAGGATCACGATGGGCGGCACCGACTCGGCGCCGTCGGCGTGCACGCGGCGGAGCCATTCGAGACCGTTGACCTTCGGCATGGCGAGATCCAGGAGCACCGCGTCCGGCCGGCGCTCGACCAGACGCACGAGCCCCTCTTCGCCATCGCAAGCGGTGTCGACGTCGAATCCGCTGTCGCGGAACAAGGCGGCATAGAGCGAGATGACCACCGGGTCATCGTCGATCAGAAGCACTTTCCGCAGCGCGGCACCGGGCATGACGATCCCCCCGAATCGTTGCGCCATTCAAGCACAGATCGCGAAGATTATTTGAGCACTTGTCCCAGGAACTCGCGCAGGCGCGCACTGCCGGGCGATCCGAAAAACTCTGCGGGTGTGGCCTGGTGCTCGATCCGCCCTTCGTCCATGAAGATCACCCGATGCGCGACCGCGCGCGCGAACGCCATCTCGTGGGTGACGACG
>Ga0070741_10018334_pt1 | contig 11348 bp, 13 predicted proteins | sample Coa_R1_4_FD_66440 | JGI IMG/M metagenome (GOLD analysis project Ga0070741, IMG submission 66440) | Surface soil microbial communities from Centralia Pennsylvania, which are recovering from an underground coalmine fire - Coalmine... | ecosystem: Environmental > Terrestrial > Soil > Unclassified ...
AAAAGGCAGGGAAACGTGAACCCATTGCACACGAAGCGGCCCGGGCGGCGCAGTGCGGTCGCCCTTCTCATCGCCGGAACAACGATCATGGCCTTCAGCCAAGTGGCCTGGGCCGGCAAGCCCGCCGACTCTCGGGGGAAGGGTAACTCCTCGGGCAAAGGCAACCCGCCCGGCAACAACGGGACGATCAAGATCGACGGCCTCCCGCTCCAGGACAGCAACCGAAACGAGCCCCACGTGGCCTGCACGTTCAACCTGGAGTTCTCAGGCTACGACGAGGGCGACATCAACGCCTCGGTGCGGTTCGAGCTCCGCGCGCCGACGCTGCGGGACTCCGGCAGCCAGGTGCTTGTCGACGACACCATCCCCATCGGCGGCGACCCGGCCGGCGGCGCCGGCGATCTCGACGCCTCCCGCCAGTACACCCTCGACTTCACCGGCGTCATACCTCACGCCAAGCAGGGCTACCACGTCAAAGTCACGATCCATGCGCCGGGGTCGCGGGGCTCCGACGTGAAGCACAAGGTCTTCTGGGTCTCGCCATGCCAGCCGGAGACCACGACCACCACGGCTCCGCCGACGACGACCACGACCGTCGCGTCGACGACCACAACGACCGTTGCGTCGACGACCACGACGACAGCCGCGCCCCAGGTTCTGGGCGCGCAGGTCAGCACCACGACCACCACCGTCCCAACCCAGGTCCTCGGCGAGACGGAGACAAGGCCCGGCACGCTGCCCCGGACGGGGACGGGTTCCGCCCGCCTGACGTTCTTCGCCGGGCTGGCGATGGCGCTCGGGGGAGCGCTCCGACTTCTGGATGCCTCGCGGAGGCCCGCCCGGAAGCTGGCCTGAGATATGGCCGGGGGGCAACCGGTTCCGCCCACGATCGGAACCGGTGCCCCCGGACGTTGCTGGCTCTACCTCCTTGCGCTCGGCGGCGGTGCCGGCGATGGTCAGTAGTCGACGCTTCCTCGGCTCGTTCGGCCGAGGCCTTGAACATCGGTCCAATCCGGACCGCCTCAAGGACGGGATGCTGCCGGCCGCCACCTCCGGCGACCCGAAGACGAGGACTCCCGCCGACAACCAGGCCGTCCGCAGCGTGTTCGTGATCGGGACGGACAAGAAGGCCAAGCTGATCCTCGTCTACCCGACGACGACGGGGCGCAACTACGACGAGTTGCTGCGGGTCATCGAGTCGCTGCAGCTCACGGCCCTCTGAATGAGGCGGGGCCCGTGAAATCAGCGACGGCACAGGGCCACTTCAGGGCAACGCCAACCTGCGGGCGTATCCCGGGGCGTGAGGATCTCCTCCAATCCATATGCACGGGAAGGAAGGCGAGCCATGTCGGAGACCCAGTCGCCCGTCGACCTCGAAACGCTCTCCACCGCACCGGCGCCGCCGGACGTCGAGGTCATCATCGAGCCACCCCCCGGACCGGCGCTCAGCGACCAGCCCTGGGCGGGCCTGGCCGGGACCGTCATCGTGGCGGGTCTCGTCGCCCTGCTCGCCGTGGCCCCGGGCGGGCCGCAGACGGCGCTGCAGGTGTCGATCCCGCTGGTGACCTACGCCCTGCCGGTGCTCGTCGTAGTGGCCCTCTGGTGGGGCGGCTGGCCCGCCGACCGGCTGAACCGCCCGGCGAAGGTCGCCGTGAACACGGTCATCATCGCCGCCGCCGCCTTCGGGCTGCTCATCGCCGGACAGGCCATCGTCGGCAAGGTCGACATCGACGGCCTGTTCTCGCAGGCCACCGATCAGGCCGCCGGCCACCTCACCGGCTTCCCGTTCACATTTCCGCTGGCCGGGATGATCTTCGTGGCCATGGCGCAGCTCACCCTCATCAACGAAGGCAAGCCCTTCGACCGGCTCGGCCGGGTTTGGTCCGGGATCGCTGCCCTGGGTACCTCGTGGGCCGTGGGCCTCGTCGGCTACCGGCTGGCGGCCAACTGGAACTTCGTCCCCGCCGCCGGCCGGTCGCTCCTGTCGCTGCGCAACCCCAACGGCCCCGTCAACGCCCTCGACATCGTCGGCTGGCTGGTGTGCATCGTCGTCTGGCAGGTGACCTGCGGGCTGGTGCTCGGCGGCTGGCCGTTCAACGCCATCAAGGCCACAGGCGCCCGCCTGTTCGTGGCCAACGTGACCGTCATCGGCGGCGGGTGGCTCACGTACCTGCTGATGCACGACCTCTTCCACTGGTCGATCCCGGTCATCGGCGGGGTCGGCGGGTCGCTCGTCGCCGGCGTGGTCGTGGCGGCGATGCTCTTCGAGGCCTGGCCGTTCGGCGGTGAGTCGCCGGCCGCGGCCGGGTTCGGCGTGACGGTCGCCGCCGTCGCCGTGGCCGCCGCCGTTTACTGGGGCCTGAAGGCGCTCGGCAACGCCGGCCAGGACTGGACGCAGTACCCGGTCGAGCTCTGGGTGGGGACGACGGCCCTGGTGCAGGTGGCCGCGGCCGGGATCCTCTACGCCCTCGTCTGGGACCGCTGGCCGCTGCCTCGCCACCGGGGGAACCCCGACTGAGTGGCGGCGCGGTCTGCCCGAGACCGCTACGCCGGAATGTGCGGTGCCGAGGCCCCGGAGCCGTCGTGCTCCAGGGCTTGGCCCGCGCCATCGAACAGCGCCCGCAGGGCCGCCCGGTCGCGGACCTCGAACTTCCGCAGCAGCGCGGCGACGTGACTGCGGACGGTCGGCGGGGCGAGGAAGAGCTTGCGGGAGATGTCGGCCGTCCCGAGCCCCTCGAGGAGCAGTTCGAGGACATCGGTCTCCCGGCCGGTCAGGTTGGCGGTGGCCCGCGTCGCCTCGCGGGTGCGGAACCGGCCGGGGCGGCGGAACTCCCAGAGCAGCCGCGTGGTCACCTCCCGGGGGACGGCCGCCTCGCCGTCGAGCACGCCCTGCAGGGCTTCGGCCAGCCGGGTGAAGGCGCTCTCCTTCGGCAGATAGCCCACTGCGCCGGCCCGCAGCGCGGCGAACAGCGTCTCGTCGTCGCCGGCGGCGCTGATCATCACCACCGCCGTGCCCGGGACCTGGGCCACGATCCGGGCGGCGGCGTGGATGCCGCTGCCGGGCATGCCGACGTCGAGGAGGCAGATGTCCGGCTTCTCCCGAAGCGCCGCCTCCAGCGCGCTGTCGGCGTCCCCGATCTCGGCGCAGACCTCGAAGCCGTCGCCGAGGGCATGGCGGATCCCCAGCCGGGTCAAGGGGTGATCGTCGGCGATGACGACGCGGACGGGCCGGCGGGGCTCCTCCACCTGGGAGGCGTCGGGTTCAAATGGGTTCATGGCAAGGCGTCTCCCCCGGGGGGGACGGGCTGTGCAAGACCCTACGGCCGGCCCGCCGGGAGCACCAGGGTCAAAGGTCCCAAACCTTTTGCAACCCCGGAACGGTTCAGCGTCAGGCACCGGCCAGCGTCCCGGCCGGCGATCGACGGGCCCCGTGCCCCCGGACGGCAGCACCCGACCCGTTGGGTTCCGTTCCGCGGAAGGAGACCGCCACTACGACGGGCGGCGCCGCGCTTCGAGGTGTGCCCGACAGATTTCGGTTCGTTCGTCCGGTTGGCGGCCGCGAAGCCAAGACTTCCTGGCGCGGTTTTCCGGATCGGGTCTTCACAGCGGGCGGCAGCGCGTCCGATCGCCGCAGCCGGAACAGGCGTAGCGGTTGACTTCGACGAGGTAGCCCTGCTCCACGAACCAACAGCGATGGCACCCCATACACAGCAGGTTCGTCCGGCTGGCCGTCTGGGCCTGCCGGAGTGAACGGCTCCCGCAGCGCGGGCACCGCCGTTCCCGACCCGTCACCACCACGTGCTGAGCGTCTTCGTGCACGAGTCCAGCATGCGCCGCCGGCTCGGTCGCCGGGGAGGGCCGAAGGTCACGGAGTGACGCCATCCGGCCCGTCCAGACCAGGCCCTTCGGCCCGGTGACACAGGCATCCACACCGCCGTGCCGGCGCGTCACTCGAGGCGGCCGGCCGGGCCGGCGCCCCTCGGGATGGGTATGTACTGACTTCCCGGCCGTCGAACCCTTCGGGGATCTGCCACGGAGTGACGATCTCGGACCGCGCCGCCCGCTCCCTTGGGGCTCCCGCGGCTCGCTCCGCGGCCGATCTCCGCCGGACCGGTCCGGCAGCGTCCTTCCGGCGCAGACGACCGCCAGGCGGGCGACGGCAAGTGTCGAAAGTCGCATCCCGAAATGAACTGATCGTCTGGCCGTCCATGACGAGGCGACCGGGATCACCACCGGGAGCGCACCGGACGTCACGGCGATGCGGCCCGAGGCCCCCGCCGTCGAGCAGCCGGAAGCAATCCGCCCGGTCGAGGACCTCGAGTCCGTCCCGATCGATCTCCATGCTTCCATCTTCGGCGTTCGGGGCCGCCGGGGGTCAGAGCCGAAGGTCCCTGGTCAACCGCCGAACGGGCCAACGAGCGCCGCCGTCATTTTGGCGGCGCCGCACCGGGCCGGATCGTGGTCGACGGCCACGAGCCCGGTGAACGGGTCGACGGCCACGCCGACCACGCCGGGCAGCGCCGCCAGTGCCCGCCCGACGCCGACCGCGCCGCCCGGCCGGACGGCGAGGCCGTCCACGGTCAGGAAGACGCGCTCGGCGTCGCCGTCGGGCGCCTCCGGTCCGGCGGCGGTGTTCGGGCTCGGCCGGCGCCGAGGCGACGGGGCGACCGTTTCGGCCACGGCCTCGACCAGGTCGTCGAGGAAGTTCGTCAGCGTCACGTCGACGACGCCGACCCCGAGCATGCGGTCGCCGATCGCCCCCACCGGTCCGAACGGCGGGCGGTACCGGGCCCGTACGCCGACCTGCGTGACGTCGCGGCCCGGATTGGGGACCGAAACGATCTCGAGGGTGGCGGTGAGCGTCGGGAACATGCGGGGGTGTTCGGCGTCGGCCCAGTCGAGGGCCGCCTCGGCGTGCCCGTCGGCGCAGACCAGGCCGCCGACCCGGAGCCGGACCGGGCGGCTGATCTCCTTCCCGCCGGGCCGGATGTGCACCGACAGCGCTCGCCCTCCGTCGGGCAGAGGCTCCCCGATCGTCGAGAGATGGCCGGCCAGCCAGGGCCACACCTCGTCGTAGGCCCGCTCGACGTAGGCGTAGCGCTCGATGGTTCTCCATCCCCGGGTCGTCGAGGTCGCGGTCCCGGTCATGACGTGCCTCCTCGGTGAGTTCTTGGCTCTGCCGTCCTGTGGACGGGTTCGGGGGGGAGCTCCCGTTCCAGGCGCTCGGTCAGCTGGGCCAGGAACCGTTGCACCGACTGGACGACGAAGCGGCGCCCGACGAGACGGTCGACGGCGCCCCCGAGGCGACCGAACGGCGGAACGTATCGGCCTGCCAGCGCGATCCGGGTGGTGGGGCCGCCGTCGGCCCAGGCCGGCGTCATGGTCAGGATTCCTTCGAAGACGGGGAACCAGGTCGGCCGGCGGGCGTCGGCCCACCGCAGCTCGAGCTGGACCAGGCGGCGCTCGGTCTCGACGTCGCCATGCGTCATGCGGACGTCGCGGGAGATGTCGAGCCCCGCTCGGCGGACGTGGAGGCCGGGGGGGTCCTCGCCGATCAGGACATCGGGCCGGATCGACACATAGCTGCGGACCGATTCGAAGCCGCGCGGCACCAGGGACGTCTGCTCCATGACGGCGGCCATGCCTTCCTCCTCCGAGGCCAGAGTCGGAACTCACCTCTTCCCCCCGACCGTGGCACGGGCTCGTACGCACAGACAGTGGGCGATGGTCCCGGGCTCGGGTCCGAAAGTCCTTAAGCCCGTCACGGGCCGGTACCGATCAGGTCTTTCGGCCCTACCGCGATCACCGGGTCGACGCCGAGCATTGAACGAGACCGACGCTTCACCACGCTCGTCGGCCGGGGAAAGGAACCGAGATGAACGCACCGTTCGAAGAGCTCGATCCCGAGGCCTGCCTGGCCCTGCTCCGCGGCCAGTCGATCGGCCGGCTGGCCGTCTCCCGGCCCGGCGCCGCGCCCCACCTCGTCCCGGTCAACTACACCGTGCTGCGCCGTTCCATCGTCTTCCGGACCGCCCCGGGGACCAAACTCGACCTCCTCGTCAAGGAGCCCGTCAGCTTCGAGGTCGACTCCTGGGACACCCGGACCCGGACCGGCTGGAGCGTCGTCGTCGAGGGCCTCGCCTACGAGGCGTCCGACCGGGAGATGGAGATCGAGGAGGAGTTGCACCTCGACTCCGTGGCCGAGCGGCAGAACAGCCGCTGGGCCCGGCTCATGCCCGAGTCCATCACCGGGCGCCGGATCGCCGGGGAGTTCGCCGCATCGGAGCCGCCGGTGCTCGTCGCCGACCCGGGCCTCGAGGAATGGCACGGCGGAGGCACCGACCGGTGGGTCTCGCCGCGGAGGCCCTGAGGAGCCCGGCGCGGAACGGCGAGAAACGGGCGGCATGGAACTCCTGCCGATCGTCGAGGAGATCCTGGCGTCGCCCGAGCCGCTGACGCTCGTCGACCTGTGGTGGCTGAAGCAGGGCGGCCTCCTGACCAACGCCACGCCGAGCGCGGATCGGGGACTGCGGTCTCCGTACCCGCGGCGACCCGGCCGGACGATCAAACCCGGGGCATCCGGACGTCCTCGTCGTCGGCGAGCGAGAGGTAGCCCTCGTCCTCCTGCGTGAAGTGCAACGTCGGGATGGTCCTTCGGCTGTCAAGGCCGGGCCGGACGCCCCGCTTCCGGCGCCGGTCGGGACTTTCGGCCCTACCAGGGAACCGTCCCGAGGCGAAAACTGGTCACCGAAGCCCCGCCGCGCCGGGCCCGAGTCGCCTCCCCCCTCGGTCCCGGCGGGGCGGCGGCGCGTTCTCGGACTGCGAGAGAAAGGACGGATCCGATGCGCTCGACGGTCTGGACGACGATCGACGAGGTCGCCAACCACGAGCCGGTGATGCTTCCCCCGCAGACGGTCATCCGGGCGGTCAGCGAGGCGATGGCCCGGCACTCCATCGGCGCGGTGCTGGTGGGAACGCCGAATCGCCCGCTCGGGATCGTGTCGGAGCGTGACGTCGTCACCGCCCTCGCCCGCGGCGCCGACCCCGACGCCACCCGGGCGGGCGAGATCATGAGCTACGACCTCGTCGCCCTCCGCCCCAGCGACGCCGTCTACGACGCCGCCATCGACATGCTCGACCTCGGCATCCGCCACGTCGCCGTCCTCGACGAGTACGGCACCGCCGTCGGAATGGTGTCGGTCCGCGACCTGCTCCGGCCCCTGGTCGTCGGCGCCCTGGAGCACCGCTCGGACGAGCGGCCGGGGGTCAGTGGGGTTCCTGGCGCCGGCGCTCGGTGAGGCGAGCGGCGTAGGCCGCGGCCTCGGTCCGGCGGCTCATGCCCAGCTTGGCCAGGAGGTTGGAGACGTAGTTCTTCACGGTCTTCTCGGCCAGGAAGATCGTCTCGGCGATCTGGCGGTTGGTGTACCCCTCGGCGATGAGATCCAGGATGCGGCGCTCCTGGTCGCTCAACCCGGCGAGCTCGTCCTCCTCCGGCTTGGTCCGCAACCGCTCCAGCACCCGTCCGGTGAGCGCCGGGTCGATGAGCGACTCGCCGCGGCCGACCCGGCGGATGGCGTCCACGAGGTCGCTGCCCCGGACCTGCTTGAGCACGTAGCCCGAGGCTCCGGCCATGATGGCGGCGAAGAGCGCCTCGTCGTCGGCGAACGACGTCAGCATGATGCAGCGCACCTCGGGATGGCGGGACCGCACCTCCCGGCACACCTCGATCCCGCTCTCCGTCTCGCCCCCCAACCGGACGTCGAGGACGGCGACGTCGGGCTGGGTCGCCGGGATCCGGCCGAGCGCCTGCTCCGCCGTCGACGCCTCCCCGACGACCGAGAGATCCTCTTCCGCCTCGAGCAGGTCGCGCAGACCCCGCCGCACGATCTCGTGGTCGTCGAGGAGAAACACCTTGGTGGTCATGGCCCCATTCTGACCTACCGGAGGAGTGCGGGCAGGCCAGAGCCCGTCGGGGGCGAACGGCCCGCGGCGGACGGGACTTCGGGCTCTACCGGCGGGGCGGGTTCAGCGTCGACAGTGGAGCCGTGCCGCTGCCTAGACTTTCGCCCGTGACCGAGTTCGCCGGGCCCCGGGCGCTTCGGCGACTCGTCGAGGCCGTCCTGTCGATCAGCGCCGATCTCGAGCTCTCCAGCGTGCTCCAGCGGATCATCGACGCCGCCATGGATCTCGTCGACGCCCGCTACGGCGCCATCGGCGTGCTGGACGACACGAAGTCGTCGCTGGCCGAGTTCGTCACTGCGGGCATCGATCCCGAGACCTACCGGGCAATCGGCGACCTGCCCAAGGGCCACGGCATCCTCGGTCTCCTGATCGTGGATCCGAGGCCGCTCCGCCTCCCGGATCTGCGGGAGCATCCCGAGAGCTACGGCTTCCCCCCTCATCACCCGCCCATGCGGTCGTTCCTCGGGGTGCCGATCGTCGTGCGCCAGGAGGTCTTCGGGAACCTCTACCTCACCGACAAGCGGAGCGGGGAGGTGTTCACCGACGTCGACGAGGAACTCACCGTGGCCCTGGCCGGGGCGGCGGCGGTGGCCATCGACAACGCCCGCCTCCACGCCCGCGTCAGCGAGCTCGCCCTGCTGGAGGACCGGGAGCGGATCGCCCGGGATCTGCACGACACGGTGATCCAGCGCCTCTTCGCCACCGGGCTCTCCCTGCAGGGGACGGGCCGGTTGGCCCAGCGGCCCGACGTGGCGGCCCGGATCCAGGACGCCGTGGAGGACCTCGACCAAACCGTCAAGCACATCCGCACCGTGATCTTCGCCCTGGAGTCCTCCGGCACCCGGGGGGCCGGCGTCCGCCAGCGCGTCATGGCCCTCACCCGGGAGGCCAGCGGTGCCATCGGGTTCCTTCCCGAGGTCCACTTCACCGGGCCCGTCGACACGCTCGTCGACGACGACATCGCCGAGGAGCTGCTGGCGACGCTGCGCGAAGCGCTGTCCAACGTCGCCCGCCACGCCCGTGCCACCCGGGTGGCGGTGTCGGTCGACAGCGCGGACGAGATCACGCTCCGGGTCGCCGACAACGGCCGGGGCCTGCCGGCCGACGCCGGCTCCGGCCCGGGCCTCGGGCTGCGCAACATGGCCAGCCGGGCGGAGGCGCTCGGCGGGCGGTTCACCGTGCGCGCCGGCGACGCCGGCGGTGCCGTGGTCGAATGGGCCGTCCCCCGCGTCGGGCGCCCCGGCCACGGTTCCTGATCCGGCAAGGAGGACGCCGTGTCCGAGATCCGCACCGCGACATCCACATGGCGGTGGGCGAGGGTGGCCTCCAGCAGCGGAAACAAGCCGGGGTGCCGGGCCGCCTCCAACCGGATCGACACACTGACCGGGAAGCAGCTCGTCCGCCGGCTGGAAGCGGCGCTTCCGGCCCCGCCCTCGCCCGGCTAGGACGCCGACCGGCGGGCGGCGATGACGGTCAGGCGGACAGTTCGGGCAGCCCGTAGAGGCGGGTGAGCGTGACGAGGATCAGGTCGGCCGAGTCGAGCCGCTCCGCCTCGGGGTCGCCGAAGAGCTCGAGCTCCAGCGGGACGAGGAACCCCCGTTGCAGGTCCTCGAGCGGGCGGCCGGTCTCCCGGCCCCGCTCCAGGAGGCTGCGGGCGAGGTATCCGACGGCCCGGCGCCACACCGGCGACTCGATGCCATCGCTCTGTCCCAGCGACAGGAGCGCCAACTCCGCCGGGCTGGCGTGCGCCACCTGGTTCAACCACCCGACCGGCGGCACCGGACGGGCCTGATCCTGGAGGTAGACCGCCAGTTGCCCGGCGAGGTAGGCCTCGCACTCGTCACCGATACCGGTGTCGAATCGGGCGGGCACCCGTGCTTCGGTCCGGGCCTTCTTCCGCTTGGACCACATGGCGTCCGCTCCTCGTGTGCTTCGGCTCGACGGCGGGGGATTCCATGTCGATGATCGCCAGCCCGGGGACGACGGTCGAGGGTCACCCGTCGGCGCGAGGCGGGACCTTCGGCCCTTCCTCACCCCACCGGCGCCGCCGCATGCTGGGACGCGAATCCATGCCCGCGACACGGAAGGTGCGCCATGCTGGTCGTGATCGCCGTCGGAGGGATCAACGTGCCCGACCCGGAGGGCGGCGCCACGCCGGACATGCTGCGGGCCCGGATCCGGGAGGCGGCCACGGCGATCGCCGAGGTCGCCCGGCGCCACCGGGTGGTGATCACCCACGGCGGATCGCCCCAGATCGGTCTCTTCGCCTACCGCAGCGCCCTGGCGCAGCGCGCCGTCGAACACTCCCTCGACCTCGTGGGCGCCGAGGCCGAGGGCTTCGTCGGATATCTGCTGCAGCAGGAACTGGAGAACCAGCTCCGCGACCGCGAGGTCGTCACGCTGCTGACCCAGGTCCAGGTGGATCCCGACGATCCGGGCTTCGGGCAGCGCCGCAAGCTGGTCGGGCCGGTGCTCCCCCCCGTCGACGCCGAGCGCCTGAGCCGGGAGCGGGGCTGGAGCTTCGAACCGGCGGGCCGGGGCCTGCGGCGCGCCGTTCCTTCCCCGGAGCCGCTGGCCATCGTGGAATTCGCCACCATTCGGCGCCTGGCCGCCGAGGGGATCACCTTCATCTGCGCCGGCGGGGGCGGCATCCCCGTCCGCTGCGACGGCGACGGCGCGCTCCGGGGCGTCGAGGCCGTTGTCGACAAGGACCGCACCGCGGCGCTGCTGGCGACGCTGCTCGACGCCGATGTGCTCCTCTACCTCACCGACGTCCCGGCGGTGGCCGAGCACTGGGGCAGCGCCTTCGTGCGGCCGCTGGAGCGGGCGACACCCCGGCAGCTGCGGCTGCACCGCCTCGACGAGGCGACCATGGGGACGAAGGTGGAGTCGGCCTGCCGGTTCGTGGAACGAACCGGGAAGCGGGCGGCCATCGGCCTGCTGGCCGAGGCGGCGGCCGTCTGCGCCGGCTCCGCGGGAACGCAGATCGTGGCGTCGGAACTCGACGACGCCGTTATTGCAGAGCGGGACCGGCCAGCACCGCCAGTACGTCACGCATCGAGATGAGGCCGATGGCCCGCTCCCCGCGGGCCACGGCCAGATGACGGATCTCGTCGTGGATCTGCCCGGCGGCCTCCCTTCGCGCCGCAGCCGCGCCAGACGTCCCATGCCCCCTCCGACGAGATGGCGCACTCGGGACTTTTGGCCCTGCCCGGGCTGACCTCTGCCCCCTGCCCGATTCCCGGGCCGTCCTCGATGCTGGCACCGACACCCGCAGCGTGGCCATGGAGGTTCCCGATGGACGCCCCGCAACCGCCCACCCCTCGACCGGTGACCGAGATCGTCAGCCTCACCCGGCTGGGCACGGCGATCTTCTCCGTGATCGC
>Ga0070741_10018335_pt1 | contig 11348 bp, 8 predicted proteins | sample Coa_R1_4_FD_66440 | JGI IMG/M metagenome (GOLD analysis project Ga0070741, IMG submission 66440) | Surface soil microbial communities from Centralia Pennsylvania, which are recovering from an underground coalmine fire - Coalmine... | ecosystem: Environmental > Terrestrial > Soil > Unclassified ...
CTGGCCGATGACCTGGCCGCCGAACACGCTCTTGCCGCCAAGGTCGCGCGACTGGCCGCGGAACATGTTGTCTTCCAGCACTTCCAGGTCGAGCAGGTTGACCAGATCCTGCAGCAAGCGGTTCATCGATATCCCTGTGTTTGGTTAGGCCTCGGCCCTGCTTGCGGCCAGTCGCTTTTGGAGCCGGGGGTGACTATCATCCGGCACCGGTGGACTGAGCCGCCGGCCTACATTATCCCGCAACCGGGGAGTGGACATGGGGAATCATCCGGGCCGGGCGGCGCAATCCCCGGCGGCGCCGGTCGACGCCGGGCGACGCACGCTGCTCCAGGCCGGCCTGTTCGGCTCGCTGCTGCTGGCCGGGGCCGGCGCCACGGCCGCCCTCAGCGGCTGCGCGCGGCGCAGCGAATCCACCTCGCAAGGCTTCCAGTTCCTGCGCGACGCCGACCTGCCGCTGCTGCACGCCATCGTACCGGCGGTGCTCGGCTCGATGCTGCCGCCGGCCGGCGCCGAGCGCGACCGTCTGGTCGACGACCTGCTGCACCGCATCGACCTGAGCGGCTACCGCCTCGGGGCGCCGGCGCAGAAGGCGCTGGGGCAGCTGTTCGACCTGCTCAACCTGCGCGCGACGCGCTGGGCGCTGACCGGCATCGGCTCCTGGGAGGAGGCCACGCCGCGGCAGATGCAGGCCTTCCTCGAGCGCTGGCGCGGCAGCTCCTTCGGCCTGCTCGTCGCCGGCTATCGCGCCCTGGTCAAGCTGGTCTCCGGCGCCTTCTTCGGCACGCCCGCCGGCTGGGCCGCCGCCAACTATCCGGGGCCCCCGCCCGGGCCTTACCAGGTCTTCAACTCGTAATGGCCATCGACGACATCTACACCAAGGGCATCGGCGAAGGCTGGCAAGTCTTCGACGCCTCGACCCTGCAGCAGGACCAGACCTGGGAGGCCGACGTCGCCATCGTCGGCAGCGGCGCCGGCGGCGGCACCAGCGCGGAGATCCTCAGCGCGGCCGGCTTGAAGGTGCTGATCCTGGAAGAAGGCCCGCTGCAGACCGCGGCCAACTTCAAGGACATGAACGACGCCCGCGCCTACGGCGAGCTGTACCAGGAAGGGGCCGGGCGGGCCACCGCCGACGGCGCCATCTCGATCCTGCAGGGCCGCGCGGTCGGCGGCACCACCACGGTCAACTGGACCTCCAGCTTCCGCACGCCGCCGCACACCTTGCAATACTGGGCCGAGACCTTCGGCCTCAAGAACGCCGGCGAAGCGGAGATGGCGCCGTGGTTCGCGCGGATGGAGGAGCGCCTCGGCGTCGCGCCCTGGGCGGTGCCGCCCAACGCCAACAACGACGCGCTCAAGCGCGGCGCGGAGAAGCTCGGCTGGGCCGCGCACGTCATTCCGCGCAACGTGCGCGGCTGCTGGAACCTCGGCTATTGCGGCCTGGGCTGCCCGACCAACGCCAAGCAGTCGATGCTGGTCACCACCATTCCCGGCGCGCTGAAGAACGGCGCGCAGCTGGTCCACCACGTGTCGGTGCGCAGGCTGCTGTTCGCCGGCGGCAAGGTGACCGGCCTGGCGGCCGAGGCGCTGGGCCCGGACTGCGTCAAGCCCAGCGGCGTGAGGATCACGGTCAAGGCGCGGCACTACGTGCTGGCGGGCGGGGCCATCAACAACCCGGCGCTGCTGCTGCGCTCCGGCGCGCCCGATCCCTACCACCGCATCGGCAAGCGCACCTGCATCCACCCGGTGAACCTGACCCTGGCGATGATGCCGGACAAGGTCGAGGGCTATTACGGCGCGCCGCAGTCGATCTACTCCGACGAATTCCAGTGGAAGCACGGCGCCAGGGGCCCGGTCGGCTACAAGATCGAGGTGGCGCCGATGCAGCCGCTGCTCGGCAGCGTCATCTACGGCCGCTACGGCGAGGAGCTGAAGACCGGCATGGCGCAGCTGCCCTACATGCAGTCGATGCTGGCGCTGCTGCGCGACGGCTTCGACGAGCAGAGCCAGGGCGGCGAGATCACCGTCGACGACAGCGGCGCGCCGCTGATCCACTACGACATCGGCGACTACCTGTGGGACGGCATGCGCCGCGCCTACCTGAGCATGGCCGAGCTGCAGTTCGCGGCCGGCGCCAGGCAGGTCCTGCCGCTGCACCTGGACGCGCAGCTGTGCTCGTCCTGGGGCGAGGCGAAGGAAGCGATCGGCAGGCTGGCCTACGCCAAGCAGCGCCTGCCGCTATTCACCGCCCACCTGATGGGCGGCTGCGCCATGGGCGAGGACGAGAAGCTGACGGTGACCGACAGCAATGCCCGTTTCCGCCATGCCGACAACCTGTCGATCATCGACGGCTCGCTGTTCCCCACCAGCATCGGCGCCAATCCGCAGCTGTCGATCTACGGCTTCGCCTGCAAGAACGCGACGAAGCTGGCGAAGGAACTGAAGGCCTAGAAATCCCCGATAGCCGCAGGCCGCCGGTTCAGGCCCGCAGCCTGCGGCGCGCCGCGCTGGGCGATTCGCCGGTCCAGCGCAGGAAGGCGCGGGTGAAGGACGGCGGGTCGCCGTAGCCGAGCGCGCTGGCGATCTGCCGGATCTCCAGGTTGGGATTCTCCAGCAGGCGCAGCGCGTCGCGCCGGCAGGCTTCGTCGCGCAGAGCCTGGTAGCTGGTGCCGCTGCGTTGCAGGCGCCGCTTCAGGGTGCGGTCGGACATCGACAGGCGCGCGGCGACCCCGGCGAGGTCCGGATAGCCGTTCTCGCGCAGCGCGAGTTCGGCACGCACGCGCCCGACCAGGTCTTCGCCTTCCGCGGCCACGGCTAGAGCCGCCGCTCGCCCGGCGGCGGCGGCGTCCACTGGTACAGCCAGGTTTCGCTCAGCGGCCGGCCGTCGGCGCCGCGCAGGTACAGGCGCAGGTTGACCGGCTCGACGCTGTCGTCGGTCGGCCGCAGGTCGAACATGGCGCGCCGGCCCCGGATCGCCTGCAGCGGTCGCGCCGAGGTGATTTCGATCCTGCCGCGCGAGGCTTCGATCACCGGCTCCACTGCGGCGTCGGCGCCGAGCGCGGCGAGGTTGCCGCCGGCGAAGTCGACCACGAAGCGCCAGGAGAAATAGCTGCGCGGCTGGCCGATGATGCCGCCGATGCCGGTGCGGGTGGCCTGCACCGTCGCCAGCGGCGAGCCCACCGGCGGCGTGCGGCACCAGTACAGCCGGTAGGCGTAAAGCAGCTCCTGCCCGGCCTGCGGCTTCTCCGCCGGGTTCCAGAAGGCGACGATGTTGTCGTTGGTCTCGTCGTCGGTGGGCAGCTCCACCAGCATCACCGCGCCCTTGCCCCAGCCGGGACCGTTGGGGCCAGAGCGCGGCTCGACCCACAGGCTCGGGCGCTTGTCGTAGAACACGCCGTCGTCCTGGTAGTGATCGAAGTTGCGGTCGCGCTGCAGCAGGCCGAAGCCGCGCGGGCCGTCGTCGAAGTACGAATTGGTATGGATGCCCGCCGGGTTGACCAGCGGCCGCCAGATCCACTCGCCGCTGCCGGTCCACAGCTGCAGGCCGTCGCCGTCGTGGATTTCCGGACGCCAGTCGTTGGCGCGGCGCCGGTCGTTCTCGCCGCACTGGAACATCGCGGTGAGCGGGGCGATGCCCAGGCGCTCGATGGTCCGGCGCGGGTACAGCGCGGCGTCCACGTCCATCACCAGCGTCTCGCCCAGGGTCAGCAGGAAGCGGTAGGCGCCGGCGACGCTCTTCGAATCGAGCAGGCCATAGACGTAGAAACTGTCGGAGCCCGGCGCCGGACGCTCCAGCCACCACTGCGTGAACACCGGAAATTCCTCCGGGTCGAGCCCGGAATCGACCGCCAGGCCGCGCGCCGACTGGCCGTACTGCAGGTCGCCGTCGACGGCGCGGAAATAGCTGGCGCCCTGGAACGCGGCGACGTCGCGGGTCCAGTCCTTGTGCCCCAGCACGCGGAAGCCGGCGAAGCCCAGGTCCTTCGGCAGGGCGCCGCCATGCAGGCCGCTCCTGCCGTAGTCGAACAGCGCTGGGTCGTAGGCCAGCTCCTGCGCCTGGCCGTCCACCACCTCGTGGATCGTCACCGGCGTGGTCATGTGCCAGCCGAGGTGGAAGAAGCGGACCTGCTCGTGGAGGTTCTGCTCGCGCCACAGCGAATGCTCGTCGCGGAAGGCGATCGCCTGCCACTGGTCCCAGCTCATCTGCGCCAGCTTCTCCGGCACCTGGCCCTCGCGCGGCTGGTAGGGCCGGGCGCTCAGGGCGCGCGCCTGGCCCTTGAGCCAGGCGTAGTCGAACGGCTGCGGCGCGCCGAGCTTGCGCAGGTCGGCGCGGGCGTCGGGGCTCAGCAGCAGGGCGGGAAGGGACAGGCCGGTGGCGCCGAGCGCCAGGCCGGATTTGAGCAGTTCGCGTCGTTTCATGGATGGGTTGGCGTTGCCGAGCCCTGGGGGCGGAGCCGCGTCACAAGACATAATACGCGCATGAATGGTTCCATCCCCCTCTCCGCCGCGGTGCTGGGCGTCTACGCCGGGCAGATCCGGCCCATGCCGGGCGACGGGCGGCCCACCGCCATCTTCAAGCAGCCGCTGACCGGCCGCGCCCGGATCGGCTGGGAGGGCCTGGAGGCCGATGCGCAGGCCGACCGCCGGGTGCACGGCGGCACCGAGAAGGCCCTGCATCACTTCCCGCTGGAGAACCACCGCCGGCTGGCGGCGCAGTTCCCGGAGCAGGCGGCGCAGTTCGTGGCGGGAGGCATCGGCGAGAACCTTTCCACCAGCGGCTGCGACGAGGACACGGTCTGCATCGGCGACGTCTACGCGCTCGGCACCGCCCGCATCCAGCTGAGCCAGCCGCGCTCGCCGTGCTGGAAGATCGACGCCAAGTTCGGCCGCGAAGGCATCACCCGCCACATCGCCGAGCAGGGCCTGGCCGGCTGGTACTACCGCGTGCTGGCGCCGGGCGAGGTGCAGGTCGGCGATCGCCTGACCCTGCTGGAGCGCAGCCCCGAGCCGTTGAGCCTGCGCGCCCTGCACCGCCTGATGCACCACCACCGGCCGGCGCTGGACGAGCTGCGCCGCGTCGCCGCCACGCCCGGCCTCAACGCCTCCTGGCGCAACAAGCTGCTGGGCCGCGCCGACTGGCTGGAACGCCACGGCGCCGGCTGATCCGTGAAAGCGGGCTTGCCCGAGCTTCCCGTCGCGGAAGCGCTGACGCGGCTGCGCGCGGCGCTGGCCGGTTCCGGCCAGGCGGTGCTGGCGGCGCCGCCCGGCTCGGGCAAGACCACCCTGGTGCCGCTGGCCCTGCTCGACGAGCCGTGGCTTGCCGGCAGGCGCATCCTGATGCTGGAGCCGCGCCGCATCGCCGCCCGTGCCAGCGCCGCGCGCATGGCCCAGCTGCTCGGCGAAAAGGTCGGCGAGACGGTGGGCTACCAAGTGCGCTTCGACCGCAGGGTGTCGGCGGCCACGCGCATCGAGGTCATCACCGAAGGCCTGCTGACGCGCCGCCTGCAGGCCGACCCGGAACTGCCCGGCGTGGGCCTGGTGATCTTCGACGAATTCCACGAGCGCAGCCTCGACGCCGACCTGGCCCTGGCCCTGACCCTGGATGCGCGCGCCACCCTGAACGAGTCGCTGCGGGTGCTGGTGATGTCGGCGACCCTGGACACGCAGCGGGTGGCGGCGTTGCTCGGCAACGCCGCCATCGTCGAAAGCGGCGGGCGGCTTTATCCGGTCGACATCCGTTACGCCGCGCCGCGCGCGGGCGCCGAACTGGGCGAGGCGGTGGCCGAGGGCGCGCTGCGGGCGCTCAGCGAAACCGAGGGCGATATCCTCGCCTTCCTGCCCGGCGGCCGCGAGATCCGCGCCGCGCAGCGCCTGCTGGAGGCGCGCACCGCGGGCCGCGTGCACCTGTTTCCGCTGTACGGCGACCTGTCCGCGGCCGAACAGGACGCGGCGCTGCAGCCGGCGCGCGACGGCCGCCGCAAGATCATCCTCGCCACCAACATCGCCCAGACCAGCCTCACCGTCGAAGGCGTGCGCACGGTGGTCGACGGCGGCTACGCCCGTGTGGCGCGCTTCGACCTCGGCGCCGGCGCCAACCGCCTGGAGACGCAGCGCGTGTCGCGTGCCAGCGCCGATCAGCGCGCCGGCCGCGCCGGGCGCCTCGGGCCCGGCACCGCCTACCGCCTGTGGAGCCGCGACCAGCACGCCGCGCTGCCGGCGCACGACACGCCGGAAATCCTCGCCGCCGACCTGTCGCGCTTCGCGCTGGAAGTGGCGGCCTGGGGCGCCGAGGTTGCGCAGCTGGCCCTGCTCGATCCGCCCGCCGCCGCGGCCTGGAGCTATGCCGGCGAGCTGCTGCGCGCGCTCGGCGCGGTGGACGCCACTGGCCGCATCACCGCGCACGGCCGCGACATCGGCCGCCTGCCGGCGGCGCCGCGGCTGGGCCACATGCTGATCGCGGCCAAGGCCATCGGCCTGGCCGGGCCGGCGGCGTGGCTGGCCGCGGTGCTGGACGAGCGCGACAGCGACACCGACCTGGAGCGGGTGGTGCAGGCCTTCCGCGCCGGCCGCGCCGATCCGGCCGCGCAGCGCCGCGTGCGCGAAGCGGTGCGGCAGTTCCTGCGTATCGCCGGCGCCGACGAAGGCGCGGCCGGCGGCGAGGCGCACATCGGCCGCCTCGTCGCGCTGGCCTTCCCCGAGCGCATCGCGCGCCGCCGCGCCGAGCAGAACCCGGCCCTGCGCGGCGGCCGCGACGCCGTGTTCCTCTGCGCCGACGGGGGCGAAGCGCGCCTGCCGCAGCAGGACGCGCTGGCGCACTGCGAATGGCTGGCGGTGGCCCACTGGGAGCCCGGCACGCCGCGCCGCATCCGCCTCGCCGCCGCCCTGGACGAAGCCGGGCTGCTGCGCGACCAGCAGGCGCGCATCGAGACGGTGGACGCGGTGCGCTGGGATGCGCAGAGCGAGGCCGTGACCGCCGAGCGCCAGCGCCGCCTCGGCGCCATCGTGCTGGAGCGCAAGCCGCTGCGCGAGGGCGCCGGCGAGGCGATCCGCGCCGCGATGCTGGAGGGCGTGCGCAGCCTCGGCATCGGCGCGCTGCCGTGGAGCGGGCCCGCACGGCAATGGCAGGCGCGGGTGGCCAGCCTGCGCCTGTGGCGGCCGGAGGACGGCTGGCCCGACGTGTCCGACGCGGCGCTGGCCGACTCGCTGCAGGACTGGCTCGCGCCCTACCTCGACGGCGTCACGCGCCGCGATCACCTGGCGCGGCTGGATCTCATGTCCATCCTCAACGGCCGGCTCGATTACGCGCGCCAGCAGCAGCTCGCGCGGCTGGCGCCGACCCACCTGGAAGTGCCCAGCGGCTCGCGCATCGCCATCGAATACTTCCCCGACGGAGCGCCGCCGGTGCTGGCGGTGAAGCTGCAGGAACTGTTCGGCCTGAGCCAGACGCCGACGGTCAACGACGGCCGCATCCGCGTCTCGCTGCATCTGCTGTCCCCCGGCAAGCGCCCGATCCAGGTCACCCAGGACCTCGCCGGGTTCTGGGCGCGCACCTACGCCGAGGTGAAGAAGGAGTTGAAGGGGCGTTATCCCCGGCACCCCTGGCCGGACGATCCGCTGGCTGCGCCGGCCACCGCTCGGGCCAAGCCGCGCGGGACCTGAGCGGCGGCGCGGGGCAGGCAAAAAACCAGAATCGGTTTCGCGCAACTGCCGTTGCGGTTGCTGAACTGCCGCTACCGGCCGGGTGCCGGAATACTCCGGGCGGCTGGACGCGCTTCTCGGCGGCGTCTAGCGCAAGATGCGCGCGTCCTTGCCGGGGCCTGCCGCCGCGTCCCAGTCCAGCCATAGCCGCCCGTCCTGGTAGACGCGCTCGCTGGCCTTGAGCGCGGTGTCGGTGTTGTCGAGCTGGCGGTGGACGTTCTGCGCCGGGGCCAGCACGGCGTCGCGGCCGTGGACATAGCTCTGCTCGCGCACGATCAGCATGTAGGCCTTGTCCAGCGCCAGGGCCCGCTCGCGCGAAGGCAGGATCAGGTCGCGAAGGTCGCGGGCCTTGCGCACTTTCGCCGCATCGAGCTTGCCGCCGGGGAAGAAGCGCGCCAGGATCTCGCCGTTGGCGCGGAACTCGTCGCCGGCGCCGACGCGGCGGAAGTAGCGCAGGATTTCCGGCTCGCCGGAGCCGGCCTGCGGCACGTCGCGGATGCCGGCCAGGCTCTGCGGGCCCCAGCCGGCGGCGCCCGGCATCTTGCGCGGCAGGGCGAAGGTCTGGTCCACGGTGACGCCGATGCCGGTGTGGCAGCCCATGCAGTACAGCTGCTCCTCGCGCGTCTGCAGGCGCAGGCGGCCGGCGGCGTCCTCGATGTAGCCCTGCAGGCGCCAGCCGAAGGCGTTGGTCTGGCCGCTGAACGAGGTGCCGCTGTAGTGCGGGCGGTCGCCGATGGACTGCTCCTGCGCCTCCTCGCGATAGCGCCACTGCCGCGTCTCCTCGTTGAGCTGGAACGCCTTGACCGTGTAGCGCACCTCCTTGAAGCGGGCCGACTGCATGCCCGGCGCATCGGGGTCGAGGTAGCGCACGCTGTGCAGGAATTCGGTGCCTTGCGGATAGTCGTAGCGCAGCACCGGGATCGCCGCGGCGGCGCCGGCGTAGTGCGCCGGCAGGCCGCGGATGCGCGTCGCGGTGCCGCCGATCCTGCCGTCGCCGTCCAGGTCCAGGCCGGCGGCGGCTTCGTCCACCGGCTCGATGGCGCGGCGCAGCCGGGAGTCCGCCACCGTGTCCGGCACCGCCATCGCCGCCTCGAGGATGGCGAGGTTGGCTTCGTACACGGCGCGCGAGGGCTGCCCGGCGGCATCGGTGCGGAATGGCTCCGGCAGGCGCACCAGCACGTCGTCGGTCGAGCCGTTGGTGGGCCAGAAGGTGCCGGGGAAGGGCTTGTAGCGGAAGGCGCGCCAGCCCGAGCCGTCGCGGGCGAAGCCCCCGGCATCGAAGCCGCGGGCGTAGTCCAGGTCCGGCACCCAGCCGTAGAAATCCTTGCGCTTGAGCAGGGCGGGGCGCAGCGCGGCGTAGTTGTCCTGGCGGATGTAGTCGAGCGCCGCCGCGTCGCCGATGGCGGCGATGCCGTCACGACGGTCGACGAACAGGTTGGTCCAGTGGTTGACCAGGCCCTGCTCGCTGAAGGCATAACGCCGCTGCAAGGCCCAGTCGTCGGTCTGGTTGCGGCCGTTGCGGCCGGTATGGCAGGTCCAGCAGGGGTTGGAGGCGCCGCCGGTCCGCGTGTAGCACTGCGGCGGCACGCCGGCGTCGACGTTGCCGATGAGCGTTTCGGCAGCGGCGGCGGCGAAGGGATCGTAGGCCGGCGCCGTGTCCGCGGCCGGCGCCGGCAAGGCCGCCAGCGCCAGCGCCAGCAACAGCGGAACCAGTGGGGTTTTCATCCCCGCTCGGTTATTGCTTGGGCGGGAACTCCGGCATCGCGCTGGTGTAGACATCGCTGCCGAAGCCGGCCTGCCCGGAGGCGCCGGCCAGGCCCAGGTACGGCAGGCCGAAGATGTCCTGCACGCTGCGCAGCATGGAGTAGTGGTTGTAGGGCGTGGTGGAGACCGTGCCCGGCTTGATGAAGGGCGAGATCAGCACCGCGCCGACGCGGCCGCCACCCAGCCCGGTGAGGCCGGGGAGGAGGGTGTTGGGGCCCGGGCCCTCGCCGCAGCAGGCGGAAGAGTCCGACTGCAGGCCGCTGGACTCGTCGTAGGTGACGATCAGCAGGCCATCCTGCTGGAACGCCGGCGACGCCAGGATCTGCGGCACCCATTGCTGCAGGAAGCTGTTGATCGACACCAGGCCGCCGGGCTCGCCGTTGGCGCAGGGCGAGTCGTGGCCGTCGTGGCACAGGCTGGGAGTGATGAAGACGTAGTTCGGCGTGCTGCCGGTGCTGGCCAGGTCGGCCGGCAGCTTGTCGAGGTTGACGACGTGGCTGTCGCAGCGCGCCTGGTCGTCGATGATGCTGTGGAAATACATGAACGGATCGTGGCGCGTCGCGTACTGGTCGGCGGCGGTGGCGGACTGGGTGCCGTCCTGGGTGCCGATGGCCGGATGGCCGCAGGTGGCGGCCTCGCGCGTCGGCGTGTTGCCCATGTCCTCCATGTAGCCCTTCCAGCTCAGGCCGGCCTTTTCCAGCTGGTCGGCGATGTTGCCGACGCTGGCCGGGTAGATGCAGCCCTGGCCGACGAGCTGGCCGTCGGCGGCGGTGATGGTGCCGACGAACTCGGAATAGGTCTGGCAGTCCAGCTGGGTAATCAGGTTGGGACTTTGCCCGCTGATCATCGAGATGTAGTTGTCCAGGCTGTTGTGGCCGGTGCCGTAATAGTTCTGCAGCAGGACGCCCTTGGCCGGCAGGGTGGTGGCGAGGTAGGGCGCCGCCGGGCTGGGGCCGAAGGAGTTCTGGTAGTCCTCGTTCTCCAGGATCAGGACGAAGACGTGGCCGATGCGGCTGGAAGCCGGGCCGGACGGCGCAGTCGTGCTGCTGCCGCAGCTGGCGGCAAGAGCGGCGGACAGCAGGCCGGCCAGAACCAGTCCGAAGCGATTTCCCAGGAAGGACATGAGTTTTTTGATTGGAATGCGTGACAATCGATCACGATACCGGGAGCTTATGTCATTTTCTTGACTTGCCGCTTACGCGCTCGGGACGAGCTGCGCCGGGTGGAAAAATCGTCGCGGACCGCGGCGGACGGCCCCGTTTTTGCTTGACAGCGCAACGCCCGTCCAAAACAATATGCAGCTCAGCTCACGCGAACTCAAATTCTCGGGAGGGGTACTCAAGCGGCCAACGAGGGCAGACTGTAAATCTGCTGGCTAACGCCTACGTAGGTTCGAATCCTACCCCCTCCACCACGTTGAGGTCGTGGCAAAGGCTGCAGCGGTTTTTCAGGCAGGCGGGTGTAGTTCAATGGTAGAACTTCAGCCTTCCAAGCTGATAGCGTGGGTTCGATTCCCATCACCCGCTCCAGTTCTGGGGTTTTCGCGGTAGAGGTAAGCGGTTTCAGACGCCCACCTAGCTCAGTCGGTAGAGCACACCCTTGGTAAGGGTGAGGTCGCTGGTTCGATTCCAGTGGTGGGCACCAGATTCAGCGGTGAGAACACTGCCTGGGGTCCGGCGGTGTTTTGTCGTCTGTGTTGGTTTGCGGCGGTTACGCCCTTAATTTAAGTGGTTCATTCGAGTCCACGAAAAGCAGGTACGGAGAGTTAGCGATGGCCAAAGAGAAATTTGAGCGAGTGAAGCCGCATGTGAACGTGGGCACGATTGGCCACGTGGACCACGGCAAGACGACGACGACGGCGGCGCTGACCAAGATTTCGGCGGACAAGG
>Ga0070741_10018336_pt1 | contig 11347 bp, 9 predicted proteins | sample Coa_R1_4_FD_66440 | JGI IMG/M metagenome (GOLD analysis project Ga0070741, IMG submission 66440) | Surface soil microbial communities from Centralia Pennsylvania, which are recovering from an underground coalmine fire - Coalmine... | ecosystem: Environmental > Terrestrial > Soil > Unclassified ...
TCGCTCCGCTGCTCTTCAAACCATCGAAGTAGCTTAGATCGTTCTGCGAAAAGGGATTGGTGAAGGTAGAGACGTTCAGATCTCCCCCGTTGGCGTCGCGCACGTTTGCGGTCAGGGCGTTATTAATCATCAGGCCGACCAGTTGCAGCGCGACGATCGCCATGACTCCAACGGCCACGCAGAAGAAGGCCAGCAGAGTGCGCTGGCCGCCCCGCGACAGTGAGCGCGAGGTGTAGTTGAAGTACATGGATGTCTTCATTTCGGCACACTCCCACCAACCTCTTCAATGCCGGCGATCCTGCCATCCACAAGGCGAATAGAGCGATCGGCGTGCGAGGCAACGACGGGATCGTGGGTGGCGATGATGAAGGTCTTGCCGGTCTCCTGGCGTAAGTACGCGATCAGTTGCAGCAGCTTCTCGCCGTTTTTTGCATCCAGGTTGCCGGTCGGCTCATCGGCGATGACAAAGGCCGGATCGGTCGCCAGGGCCCGCGCGATGGCCACGCGCTGCTGCTCCCCGCCGGAGAGCTCCTCGGGATAGGCGTTCATGCGGTGCTGCAGGCCGACCCACTTCAGCGCCTGGAACGTGCGCCGCTGCTGCACGCCGAGCGGCGTCCCGAGGACGCGCATCACGAACGCCACGTTCTGGAAGACGGTGAACCGCGGGATCAGCCGGAAGTCCTGGAACACGAATCCCAGCGTGCGGCGGTAGGCCTGCACCTCGCGGCCCCGGAGCGAGGCGAGATCACGGCCGTTCACGCGGAGCGAACCCTCGGTCGGCAGATCCTCCCGGAGGAGCAGGCGGAGAAAGGTCGACTTGCCGGCGCCGCTCGGGCCCGTGAGGAACGCGAACTCCCCCTTCCCGATCGTGAGCGTCAGATCGCGCAGCGCGTAGACGCCGCGGCGGTACACCTTCGAGACGCGGCGGGCTTCGATCACGCGCGCTCGAGCCTCCGCCGCAGCAGGTCGTTGACGCGGCGCGGGTTCGCCTTGCCGGCCGCCGCCTTCATCACCCGGCCGACAAGGAAGCCGAATGTCGCGGCCTTCCCCGCCCGGTACTGGGCCACGGCGTCCGGCTCGGCGGCCACCACGCTGTCGACAATGGCCAGGAGGGCCGCCTCGTCGTCGAGCTGGGCCAGTCCCTCGGCGGCCACGATGTCCTCCGCGCTCTGCCCCGAGGCGAACATCTTTTCGAACACGCCCTTCGCGATGGTTCCGCTGATGGCGCCCTTCTCGATGAGCGCGATGAGGCCCGCGAGGCGCTCCGGCGCCACGGGCGATCGGCCGATGTCGAGGCCGGCCCCCTTCAGGTGGCGCGCCAGCTCCCCCATGATCCAGTTGCCCGCCGCCTTGGGCGCGGCGCCCGCGCGGACGACGGCCTCGAAGTAGTCCGCGGTCTGGCGCGACTGCGTCAGCTGCGTGGCATCGTACTCCGACAGCCCGTAGGCGGCGGCAAAGCGCGCGCGCCGCGCCGCCGGGAGCTCCGGCAGCTCCGCGCGCAGGCGCTCGAGCCGCTCGGCGTCGACGACGACCGGCGGCAGATCCGGCTCGGGGAAGTACCGGTAGTCGTGCGCCTCCTCCTTGCTGCGCATCCCCACCGTGCGTCCGGCGCCCGCGTCCCACAACCGCGTTTCCTGCACGACGCGCCCCCCCTCGGCGAGCACTTCGCTCTGGCGGGCGATCTCGTACTCGAGCGCCTTCTGGAGGAACCGGAAGGAGTTGAGGTTCTTCACCTCCGTCTTCGTGCCGAGCGCGAGGGATCCGGCCGGCCGCACCGACACATTCGCGTCGCAGCGGAGGCTGCCCTCTTCCATGTTGCCGTCGTTGACGCCGAGCCAGACGAGGAGGCTCCGGAGGTAGCTGAAGAACTCGGCGGCATCGGCGGCCGACCGTAGGTCCGGCTCGGTGACGATCTCGATGAGCGGCACGCCACTCCGGTTGTAATCGAGATACGTCCGCGAGGAGGAGTCGGGAAAGCCCTCGTGCAGCGACTTGCCCGCATCCTCCTCGAGATGCACCCGCGTGATGCCGACGCGCCGGCGGGCGCCGTCGCTCCCGAACTCGACCGCGCCGGCCGTCGCCAGCGGCCGTTCGTACTGGGAGATCTGATAGCCCTTCGGCAGATCCGGGTAGAAGTAGTTCTTCCGCGCGAAGATCGAGGACTCGTGGATACGGCAGCCGAGGGCGAGCGCCGCGCGCACGGCGAAGTCGACGGCGGCGCGGTTCGGCACGGGCAGGGCGCCCGGCATGCCGAGGCAGACCGGGCAGACCTGCGTGTTCGGCTCGGCGCCGAAGGCGGTGCTGCAGCCGCAGAAGATCTTCGACGCGGTCAGCAGCTGGGCATGAATTTCGAGGCCGATGACGGCTTCGTACTGCATCATGCTGAAAGGGCCGCGGCGGCGCTCGATCGGCGGCCAGCCGTCGCGTCCGACCGCGTCCAGCGCCCGGCCCGCCCCCGACCCGGCATCAGACGCGCGGCCCGGCGGCCTTGACCGCGCGCGTCACCTCGCCCTCGAACGCCTTGAAGTTCTCGGCGAACATGCGCGCCAGCTTCTCGGCCTGCCGGTCGTAGGCGGCCGCGTCGGGCCAGGTGCGGCGCGGCTTCAGGACGTCGGACGGCACGCCGGGGCACGCCGTCGGCACGTCGAGATTGAAGAGCGGATCGTTCTCGTAGGGGACGTCGTCGAGCGCGCCGGCGAGCGCGGCGCGAATCATCGCCCGGGTGAAGGCGATTTTCATGCGCGCGCCGGTGCCGTACGGCCCGCCGCTCCAGCCCGTATTGACCAGCCACACGCGCACGCGGTGCCTGGCGATCTTCTCGCCGAGCATGCGCGCGTAGCGGGCCGGAGGGAGCGGCAGGAACGGCGCGCCGAAGCAGGTGCTGAAGATCGGCCTGGGCTCGGTGACCCCTTTTTCGGTGCCTGCGACCTTGGCCGTGTAGCCGGAGAGGAAGTGGAACATCGCGCCTTCCGGCGTCAAGCGCGCAATCGGCGGCAGCACGCCGAAGGCGTCGGCCGTGAGCATCACGATATTGCGCGGGTGGCCGCCGAGGCCCGACGGCACGGCGTTCTCGATGAACTCGATCGGATACGCCGCGCGCGTGTTCTCCGTAAAGCGATCGTCGTCGAGGTCGAGGACGCGCGTCTCCGGATCGACGACAACGTTCTCGAGCACGGTGCCGAAACGCCGGGTCGTGGCGTAGATTTGCGGCTCGGCTTCGGCCGACAGCCTGATCGTCTTCGCGTAGCAGCCTCCCTCGAAGTTGAACACGCCCCGGTCACTCCAGCCGTGCTCGTCGTCGCCGATGAGCCGCCGCTCCGCGTCGCTCGACAGCGTGGTCTTGCCCGTGCCGGAGAGGCCGAAGAAGAGCGCGACGTCGCCGTCCCGTCCGATGTTCGCCGAGCAGTGCATCGACAACACGCCGCGGATGGGCAGGAGGTAGTTGAGCACGCTGAAAATCGACTTCTTCATCTCCCCGGCGTAGCTCGTGCCCCCGATGAGCACCAGCTTCTGGGCGAAGTTGAGGGCGATCACGACCTCCGACCGGGTCCCGTGGCGCGTCGGGTCGGCCTTGAAGCTCGGCGCGTCGATGACCGTGAACTGCGGATCGTGGGCGGCCGATCCCTCCGGATCGACGATGAACAGGTTGCGGCAGAACAGGCTGTGCCAGGCGTACTCGGTGATGACGCGGATCGGCAGCCGGTACTCGCGGTCGGCGCCGGCGAACGCGTCGAGCACATACAGGTCGCGGCCGCGCAGCGAGGCGAGGAAGTCGAGGCGGAGCGCGTCCCAGTGCGCCGGATCCATCGGCTGGTTGATCGGGCCCCAGGCAATCTCCGCCTCCGAGGAGGGCTCGCGCACGACGAACTTGTCGTTCGGCGAGCGCCCCGTATGCTGGCCTGTGCGGCACGCGAGCGGGCCGTGGGCGGCCAGGATCCCCTCGTTCCGGCGCACCGCCTCTTCGTACAGGGCCGGGGCCGCAAGATTCCACTTGACGCGGTCGGTCTCAATCCCTTCGCGCTCGAGGCCGAGGCCTCGCTCAACTTCCGTGCTCATGTAGGACTCCAAGGCCAAGGAGAGCAACAATATACAATCCGCGCATCGTACCGCCTCGATCCCGGCAAGTCAACAATTCGCGGGCGCCCGGCCCTCCCGGGGGCGGCCGCGCCGGCGGGTCGGCGACTTGCAGTAGACTGTAAACGGGAAGGCGGCCGGATCGTAAGTGCTCTATGAGTAGTGACGTGTACGCCGCCCTCGACGAGAGCGCAGTGGCCGTGCAGCCGGCGGGCGGCGCCGCCGCAGGCGCGCGCCGTGCGTTCGGGGGCGCCCTGTCGGCCGACACGCGCCTGGCCATCGAAATCCGGCAGCTGGTCGACCGGGGCGAGCTCGAGCAGGCCCGGGAGCTGTTCGCCGGCCTGGTCGACGCCCATCAGCGCCGCGCTCTCCGGATCGCCTATCAGTATCTCCGCGACGCGTCGGACGCCGACGAAGCCGTGCAGGACGCGTTCGTGAAGGTCTTCGCCCATATCGGCTCGTATCGGGAAGCGTGGCCGTTCGAAGTCTGGTTCACGCGCATTCTCATCAACGGCTGCCTCGACCGCAGAAAGGCGCGCGCCCGCCGCGATCGCTGGATGCTGCCGGCCGGGGACCAGGCGGACGAGGCCCGGCAGGCCGCCGTCGCGCACCGGGACGCCAGCCCCGAGGCCCGCCTCCTCGCACGCGAGCGGCGGGCCCGCTTGGCCGCGGCCATTGATCGGCTCGACGGACGGCAGCGCACGATCTTCATGTTGTGCCACTACGGCGATCACACGCCGCGCGAGGTCAGCGCGATGATGGGGCTCAACGAGTCGACGGTGCGCGTGCACCTGTTCCGGGCAGCGCGCAAGCTGCGCGGGCTGTTGGGAGGGAAACCGTGAAAGGCCACCTCCACGACGACCGGCTGTTCGACTGCTATCTGTCGATTCGGGAGGGCGAGCGCCTCGATCCGCCCGTGGCCGAGCACCTGACCGACTGCGACGAATGCGGGCGGCGGTACGCCGAGCTCACGCAGTTCCTTGAGGTGCTGCGGGAGGAGGCCGCCGCCGAGGTCGACGAGGTGTTCACGGCCGATCGGCTGCGCCTGCAGCGCCAAACCATCGTGCGGCGTCTCGAGCACCTCGGTCACCCGGCGCGCGTCATCCGGTTTCCCGGCCGTCCGGCGAGCGGGCGTCCCGTCGGACCGGCGCCGCGCGTCGCCCGTCGCTGGGTGGCGGCGGCGGCCGCCGCCGGCCTCTTCATCGGCGTCGGCACCGGCATGCTGCTCGACTGGGAGCGCGTGCCCGGGCGCTCGGCGCGGGTCGCCGTCGCCCGCCAGACCGTGCTCTCCGCCCCGGCGAGCCGCCTGGAGCGCGTGGAGGTCGGCCGGTCCGATCCGTTCGACGACACGCGATTTCTCTCCGAGCTCGAGCTGGCCGGCGATCGGCCGCGGATTCGCGAGCTGTCGGCTATCGACGCCCTAACGCCCCACGTCCGCGAGGTCACGCTGCGCTGACGCGCATGCCGTCGCTCATCTTCAGGAAAGGGCTCGATCTGCGGCACGCCGTCGCCGACCTGCTCGCCGAGAACTACCACAGCGCGATCGTCGAGCACATCAAGGCGGCGGGCTTCGTCTACCAGCGCGGCCGGCTGACGCTCCATCTCGCGCGGGAATTCGGCTTCTGCTACGGCGTGGACCGCGCGGTCGACTACGCCTATCAGACGCGCAAGCGTTTTCCCGACCGCCCGGTCTATCTCACCGGCGAGATCATCCACAATCCGCACGTCAACGCGCAGCTGCGCGCGATGGGCGTCGGCTTCCTCACCGACGACCCCGCGCTCCGGTCGCGGCTGGGCCCTGAGGCCGTCGTGATCCTGCCCGCCTTCGGCGTCACAGTCGACCTGCTGCGCGAGCTCGAGGGGCGCGGATGCACGCTCGTCGACACGACCTGCGGCTCGGTCCTCAACGTGTGGAAGAACGTCCGACGCTACTGTGCGGGCGGCTACACGTCGGTGATCCACGGCAAGGCCTGGCACGAAGAAACCCGGGCCACGGCGTCGCAGGCCGCCGAGCACGGCGGGCAGTACCTGGTCGTCCTCGATCGCCGCGACACCCAGGAAGTGTGCGAGTACATCCGCCGCGGCGGCGACGCCGCCCGGTTCCTCGCGCGGTTCGACGGCGCCGTCTCCACCGGCTTCGACCCGGACCGCCATCTCGCTCGAATCGGGCTCGCCAATCAGACGACGATGCTCATGTCGGAGTCGCTCGAGATCGGCGAGATGCTGCGGGCGGCGATGCTCGATCGATACGGCGCGGACGCCCTTGACGAGCACTACCAGGCGTTCGACACCATTTGCAGCGCCACCCAGGATCGGCAGGATGCCGTCGTTGCCCTGCTCGACGAGCATCCTCTCGACCTGATGATCGTGATCGGCGGCTACAACAGCAGCAACACGTGTAATCTGGCTCGCATCTGCGCGGCGCGGCGCCCCACGTTCCATATCGCCGATCCCGAATGCCTCGTGTCGGCCGTCGAGATCCGACATCGACCGGTTGGCGCGGCCGGCGAGATCGTCACGCGCGGCTGGCTGCCGCCGACCGGTCCGGTCGCCGTCGGCCTCACCTCGGGCGCCTCCACCCCCGACAATCTGGTCGGCGCCGTCGTCGCCCGGCTGACTGCGCTTGCCGGGGCGCCCTTCGGCCGGACCTGAGGCCGTCGGCTGGCCGGGGCGCTCCGCCGAGCTTCTGGCCAAGTGTTTGATCCGACATCGGTTCGCCGGGCTGTGAGTCCGGGACGAGTCGCCGTTCTCCTGCGGCCTCGAACGTGACCGCCCCGAAACGGAAGGGGCGCCCGCGTCGTAATCGTACACAGTGATTTCGCCTGTTGATCAGAGGTTCACGCATGAGGCCACTCACGATGTGCGGGCGGGTCTCGGCCGTTGTGCTGCTGGCGGTCGCGCCGGCCGTGGCCCAGAGCGGGTTTCCCTGGTGGAAGGATCCGAAGGTCGTGCAGGAGCTGGCGCTCACGCCGGACCAGTCGGCCCGGATCGACGCCATCTTCCAGGCGACGCGCCCGCAGCTGCGCCAGTTTAAGGAAGAGCTCGACAGGCAGGAGGCCGAGGTCTCGCGGCTGCTCGAGGCCAACGCCGACGAGGCGACCGTCGTGCGGCAGGTGGACAAGGTGGAGGCCGTCCGGGCGCAGTTGAACAAGGCGCGGACGGTGATGGCGCTGCACATGCGGCAGGTCCTCACGCCCAGGCAGAATGCCCGGTTCAACGCGGTGTTCGAGCAGTATCGCCGCGACAACCCGCTGCCGCCGCCGGATGCGCGCGGCGGCGACCCGAAGACCCGCACGCCCAGCCGCTAGGATTGATCGTCCACTCCCCGTCACGAGGATGAACAGCATGCCAGGTATCCGTTCGCTCTGGACGTTCGCCGCGGGGCTGTCGCTGGCCGCGACGGCCAGCCCCGCGTTTGCGCAGCCGCCTGCCGAGGCGCGGCTTCAAGAGCTCGTTCGGGCTGCGGCCGTGCGCGCCGCGCAGGGCCAGACGACGGCCCCGGCCCAGGCGCCGGCCGCACCGACGCCGGGCCTTCCCGCCTCGGCGGTCGATACGCGCCCGGTCGTCCGCCTGTCGCTGGATGATGCCGTGAAGCTGGCCCTCGAGCGGAACCTGGACATCGCGGTTCAGCGGCTCAACCCGGCGATCAACGACATCCAGCTCGCCAGCCTGCGCGCGATCTACAAGCCGTCGCTCACGAGCCAGCTCGCCACGCAGTCGCAGGTCAACCCGGCGACCAACACGATTGCAGGTGGCGCGGCCGGCGCCCCCATCGACACGGGCCTCTCCACCTACAACGGCGGCCTTGCGCAGAGCATTCCCTGGGGCGGCGGCAGCCTGAACATCACGCTGAACAACAACAAGCAGACCACCACGGCGGCCATCTCGCAGTTCAACCCGGTCTACAACACGAACTGGGGGCTGCAGTACACGCAGCCGCTGCTACGGGGGTTCCGGACCGACAGCACGCGGCAGCAGATCCTGGTCACGAAGCTTAATCGCGACATCTCGGACGTGCAGCTGCGCGCCTCCATCACGAACACGCTGTCGAACGTACGGAGCGCGTACTGGGACTACGTGTTCGCGGTGGAGTCGGTGGACGTCGCGCGCCAGGCGCTGAACCTCGCCAACCAGCTGGTGCGCGACAACCAGACGCGCGTGCAGGTGGGCACGATGGCGCCGATCGACGTCGTGCAGGCCCAGTCGCAGGCGGCGACGGCGCAGCAGAACCTGGTCGCGGCGATCGCCCAGCAGCGGACGGCGGAGATCGCGCTCAAGCGGCTGATCGTCAGCGGCACCGACGATCCGAACTGGAGCGCGCACCTCGAACCGATCGATCGGCCCGAGTTCCGCCCCGAGCCGATCGACGTCGAGGCGGCGATCCGCCGCGCGCTCAGCGAGCGCACCGACCGGGAGATCGCGAAGAAGACGGTCGAGGAGAACGACGCCACGCTGAAGCTGCTCCGAGATCAGACGCTCCCGCAGGCCGATCTCGTCGCGAACTACGGCTGGGTGGGAATCGGCGGGACGCAGCTTATCCGGTCGGGGACGGGGATCGCCGGCCAGGGCGCCACGATTCTCAACACCATTCCGGGCGGCTACTCCGATTCGCTGCGGTCGCTCTTCGGCGGCGACTACCCGCGCTGGACGCTCACGCTGAACGTCAGCTATCCACTCGGCCTCAGCGCGCAGGAGGCGGCCGTCGCACGTGCGCGCGTGCAGCTCAGCCAGGTGCAGCAACAGCTCAAGCAGGTCGACCTGCAGATCGCGACCGAGGTCACCAACGCGGCCGTCAACGTCCAGAGCGCCATCGAGGCGGTGCAGGCGGCGCAGGCGGCGCGGGAGTACGCCGAGCGGCAGCTCGAGGCGGAGAACAGCAAGTTCGAGGTCGGCATGTCGACCAACTACTTCGTCGTGCAGGCGCAGAACCAGCTGGCGGCCGCCCGAAACAGCGAGCTCGGCGCGATCCGCAACTATCGCAAGGCGCTCGTCGAGTTCGAGCGCGTGCAGTCGACCACGCTCCAGAACCTGAACGTGACGCTGGTGAGCGGGGCAGCAGCCGCGCCCGCGGGACGGTAGTCATGAAACGCGCAGTGACGATTCTCGTGGTCGTGGTGGCTCTTGGCGGCGGCGGGTTCTGGTACTACCGCCGCCAGAGCCAGGTCGAGGTCACCGTCAACACGGCGCCCGTCACGCGCGGCGACATCGTCGACACGGTGGGAGCCACCGGGACGCTGCAGGCGGTGACGACGGTCACGGTCGGCAGCCAGGTGTCGGGCAACATCCAGTGGCTGGGCGCCGACTTCAACTCGATCGTCAAGAAGGATCAGGTAATCGCCCGGCTCGATCCGTCGCTCTTCGAGGCCCAGCTGCGGCAGGCGCAGGCGAACCTGAACCAGGCGCGCGCCAACCTCAACAAGGCGCAGAGCGACCTCGAGCGCAACCGGGTGCAGCTCGTCGACGCGCAGCAGAAGTACGCCCGCGCCAAGGAGCTGGCCGCCCGGAACCTGATTCCGCAGAGCGATCTCGATGCGGCCAAGATCGCGGTCGATTCGGCAGATGCGGCGGTCAAGTCGCAGCAGGCCACGGTCGTCCAGGCGCAGGCCGCCGTCACCCAGGCGGAGGCGACGGTCAACCAGAACCAGGTCAACCTGGATCACACGATCATCACGGCGCCCATCGACGGGATTGTCATCCAGCGGAGCGTCGATATCGGCCAGACCGTAGCGGCCAGCATGCAGGCGCCCACGCTGTTCGTCATCGCAGCGGACCTCACGAAGATGCAGGTCAACGCGAACATCGACGAGTCCGACGTCGGCCGGATCCGGCCCGGCCAGACCGTGACGTTCCGCGTCGACGCGTACCCGGGCGAGACCTTCCAGGGCACGGTGGCACAGGTGCGCCTGCAGCCGCAGGTCGTCCAGAACGTCACGACCTACGGGACCATCATCAACGTGCCGAATCCCGACCTCCGGCTCAAGCCGGGAATGACGGCGAACCTGCGCGTCCAGATTGCTGCGCGGAGCGACGTGATCCGCGTCCCGAACGCCGCCATCCGGTTCCGCCCGACGGCGGACATGTTTGCGGCGCTCAATCAGGCGCCTCCGCCGGAGGCCAATTTTGGAGGCCGGGGCCGTGGCGGGCGCGGCCGGGGCAACGGCGGTGCCGAGGTCGACGCGCCGGGTGGCGTGGTGCAGTCGAGCTCGCCGGCGCCGGCCGAGCGTGCACGCGCAGCGGGCGGCGCGGCTCCAGCGCGCGCGGGCGGCCCAGCAGGTCGTTCCTCCACCAGCGGCCCCCAGGGCGAAAGCCTCGCGCGGTCGGACGAGGGGCGGGGCCGCGGATCCGCCAGCGAGGGGCGCGCGGCCTTCGGCGATGGTCGGGGCGGCTTCGCCCGAAGCGGCTTCGCCCGGGGCGAGGCCGGCGAGGGGGGCGACCGCGCGGCCCGCATGCTCGAGCGCTTCAAGACCATGTCGCCCGCTGAGCAGGCGCAGTTCATCGCCCGACTGAAGGAGCGGGGCGCGGACGTGAGCGCGTTCGAGCGGGCGGCGGCTGGACGCGCGCCGGCTCCCGCCGGCGCCGATGCGAAGGCGACCGCCCCGAAGAAGAGCGGCGCGGTGGCGCCCGCCGACACGATCGACGCGCTGTTTGCGCCGCTCCCGGCCGTCGAGTCGCGCGGCCGCGTGTGGATCTATACGAGCGACAAGCAGCTCAAGCCGGTGAACGTCCGTCTGGGGATCACCGACGGCACGAACACCGAGCTGTTGAGCGGCGATCTGCAGCCCGGCATGGAGGTGGTGACCGGCGTTGTCGTCGCCTCGAGCCGCGCGGCGGCGCCGGCGCAGGGCAATCCGCTGCTGCCGGGCGGCGGGCGCGGCCCGGGCGGCTTTGGGCCGGGCGGCTTCGGGGGCGGGCGGGGCCGGTTCTGATGTCCACGCCGCTCGTCATCTCCGTGCGTCACCTGGTCAAGACGTACATCGTCGGCGAGATCGAGGTGAAGGCACTGCGCGGCATCAACCTCGACGTGCAGCGCGGCGAGTTCCTCGCCGTGACGGGGCAGTCGGGCTCGGGCAAGTCCACGTTCATGCACATCATCGGCTGCCTCGACCGCCCGACCTCCGGCGAATACTACCTCGACGGCCAGGACGTCTCGCGGCTGTCGAAGGATCAGCTCGCCGCGATTCGGAACAAGAAGATCGGGTTCGTGTTCCAGGGCTTCAACCTGCTGGCGCGCACCTCGGCGCTCGACAACGTCGAGCTGCCGCTGCTCTACGGC
>Ga0070741_10018337_pt1 | contig 11347 bp, 10 predicted proteins | sample Coa_R1_4_FD_66440 | JGI IMG/M metagenome (GOLD analysis project Ga0070741, IMG submission 66440) | Surface soil microbial communities from Centralia Pennsylvania, which are recovering from an underground coalmine fire - Coalmine... | ecosystem: Environmental > Terrestrial > Soil > Unclassified ...
GGCAAAATACCGGTCGGCCACCACGCCGGTCCATGCATTGGCTTCGGCTTTTTGTTTCTTGGTTTTTACTTTTAATGTCACGGGTTGGTTGAGGTCGTCAAAAGTCTTGAAGTCGGTACCCCAAATTTTATTGAAGCGGTCGATATCATCGTTGGACCGGTCCTTGAAAAATTGATTGATCGCGGCCTTATTGGGATCGTCCACTCCGATGGCCGCGTATTTTTCCAAAAGGCTCTTCTGGCCGTCCGCATGCCAGCCGTAATCACCCCACCAGGGCATTTCATTGTCCAGGAAGTAGCCGATCAGAAAAGGGTCACCGCGGTACTTGGCGGCCTGTTGGGCGCTTTCCTTGGCTCGGGTTTCGAAGTCCGGACCAAAAACCGAAAGCAGGATATCGTCCCACTTGTTCCCTCGGGCCATGTAAAGCATCTTGGTATAGGGGAACTTTTGCGCCAGCAGGCTCTCATCCGCCCAACAGCCGATGGTGTTGAAATGCCACCGTTTCAAACGGATGAAGACACCCTTGATCCAGGCTTTCTTGTTGCCCCCATACTGGTTCTTGACCGGGTTGTAATAATTATCATTGGAGGCCCGGTAGGATTGGTCAGCGATGGCATCGATGCCCATGGAAAGAAAGGGTTTTCCGGAAGGGGCGACCAGCCAGGCCTTGCCGTCCTTCCAATCGACGTTGAAGTAGGATTGGGGATTTGCCCCAAGAATCTCAGGAAAGAGGGTTAAAAAGCCGAGGAGTAACGTAAGGGTAAAAAGCTTCCGCATGCCAGGCCTCCGGTTAAAGCGTAAACCATTTCCGCCAGTATAGCGCCGCCCTAAAAAATAAATAAATGGTAGAACGATTTAAGCAAGTTGACGGTCTTAGGCGGGGTGGCGATAATGACGCCTTCTTCCGGAGGGTCCCGTCTATTTCAACCGGGTAAAAGGCCGGAACAAAACTAAGGAGATAAGAACATGAAGAAACTAGTCGCTGCCGCTGGGATGTTGATGCTGTTCGCCGCCCCCCTGTTCGCTCAAGATAACGCCGCTCCCGCGGCCAATGCCGCCGCTCCGGCCGCTGACGCGCCCGCCGCCGCCCCGAAGAAAGCCGCCAAAAAAGCCGGCGGGGACGAGGCCGGGGTCAAAGAAGGTTTCGAAAGATTCTCCAAAGCCTGGGCCGCCGGCGATGCCGAAGCCCGCGCCGCCTGCTTCACCTCGGACGCTACCTTGATCAATCCTTTCGGTATCGCGGCCAACGGACGCGCCGAGATCGTGAAGCTTTTCGAGCAAGAGAACGCCACGATCGCCAAGGGAACCACCCATACCTTCGACAACTTCAAGATCCACTTCGTGATGCCGAATTTCGCGCTGGTGGATTGCGATGGGACCATTTCGGGGATGAAGACCCCGGCCGGCGCTGATGCCCCGGATGTGAAGGTGCATGTTTATGGCGTTGTGGTCAAACGCGCCAAGGATTGGCAGATGTTCGCCGCCCGTCCCGCTATTTACGCGCCCATGCCCGGCGCCGCTGATGCCGCTGCCCCCGCCGCTCCTTCAGATGCCGCGGCCCCGGCGAAAGCTTCGGACGACAAGACGGCTCCCGCCGCCAAGTAATCCCGTACTTAGTTTTTAAAGCCTTCCTCCCTAAAAGGGGGAAGGCTTTTTTTATTTGGGGAATGTGAGCCAGGTCAGGTTTTTTCGATGACGTGTCGTTATAATCCTCTCTTATTTCCGCCTATCCCCTTTCTCCCGCAAGGGGTGAGGGTTTTGGGAATTAAGGTTAATCAAAAAAATAGTTTCCATTTTGGAGCGATCACTTGGGCGGCAAACGCATCATCATCGTAGGTGGGGGAGTCATCGGGCTTTCCATCGCGGAGCATTGCCTTCGTAAAGGCCTCCAACCCGTGATCTTGGACAAGGGACCTTTCGCCAAAGAAGCCTCTTGGGCGGGCGCCGGATTTTTGGACCTTCGAAGCGCGGCCCGGGTGGGAGGGGCTTTTTTCGACCTTTGCAAAAGGTCCTATGATCTTTTTCCCGAGTGGGCCGAGAGGCTGAAAAAAGAGAGCGGCCTCGATCCCGAGCTCCTTCATTCCGGCAGTTTGGACCTGGCTTTCAATGACGAAGAAGAGAACGCGATCCGGCAGATCGAGAGCAACCTTAAAACCTTCGGGTTCTCGGGGGAATGGCTGAAGCCGGCGGACGCGACAAAAAAAGAACCCAAACTTTCCAAGGACGTGAGATCGGTTTTTCATTTCAAGCAAACCAGCCAAGTGCGGCCCCCCCGATTGACGAGGGCCTTGATCCAAGTGCTCCAAAAAGGGAAAGTGGAGTTGAGGGAAGTGGAACCGGTCGAAGCGATCCTCCTTAAAGGAACCCGCGCGGTTGGGGTCCGAACGACGAAGGGCGTGTTGGAAGGGGATGGCGTAGTGCTGGCCTCGGGGGCCTGGTCGGGTCTATTGGCCGAACAACTGGGGATTCCCCTAGTGGTCAAACCTTTTCGGGGACAGGTGGTCATGTTCCGAAGCCAGCCTGGCACCCTTCGCCACATCCTATTTACGGGCGTTCAAAAGGCCTTTACTTATATGGTTCCCCGCCAGGACGGCCATATCTATGTCGGAAGCACGCTGGAAGACGCGGGATTCGAGAAAATGACCACACCCGCCGGGATGGATAAACTCAAGACCGGAGCTGTCAAAATGCTACCCGGCCTTTCCCAGCAATTGATCGAGGATACCTGGTCGGGCTTACGGCCTGGATCCATCGACGGTTGGCCTTACCTGGGCCGGGTGCCGGGTGCCGAGGGGCTCTGGGTGGCTACCGGACATTTTACCCATGGTCTTTTGCTCTCGGCCGTGACCGGTTCCCTCATGGCCCAAGTCCTGGCTGATGAAAGGCCGGGGATGGACCTGAACGCTTTCGCCCTGGACCGAAAACCCCACCCAGTGGCGGGAATATAAAGAATTCCACCAGTTCTTAATTTTTAATTTAAGAAATTTCCGCTTCGCGGAAATACAAATAATTCAAAATTAAAAATTAAGAATTGAAAATGGGTTGGTCTATAATGCCTCCCACTCACCTTGTAAGGATAACCCTATGAGCATCATCGTAACCGGCGCCTACGGTTTTATTGGCGCCCGAGTGGCCCACGCTTTATTGGAAAAAGGCCAAAAGGACCTGATCCTTGTCGATAAGGACGAATATCGGGACAACCGAACCTGCGTCAAGGGCTTGGAAAACCTGTTTTTCATCGACCGAGCCCAGCTCTTCGAGGAACTCCCCAAGCTCAAGAACATCTCCGCGATCATTCATCTGGGGGCCTGCACGGACACCGGCAACCACGACCAGACCTATATGTGGAAGATGAATACGGATTACACCAAGACCCTTTGGCAATGGTGCTCCGAAAATAAAGTTCCTCTCATCTACGCCTCCAGCGGCGCAACCTATGGAAAAGGGGACGAAGGTTATTCGGATGAGCACAAGGCGATACCCCAATACAAACCGCTGAACGTCTACGGCAGGAGCAAGCACGAGTTCGACCTATGGGCCTTGGAGCAGAAAAAGACGCCTCCCCACTGGTATGGCCTGAAATTTTTCAATGTTTACGGAATGGATGAAAGCCATAAGGGCCGCATGGCCTCCCCGATCTTTCACGGCTTCAACGAGATCCAAAAGACGGGAAAACAGACGCTTTTCCGTTCCCATAAAGAGGGGATCGCGGACGGCGAGCAAAAAAGGGATTTTATTTTCGTCGATGATATCGTGAAATTATGCCTCTTCTGCCTGGAGAAAAATCCGCCCTCGGGCATTTATAATTGCGGGACCGGGCAGGCGAGGACCTTCTTGGACGTTTCCAGGGCCCTTTTCAAGGCCGTTGGAATCGAACAGAAGATCGAATGGGTGGATACGCCGGAAAAATTCCGGGCTGGTTATCAATATTTCACCCAAGCCGATATGTCCAAGATGCGGAAGGCCGGATTTACTGACGCGTTTTTGCCGATCGAAGAAGGTGTAACGAAGTATGTGGCTTGGTTAAAAAGCAGGAAAACGTAAAAGATCCAATTTTCACGGAGTAAGACATGTCCCAAACACCTGTTGTCCTTCAAACAAAGATCCCGGGAGTTCCCGAGCCCAAGCGCGGGAAAGTCCGCGACATCTATGATCTGGGGGATAAGCTCCTCATCGTGGTCACGGACCGTATCTCGGCTTTTGACGTCATCATGCCCAACGGCATCCCGGACAAGGGCGCGGTCCTGAACCAGATCTCCCTCTATTGGTTCAAGCAGGTCGAAAGCCTCATCCCCAACCACGTGATCTCGACCGATATTTCCACCTTGCCCGAAGCCTTCCAAAAGGCCAAGGACCAATTGGTCCACCGTTCCATGATCGTCAAGAAAGCCAAACCCCTTCCGGCCGAATGCATCGTGCGGGGTTATTTGACGGGTTCAGGCTTGAAGGAATACCAGAAGACCGGCAAGGTTTGCGGGATCGAACTTCCCAAGGGTCTGGTGGAATCCTCCCGTATCGCCGAGCCCATCTTTACCCCTTCCACCAAAGCGGAGGAAGGGCATGATTTGAACATCTCCTTTGAAGAGATGAAAAAGATCCTCAAGGACGACGCCCTGGCGCAAAAGGTGAAGGATGTCAGCTTGGCCATCTATAAGAAGGGTCGGGATGTGGCCGATACCAAAGGGATCATCATTGCCGACACCAAGTTCGAGTTCGGACTTTTGAATGGGAACTTGATCCTCATCGACGAGGTCATGACACCCGACTCTTCCCGCTTTTGGCCTAAGGTCGACTATAAAGAAGGGGTCTCCCAAAAGAGTTTCGACAAGCAATTCGTTCGGGATTACTTGGAAACCCTCAAGGATTGGGATAAAACCCCGCCCGGGCCGGTTTTGCCCGAGGAAATCGTGCTAAAAACCAGGGAAAAATATGTGGAGGCCTTCGAGCGGGTCACGGGTAAAAAATTCGGGGATTTCAATTTTTAAATTCGAGTACAATAACCAGGTTTTAATTTAAGGAGGATTTCCTTGCCACAAGCACCGCCATCAGCCTTCATGGGGTTCCTGACAACCCTCTTGAATCTGCTCTTTTCCCAAAGCTGGTCCTGGTGGGCCGCGGGATTGGGGATCGGACTGACCGCGCTCGGATTGGCTTGGTTTACGGGCCGACGCTTGGGTGTGACGGGCGGGTTCGAGGATGCTTTAACCGCGATGGAAAGCAAGAGTTCCCCGATGAACTGGAAATTTTGGTTCATCTTAGGGATCCCCCTGGGAAGTTTTTTGGCCAATATCGGCCATTGGAATTGGACCTGGCTTTACGGCCGATTGGACGCCATTACCTATGGCAATATTTACATTAAAGTCCTTTGGCTTTTGGTCGGTGGTTTCTTGGTGGGTTTCGGGGCTCGTTGGGCCGGTGGATGCGTGAGCGGCAACAGCATTATGGGCATCTCCACCGGAAATAAGATGTCCCTGGCAGTGACCCTCGGGTTCCTGGTCGCGGGGATCATCGTGACGAACCTCATCTTCAGTTTCTTTAAGGTGATGTAATGGCTCTTAAAAAAATAAGCGGGAAAACCGCCATGAAAAAAGCCTCTTCCAAGAAAAACTCGGACTCCCAAACCAAACGCCTACCTCTGTTGGGTTTCGGGGCCCTCTTCGGCTACTTTCTTTCCAAGTCCGGCGCCACGGATTACGACACCATCATCAATATGTTCCGTCCCCAGAATGTCCATATCGATCACTCGCCCGCGGGCCTGTCCTTCCATTTGGAATCGCTTCAGCTCTACGGCGTCATCGGCGTGGCGATCGCGGTGATCGCATTGGGACTTTTGCTTTTGGAAAGCAGCGGCAAGACCACCCGGTCGGGAAAACCCTTGGATTGGGAACCTTTGAAATGGGATACGGACCGCTTGATGGGTTCCTTTATTTTTGGCGCGGGCTGGGCCCTATCCGGAGCCTGCCCGGGAACCTCCCTGGCCCAATTGGGCGAGGGAAAATGCGTGGCCCTCTTTACGGTCATTGGCATCCTGGCAGGGGTCTGGGCCTATCGGAAATACCGACCTAAGGCCGTGGACAAAGAACAGGTTTGCTGAAAACGAAGAATTTCCGTCCAATAGGAAGACGCCACCCTTCGGTCTTCGACCAAGGGTCCCCCAAAGCCGTCACGAAAATTTTATTTTTGATTCTTTTTTTCCCTATTTGTGTTTCCCAGGTCCAGGCCGGACCTTTTATGTCCCCGGATAGCGATATCTCTCTCGGCCATTTGCCCGCCAAACTGATCAACGACCTTCCCAACTTATTCATCACCGAGAATGGTCTTCCTTTTATCGCCGGTAGTTTCTTAACGGCGGGGGATTGGACCCTTTTCGATGAACACGATTCCTTCGCTTCCTCCCTTCAATGGAACGCCAAGCCGCTCTTCGATCTCGGTAATTTTTACGGGGAAGGCTGGGTGGAAGGGGGCCTGGCGGTGGGAAGCTGGTCGCTGGGAGCGCTGACAAACGACTTGAGAATGAGCGAATTCGGACGCGACGCGACGGAATCCCTGCTAACCGCTACCATCCTTGTGACGGGCCTGAAATACGCCGTGGGAAGGGAGCGTCCTGACGGATCGAACCGCCAATCTTTTCCCTCGGGGCACTCCATCACGGCTTTTTGCTTCGCGCCCATCGTCACGAAATATGGCGGATGGGAATTGGGAATCCCGGCTTACTTGTTCGGAACCGTTACATGTTTGGCGCGAGTGCAAGGCTACCATCATTATATGTCGGATGTTTTGGCGGGAGCGACCTTGGGGATCGTGATCGGCAACGCGGTGGTTTACGCGCCCAAGGATGTTTCGGTCTCAGCGGATCTGGGACAAATTAATTTAAAGCTGGCCTTTAACTGACCTTTTCCAACAGTTCCAACTCTTTTTCCACCTCTTCCATCAAGGGCGCGATCATTTTCAGGCTGAAATCGAACTTGATCCCGGCGGTTTGGAAGATCTCCGGCAGGGTTTGGGTTCCTCCCACGGATAAACCTTTTTTATAAAGGCGCACCCCCTCCGCTTTATCTTTGCGGAAGTTCCTCCAAACCTGAAGGGCCCCCAATTGGGCGATGGCATACTCGATGTAATAGAAGGGAACCTCAAAGATGTGCAATTGCCGGTGCCAAAGGGAGGCTTTGATCTCTTCCAACCCGGTCCAATCCTCCTTGCCCCCGAATCGTTCCCGTAAATGGAGCCAATAGGCCGACCGTTCCTGCCGCTTGTGATCGGGATGGGTGTAGATCCAATGCTGAAAAGCGTCAATGGTGGCGATCCACGGCAAGAGGGTGATCACATCCTCGAGATGCTTGGTCTTGGCGTAGGAAAGATCTTCCGGCTTTTTATAGAACACTTCGAGATAGGGATTGGCCATCAATTCCATGCTCATGGAAGCCACTTCGCAAAATTCCATGGGAGCCCCCCGGTAAGGCGAGAAGGGTATCTTGCGGGATAAGAAACCGTGCATGGCATGGCCGCTTTCATGCAACAGGGTCCGCACGTCCGAATCCAAACCGACGGCGTTCATGAAGATGAAGGGAAGCCGGGTTTCGCTAAGGGTGCTTTGATAGCCGCCGGGAGCCTTGCCTTTGCGGGACTCCAGGTCCAGCAGGCCCCATTTTTTCATGGTCCTAAAATTCTCCCCCAGTTCGGTATCCACGGAGAAGAGGATGTTCTCGCAGCCGGCCGCCAGATCATCGACTTTTTCAAAGGGTTTGGAGCGGTTCACCCCGGTTGGGTTCACGCTTAAATCCCAAGGCCTCAAGGAGGACAGGCCCATCTTTTTCATGCGTTTGTCCTGAATCTTTTTAACGAGGGGACGGATGGTCTTTTCCGCGCTTTCATGGAAATCCTCACAGTCCTTCGGCCCGTAATCGAAGCGTTCCTTGCGGCGGAACATGTAATCCCGGTAATTGTCGAAACCCGCGTTTTTGGCCGACTGGACGCGGATCTTCAGCATCTGGTCGAAAAGGTCCTCGAAGGTGTTCTTTTCCTGCAAGCGGCGCTCCGCCGTCAGGCTCCAGGCCTCCTCCCTTACTTTTCGGTCCGTGGATTCCAAGTACCGGCCCATTTGCTGGAGGGTTTGTTCCTGGCCATCGTAGTGGACCATCAAGGAGCCGGTCAGTTTTTGATATTGCTGGGAAAGCTTGCTCAACTCGGTCTCCAGAGGAATGTTCTCCTCGCGGTAGAGGCTCAATTCGTTCTGAGCAGAGCGGTTGAAGAGGGCGAAGTCCTTCTCGGGAAGCGAGGATCGATGGGGGGAGTCCCAGTATTTTTTCAAAAGGGCGAAGAAAAGGGGCTTGGAGGGTTCCTCCACTTTTTCCAGGAATTCCAGGTATTTTTTTTCGATTTCGGGATCGTTCGTTTCGCAGGTCATGCGGATATAGCGGGCCGAGCCTTCCTCGTTCAAGCAATCCTGGAACTCTCCCAGGTCCTCCAGCCATTTTTTCAGATCGGCGGGGGATGCAAGAGGCCGGGACTCCAATTCCTTAAAAAGGGCTTCGACCGATCCCCAATCGCCCAGATCGGCTTTGGGCGGTACATAGCGGCGGGGGAATTCATGGGGCAAGGCCTTGGGATCGAGGAGGGGCATTTTGACTTCCTTGGAGTGAAAGGGATGGGGCACTTTAGCAAAAGCCTCTGGGGAAAAAAAGCGGTATGATAACCCCATTTCCAAAGGCGGTATCCATGCGGCGGACAATCTCCCTCATCTTACTGGGCTTCCTCGCCGGCTGTCATTTGAGCGACCGGGGCCTTTCCAAGCTCCAGGTGGTCGAGGATCTGACCCTCGGCGCCAATATGGAGGACGTCAAACAGCAATGGTTCCTCTTCTCCAATAAGGAATTGGTCGTAGATCAATCCATGAGCACCGAATCCGAGATCGTCTATCGTGGCGTCAGCCGGGATCCCGCCGTCACCAGTTTCTATTTTTTCTTCAATTCGAGATCCAAGGTCCTCCATCAGGTGGAATGGCGCTACCATTCCAGCATGACCGAGGCCAAGGAAGAGGAGCTTTTGGATTATTGGAGCAAGAAGCTTTGGGTCCCTTCCTACCACCAGCGGTGGGATGGGAAGGTCTATGTGTGGGAAGACCGGAAAGCGCAGCTACAGCTTTACCTGGCCGACGGCATCTGCCATCTCATACAAAGACTCGATTGAAGGCGAGCATTGTTCGTTATTCATTTTAAATCATCTGTTATATAATCACCCTTATGACCGTTTATTCCTATTCCCGCATTAATACTTACTTTACCTGCCCCGCTCAATTCCAATTCCGCTATATCGAAAAAAGACCCTCGCCGGTCGCCGAGGGCGTCGAACTGTTCTTAGGGTCCCGTTTCCATGAGACCATGGAATTTCTTTATCACCAAATCCCCCAGCGGGTGCCCACGGTCAACGAGCTGGTGGAATATTTCAAGAACCATTGGGAAAAGCATTGGCAGGAAGCCCTTCAAAAACAAAAGGCCAAGAACTTCAAGGATGTCCTTCGCGTGGTCAATGAAAGCCAGGGGGTGGAGGATTACTTCCAAAAAGGCCTGCTTTTTGTCGAGAATTATTACCACCAGTATCATCCCTTCGACCAGGATAAAACCGAAGGTATTGAGTTAAGGGTCGCGTTCAATCTTGATCCTAAAGGCCAATATAAAATGCAAGGTTTCATCGACCGGCTGGGCCGGGACGATGAAGGGACCCTTTGGATCCATGACTATAAAACCAGCTCCCGGAAGATGTCGGAGGAGGATGTCAAGAATGAGGACCAATTGGCCCTTTATCAGATCGGCCTGTCCCAAAACCCGAAATTTGCCTCCAGCACCAAGGTCAAGCTGATCTGGCATTTCGTGGCTTTTGAAAAGGACCAGGTCGTGGGGGAGAGGAACCCCAAGGAGATCAACTGGCTCAAGGATAAATATATCTCCAAGATCGAGACCATCGAGAAAGCCAAGACCTTTCCTACCAAAACCAGTGTACTTTGCGGTTGGTGTGAATTCCTATCGATTTGCGTCGACGGCCAACAAGCCGTAACCAATCGAAAAAAGAAGTACGATGCCCGGGAGGAAACGACCCCTTCTCCGGCGCCTTTAGCCATCACCGAATCCCCTACTTCGGCGACCCCATTGGCTGAAAAACCTAAGGCCGAAATCGTCGAAGCAGGTTTTCCATCCCCTTCCTTGGTGGCGGAACTCAGACCTAAACGTCGGAAATCCGCGGGGGTTGTTTCTCCGGATCAGCTGACCCTTTTCAAATAAGACATAAAATCAACAATTTATTCCCTTTGTTTCGGCCCAATTCATAAAATAGGACGATAATTAAACAGTTTTTGTTTTTCTATTTAAAAAAAATCCCTTTCAACTCGATACCTAATGCGAAAACGGAAAACGTTTTAATAGAATGTCGATTATCATTAGTTTTAAGGTTAATCCAAAAATTTTTAAGATTTAATGATCCTATCCTTTCCAAATTGCTCAGTGGTTTAACGAAACAAAACACTGTTTCGATCTATCCAAGTAATATGAATGGGCCCAAAACATTGGTCGATCGGTTAACTTTCCCCGGTTGGTTTTAAAGGAGACAGTAAATGAACAAAGTTGCCGTTACGGGTTTAGGGGTCCTTTGTCCCCTGGGAGATGGGCTTGAAACCGTTTGGCAAGCCATGTTGGCAGGTCAGATAGGGACCGGGAAGCTCCAAGGGATCGATCCGACTCCCTATCGGGTCAAGATCGGCGGAGAGATAAAAGATAAAAAACGGATCGACGAATTTGAGAGCGCACACAAGGGCCTTTATGAGCGTTCCTCGGTTCTTTCCATTTTGGCGGCGGAAGAAGCGCTGAAGGGAGCGGGGTTGACTCCGGAAGAGTTGGACAAGCTTCGGTTGGGATGTTTCTTTGGGACCACCATGGGCGAGGTCCAGCTTGCCGAGCGGTTGTCCCAATTGAACTTTCAGAATAAAAATGAACGGATCCAAATGGAGAATTTGGATCAGGTCCAAGGATCCCGTATCGCCTTTTCCGTTCTAGACCATTGGGGTATCGGAGGACAGACGATGGTCTTCTCCAATGCCTGCGCTTCCGGGAATTATGCCCTGGGATGGGGATTCGAACAGATCCGGCAAGGCCGGTTGGACTTAGCCCTCTGCGGAGGGGTCGACGCTTTTTCCAGAGTGGCTTTTACCGGGTTCAACCGCCTGCTTTCCCTTACGCCCGACCTATGCCGTCCTTTTTCCGCCAACCGCAAGGGGTTGGTGGTGAGCGAGGGTGTGGGGGTCTTGATACTGGAAGACCTCCGAAGGGCCCAAGCCCGGCGCGCGCATATTTACTGCGAG
>Ga0070741_10018338_pt1 | contig 11346 bp, 9 predicted proteins | sample Coa_R1_4_FD_66440 | JGI IMG/M metagenome (GOLD analysis project Ga0070741, IMG submission 66440) | Surface soil microbial communities from Centralia Pennsylvania, which are recovering from an underground coalmine fire - Coalmine... | ecosystem: Environmental > Terrestrial > Soil > Unclassified ...
GGATGAGGCGGTCCTCCTTGGCCGGAGCGACGCGTTCGAGCAGTTCGGCGAATTCGAGATGACAACCGTGGATGTCGCCGATGGCGATAATGCGTCCGTTCATGCAGAGTGGGTGCGATGAAATTTGCTAGCGTCGGCCCGCCGGGCAAGTAAACAAACCTTATGGAATTAAATTTGCAGCCGCGGGCCCATGCCTGCCTTGTCTCCGGCCGGCCGTTTACCGAGGGCGAACGCGTTGTCAGTTTTCTCGTGCGCGGCGCGGACGGCGCCCTTTCGCGCTGCGACGTGCTGGCGGAGCGCGCCGCCGAATTCTCGCCCCCCGGTTTTGTCGTTTGCCGCTGGGCGCGGATTTTTAAGCCGGAGGCCAAGGAGGCAAATGCCGAGCGGGCGCTCAAGTTCACCGCGGAGAATCTTTTTCTCACCCTGGCCGATCCGGCGACCGAGCCGTCGGCGGAAAATGTCCGCCTCATCCAGTTCCTAGCCCTCATGCTCGAGCGCAAAAAACTGCTGCGGGCGCGGGGTCGCAGCCCCGACGGCGTCCGCACCACCTTCGAGCACCTCCGGACCAAGCAGCTTTACGAGGTGCCGGCGGGCGACCTGACGCCTGAATTTTTCGCCGCCATCCAGGTGCAGCTCGGTGCACTGGTGGGCGCGCCGAAAGCAAAAGAGCCGCCGGCGGGCACCCCTCCCGCCGCCGGATAGGTTCAACCCGTTTCGCCGGTAAAGGCGGCGACCGAACCCGGCGTCAACTTCATCAGCTCGAGCGCATTGAAAGGGGCGCGGGTGTTGAGATCGTTGTTGAAATAGACGAAAGCCGGCCGGTTGGCGTCGGCTAGGGCGCGCGCCCAGGGCTTGAGCTCCGCCGTGGTGTAGTTGTGCGACGGGCCGTCCTTCAGACCATGGAAGCGCAAATAGATAAAATCCGCGGTCAGTGTTTGATCGACCGGCATGCGTTGCGAGCTCAGCCAGACATGGGCCGCGCCGTGCTTCTTGAGCAGGGCGAAGACGTCCGGCTGCAGCCAGGACGGATGGCGAAACTCCACTGCGTGACGGTGCCGGTCGGGCAGGAGGTCGAGAAAACCGGCAAGGCGGTCGTGGTTTTCCGGCGAGAATCTAAAACTCGGCGGCAGCTGCCAGAGAACCGGCCCGAGACGGGTTTTGAGGCCGTCGATCAGGCGAAAATACTCCTGAAGGGCGGGCTCCGTCTCGGCCAGCCGCTTCACATGGGTGATGTAACGGCTGCCTTTGACCGCGAAAAGAAATCCTGCTGGCGCTTTTTTATGCCAACCCCTGACCATGGCTGGCGTCGGCAGGCGGTAGAACGTGGCGTTGATCTCCACGGTGGGGAACCGCTGGACGTAGAAAAGAAACTGGTCCTTTTTCGGCCAGTCTGCGGGATAAAAGTGCTCTGCCCACTCCTTGTAAACCCAGCCACTCGTGCCGATCCAGATCTTACCCGCCCGCTTCGCCATGGAGCGGACAGACCGCCTAAAGCTCTTCAGGTTCGATCACCAGGCATGGCCGCTCGGCGGAAAGAACGGTTCCAGGCGTAATTCCGTAATGCCATGCTTACCTCCCCATTGAAGGTCGCACCGGCGGTTTGTAACGCATTATATTACAAACGGACAGGGGGCCGGCCAGCTGGTCGGATCGAGAAAATACGCTAGCGCCGGACGGGCACGCCGTGGGCGGCGAGAAAATCCTTCACTTGCGGCACGGTGAAGGTGCCAAAGTGAAACAGGCTGGCGGCGAGCACCGCGCTGGCGTGGCCGCGGTCCAGCACTTCGGCAAAATGATCGAGCTGACCGGCGCCGCCGCTGGCGATGACGGGCACCTCCACGGCATCGCTCACCGCGCGGGTGAGTTCGAGGTCGTAGCCGGCCTGGGTGCCGTCCTGGTCCATGGAGGTGAGGAGGATTTCACCCGCGCCCAGCGCCACGCCGCGTCGCGCCCAGTCCACCGCGTCGAGCTCGGTCGGGTTGCGCCCGCCGTGGGTGTAGACCCGCCACGACTTGCCGTCGCGCCGGGCGTCGATGGCCAGCACGATGCACTGGTTGCCAAACTTGCGCGCGCTGTCGGCGACGAGTTGCGGCTGCTGGATTGCCGCGGTGTTGAGCGAGACCTTGTCGGCGCCGGCGTTGAGCATGGCGCGGATGTCGTCCACCGTGCGCAGGCCGCCGCCGACGGTGAGCGGCATGAAGCACTGCTCGGCGGTGCGCGCCACGACGTCATACATGATGGCGCGGTTGTCGCTCGAGGCGGTGATATCGAGAAAAACCAGCTCGTCCGCGCCCTGGGCGTCGTAAGCGCGGGCGGCCTCGACCGGATCGCCGGCGTCGCGCAGTTCCTGAAACTTCACGCCCTTGACCACGCGACCGGCGGTGACGTCAAGACAGGGAATGATTCGGCGGGAAAGCATGGTTCAAGGTTCGGTGTTCAAGATTTGACGTTCCCGGCAGCGATACAAACCTTGCGCATGGAACGGTTGAACCTATCCCTCGACGCCGGCGATATCGGGATCGAACTCCACCGCCAGCCGATAAACCTGACCGGGACGCATGACCAGGGGGTGGTCGCGCACCAGCATCTGCAGGTAGTGGATCTTGCCGTAATTGGTGCGATAGGAGGCGTCGGCCGTGACGACCTCGGTCTCCTGCCAGGCGGCCTGGAAGTCGTTCTTCAGCACGCCGCAGCGATGACCGGCCGCGCCGAGAACGGGTGAGCCGCCAACGCGGTATTTCGAATGGGGCGAGGCGATGACCAGGGCATAGCGGAACTTGTCGAGTGTCACCTGCTGCTTCACCGTATAGGCGAACTCGCAGGAGATCTTTGCCCCGGAAAAATTCCACTGCACCTTCGCGTTGCCGAGATTCTTGACGATTTCCTCCTTGGTCGAGATCAGCTCTGGCTGCTCGTAGCGGAAATAAAGGCTGTTGCGCAGACCGAGCCCGGTGACGCAGTTCTTGCCATAAAAGGCCGGGAGGGTGACGTGCTCGCCGAAGGTGAGCTCGGGCAGCATCACCGGGAGGTAGACGTTGTTCGGCCAGTCGAACACGCCGGGGCAGTGGGGGAAGGCCAGGGAATCGGCGGTGAGGGTGGTGCCGCTGCTGACGAGCGGAAGCTGGAAATGCAGGCCGCTCGCGGCATCGCGATAGAGGAAGAGGCCCTGCTCCTTGCGGTTGCTCTTGTCGAAAATGACGAAGCGGCCGACGGTCCTCGCCGGCTCGGCCGGGCGGGCGGTGCCGGACGGCATCTGCACGGTCTTGGCCAGGCGCGCCCACTGGCAGAGATAGCGCGCGGCATCGAAGTTGGCCATGCGCGTGGTATGCGTGGTATAGGCGGTGCGTTCGGTGTCGCGCAGATCGAGGAAGCCGTGCTCCTGGTCGAGATAGGTTTGGTAGAAAAAGAGGAACAGCCGGCGGAGGAGGTCGAAATACTTCGGCTTCTGGTCGTCGGCGATCCAGCCGTCGCGCAGGCCCTGGAGGATGAGGCTGATGCAGTGCATCTGGCCATAGGCGCCGGCGGCGCGGCCGAAGGCCCAGCCGAGCCCGTCGGCACGGACGAGGTCGGGCATGAGCTTGATGTATTTCTCGGCGTAGGTGCGGAGAGTGGGGAGCTTGCGGTCGCGCACGCCGGGATTGGAATGGAGCTGGAGGGCGGAGCGGATGAAGGCGAACGTCATCACGCCGTAGAGATTGAAGTTGCCGCCAAAACCGTGCGCGGCGTCATCGAAAAAGCCGGTCGAACTGGTGGCGTTGATCCGCTCGACGAGGCGCTCGATCAGCCGCGAGGTCTCATCTTTTTTCGAAAGGCCGAAGCTGAAGCGGGCCACGGCCTTGGCGACGTTGAACGCCTGCCAGTGATTGTCGTAATCGCTGCGGTGGAGGAGGGCCTTGTCGATGCGCAGCTTGGTTTCGTCGACGAGGCGTTCCCAGACGGGATTGCGCTCCTTCGACGGACTGAAGGCGAGCAGGCCGAGCGAGGCATAGGCCAGGCCGTTTTCCGCCGCCGGCTCAGTGAACATCTGCGCGGTGATGCAGCGGGCGGCGAGGTCGACCAGATCGTAGTTCTTCAGCGTGGCCTCGCCCGTGCCGCGATAATATTCGCCGAGCGCGAAGGCGACGTGACCGGGCTCATCGGGACGGGACTGTTCCCCGGAAATGGGAAGAAGGGTGCCGTCAGGCTGTATGGCGTCGAGATTGTGGCCCAGCATCGAACGGGCCATGTCCAGACATTGCTCGGAAAAACTATGCATCAGAAGGAGTTTGCGGCTTCGCTGTCCGCCGGCGCACCGCGCGCGCGACGGAACGGAAAGTTCTGTCAGAAACTTCCGCCCCGGCGCAAGAGGGAAAGTTGGCGAAAGCGCCCCGCAGGCCTGCCGTCTGCTCCATCCCGCGGATGGCGCCCTCCGGCCTGTTTTATTCCGGCCGGCCTCAACGCGCGATCAGCTTGAGGAATTCGTCGTTGGTCTTGGTCTTGGAAAGGCGGGCGATCATCGTCTCGGTTGCTTCCTCGATCTTTTGCGAGACGAGGGCGCGGCGGAAGAAATGGATGCCTTCGAGCTTCTTGGCGTCGATCAGGAGCTCTTCCTTGCGGGTGCCGGAGGAGGCGATGTTGATGGCGGGCCAAAGGCGCATCTCGGCGCACTTGCGGTCGAGCACGAGCTCCATGTTGCCGGTGCCCTTGAATTCCTGGAAAATGATGTCGTCCATCCGGCTGCCGGTCTCGACCAGGACGCTGGCGATGATGGTGAGGGAGCCGGCCTCCTCGGTCTTGCGCGCGGCGGCGAAGAGCTGGCGCGGTTTTTCCAGGGCGCGGACATCGAGGCCGCCGGAACCGGTGCGGCCGCTGTTGCGCGCGGTGTTGTGCGCGCGGGCGAGACGGGTGATGGAGTCGAGAAAGAGCACGACGTCCTTGCCGGCCTCGACGAGGCGCTTGGCGCGCTCGATGCAAAGATCGGCGATGCGCAGGTGGTTCTCGATCTGTTCGTCGTTGGACGATGCCCAGATTTCGGCGGGAACGCTGCGCTTGAAGTCGGTGACCTCCTCCGGGCGTTCGTCCACGAGCAGGATCATGACGATGCACTCGGGATTGTTTTCCAGCACGCCGAGGGCCATGTCGCGCAGGAGCGTCGTCTTGCCGGTGCGGGGCGGGGCGACGATCAGTCCGCGCGTGCCTTTGCCGATCGGGCAGAAGAGATCCACCGCGCGGGTCGTCAGCCGGCCGTCCTTCAGCTCCATTTTCAAAAACTGGTTGGGCGAGACGGTGGTGAGGGAATTGAAGTCGAGCTTGTGGCGGCGTTCATCGAGGTCGAGGCCGTCAACCTTTTCGATGAACTTCATTTTGGGGTTGGGGAAACGGCCGTCGGGCGGAAAGGCGGTGCCGCCGATCAGGCTGCCGGCGCGAAGCTTGAAGCGGCGAATGAGCTCCTTGGGCACGAACGGATCGGTCGGACGACGCTTGCCGTTCTTGGCGAGATCGAGGAGCTGGCCGTTGCCGCCCTTCGCGACGTCGATGTCAAGGACGCCTTCGACACGGAGGATGTTTTCCGGGACGGGGGCGGGCGCGGCGATTTCAGTGCCCGCGGGTGCGGGCGAGGGGGGATTATCCATGATACGATTCAGTGACTCCCATGCTTGACGCTTAAAACTTCGGGCGGGATATAAGGAGGCGCAGACTTGGAACCTTCTTAACCTCGAAACAGCCACTCACGTGACAGATCAGACGATTACCTCAGTTTCCCGGGAACACCGGGTTTTCAGGCCTTCGGCCGAGTTCAAAGCCCAAGCAAACCTTGGGAGCGATGCCACTTATAAAAAGCTCTACGCGGAGTCTGTCAACTCCCCAGAAAAATTTTGGGAGCGGCAGGCCAAGGAACACCTGGTGTGGCGCAAGCCTTTCAAGAAGGTTCTCGAATGGACCCCGCCGCACTCCAAGTGGTTCATAGGAGGCAAGTTGAATGTTTCCGAAAACTGCCTGGACCGCCACCTCGGCACCTTTCGGGAAAACAAGGCGGCGATTATTTTTGAGGGCGAGCCGGGCGACGTTCGCACCATCACTTACAAGCAGCTGCACTTCCACGTCTGCCGCCTCGCCCACATTTTTGAAAACATGGGCATCGCGGCCGGCGACCGTATTGCGATCTACATGCCGATGATTCCGGAGGCGATCATCGCCATGCTCGCCTGCGCGCGTGTCGGCGCGATTCACACTGTTGTCTTCGGCGGCTTCAGTCCCGAGGCGCTGAAGGACCGGATCAATGACTGCAAGGCCCGCCTCGTTATCACCGCCGACGGCGGCTGGCGCCGCGGCAAGATCATCGAGCTCAAGGCCAACGTCGACCGCGCCATCGAGCATACGCCGAGCGTCCATTCCGTCCTCGTCGTCAAACGGTGCGGCAACCCGGTCAACATGGTCGAGGGCCGCGACATGTGGTGGCGCGAGGCCTGGGAAGGCGCCCCCAATACCCACGAAGCCAAAGCCTTCGATTCCGAGCATCCGCTCTACATCCTCTATACCAGCGGCTCGACCGGCAAACCCAAGGGCGTGCTTCACACCAGCGCCGGCTACCTGCTCGGTTGCAAGCTCAGCTCGCATTACGTTTTCGACCTGAAGGAAAACGACCGGTATTTCTGCTCGGCCGACATCGGCTGGGTCACCGGCCATAGCTACGTCGTCTACGGACTCCTTTCCAATGGCGCCACCGTCTTCGTTTATGAAGGCGCGCCGAACCATCCCGAGCCGGACCGCTTCTGGCACATGATCGACCGGCATGGCCTCACCATCCTTTATACCGCGCCGACTGCCATCCGCGCCTTCATGCGCTGGGGCGACAACTACGTCCTCCGGCACCGCCTCGATTCGCTCCGCCTTCTCGGCAGCGTCGGCGAGTCGATCAATCCCGAGGCCTGGATGTGGTATTACACCCTGATCGGAAAAAAACGCTGCCCGATCGTTGATACTTGGTGGCAGACCGAAACCGGCGCGATCATGATCACGCCGCTGCCCGGCACCACTCCGCTCAAACCTGGCTCGGGCACCCGGCCGTTTTTCGGCGTCGTGCCCAAGGTGGTGGACGAAAAAGGTAAGGAAGTGCCCCGCAACACCGGCGGCAAACTCGTCCTCACCAAGCCCTGGCCGTCGATGCTCCGCACCCTCTGGGGCGATGACGACCGCTACAAAAAACAATACTGGAGCGATTTTCCCGGTCACCCCGATTATTATTTCACCGGCGACGGCGCCCGGCAGGACGAGGACGGTTATTTCTGGATCGTCGGCCGCATTGATGACGTGCTCAACATTTCCGGCCATCGCATCGGCACCGCCGAGGTCGAGAGTGCGCTCGTCTCGCACCCCGCGGTGGCCGAAGCCGCGGCGGTCGGCCGGCCCGACGAGCTCAAGGGCCACGCCTTGGTCGTGTTCGTCACCCTCAAGGCCGGCAAGGAGCCGAGTGAGGCGATGAAGGAGGAGCTGCGCAACCATGTCGGCCACGAGATCGGTTCGCTCGCCAAGCCCGATATGATTCGCTTTGCCGCCGGCCTGCCCAAGACCCGCAGCGGAAAAATCATGCGCCGCATCCTCAAGGAGATCGCCGCTGGCGGCGAAGTGAAGGGCGACACCACCACTCTCGAGGATTTCACCGTCATCACCAGCCTGCAGCAGGAAGAGTGAGCCAGCCTATATTTTACGTCCGACATTAACGCGGCTCCTTCGGCGCCAACAGACGTTCGGACATTGCTCCGGCAGTGACCGAAGAATTCCTCTAGGTTTCACGTTGCGCCCGGGAAAAGGCGAAACATCGCCTTGCGGCCAAATACGGCATCCACGTTATCCGCTGGCTTGTCACCTTGGGAACGGAAATGCCCAACAGGCGGCACAGGGGCCCCGCCATCCCGCCGACGCCGGTAAGGAGGCGAGGGGGTCCTCTTGGGAAGCAGACAATGAAGCGTGGATGAGCCACTTATGCTTAAGGGGCGGGTCCGGCCGGCCGTCTCCATAAACCATTCTACTGCTCATCCGTTCTCAAATTAGAAACGATGGAGGTAAGCCCCGCCATTTATTTGCAATTGACGGAATTAAATTCATATATGAACTATAATTTCATTAGTGAACAAGAGTGAGAGCCCAGTGAAACCCCTTAAAATATTCATCCCGGTTGCGCGCGCCACGGTGGCGGGGCTGTCGGTTCATGCCTGCATCCTCGCGAATCTCGGTGGCCGCGGTGGTTGGAGTACCCTGCTCGCAATGCCGGTTTGGTGAGGCGTTCGATTGCACAAAAGCAGTCCTGTCGCTTTGCCGACGCTGGAATCGCCGCAAACCCCTGTCCATGGCCACCGCCGCGCGCAAGTTTTTCGTCAGCCGTTTGATTTGGTCGATATTCGTCGCCCATCGGAGATTGTATTATCTCCTACGCGCACTGCATAACGGGGTAGGGAAGAACCAGCGCGACGAGGCGAATATTTATAATATCAGGCGAAACACGCACATTCTGGAAAAGGCCCTCGTCAACCCCCGGTTGAAGCCGACCTTTGGCGAATTGTACGTTGCCAATCTCGTGCCGCAAATGCGCGCGGCCATCGCCTCTGGCTCGATTGATGCAAATACGCAGGCTTGGGCGATCGCCGTCCTCCATCGTTATTTCGCCGTCTGCCAGTTCACTCCCAAGATCAAGGTCGCGCACGACCTCTTTCTCCGCCTGCGATTGGACAACACCAGCCCGCACGCCGTTCCTTATCTCGCGCAGGACCGCCCGCCGCTCATGGTCAGCTATGACGCGCTGCTTGCGCTGGCCAAACGGCGCCGCAGCATCCGCATGTTTTTGTCCAAACCCGTGCCGGTCGGGGACGTGAAACGCGCCATGGCCGTGGCCGTGGAGTCTCCCAGCGCCTGCAACCGGCAGGCCTTTCGCTTTCTGCTCTACACCGAGGAAAAAAACATAACCCGCATCGTGGAAATTCCGATGGGCGGGAAGACGCTGAAATTGCCGGCCTTGATCGTCATCGTGGGACGGTATTCCGGCTATCATAATGAGCGGGAAATTTATTGTCCGATCGATGATGCCATGCTTTCGGCCATGGCCTTTCAGTTTGCCCTGGAGACGCTGGGACTGTCGTCAGTCTGCATTAATTGGCCCACGCTTCGCGAAAAAGACGAAGCCATTCGGGAGGTGCTCGATCTCGAGCTCGATGAATTCGTCATCATGCTGCTCGGCCTCGGTTACGCGGATCCAACGGGAAAAATTCCTTACTCCGCCAAGCGAAACGTGGATGAAATGCTGCTGGTTGACCAAAAGCTCAAGCCGCAGGCCGGTCCGGAACCGGATCGGCGGCGTCGGCGGATGCCGGTGGGTCTCTCCTCAATCTGTGACCCGTCATGACCACCCACGACGCACTCGACAAAACCAGCTACAGGGTGCTGGTCAACCGCGCGCGGGAGTATTGCATCTGGGGAACAAATAAAACCCCTCCGCCTGAGGGATGGCGGGAGGTGCGACGACCTCATGTCATGCGGATGCCGCGGCTCGTTCCCCCGGGAATGGTTCGGTCCATCCGGAAGATTTTTTTCAAAGGCAGGGAAAGATTTTGTCCGGTATGTGAATCAAAACTGAAGGCATTCCTGCCTTACGGCGTGGTCAAGAAAGTGCGCGCCAACAGCTACTGTCCGGTCTGCGGCACGGTGGAGCGCCATCGTTTCTCCTGGTTGTTCCTCAAATGGCGGACGACTTTTTTTGACGGCACCCGCAAGCGGTTTTTGCACCTCGCTCCGGAAGGATGTCTCAAAGGGAAATTTCAAGATGTACCGGGGGTCGATTATCTTTCCGCCGATCTTACCGATCCGTGCGCGATGGTTCGAATGGACCTGACCGATATCCAGTACCCCCGAGCCTCGTTCGACGCCGTTTATTGCAGCCATGTGCTGGAGCACATTCCCGACGATTTAAAAGCGATGCGAGAATTGTACCGTGTCTTGGCCAAGGGCGGCTGGATTCTTATCCAGGTGCCGTTGCGGGAAGGCCCGACAATTGAAGACGCAGGTGTGACCGATCCGAAGGAGCGTGAGTGCCGCTTCGGCCAGCACGATCACGTCCGCGTCTACGGGATGGATCTGACCGATCGGCTGCAAAGGGTCGGTTTCCATGTCACCGTGACCCACAGCAGCGAATTGGTGCCGGAGAAACGCGACCGCACCTATCTGGGCTTTGACCTGGTTGACCCGATTTTTTTTGCCACAAAGCATCCCTGAAATTTTTCCCTGCGCCTCTCTCTCCGGAATCCCCATGAGTGCGCATTCTGCCAAGACCATTACTGTCATCATTCCCGTTTGGAATGATTATGTCTCCTTGCGGTTGTGTCTGGACTGCCTGAGAAGGCAGACCTACCCGAGGGAAAATTTTGAAATTATTGTGGTCGACAACGCCTCGACGATCGAGATGGGCGCGATCAAAGACGAGTTTGTCGATGTCCGCTGGCTGCGGGAGGACAAGCCCGGCTCCTACGCTGCCAGAAACTGCGGACTGCAACATGCCAGCGGGGAAATTATCGCGTTAACCGACTCCGATTGCCTGCCGACACCGCCCTGGTTGGAAAACGCCACCGCCGCCCTTGCCGAATCACGCGCCACCATTCTGGGAGGCAGAATCGAATTTCCCGCCCCGGCAAAAGGAAGGTTGAGCGTCTATGAAACGCTCGAAGAGGCGACCACCCTCATGATTGATCACCGGCGGGTCATTGAAGAAAGGGGGCTCGGTTTTACGGCCAACATCATCACCTACATGTCCGTCTTCGAGCGGGTGGGTTATTTTAACCCTGAGCTGAAATCCTCCGGGGACTTTGAGTGGATCGAAAGAGCCAAGGAGAGAGGGGAAATTCTCAAATATGCCGACTCCGTGGTGGTTCTGCATCCCCGGCGCAGTTCGTTCAAAGCCATTTGCGGACGTCGCCGTCGAGTGGGTGGCGGAAAGATTCGGCTGGCTCAAAGCCGTCATGCCTCCCGCAAAGAGATCTTTTTTGAGATATATAAATTTTCGGTCCTGAACCCGGTCAATTTTCGGCGCGCGTGGTGTGCGGCGCGGCGTAATCTGGCGGCGGATGGCTTTCTCAAGAAAGCGCATTTCATTTTGGCTTATCTTTTGATGAGCGTTTGCGCCTCGTTCGAGCAATTGCGCGTCGCCTTCGGTGCCGAACCACGTCGGCGATGACTGCTTGCACCGCAATGAAGGGAGTATGCTGAGAAACTTCCGGTGCAAGCTATTGCGAAGCACTTGCTTTTGCTGGAATTGTAAAAACGGTTTGTGTTTGGGAGCGCGGGTGGGATTGTGGCGGGCCGGCGGGAAAACTCCTTCCTGTC
>Ga0070741_10018339_pt1 | contig 11346 bp, 11 predicted proteins | sample Coa_R1_4_FD_66440 | JGI IMG/M metagenome (GOLD analysis project Ga0070741, IMG submission 66440) | Surface soil microbial communities from Centralia Pennsylvania, which are recovering from an underground coalmine fire - Coalmine... | ecosystem: Environmental > Terrestrial > Soil > Unclassified ...
AGGTCCTCTGCACGACCGTGGGGGAGACCGCGGCGGACTACTTGAACACGAACCTCGGCCTCGGCCTCTCCGGAACGAGCTACGTGATGAGCGCCGTCCTGATCGCTGCCCTGGCATTCCAGTTCCTCTCCGATCGCTACAAGCCCGGCATCTACTGGCTCTCGGTCGTCCTGATCAGCGTGGTCGGGACGCTGATCAGCGACAACCTCGTGGACGGCTACGGCATCCCGCTCGAGACGACCACGATCGTCTTCGGCATCGCGCTGGCCGTCACCTTCGCGTGGTGGTACGCCAGCGAGCGCACCCTGTCGATCCACACCATCTTCACGACCCGGCGAGAGTCCTTCTACTGGGCGGCCGTGCTGTTCACCTTCGCGCTCGGCACGTCCGCCGGGGACCTGATCTCCGAGAAAATGGCGCTCGGCTACCTGAACGCCGTCCTGCTGTTCGCCGGCGCGATCGCGGTCGTCGCAGTCCTGCATTTCGTCCTCCGCATCAACGCGATCCTGTCCTTCTGGGTCGCCTACGTCCTGACCAGGCCCCTCGGGGCCTCGATCGGCGACTACATGTCGCAGGCGAGGGCCGACGGCGGGCTCGGGCTCGGCACCACGGTGACGAGCCTCATCTTCCTTGGGGTCATCCTGGGGCTGGTCGTTTACCTGGCCCTCACGAGGGTCGACGTGATCCCGACCGCCGCACGGCGGACGAAGATGCGAAAGCCCGGCGAGGCGCCACGCGTCCTGGTCGTCGCCAACAAGACCGACGCGACGCCCGCCTTGCTCCAGGCCGTCAGGGAGCGTGCCGCGGCCGGGCCGGCGAGCTTCTTCATGCTGATCCCAAACCCGGATCACCTGGCGTTCGACCGCAATAATCCGGACCACCCTCGCGGGGACCAGATCCTCGCCAATGCGCTGCCGGCCCTCGAGGGACCCGCGGGCGGTGAGGTGAACGGAAGGGTCGCCAACAGCCCGAACGCCTACGACGACATCGCCGAGGAGCTTGAGGGGGCAGGGTACGACGAGATCATCCTCGAGACCCCGCCGAGCCACGTCTCCCACTGGCTCCACGTCGACCTGCCGGAGCGGGTCAAGCAGCTCGGCGTGCCGCTCAGGACAGTGACGGCGTCGCACTAGGGGCATGAGCCGGCCGCCGATCTGGGGCGTGAGCGCGGTGGGCGGACTGGTCTGCGCGCTGCTCGCCGTCAGCTGGCTCCTGCGGGGCGCGGTCCAGGCGAGCGGGATGATGGCCCTCGGCGCGCTCGCGCTGTTCGGCTGGGCCGCCTGGCTGCACGATCACGAGCACCGCTGAACCTGAACGCAGCCTGACGACGCCTTTCAGGAGGTTTTCAGCCGCGGCGCCGCATGATCGGCCCTGATGCAGGTCCGCACTCGCCGAGCTTCGCTCCCGATACCAGCCGCGGTCGCAGCCGCGGCCCTGCTGATCGGCGGATGCGGCTCGGGCGGCGGGAGCTCGAGCACAGGAGTCGCTGCCACGCCAACCTCCACCCCCGCTGCCACGACCGCGGCGGCTCCGGCGAAGGCCTCATGCGGATCGAGCACGCCATCCGCGTCGACGGAGGCCGCCTCCACCGCCGCGGGCGACATCCCCGACAACCAGCAGTTCATCACCTACAAGAACCGCGCCGGCGGCTATTCGATCTCCTTCCCCGAGGGCTGGGCGCGATCCGGGAACGGCTCGGAGGTCACCTTCCGGGACAGGAGCAACACCATCGTCATCAGGGTCGTCCCCGGCTCGCGGCCGACCCCGGCCTCGGTGCGGGCGGAGCTCGAGCAGGAGGCCTCGTCCGACCCATGTCTTCACGCCGGCTCCCCGCAGGCGACGACCGCCGGCCCGAATCAGGTCGTCAAGGTGACCTACACGACCGAGGGTCAGAAGAGCCCGGTCACAGGTCGCCGGCCGAAGATCACCGTCGACCGCTACGTCTACTTCAAGGGCGGCAAGGTCGCCACGCTCGACCTGGGAACGCCGGTCGGGGTCGACAACGTCGACGCCTACCGGATGATCAGCGAGAGCTTCCGCTGGAGCTGAGCGGGGTGGAGGCGAAGGCGCGCCTCGGCAGCCTCTACGTCGAGCCCGAGAGCCCGCCCGAGGACGCCGAGCCGCCCGCCCTCGAGCTGATCGACGTCTTCAAGATCTTCAGCTCCGGCAGCACCGAGACGGTCGCGCTGCGCGGACTCAGCCTGGAGGTTGCGCCGCGGGAGATGGTCGCCGTCGTCGGCCCCTCGGGAAGCGGCAAGAGCACGATGCTCTCCGTGGCGGCCGCGATGGACGTCCCCTCGGCGGGGGAGGTGAGGATCGACGGCCGCTCCCTCGCCAGGCTGGACGAGGTCGAGCTGGCCCGCATCCGGTCGAGCCAGGTCGCCATCGTGTTCCAGTCCGAGAACCTGTGGCCGACCCTGACGGCCGCTGAGAGCGTCGCCGCCTGCGTGCGGCTCGCGGAGCTGGATCGGGACCCGGATGAGGCCGCGATGGAGAGCCTCGCGATCTTCGGCTTGGAGCAACGCGCGCGGAACACGCCCGACCGGCTGTCCGGCGGAGAGCAGCAACGCGTGGCGATCGCCGCCGCGGCGGCGCGCCGGCCGCGCCTCGTGCTCGCCGACGAGCCCACGGGCGAGCTCGACCGCGCGAATGAGGCGATCGTGCTCGACACCCTGAAGGAGCTGCGTGACACCTATCAGTCCGCGGTGGTGCTGATCACCCACTCCCGGCGCGTCGCGGCGAGTTGTGACCGGGTGGTCGAGATCGTCGACGGCAGGGTGGCCGGATGAGCGGGCAGGCTGCCGGGGGCGCTGCGCTGGTCGGCTGCCGCGGGGTCAGTGTCGTACACGGCGAGGGTGACGCGGCGGTGCACGCCCTCCGAGGCGTCAACGTCGAGGTGGCCGAACGGGAGAGCGTCGGCCTGCTCGGGCCGTCGGGGTCGGGAAAGACGACGCTGCTCCACGTCCTTGGAGGCCTCATCTCGCCGTCAGAGGGCAGGGTGGAGTGGCGCGGGGATCAGCTCCCCAGCCTGGACCGCGCGGCGCGCGGCGGCGCCGCGCCAGAGCCGATCGCCTACGTGTTCCAGGGAAGCAATCTGCTCGCCCACCTAGATGTTCGCGAGAACCTCGCTTTCGCGATGATCGCGGCCAAGCGCCGGGCGCGGGAGAGCTCCCAACCGGGCCGCAACGGGCGCGGCACGCCCCGATCGCCGGAGGACTTCCTGGCCGTCGTCGGCCTCGAGTCGAAGGCGGCGGCCCTGCCGGCCGATCTCTCCGGCGGAGAGCAGCAGCGGGTGGCGATCGCCCGCGCGCTCGCCCAGCGCCCGGAGCTGCTGCTCTGCGACGAGCCCACCGGACACCTCGATTCCGACACCGGCAGGCGGGTCCTGGATCTGCTCGAGGCGGCCCGCGCGAGCTTCGGATTCGCGATGGTGGTGGCCACCCACGACCCGGCCGTGGCTGCCCGAGCCGACCGGAAGGTCCTGCTCGCCGACGGGGCGCTGCAGGAGAAGGTGGAGGCGTGAGCCCCGCCCTCTCCCTGGCGCTCGCCGGATTGCGCCGGCGCCGAGCGCGCACCGCCCTTCGACTCGGCGTGGTGACCCTGGCCGTCGCCCTGCTCGCCGGGATGATCCTGTTCATCGGCAACGCGCTCCGCAGCGCGTCCGCCAGCGCGCTCAACCAGGTGCCACTCGACCTGCAGGCGCCGGTCACCTCGTTCGCCAAGAGCCGTCAGTTGGCCTCCGGGGTGGCCCGCCAGCCGGGCGTCGCCTACGCGGCCGCGGCGGCCACCGCGCCGTTCGCGTCCGCCGAGCGCAGCACCGGCGGAATCAGCACGCAGACCTCCCGAGGGTCCGTCCTCGCGGTGCCGGCTGACTACCTCGCGCACGTCCACACCTTCCGGCTCCTTCAGGGTGGCCTCCGCTCGGGCGGGGTCGTCCTCGACCAGCAGATGGCGGCGACCTTGCAGGCCAGAATCGGGGACACGATTCGGCTCCGGCCGCGCCCCAACGCCGCCACGGTGCTCTACCGCGTCAGCGGGGTGGCGTTGATCACGGCCCCCGACCAGGTCTTTCAGCCGCTCAATCCGCTCCTCGGGCCCGCGCCCGCCCAGCCCCCGCAGAACGCAGCGATCATGCTGACCGGGACCTTCGAGCGGACGCTGGCGCCGCGGCTGCCGACGATCGCCAGCGGCGCGTCCGGAGCGAGCGCCCAGCCCGGCGCTCAGACCGGCACCCAATGGCAGGTGCAGGCCCAGCTCGAGCGGGCTCCCCTTGCCTCCGGCAGCCCGTCCACGGCCTACAAGAGGACGACCCAGACCGTCAACCGGATCCAGAGCGCGCTCCCTGGCCAGGTGCGATTCGTCGACAACCTCTCGGACTCGCTGAACACCGCGGCCGGCGACTCGCTCTACGCCGAGACGCTCTTCCTGCTGCTGGCCGTGCCCGGCGCCCTGATCGCCCTCGGCGTCGCCTACCTCGCGGCGCTCGGGACCAGCGAAAGCGACCGGCGGGATCTGGCCCTCCTGCGCGCTCGTGGAGCACGGCCGCGCGACCTGCTGGCCCTCGCCCTGGTCGAGAGCGTGCTGATCGGGTTGGTCGCGGGGATCGCCGGGTCGGCTCTCGGGTTCGCCGCCGTCCAGCTCCTGGTGAGTGGCGGTGCGCATCTCAGCGTCTGGCGGGGTGCGGCCACCCTGCTCGCCGCGATCGGCCTGGCGATCGCCGGCTCGGCGGCCGCCCGGCTGGCGAGCACGCGGGAGGTGCTCGCCGGCGAGGTGAGCGAGGGGCGGCGGGCGACCCGGATGCGCTCGATCCCGGCATGGCGCCGCTATTACCTGGACTTCGCCGCGCTCGCCCTCAGCGGGCTGATCTACTGGCTCACGATCCGGACGGGGTTCTCCGCGGTGCTCAGCCCCGACTCGAACCCGACCCTGTCGCTCTCGGTTTACATGTTCTTCGGACCGGCGTTGCTCTGGATCGGCGCCACGCTCCTGCTGGTCAGGCTGCGCGGGCGCTTCATGGGCGCTCTCGCACGCCATGTCGCCCGGCGCCGTGACAGCTTCGGATCGATGCTCGTCTCGAGCCTCGGTCGCCGCGAGGTGGCCGTCAACCGGGGCCTGGTCGTGATCGGGCTGCTGCTCGCGTTTGCCGTCAGCCTCAGCGTCTTCACCGCCACCTATGACCAGCAGGCGAAGGTCGATGCTCAGTTGACGCTCGGCGCCGACGTCACGGTCAGCTCACCCCCCGGGGTGGCCGGGTCCACCCACCTGGCTCCCAGGGTGGCGTCGGTTCGCGGCGTCGCGGCGACCACTGCGGTGAACCACTCCTATGCCTACGTCGGGCCCGACCTCCAGGACACCTACGGGATCGACCCGGTCCACTTCCGCGAAGCCACCACCTTGCGGAACTCCTACTTCCTGGGAGGCAGCGCCGATCAGATGATGAGCCGTCTGGCCGCGACCCCCAACGGGATCCTGGTCTCGCTGGAGACGATCACCGACTACTCGCTGCGTCCCGGTGATCTGCTGCGGCTGCGTGTGCTCGATCAGGGCTCCGGGCGGTTCAGGGTCGCGCCCTTCCGCGTGATCGGCACCGTGCAGGAGTTCCCCTCGGCGCCGAGGGACTCGTTCATGGTCGCCAACCAGAGCTATCTGGACCGGCTCACGCATTCCAAGCCCAATGTCGTCTTCGCGAAAACCAACCAGAGCCCGCCGGCCGTCGCCTCGCGCATCGCAACCGCGACGTCGTCGCTCGGAACGCAGGTCAAGAACATCGACCAGCAGACGGCTCAGACCGTCACCTCGATCACGACCGTCGACCTGACGGGGATCAGCCACCTCGAGGAGGTCTTCGCGATCGTCCTGGTGGCGGCCGCGACAGGGGTCTTCGTGCTCAGCGCGGTCGCGGAGCGCCGCCACGAGTTCGCCACGATGACGGCGATCGGCGCGTCGCTCAGGGAGGTGGCCGCGTTCGTCTGGAGCGAGGTCGGGATGGTCCTGCTGGCATCGGCGGTCCTCGCCGCCGGGCTCGGCTGGCTTCTCGCCCGGATGCTGGTCGCGATGTTGACGCACGTCTTCGACCCGCCGCCCGATCACCTTGCGATCCCCTGGGGCTTTCTCGCCCTGCTCTACACCGTGGCCCTGCTCGCCGGGATCGGGGGATCGGCGGCGGCGCAGCGTGCGATCGGCAGGCTGCCGCTGGGGAGGATCCTTAGGGAGCGCTAGTCCCGCTCACGGGATCATTCGAGAGAGATGCTGCCTCGCGTGTTGGTGATAGAGGACGACGGCGATCTGCGACGCCTGCTGCGCCGCGGCTTGGAGGAGGAGGGCTTCGAGGTGGTTGAGGCGAGCCTTGGCAGGGACGCGGTGGCACTCGCAGAGGCCGAGCCGCTCGACCTGCTGGTGGTGGACATCGGCCTGCCCGACGCCGACGGGCGTGACGTCTGCCAGGCGATCCGCTCGCGAGGCGTCGACGCACCGGTCCTCTTCCTGACCGCACGCGACCAGCTGGTCGACCGACTCGCGGGGTTCAACGCGGGCGGCGACGACTACCTGACCAAGCCATTCGAGTTCGCCGAGCTGATCGCGCGGCTGCGAGCCCTGCACAGGCGCTCGCCCGGGAAGACGATCGCCGTCGAGGCGGCGGACCTGCGGCTGGATCCCGCGGTCCACGCGGTGATCTCGGGGGAGAAGACCGTCCCGCTGACCCCGACGGAGTTCCGGCTCCTGGGCATCCTGGTTGCGCGCCACGGGGAGACCGTGAGGCGGCGGGAGATGATCGCCACGGGCTGGCCCGACGGGGCGATCGTGCACGACAACACCCTCGACGTCTACGTCGCCAGGCTGCGCAAGAAGCTCGGCCGGCTACCCACCGAAGCGAGGATCGAGACCGCCCACGGCGTGGGGTACCGGCTGCGATGAGCGGGTTCAGCCTCAGGACCCGGTTGACGATCCTGGTCACGATCGCCGCAGCCGTCACCCTCGCGGTGCTGACCGCCGGGTTCAACCTCCTGCTGCGATCCAATCTCGACGCCGACGCCAACCGGGTGCTCCAAGCGCGCGCGTCGGCCGCTCTGGAGGGAGTGGTGGTGCAGCACGGCGCGGTTCGCGTCAAGGAGAGCCCGGACCGGGCGGCGCCCGACACCCAGGTGTGGGTCTACAGCGGCATGACGGCGGTGGAGCGGCCGGTGGGATCCGTATCCCTCCAGCGCTTGGCCGATTCGATGGCCGGGGGTGTCGAGAGGCACGCGGAGGATCCTGTTTCCGACGTCCGCCTGTTCGCGGTCCCGGTGACCCAGGGAGCCCGAAGGGTCGGCACGGTGGTCTCGGCCATCTCCCTCGAGCCATATGAGCACTCCGCCTCCCGAGCCCTCTTCGCCTCGCTGATCTACGCCGCCGCCGCGCTGCTGCTCGTCGTGATCGCGACCCGGCTGGTCGTGACGCGCGCGCTGCGACCGGTGGCGCGGATGACCGCCGAGGCGGCCGCCTGGAGCGACCACGACCTGGAGCACCGCTTCAACGTCGGCGAGCCCAGCGACGAGCTGACCCAGCTGGCGGCCACCTTCGACAAGATGCTGAGCCGCCTCGCCTCGGCGCTGCGCCACGAGCAGCTCCTCTCCGCCGAGCTGTCGCATGAGCTCCGCACTCCGCTTGCCGCGATCGCGACGGAGGCGGAGCTCGCTCTCCGCCGCCACCGTGAGGAGGACGACTACCGGGCCGCTCTGCGCGAGATCGGGACCAGGGCGGCGCAGATGCAGAGCACCCTGGAGACCCTGATGGCGGCCGCGCGGGCCGAGTCCCACGAGCACCTGGGCACGGCCGCGGCGCACGACGTGGGCGTGCAGGCCGTCGATGCCTGCGCGACCGTCGCGCGCGATTGCGGAATCGAGCTCCACCTGACCGGTCCGGCGGACTCGGTCAGGGTCGACGTCGATGCCGGCACGGCCGAGCGGATCCTGGTGCCGCTGATCGAGAACGGCTGCCGCTACGGGCGGAGCCGCGTCGAGGTCGAGGTCCGGCCGAACGGAGAGTCGGTCGAGTTCATCGTCAGCGATGACGGCCCGGGCCTGAACGCGGGCGAGGCGGAGCGGATCTTCGAGCCGGGCCGGCGGGGAGAGGCCGGAACCTCGACCGGTCACCAGGGCGCGGGTCTCGGCCTGGCCCTGGCGCGCCGGCTGGCCAGGGCGGTGGGGGGCGACGTTGACGTGGCGGCGAATGGCTCAGGCGCCATCTTCCGCGCCCGCATCCCGCGCGCCCGCAGCTGAGGATTGCCGCGCGGGGGTGCCGGTCCGCGGGTCCGACGCGAAACCCCGGGGGCGGGGCGAACTAGGCGATCCGCCACTTGTGAGCCATCCAGCCTGGACGAGCCGCCTTGAGGCGGGCTTTCCCGCCGCGACGGCCGGGACCTTCGTCGTCATCGGGAACCCCGGTTCCTCTCGGCTTGCGCGCCAATTTCAGCTAATATCAGGCGCACAAAATATCAGCCGAAAGGAATTCCGTTGTGACGAACGCGATCACCGACGCTCCCTTCGAGATCTCCGATGCGCCGACCGAGCCCGAGCTGCTTGCGAAGTACTTCCGCGTCTTCGCCGATCCATCCCGTCTGCGGATCCTCGAGGCGCTCGAGGCGGAGGGGGAGCTGTCCGTCGGCGATCTGGTCAGGCGCCTGGACCTTCCCCAGCCGAGCGTCTCGAATCACCTGGCCTGCTTGCGATGGTGCGGCTTCGTCACCGCTCGCCGCGAGCACCGCACGATCTACAACCGGATCGCCGACCGGAAGGTGAGCCGGGTGATCGCGCTCGCTCGGGGGCTGCTCGCGAACAACGCCGAGCACGTCGCCGCCTGCGGACGCATCGGCGGATCCTGATGCGCGGGACCGCGGTCGCGCTCGGCGGCCTGGCGGTGGCCGGGCTCTGCTGCCTTGCGGTTCCGATCGTCGCCGCGGCCATCGGCGGCGCCATCTCGGTGGCCGTGATCGGCTGGGGCGGGCTCGCGGTCGCGGCAGTCGCCGCGGGAGCTCTCGCGATCGTGAGGGTCAGGCGGCAGCGCGGCAGGCGTGGCGACCGGTGATGAAGATCGAGCTCCTCTACTTCGACGGCTGCCCGAGCTACGCCGAGCTGCTGCCCCGCCTCCGGGACCTGCTGGCATCAGAGGGGGTCGAGGAGGAGGTCGAGCTGCGCCGGATCGATACCGCTGCGGACGCCGAGCGCGAGCGCTTCCTCGGCTCACCCACGGTGCGGATCGACGGCGATGACGTCGACCCGACGGCGAAGGACCGTGATGACTTCGGGCTGGAGTGTCGTCTGTACAGAACGGAGGCGGGCCTGGTGCGGACGCCTCCCGACAGCTGGATCCGCTCCAGGCTGGCTCGCGCGGCCTGACCTTCGAGCGGATCGTCCACGGGGCCTCCGCCGGCGGCTCGACGAGGGCGTGCGGCTGGCGAGTGGCCTGCAAAGCTCCTGATTTGCAGGGACTTCATGCCGGAGGAGGGACTCGAACCCCCGACACGCGGATTATGATCGGCTACAGCCAGGGGTCGGAGGGCTCAGACAGGCCCTCTCAGGCGCGGGAAGGTGACCTCAGTTCGCCCGCAAGTCGCGAGTTGGGTGCGAAATCGGGTGCGAAATCCCGGAGAAAGCGGAAGCGGCGTCGCGTGCCTCCGAAGTAGTACCGGGCCGGCTCGTACCATCGCCGTGTGGCCACGCACATTCCGCTGCAGGATTACCTTGCTCTGGTTCGAGCTGACCGGAGGCGGCTCTCGATCCCGATGGCGGAGGACCTGGTCGCGATCAAGGGGAACAGCCGCGCGGCGAGGAGGCGGTATGACTCCGCCAAGCAGGCGGCACGCGACGCCGTCGCAAGCTACCTGTCCGACAGCTCGCGGAAGCCTTACCGAGGCCGCGTAGCCGTCACGCTGAGTCTCTCCGGACGGGCTGCCGCTGCGCGCGAGCGTGCTGTGAAGGGAATCCTGGATGCCCTCAAAGGCTGCCTGTACGCCGACGATGCGCAGATCTCACTCCTGGAGGTGACTGCTCTCCGGGGTGCTCACCAGGAGCCCGCGCAGGCGTTCGTGCGGGCCTCCGCCGAGAGCGAATACCGAGCCCGCTTCGATGCGGTCCGCCGGGCATTGCAGGATCGCGACTTCCACAGCTGGGGGCTCGATAACAGCTCCGAGCTGCCGAACCCCTGGGGATGGTCGGAGGAGATCAACGAGGACTGGGAGCGCCTCGATGATGCACGTGAGCATCTGGAGTGGGCGCGAACCACTCCTTTGCTTGATGATTCCGATCGCGAGGCGCTGGTGCGGGCGGACACGATTTTCTACGAGCATCTCCTGCGAGATCGGCTGCTCGACGTCCCGTTCGGGCCTGATGATCGTCCTGGGCCTGCTGCAACTGACGCACTCTCTGACCGGGTTGAGATCAATGGGCATCCCCTGGAGCGACTGCAGCCCGCTTCCTTCTGGCTGGATCCACCGATCCGCGGAGCGGGCGGCAGCTACACCGAGCGCGTTCGCGAGGCCATGGCGGTCGCGCGCGCGAACACTCCGACACTAGATGTACTTCGAGGACATCCAGTCCTGCTGGACATGGCGGTCGACGGAGGCGCTGCAGCCGAGTTCGACCTCGACAATCTCGCGAGCAAGGTGCTCCGAGGGTTCCAAGCCGGCCTTGACTGGCAAGCGCGTGATCCTTGGGCGTACCGGATCTATCGACGCGAGACGGACCAGCCAGGGGTTCTGGTGCGCATTCGAAGCTTCGACGCATTCCGCGACCTGGAGACGGCCGTCACAGGGCACCTGTTCGGTCTGGATTTCGTCCCAGATCGCAGAGACTGACTGAGGTACGACGGCTGGAGGAGAGTGCCGCCCAAATCCAGAGATAGGGTGAGTCGCCGTGCGGGTGTTTCGGATCGATGTTGGTACGGGGGCCTACCAGGAGGTGCGCCCTGAGGGAGCCGGCGCTGAGGGCGCTCTGGTTTGGGTCGACCTTGATCTGACAGACATCACAACGCCGGAGCGGTTTAAAGAGCTTGGGTCCATCGGCCTTCCCGAGGCACCGCCTTTGTACTTCGAACTCGTTGCTCGCTGGCATGCTCCGGACGAACCGGCTTTCACGTCTGAGGACTTCCTGCACTGGGACGCCGACGAAGCGGCGACGGTGAATACACCCGGCGGGCCGCGCATGATCACGGCGCCATACGTCGACGTGAACGTGCCCATAGGCATCGAAGTGAGCCAGGCCGGGTTTGACGGAGACCTCGAACGCAGGGTGATCCGTCCTGCGGAGAGGAGAACCTCCGAAGATGCCAAGCCCGAGGAAGTACCCAGACGAGTTGAAGCAGCGAGCCGTT
>Ga0070741_10018340_pt1 | contig 11346 bp, 9 predicted proteins | sample Coa_R1_4_FD_66440 | JGI IMG/M metagenome (GOLD analysis project Ga0070741, IMG submission 66440) | Surface soil microbial communities from Centralia Pennsylvania, which are recovering from an underground coalmine fire - Coalmine... | ecosystem: Environmental > Terrestrial > Soil > Unclassified ...
CGCGCCAATAGCGCCCCCGACCCCGCCGGCACCGTAGATGATGTAGCGCATGATCTCCCCCTCGTCTTCGCGTGTTTCTCCGTTCCGCAAGGCATAGCAATTCTGGAGAGGAGTTTGTAGTAGAGGCGGCTTTCCCTCGTGCGCGCAGCGTACGCGACGACTACCCACTCGGATACGGCGGCGGCTTGGGAGTGCCGAGAAATAACACAAGTGCCAGGGCACTGGTAACGATTCCGCCGCTAAAGGCGAGATGGTAACTACCAGTCACATCTCGCAGATAGCCGAAGATCATCGGCCCCCAGGCCCCGAGCATGCCGGAACCGGCGAAGAGAAAGCCAGCAATGGCTCCGGAATGTCGCCGGCCAAAGAAGTCACCAACCAGCGCCGAGAAGAGCGCTGCCATGCTGCCGTAAAAGAAACCGAATGCCGCGGCTCCTGCGTAAAGCACTGGTAGACTCCTCGCCAAAACAAAAAGGATAAACGCGACAACGTGCAGCGTCAGGCTGATAAGTAGCCCTTGCTTACGTCCGATCCGGTCGGACAACGGCCCGAGCGATATGCTACCGACAAGAGCAAACAGCCCTATGACGCTCACTGCCAGTGCGCCTTGTGCGGGAGAAAAGCCCAGGTCTTGGGCAAAGGCAACGATATGGACGAAAGGAGCCGGTACGGTCAACAGCATGATGACGAACGTAGTCGCCAGTAACCAGAACGACGAAAACCGCCAGGCTTCCTGAAGTGACCAGCCGGTCAAGAGTGCGGAGTTTTGTATCGCGTGCGGTCGCCCTTCGACTTCGCCGACAGGTGATTTGTCCTGGGCCCGGTCGAAGGGCCCGGGGTGAGCGGACCGCATCGGAACTATGAGGTCGCCGTCGGGCGCAAGACCCAACAGCTCCGGACTGCGCACCATGAAACGGGCGATGACGGTAAGACAAACGAAGATCACCGCGCCGCACGCGAGATAGACCGGGCGCCAACCGTAGTGTGGGATCAGTGCCGCCATCAACGGCGGGCAGGTGAGAATGCCGCAGCTACTCCCACTCGACGCAAGTCCTAACGCCAATCCGCGTTTACGCTGAAACCATTTGACGACCGTCGCGTTGCACGGAATGAAGGCAGTGCTCATCCCCAGCGCGGCGAGGAGACCGTAAAAGACGTACATCTGCCACCTCGCCGAGACTTGGCTGGTTGCCATGATTCCGCAGCCGAGCAGGATACCGCCGACGGCAATGACGACGTTGGGACCTTTGCTATCAGTTAGTCCGCCGCTGAACCAACTGCAACCGCTATACACCATCGTGTACAGCGAAAAGGCCCCGGCAATCTCGGCGCGCTGCCAGCCGAGTTCCTCGAGCATCGCCGGAAGAAATACCCCGAACGAGTATTGTACGCCGTAAGTCAGGAAGAGGACGATAAAGGCACACGCGGTGACAATCCAACCGTAGAAAAGGGGGCGGGAAAGGGAAGAACTATTCATGGAGAATCAAGGTCACCGACCGCCGCGTAAGACCATTCCCCAATCCGCATTCCCCAGTCTACAACCCGCGATCCGTCTAACTGGGCTGCAACACCACCTGAGGAGAGGCCACGGCCGGTTCACGCCTGGGGGACGGTAGCGTCAAGGCTAAAAAGGCAGAAATTAAACCAGTGCCTGTGCTGGTAAAGAACGGTATCGCGTAACTGCCGAACAGGTCGTACAACTTGCCGCCCATTAATCCACCAGAACCCATGCCCACGGCGGCGATCATAAAGAAGACGCCGAGAATCGCACCGATCGAGCGCGTACCAAAGTACTCACGGAACAGCATGGCATAGACTGGCATCGGGCCGCCGTAACCAACACCAAACAACACCGCCCAGGTAAAGAAGGTCGGTACGGCATGGGCATTGATGAACATCGGAATCATCACTGCCTGTAGCGTTAAGAACAACGCCATCGCCCATTTGCCGCCGATTCTGTCCGCCAACATGCCACAGATGATCTTCCCTCCCATTCCGGAAATCGCCATGACTGCGGCGACTTGTGAGGCGGTCGCGGCCTGCAAGCCAACGTCGGTCATGTGATTAAAGCCGTGCAGGAGAATGCAGGAATGACAGACGCAGCACCCCAAGACCATCAGGTTCAGCGTCCAGAAGGCGCGGGTGCGTACTGCTTCACTCAAGGTGAAGTGCACTTGCGCTGTCGCGTGCCGAGCCTGTCCTTCTGACGTCCCAGGCTGGGTGGTCCCGGGCGCCCCTTCTTCGTAATCACGTATTAACAATGCCATCGGAATAATGAGCAGCGAGCCGATGCCCAGCCATAAGTATGCCCCACGCCAGTCGGTTTGTGACAGCAGAAAAACCGTCAGAGGCGCAAAAACAGCGGGCCCCACGTTTTGTGATTGGGCAACGGCTAATGCTAGTCCTTGATTGCGCGTGAACCACTTGGTGATCAGGGCGGTGAGCGGCACCGCCGCGGCAGAGCGTCCAATTGCCATCACTACGCCAAAGGCAAAGTAGAGATGGACCAAGGATTGAATCTGACTCATCAACAGGGTCCCAAGGATGAAAATAGTGCCGCCGGCAATGAGGAGTCGCCGGGAACCGAAGCGATCACTGAGTACGCCGCAGGCTAAATTGCCGAGCCCGAAACAGATCCAGTTGACCATCGACGCGACCGAAATGGTGCCACGGTCCCAGTGGAACTGTTCAGAAATCGATTTGAACATGACCCCGAAGGCGTCGACAATGCCGAACATGATGAGGCTGAGTACCAGCCCGGCACAGACAATCACCCAGCCATAGAAGAACTTCGGTTGCGGCCGCTCCATCAATCCTCCCTCATTCACGCGCGTAGCATGAGAACTGACAAGGCTCAATTTGAGACAGTAGATACTGACTGCGGGGGAGAGTCAAGGGAAAAACCTGGCGGCAATGAAGAATGATGAATTAAGAATGGAAAAAGGAAAGCGAGCTTCTTTTGACTTACGGAGGAAGAAATTGCCGCATGATGAATGCGGATCGACGGAACAATCGGCACGACCGGTGTGCTTCCCACCCGGCAACCCCCAATCCCCGATCCGTAAGTAGTTTCCCCCCACCCCATCCCTCTCCACGGGGAGGGGGGACCTAAGCACAAACTCTGTATAATTTTGTCTCTCTGCTCATTCCGGCAACATTGCTACACACTTAATTTCCACCAGCAATCCCGGCATCGCTAACGCTGTCGTGCCAATACCTGTCCACGCGGGCAGGCGGTCGAGATTCGTGAAGTAGCGGTCCTTTACTTTTATGAACAATTGCAGGTCACGCATATCAGTATGGTACGTCACCATATCGACCACATCATCGAACGTCGCCCCTGCGGCGGTGAGCACTTTCTTCACATTCTCAAACGCCTGCACAAACTGCGCTTCGGCTCCTTCGACCACGTTGAGATTCTCGTCACGCCCGACTTGCCCGGCAATGTACAACATGTGTCCGGCTTTCACTCCTGGTGAATAGCGGAAGCGTTCGTGGATATTCTTCATTTCCGGCGGGACAACCGACTCTCGTTTCGGCATAGTTCACCTCCTACGCTTGAATCACGTCGCATGTATCAGACCGTCTCCTGTTTTTCTACTTGTCAATCCCACAACGGTTGCAGTAGAGTGCGTAAAAAAGGAGGGGACGGTAATGATTCCACGAAGCATGTCGCACGTCGCATTCTGCGTCACTGATTTTGATCGCTCATTACACTTCTATCGTGATCTACTGGGATTTCAGGTTGCGCAGGAAGGAACGGAAGGTGAAATCACAGAGCAACAGCGAGGCATCTACGAACGGCAAGATCGTAAGTTTCGTTTCGTCACGTTGCGTTACGGACAGTCGAACGCGACCCCGTTCGGCATGAACGAAGATGCGCCGATCGTTGTGCTAATTGCCCCGATGGGCGCGCCGCCAAGTGGGGCCAGTATCAAAGTCGATCAAATCGGGATCTCACATGTTGGTTTTTGGGTCAAAGACCTCGACGCCGTCTACGAAGATCTCAAGAGCAAAGGGGCGACGTTCGTCGCTCCACCGCATGTCCTGGGCAAGACTAAAGCCGGGACGATCCGCAGCGCTTTTGTTCAAGACCCCGACGGCGTTCTGATCCAGATTGACGAGATGGTTCCCGCATAACGAAGAACTTCTGGGAAAAGGGCGAAAGGGCGAAAAGAACGAAATCGCAAGACAGGGAGCGAAAGATTTTTTGCCCTTTATCCCTTATCCTTTATCCATTTCTCCGTTCGCATTTACACGGCTAAGGATTTCACTGCCTCGCGAATATCCTCAAGGCACATTCGCACCTGATCCAGATGCGTGCGGAACGACAGCACACAAATGCGAATGACGAAGTTGCCGTCCAACACCGTGCCGCTCAGGTGTACGCGGTTACGGGCGTTCGTCAGCTGCAACGCCTGACGATTCAATTGATTCAAAGCCTCCGTGCCCACGCCCGGTCGCACGAGACGAAACGCCACAATCGACAGTTGTGGCTCAGCGACAATCTCAACGCCTGGAATCTTGCGTAACTCATCCGTCGCCCACCGCGTCAATTGTAATTTCTCTTCGAGGTTGCGGCGAAAAGGCGCGGCGCCGTGCATCTTGAACGGCAGCCACACCCGCAAACCTCGCAATTCGCGCGAGAGTTCGGGTGACATCTGTGAGAAATCCACCAAGTCCCCCTCATCTTCCGCCGACGGCAGATAGACCGCCGAGAGGCCGTGTGCCCGTTTTAACGCCGGACCGTCTTTCACCAAGAGTGACCCCGTCCCATAGGGAAGGAAGAGTCCTTTGTGCGGGTCAAGAGTTATTGAATCTGCCTGCTCAATTCCTTTCATGACCGCGCGTCCGTAGTCGGTCAGCAGAAAACAGCCGCCATACGCCGCGTCCACGTGGAACCACAGGCGCCCGTGATGGGCGACCTCCGCCAGAGCCGGGAGGTCGTCAATAGCCCCGGTATTGGTCGTTCCGGCATTACCGACGATCATAAAGGGGAGGCGCTCAGAGTCCCGATCTTCGATGATCTGCTGCCGCAGAAGGTCAGGACGGATACGGAAGTGTCGGTCCGAAGGAATCGCGCGCACGTTCTCCGGCGGGAAACCCGCAAGCAGCGCGGCCTTTCGCACAGAATGGTGCGTCTGGTCAGAGACGTAGATTGTTCCCGCCAAGAAATTCTCAGGCAAGCGCTCACGCCGCGCCGTCACTACGGCGGAAAAATTTGCCAACGACCCGCCGGTCGTCAGCAGTCCTTTAGCAGAGGACGGATAGCCAACGATATCGCAAAACCAACGCAAGACCGTCGCTTCCAGTTGCGCTAGGCCAGGGGCGGCGAGCCAAATACCCATGTACCGGTTGACCGCGCCGGTGATCAGTTCGGCAACCGCAGAGTGAAACAGTCCGCCACCCGGAATGTATGCCAGGTAACCCGGTCCGGCGGTATTGAAGCTGGTGGGAATAGCACGCTGAAATAATAGCTCCAACAATTCGTGAAAAGGCCGCCCCTTTTCTGGCAACGGCTCTACGAAGCGCCGCGCCACAGCCCTCCCGTCGTCGATGTTGACCGCCGGCTGCCGGGGCAGTGACTCGATGTGAGGAACGATGTACGCCATCGCCTGCTCAACCAGGCGCCGCATTTCATCAGCCGAGAGTTCCAGCGTGGTATCCGGGTTCTTCATGTTCACTCCAGTATTATTCTTTGCTGCCTTTGACGTTGATCTTCGAAAAGTCTTGTTGCTGTCCGAAAGCTGACGTGCCGACCACCAGCCAAGCAACAAGCACCGCACACGAGAACCGTCGCATAGGCCCCTCCCCGATAAATATTGGGTCTCGCTCTATCACGGCTAGCGACTCACGCACCCAGGGCGTCGACCATTATCGACCTGCAGGATCGATTATAGACCTCTCTCTTGCCTTCCTCTGCGTCCTTGCTCTATATCGTTCTTCACCAAAGGAGTTAACAACCATGAATATCGAAGAAGCTACCAATTTACTTTGGCAATCCACTCGGCAAAACAGTGCACCCGTAGCCGCATTGCAAAAGACGTTAACAATGGCCGATGCCTATAAGGTCCAGCTCGGGGTTCTCGCTCGACGACAACAAGCCGGCGAAAAACTCGGCGGCTGGAAGATCGGTCTGTCAGCCGCAGGCGCCAGGCGAGCGTTCGGTTTGTCTACGCCGATTAGTGCGTATCTGTTGGCAAGTCGCCATTTCTCCAGTGGGCAGAATTTCTCGCACGCGTCGATCGGCAAGCCGATCATCGAATCCGAGCTGTGCTTCACTATCGGGAAGCGCCTCGCCGGCCCCGGCGTGACGCGCGAGCACGTGCCGGCCTCAGTCTCTGCCGTTGCCCCGGCTTTTGAAGTCGTCGATATGCGCTTCAATATCGGCGAGGACATGCCGCTGGGCGTGGCCGATGGGATTGCGCAGTGGGGGTATGTGACTGGCGCCGCCATTTCCCCTTATCCGGCGAATCTCAACCTCGGCGAGGTCGTGGTCGAAATGAAACGCAATGGAGAAGTATTCTCTAAGGTCGTCGGAAAGGATGTGATCGACAATCAACTCGATTGCGTCGCCTGGCTCGCGAACCACCTGGCGACCTACGGCTTGGCCCTCGAACCAGGGCAGGACATCATGACTGGTTCGTTCACTAAACCGACACCGATCGCCAAGGGGGACCGTTGGGAAAGTTCGTTCTCTGGGGTTGGAACGGTATCGGCAACGTTTGCCTGAGTGATCGAGCGGCGGGCATCGCCCGCCCTACATTTCTTCTGTTTCTCACAACTCGAACTCTGTCAATTTTATCTGCTACGCTGTCTGCTACACTAAAGTAGTAACAGCCATAATCGAGAGTCGCGGTGGAGGTGCGGTCGTGTGGAGGGTTTTTCCTGTCTTGCGTTCATCCATGAAAAACTATTATCGCATCGTTCTTATCTTGTGCATGACTGCACTTCTTGTCGGACTCCCGCACTCGGCATCAGCCCGGGCGGGAAGAGGGCGGGCCCCGGCACGGCGGCACGTCGCGCCACCGCCGGAGCCACCGCAGTCGCCGCAGTCACCAGAAGTGCTACTCGAACGTTCGGGGCTGGCGGACGAGGACATCGGCTATCTACTGTTTGACCCGGCTGACGGCCGCGCTATCGAAGAACACCGTGCGGATGAACCGCGCGTCCCGGCGTCAACAACGAAAGTCATGACCACCGTCGCCGCGCTGAAGATTCTCGGGGACGATTATCATTTTCAAACGTCTGTCCTTACCTCCGGCGAGATTACCGACGGCACACTGCACGGCAATGTGTATTTGCGCGGTGGCGGTGATCCGACACTGACTACCGATGACCTGCGTGAACTGGCTACGGCATTGGCGGAGGCCGGGATCACGAACGTCGCCGGAAGTTTCGTCTTCGACGATACACTGCTCGCCCGCACTGAGCAGATCGATCAGAAGATCTCGATGACCGCCCCGTACAATCCCGGCCTCAGTGCGTTGTCGGTGAATTACAACCGCATCCAACTCCACTGGGAGCAGAAGTCGCGCAAAGGCAGCGCGCTCCCAGGCGCATACTCACACGCCGCCGGCGGGACGGTCCCGCTCGAAGCGATCACGATCGGGCGACGGGCTGACGAATTCGACACCAACATCGCTTTTCTACACGAGGCTACAAATCATGGTGGCCCGGCACTTGATCGTTGGTTGTTATCGCCGAAGCTTCCGCCGCAAGGCTGGATTGGGTTGCCGGTCAAACTCGACCCGGGCCGGATCACTGCGTTGTTGTTCCGCACGCTCTGCAAACAGAGGGGCGTCGACTTACCACCGCCGGAAGCCGCCGCCGTACCAGCCGAAGCCCACCTTCTCGCTACGCACTGGAGCGAACCTTTGCCAGAGATCATCTCAAAAGTCCTCCGCTTTAGTAACAATTTAGCCGCGGAGTTGATCGGCCTCAGTGCCTCGCGCAAGTTAAGCGCTCGCCCGCTTCCTCTGCAAGAATCGGCGGCAACTTTGGCCAATTGGTATCTCCGACAATTTCCTGACGCCCCGTGGCAGGGATTTCATTGCGCGAATCACTCCGGGTTAAGTAGTGCTACACGCATCACCCCACGCCAAATGAGTACAATCCTCCGCTACAGTTGGTCATTGCCGGTCGGACAATTTACGTTCCCCCAATTGTTGTGGCCGCCGAAGTGGGAGCGAGTGAAAAATGACCCCGAGCACATCGCCGTCCGTGCGAAGTCCGGCACTATGAACTACGCCGACGGACTGATCGGATTTCTCACGACACGCGAGGGACGCCAGTTAGGCTTCGTCGTGCTCATCACCGACTTTCCGCAGCGTCTTGCGCAAGATGAAACACAGGATGTGCGGGCCACCGCAGCCGAACCGGAGAGAAATGGCTGGACACGTCGGGCGAAAATTTTAGAAAAAAATCTCGTGACCAGTTGGATCGCGCGGTATTAAACTGTTCGCGACGGCCACCGCGTAATCTTTCGACTGAACGAAACGATCTCATCAACTTTACAGGCATACCCGAGGACAAGATACGTACCGGCACCAAGGGCTAACACGGCAGCAAAGTGTAACAGTCGGAATGGCGACATAAGCGAGTCTGGAGTCGTCGCCAGTGGACGTCCGGCAACAAACAGAGTCACCCCGAGCACCATCGATAAGAGAAGGTGGACAAGGAATCGTTGCCCTAACACTCGTTCATTGAGTGGTCCATGTCGGCGTCGAAAGATAGCATACAACACGAACGTGTTGGCATACGACACAAGCGACGTCACCAGCGCGATTCCCCAGTGCCCGAGGACTTGCATGAAAAACCAATCCCCTCCGCCGTTAAGGACAATTGAGCCAATCCCTACCCACGCCGGAGTTCGCGTGTCTTTTTTGGCATTGAACAGCCGCACCATTATCTGACTGGTGCCATAGGCTACCGTCCCGACCGCAAAGGCAATAAGCGCTTGGCTCGTCGGTAACGTGTCCCCGGCCGTAAATTGTCCGCGTTCGTAGAGAATCCGGGTGATCGGAATTGCCAAAGCAACAAGTACTGCGGTAGCCGGCAGGGCAAAAGCAAACAACAATGAGAGCCCGGCCGTGGCTTGTTCCGTAAATGTATCCCGCTTCCCCTGATGATGGGAGGCAGAAAGGTCGGTGAGCAGCACAGTATACACCGGCACAGCCAACAAACTCACAGGTAGCATAAAAACACGGAATGCGTAGGCCAACGCCGACACACTCCCCGCGTGGAGGTTCGACGCTAGTGCCCGATCAACGAACGCGTTGATCGGGACCACTGCCGTTGCGACAACCGCCCCGAACACAAGCCCTTGCACTTCACGCAACGCCGGATGAGTAAAGCCCCGGGTGGGTTGATAGCGCAAACCATTTTTGCGCAAGGCCGGGATCTGTACTAGCACTTGAATAATGCTGCCGGCCACCACGCCGTACGCGAGGGCAGTGATCCCGTATCGCGACGCGAGTCCCAGAGCACAGGCAATGACGGCAAGGTTGAAAAACACTCCGGCATACTCGGGCATGGCGTAATGATCGACACTATTGAGAATGCCTTTCAGCACAGCTAACACGCAGTGCAACACCAACATCGGCAGCATCAGCCGAAATAGAAAAACCGCCAGTTCACGATCAGAGCCGCTTAATCCCGGTGCGGCGACGGTGACGATCTCCGGAGCGGCAAAGTAACAGGTCCCGGCCAGCGCCAATGCCAGGACAATGGCGCCGTTGAGGGCAACACTAAACACGGTATTCAGTTCATCGCGCTGCTCGCGATAGCGAGTAATGACCGGGACAAAGAAGTTACTCAGCACTCCGCTGAAGAACAGAGTCTGAATCATTTCCGGAACGTTGTAGGCAACGACAAACACATCGGTCAGTCGTGACGCGCCGAAGAGCGCGGCTTGGACGGCTTCACGCACAAATCCAAGCGGCCGACTGATAAGTGTGGCAAGAAAAATCGGCAACCCCTTACGCGCGAGCCCGGAGCGAGACGGGGCAGGAACTGGCTGACGAGTGGGTTCAGTCATAGCGGGAGAAGCTGACACGTGCGGCACTGTAGCGAGTCAGTCAGGGCAAGTCAAAAACAAGGCCCGTTAGGATAAGTCTAAGATAAGTCAAGTCAGGGCAAACCCGGTGGCCTAAGACCGGCCTTGACTGGTCGTGACTTGTTTTGACGAAATAGAATAAAAGACGTTTGTCGGTTTCGCTGGAGAGTGAACATTTTCACGTATACAATATCGGGCTTCGGGCTCACGTCTTTGCGCGAGACTCAATTAAGGTCCACTACCTAGAGATCACAATGGAACCCAAGTACTATCGCAGTTGGCATTTGGCGAAAAACCCCACCGAGTTTAAGGTCACGGAGTTTGAATATGTGTTGGCTCGTGCCTTTGAGGCGTTCGCCCGATGGGTTACGGCCGCCGGTGATATGCTCGTCAACTCGGACATTAAGTTCTCTGAACACCTCATCCTTCATGTCATCCGCATGCAGGATCGGCCGAAGTCAGGCACTACGGTTGCGCGGATGATTAACCGCGACGATCTCCCGAATATCCAATACAGCCTGCGCAAACTTGAGGCGGCGAAGTTAATCAAGAAGGCCCGGGATAAAGGGGCAAAGACATTTAGCTATAGTATTACGAAATTGGGCGAACGTGTGACAACGGAATATGCCAATATCCGGACCGAATTGTTGATGAACAATCTTTCGGCCATCGCTGATATTGAAAACCGACTGGCGGATACCACGCAAGTTTTGTCTATGCTCACAGGCATCTATGAAGAGGCGGCCCGCAATTCTGCTACGTACAGCGCCCAGGCGGCGCTGGGAGAAGGAGCTCAGGGTATTTTGCCGACGCCAAAATCAAAGCGCCGAAAGTCCGGCGCCGTGCGTCAATCCCAACACTAGAAACCGAAACATTTACCTGACGACTACAAGCCCGTTTCTTTGCGGGGCCGCGTGAGCGTATCGATCACGGCATACATAATCTTCCGCGCACAAGGAATGAGGTCAGGGATATAGGTCGCGCCCATACCTCCCAGACCTTCAGCGACCTCTTCCGGCGCCCCTTCAGCCGGCCACGGCCACCCGATGCGTGCCGTGGGCACCCCCAAGCGCCGCAACGCCGCACCGTCGGTTTGCCCCGCCAGATAATCCGGATCAGGATAGGCCCGACCTTCAATTGTTTCCCAACCGCGTCGCGCGGATTGAATAATCCAATTTCGCGGGTCAGTCGTGCCACCCGGCGTTGACCCGTACATCACCCAGTCCATGTCAATGTCCGCGTGCCGCTTTTTTAGCGTAGCCATAAATGCCGCAAACTGCGCCCGCACC
>Ga0070741_10018341_pt1 | contig 11345 bp, 4 predicted proteins | sample Coa_R1_4_FD_66440 | JGI IMG/M metagenome (GOLD analysis project Ga0070741, IMG submission 66440) | Surface soil microbial communities from Centralia Pennsylvania, which are recovering from an underground coalmine fire - Coalmine... | ecosystem: Environmental > Terrestrial > Soil > Unclassified ...
GGGAATCCGAGCTTGGCGCTGGCCGCACCGTCCACCGTGGCGGCCGCGATAGGCGAACTGATGGGATTGGTAAACAACACCAGCATCACGTATCAATTTGCCCGCGACGGCAGCGTGATCCCACAAGGAGCGCCGCAAGTGCGGCATTTCGCCATCAACGGATATGACGCCTACATCGGCGACAATTGGCGCGTCCGCAAAGATCTGACCATCAATCTCGGACTGCATTACAGCAACGAGCGTCCCCCGTATGAGACCAAGGGATTGCAAGTCGGGACGACGCAGCCCATTCAGGAGTGGTTCGATCAGCGAGCGTACCTGGCTTCGATTGGCGTGCCCGGAAACGCGGACCCGTTCACCACACTGACGTATGTGCTCAACGGGCCGGCGAATGGGAAGCCGACCTGGTATTCGCCGGATAATCTCAACTTTTCCCCGCGCATCGGCATCGCATATGCGCCGACTGATAAAGACGGCATCGTGGGCAAGATCTTCGGAAAGAGCGGCGTGTTCCGCGCCGGCGCTTCCATTGCCTACGACCATTTTGGAAGTTCGCTGATTACGCAATTCGACACTTTCGGGTCGCAGGGACTTTCCACGAATTTGAACAATCTGACGTCGTATGACTTCACCACGTCTCCGCGTTATACGGGCGAACCCGCGGAACAAGCGCCGCCGCCTACAGGCGGATTCCCCTACACGCCCGCGGATATTCATGCCATTGCGGGATCCTACACCGGTATCGCGAACAATTTGAAGGCGCCGTACTCGTATGTACTGAATGCGTCGTTCGCACGCCAACTGCCAGGCAAGCTGACGATGGAGGTCGGCTATATCGGCCGATTCTCGCATCGGCTGCTGTTGCAGGGCGACGTTTTCACCATGCTCGAAAACTTCAAGGATACGGTGTCGGGCCAGACCTGGAAACAGGGCATGACCACCCTACGGCAGGACTTCGACTCACTGGCCGCCCAGACGTCAGACGGACTGAGCGTGAATCCCAGCGTCGTCGCCAACCAGGTTTTCAGCAATCCGTCGTTGATTGGCAAAGATCCATTCGTTGAAAGCATGTTTGGCGGATTGCAGAATTATTTCTTCCCGGGTAGCGCGTCGGCAAACTACTTCTACGCCATCTACGGCGTGTATAACGGCAGCTACCTGGATACGCTGCACACCATGGATCGGCTGGTGAATTTCTACGGCAACACGCCTGGGACTTGCATGAGCCGCACCGGATGCTACACATTCTTCGCCCGGCAAGGTAGCGGCGACCCGACCTGGATGAACGCGGGCGAGGCTCTCTTCAATGGCGGCACGCTCACGATTCGGCGGGCATTCAGTTCGGGATTTTCTTTCGATTTCAATTACACGCTGTCGCATTCGCTGGATAACGATTCCACGGCCGAAGGCGCCGCCGGATCGCAGGGCGCCTCGTTGCAGAACATATTCGACCAACGCGAGTTCTGGGGTTCGTCCGACTTCGACATCCGGCACAACATCAATGCGAACTTCCTGTACGAGTTGCCGGTGGGCAAAGGCAAGCCGTTTTTCAACAACACGCCGGGCTGGGTGAACCAGATCATTGGAGGCTGGCAGGTGTCGAGCATCTTCCGGTATCACAGCGGCCTACCCTCGGTGATTCAAGGCACGCTGGCCTGGAACACGAACTACGACATGAATTCGCTCGCGATTCCGATCGCGCCGTTCAAGCAACATCAAGGAATCGACGCGCAAGGCAATCCAAGCATGTTCTCTTCGACCGCCCTGGCAAACAATTTCGTGGACGAGTGGCCCGGGACTACCGGCGCACGGGCTTTGGTTCGTCTGGCCGGCGCGACGAACGTCGACATCGCGGTTTCCAAGCAGTTCCAACTTCCGTGGGAAGGCCATCGCTTGCAGTTGCGCGGCGAAGCTTTCAATGCGTTCAACAACGTGAACTTCACCCAGCCGAGCCTGGCGCTCTACAATCCGACCACGTTCGGCGAATACCAGAACACCACGCCACCGCGCGTGATGCAGTTTGCGATGCGTTATGAATTTTAGCGCCAGTTTAGTTTATTGAGGAGCGTTCGATGACACGATTCGGAATTACATTGCTGTGCGCCTCGTTTGTGGCTTGCGTGCATGCACAGGACCTGACGCCGGAAAAGAAGGAGTTCTTCGAGAATCACATCCGGCCGGTGTTGGCGCAGCAATGTTTCGCCTGCCATACCAATTCGATGATGGCCGGTTTGCGGCTGGATTCGCGCGAGGGTCTCTTGAAGGGCGGCAAATCCGGCCCTGCGATTGTCGCGGGCGAGCCGGACAAGAGCCTGCTGGTTAACAAAATCCGATCCAGCGACGGCGACACCCGCATGCCACGCGGCGGGACCCCGCTGAGCGAAGCGCAGATCGGGGACTTTACTACCTGGATCAAAGACGGCGCCTATTGGCCAGCCGACGATGTTCCTAAAGCATCGAAGAATTTCATCACCGCAGGCCGGCGCAATTTCTGGTCATTCCAGCCTTTGAAGAAGCCCGACATTCCCAAGGTGACGGACGCGTCGTGGCCGCTGAACAATGTCGATCGATTTGTGCTGGCGCGGCTGGAGAAGGATGGTCTGAAGACTGCGCCCCCAGCCGACCGGCGTACATTGCTGCGACGCGTCACCTACGATCTGACAGGCCTGCCTCCCACGCTGGAGGAGGTCCAGGCGTTCGAAGCCGACAAGTCGCCCAATGCCTACGAAAAGGTGGTGGACCGGCTGCTTGCCTCGCCGCACTACGGCGAAATGTGGGCCCGGCACTGGATGGACCTGGTTCGTTACGGCGAAGACGATTACCGCGTGGCGCAAGAGCCGGATCGCGTGGAGCGCTATCCGAACGCGTATGTATTCCGCGATTGGCTGATCAAGTCACTGAATGAAGACATGTCCTACGACACGTTCGTGAAAGCGCAACTGGCCGGCGATCTAATGGACGAAAAGATCCGCCCAAAAGTGCTTCCAGGCGTGGCAATGAACGGCCAAGGTGTATGGGCTTACAACGACAGCCCTCCGCCGATTGAACGCGCCGACGAATGGAACGACAAGATCGATGCGACGTCGAAAACGTTCCTGGGCCTGACGGTGGGCTGCGCCCGCTGCCACGATCACAAGTACGATCCGATTCTGCAGAAGGATTACTACGCCATGGGCAGCGTGTTCGCCAGCACGGATTTTCACGAATATCCGCTGGTGCCAAAGTCCGTGGTGGACGATGCCGCTAAAAAGAAGACCGAACTCGAAGACAAAGAGAAGGCTCTAAAGACCTTCCTGGAGAAAGCTTCCGACCTCTATGCGCAGACATTATTCGCGCAATCGGAAGATTACATGATTGCCGCATGGCGCGTCGGCAAGGAAAAGGGCGCGACTGTGGCCAGCATTTCTGAAGACGCGAAGCTGGATCAGGAAATACTGGAGCGCTGGGTACGTTTCCTGAAGAAGAAGCCGGTTAATTACAGCTATCTGGTGCCTTGGCAGCAGATGATCGCGCAAGGGGGCGGGACGTTAGAGCAGGCCAAACAGCTGGCGCGCGAGTTTTACGTGAAAGCCGCCGAGATCGATAAGTTGCATGGCGAGGTAAAGGAGAAGGAGGAGGCGGCGCTCGCCAAGTACAAAGAAGAAGAAAAGTTCGATCTTCTGCCCAACGGTATTAAGCGGAAGCTGAATCCTTATCTCATCGAATTGAAGGGCCTGGATCGCGATCAGAGTTATCTCTGGACGGACCTTTTCCAAGAGGATCTTTCCGAGCTTCCGGGCGTTACGACGCTCGACAAGCGGCCACCGGGCTTGTTCAAACTCGCGGATTGGCCGCTAGAAAAGCGCCTCAATGCCGATTTCCAGGCGCACATCAAGCATATGCGCGAGGACATCGAAGCGTTTAAAAAGGCGATGCCGCCGCAGTATCCGTATGTGTACGGCCTGGCAGACAGCAAAGAGCCGGTGGATTTGAAGGTCTTCGTCCGGGGAAATCCGTACACCTTTGGCGACGACGCGCCGCGCGCGTTTCTGACGGTGTTTTCCACAGACGGCGAAGCGAAACGGTTCAGCAAAGGCAGCGGACGCCTTGAGCTGGCCGAATCAATCCTGTCACAGCCTCTCAGCATGCGGGTGATTGCAAATCGAATATGGCGCTGGAACATGGGCACCGGAATTGTTGATACGCCGAGCAATTTCGGAGTCGCGGGAGAGCGGCCCACCAATCCCGAACTGCTCGAATATCTGGCGTCGGAGTTTGAATCGAATGGCATGTCCTGGAAGAAGCTGACGAAAGAAATTCTCATGTCGAGGACGTACCAATTGAGTTCCACGGTGGTGGAGGCGAACACGGCAAAGGATCCGGACAATCGGCTTTATTGGCGAGCCAATCGGAGGCGGCTGGAAGCCGAAGGAATCTGGGATGCGCTGTTGAGCGCCTCGGGAAAGATCAATCTGAATATCGGCGGACCGTCGGAAGACATCAAGCCCGCGATGACGCGCCGCGGCCTTTACGGGCATGTGAGCCGGGTGTTCCCGAGCGATTTTCAATCCACCTTCGATCTGCCGGTGGCAACGCTATCGGCTGAACGCCGTTACACGACCAATGTGCCTCCGCAGAGGCTGTTTTTCCTGAATAACGAGTTCGTCCATAAGAACGCAGAGGCGCTTGCGGAGCGCGTGAAGAACGCCGGCGACGAAAAGGCGCAGGTGACACAGGCTTTCCTATTGGCGTATCAACGTCCGCCATCGGCTGATGAGTTGAACCTGGCGGTGGAGCTGCTGCATACGCATCCGGACCCATTGCCGCCAGCGGGTGCTGTCGCGTCCAAGCCGGATAGCGCGGCCACTGCAAAACCGCCGGCCTCGGACCTGGACTCTCTCTGCTGGGCGCTGATTAGCTCCAACGAATTTCTTTATATCTATTAAGGAGAACTGCAACATGTCTTGCCATCAATGTTCCAACCCGTTAAACCGCCGCCAGGCTCTCTCCATGATTGGAGGCGGCATGGGCCTGGTCGGACTTTCCAGCATGCTCAGCACGTCGCTGCGCGCGGCCGAGGAGGATGGCGGCCCAACCAGCGGCGGCGCTTTGCCACGGCTGCATTTTAAGCCGCGCGCCAAACGCGTCATCTTTCTTTTCATGAATGGCGGCGTCTCGCACGTCGATACATTCGATCCCAAACCGATGCTCGAGAAGTATAACGGGCAGCCTATGCCGGGCGGCGCGATTCTGACGCAGCGCAAGACGGGCACGCTGATGAAATCGCCGTTCAGCTTTAAGAAGTACGGGCAATCGGGAATTGAGCTGAGTGAATTGTGGCCCAATGTGGGCGGAGTGGTGGACGACATTTGCATGATCCGCTCCATGTACTCCGAGATCCCGAACCACGAGCCGTGCATCACCATGATGAACACAGGAGCAAACATCATCGGCAGGCCGTCCATGGGTTCATGGATCACGTACGGTTTGGGCATCGAGAACCAGAATCTACCCGGATACGTAGTCCTGTGTCCTTCGCAGCCGCTGACCATCGGCAGTCCATTGTGGAGTTCGGCGTTCTTGCCGGCGATGTATCAGGGCACATACGTCAAGAACGAGTGGATCGAGGGGCAAGCATTTGACGCGGCGAAAGTGATCCCCAACGTCACGGGCAGCGATGTCGACGGTGCAATCCAAAAGCGTGACGTCGGGTTCCTTAAAAAGCTGAACGAGATGAATCTCGGGAAGCTGGGCGACAAGGACGCGCAACTCGAAGGCTCCATCAAGGCGATGGAGACGGCGTACCGGATGCAAACCGCGGCGCCGGAAGTTTTCGATGTCACCAAGGAAAGCAAAGCCGTGCAGGACATGTACGGTCCCGGAAGCACAGCTCTCGGTTGCTTGATGGCGGTTCGCCTGGCAGAAAAGGGCGTGCGCATGACGCAGGTTTATTACAGCAAAGGCGATCCGTGGGATGCGCACACCGACATCCTTTCTTATCGCAAGCTGGCCAAGGATTCCGATCAGCCGTTCGCGGCAGTGGTGAAGGATCTGAAGCAGCGGGGGCTGCTGGATGAAACGTTAGTGATCTGCGGTACCGAGTTCGGGCGCACTCCGGCGATCCAGACTGCAAATGAAACCGTGGGTGGCGTGGTCAATGGGCGCGATCACAATCCGTATGGATTCTCCGTTTGGCTAGCAGGTGGGGGCGTGAAGAAGGGAATGGTTTACGGCGCTACCGACGACTTCGGTTATAAGGCTGTTGAAAAGCGCACGCATGTCCATGACTTGCACGCGACCATTCTCTATCTGCTGGGTATCGATCACACCAAGCTGACCTATCGTTACAGTGGCCGGGATTTCCGCCTGACCGATACGGCCGGCGAAGTGATCCACGACATAATTGCATGATCACGATTCGTCGACAGATCGCAACCAGCGCGTTGCTCCTCGCCGCTTGCATAGGCGTTAGGGCTCAAGCGCCCGAACCAGATGGCGGCGGCGTGCGGGCCGGTGAGCTTCCCAAGGCTTGGCGCACAGGCGGCCCTACCTGCGGCGATCAGCCGGAGTGGGAGATTCACCAGTACAATCCGGACCTCTACATTCTGCGGGAGAACGGCTGCGTGAACTACGAAAAGCCGTTTCTGTTTCTCTATTTCGGGCGCGAGAAAGCGCTACTTATTGATACGGGCGCGGGAGAAACGCATGTCGCGTCCGCCGTTTCGGGCGTTCTGGATGAATGGGCGACACGCAATCACCGGGAGGCGCCGCCGCTCATTGTGGGGCATTCGCACTCGCATGACGATCATACAGCCGGAGACGCGCAGTTGCGGTCGCGCGCCAATACGACGGTGGTGCCGCTGACGGTGGAAGCGACCATGAAGGCCTTCGATATCCCCCAATGGCCCGAGGGCTACGGAAAGATCGATTTGGGCGGACGCGTCATCGATGTATTTCCCATTCCGGGCCACGATGTTTTGAGCTTGGCGTATTACGACCGCGAGACGGGGATTCTACACGCTGGCGACAGCCTGTATCCGGGGCGTTTATACGTGCACGATTTTCCGGCCTTCGTCGCCAGCACTGCGCGGATGGTCCGGTTTACCGATGACAAAATCGTCACGCACATCGTGGGCTGCCACATCGAACAGGCGCGCACGCCTTACCTGGACTACAAGGTTGGGACAAAATACCAGCCGGATGAACATTCGCTCGACATGGGGCGCGGCGAGTTGCTGGAACTGAATGAAGCGCTGGCACACATGACGAAGCCGATGCGCATGGCATTTCGCGATTTTACTATTTGGCCGAATTAGCGGTCGCTTCTTAACGGAGGAACACATGAAATCCATGGTTTGGATACTTTTTTCCGCATTCGCTTTGGCCTCATCGGGCGATCACAAGCACGCCGCTCCCGCCGGCCTCAAAGACCCGTCGATTCAAAGGGCTATTAGCGATATTCAGCCGGAGAAGGTGTTTCCGGTGGAAGGCTCGCCCGACTGGGTGGCGATCCTGCCCGACTCGGTATGGATCGGAAATAAGCCGAAGAATGTGATCGTGCGGCTGGATCCTAAGACGAATCAGGTTGCGGCCACCATCCCGGTCGGAAAAGAGCCCTGCGCCGGACTTGCCGCAGCGTTCGGCAGTCTCTGGGTTCCGAATTGCGCGGATAAGACATTATCGCGTGTGGATGTCGCGACCAATAAAGTAGTAGCCACAATCCCGCTTGGGCCCGCCGATACGGAGGGTGCGATCACCGCCAGCGAAGACAGTGTCTGGTATCTCACCGATACGAAGAATGTGCTGGTGCGCATTGATCCGAGCACGAACCAAGCGGTGGCGGAGATTTCGGTGCCGCATGGGTCAGTAGCGGCAGCCTATGGAGAAAAAGCGGTCTGGGTCACCAGCCCGGAGATGAATACGCTGACTCGCGTCGACCCGTTCACCAATCTTGTCACCGCGACGATCAATGTAGGCAAGACGCCGCGTTTCCTAACGGTTGGGGAAGGCGCGGTGTGGACGCTGAATCAGGGTGACGGGACGGTATCGCGCGTGGATCCTAAGACGAATCGGGTGATCGCCACAATAGACTGCGGCATTCCAGGTCCCGGGGGCGACATCGCCAGCGGCGAAGGGTCTGTTTGGGTAACGATGCATGACGTTCCGCTCACGCAGATCGATCCGGCGGCAAACAAAGTGACTCGGCAATGGGTGGGGCCGGGCGGAGACTCTTTGCGTGTGGGGCTGGGATCGATTTGGCTGACGAACTACAAGCAGCAGACCGTGTGGCGCATCAACCCGAAGTTACTCTGACCCGGCAATCCGATGGTCCGCATAGCGAAGCTGGCCGCTGTGTCTGCGCTGTGCGCGACTGCAAACGCGGCCTCCTGGTACGGTGTGTTGCGCGACGGATACGGCCAACCGATCGCCTTGAGCACCGTAGCCCTCCGCCGCGAGCCGCAGTTGGTCCTCCAGACTGCGACTGATGCGGAGGGCAAGTTTAGGTTCAGCGATGTTGCGCCAGGCGCTTACTCGGTTTCGGTGGAATGGCGCACGCGGTCGGCAGCTACCCGAATCGAGATCCCGACCTTGCCGCGGTTCGATGCCGCGCTGGAACTGACCGAGGCAGACGTACTCAGCGTGCGGGCGGCCGACGCGGGCGCGAGAGGAGCCACTGGCGGCGAAGAGCTGTCCAGCAAAAAGGTGGCCGGAATCCCTCTCAACAAACGCGATTTTAGCGCGCTCTTATTGCTTGCGGCGGGGGCTCAGACGGACACGAATGGCGCGGCGAATTTCACCCAACAATTCGCGGTGAACGGTCAGCGTGGTACCGCGGCCGTGTTTGCCATGGATGGGATCGACACCAGCGATCCGGAACTGGGCGGCGCGACGTTTTCCAACTTTAACGTGGATGCCATCCAGGAGATCCGATCGGACTCGGGTGTTCTGCCCGCGACGGAAGGTCACGGCGCCGCTAGTTTTACGAATATCATCACCAAGAGCGGCGACGATCAGTTTCACGGCGCGTTTTTCGAATTCGTCCGCAACGCTGCTTTCGATGCGCGGAATTTCTTCGATCGCAGGACCATCGCGGATCCCGGCCGTATTCCGCCGTTCGAACGCAATGAATTCGGGCTGACATCGGGTGGGCCAGTCATTCTGCCCGGCATCTACAACGGCAGCGGAAAGACCTTCTTTTTCGGCCAGTATCAAGGTTTCCGCCAGGTCCTGAGCAGCACTCAGATCCTTTCGGTGCCCACCGCGGAAGAACGGCGAGGAATCGACAGCACAACGTTTAGCGGCGACACGTTGTACGTGCCGGTAAATTCGCAAACCGCTTCCGTGCTGGCCCGCTACCCTCTGCCGAACGATCCGGCGGGCCCCTACGGCGCGCGTACGTATGCCACTTCGACACGTGTTCCAACCAACTCCGACCAGTTCTCGCTGCGCTTGGATCATCGCATCTCCGAGAAAGACCAGCTCCTCCTGCGCTTTAATTTGGACAATATTGGCGGACCGATCACGAATCCCGATCAAACCGCGATCGATCCCAGCTTCAGCATCAAATTCCGGGATCGCCAGCGCAATGCGGGAATCGTCTATACCCGTAAGATTTCCGAGCGCCTGATTTTCGACGCATCGCTCGGCTACGAGCGCTCCACGCCGCAGTTCCGCACGCTCAATCAGACGCAGCCGGCGCTGTTATTCGCGGACGGGCTCTATGAAGGGTTCAACTCCGCGGCTGGGAACGTCACCGGCGTATGGTCCAACCTGTTTCAAGTGCGGACGAACTTGACGTACACACATGGGAATCATGTATACAAAGCAGGATTTGACGTGCGTGCCAACCGCGATACAGCGGTTTTCGGACTCGGGCCGAATGGTGTGTACACATTCGGTGGTGGAACCAGCTACTCGGCAATAAACATAACGTCGAAGAGCGGAAGAGATGGAATCGCAGCGGGGCAGGCGCTGCCGGACGCCCTGACCGCATTTTTAACGGGAAGCCCATTCTCTTATCAAATCGCCGTTGCTCCGCCGTCGTTTCCGACCGGGCAGGACCTGGGACTAACCGGCATCCAGCGCGAGGCCTACAACGCCTATTTCCAGGACACCTGGAAAGCGAGGGCCAATCTCGCCATCACGTACGGCCTGCGATACGAAGTGAATACGCCACTCCGCGAGCCCACCGGCCGTGCATCGGGGCCGGAATTCGTCGGGGGCACGCAACAGCTCCTGGTGAATCTTCAACCCACCTATAAGACGAACCGGAATGGCTGGGGGCCGCGAATCGCGATCGACTGGAGCTCCAACAGCCGTCTTGTTTTCCATGCTGCCGCCGGAATTACGACACTGCTGCCGAATATCTTTCAAACCAACTTCATCACGAGCACCAATCCATTCGTTATCAGCCCCTATATTTCAGCGGCGCCCGGTTCGCCGGTGCCGTTTCAAAACACAGTCACGCAGTTTCAGTTGCCGGAGTTGTACACGTCGCAAGGACAGCCGCTTTTCGCCGGTCGAACCACCGACGTTCCGCCCAATACTGTTTGGGATGTCCAGCGATTCGAAGATGACTTAGCGGCGGTTACTCCCGGCCACCAGATTCGCGCGCTCAGCGCTAGTGGGGTGGCCGAAAATTTCCGTAACGGCTACATTGGAACGTACACTGCGGGACTTGATCGCGATTTTGGACAAATCAAAGCCACGGCGTCCTATGTTGCCACCGTGGGCGTCGGCTTACCGGCGATTTCCTTCCCGAACGCTTATGGCGGCGCCTCGCCGGGTTTCGCGCCTTACACGCAGTTCGATGCAGCCGGGCAGGTGATTGGCGGATTCGGTCCGGAGCAAATCATCACCAACCGTTCGCATTCCACGTTTCATTCCTTGCAAGCCGGCGTGCAAAAGACTTCCACGCGCTTCGGAACGGGATTTCAGGCCAATTACACCTGGAGCAAATCCATTGATGATGCCAGCTCTATCGTGGGGCAGTTCAACGGCCCCTCGAACGGCACCATACAGCAGTCGGCGCCTCAGAATCCGTTCAATACGCGCGCGGAGAAGGGCTTGTCTACATTCGACGTGCCGCAGGTCTTTACGCTTAGCGTAGTGCAGGATCTTCCGCTAAACCGCTGGCTGCCAGGGAACCGGATCATCCGGGCTGTGACCTCGGGGTGGGAGTCCTTCGGCGTCCTGACACTCAGCAGCGGTTTGCCATTCACGGTCTATTCGGGAGTCCAACAGACCGGCGCGGGATCCATCGGGGCGGATCGTCCCGACCAGGTGGGAACACCCAATCTCTCCACCAGCCGTACGGTGCGAGAAGACTATTTCGGCCTGGGCGCCGGAAACGCGTCGTTATTCGC
>Ga0070741_10018342_pt1 | contig 11344 bp, 18 predicted proteins | sample Coa_R1_4_FD_66440 | JGI IMG/M metagenome (GOLD analysis project Ga0070741, IMG submission 66440) | Surface soil microbial communities from Centralia Pennsylvania, which are recovering from an underground coalmine fire - Coalmine... | ecosystem: Environmental > Terrestrial > Soil > Unclassified ...
AGCACGCGCCCGGTGATCTTCCCGGTCGCGTCGATGGTGTTCTCGATGTCGTAGATCGCGTCGGCGGGGTCGGTCTCGTTGACCTTGAGGCAGTACGGCAGGGTCGGGAGCGGGTAGGCGTAGTTGTAGCCGAAGACCGGCGTCTTCGTGGGGTCCGGCGCGAGCGACACCCGGAACTGGGCGAAGTTCCACTCCAGCTCGCGCAGGAGCCGGTCTCGGGTGTTCTCATACACCGCGTTCAGCACCGAGGCCTGGTCGCTCCCGTCCTGAAGGTTGACGATGAGCGCCACGCCCATGCGCTTGAGCGCGATGTTGCAGACCGCCGCGTCGGAGGTCGCCACGGCTTACGTGCCGACGTAGATGTAGAGCTTGCCGTGGGTGAGCGCGCCGACCTTGAGCCCGTTCAGGATGAGCGGGCGGTCGGAGTAGAAGTCGGACTCGTCGGTCACCACGCCTGCGGGGGTGCCGACCACGGTGCCTTCCCAGAACGGGGTCGAGCCTCCGGCCTCCATGACGGTCGCGGAGTCGGCCACCGTCGTCGCGCCTTCCCAGCGAATCTTGGAAATCTTCACCGGGTTGCCCGCCGCCACGATGTTGTCGGCAGCGGTGTCCACGACGATGACGCCGAGACCGCCGAGCTGTCCTGCCTTGATGACGTTCGCCACTGGACTCTCCTAGGGAAAGGTGGGGAAGCGGGAGCGGGCCGAAGCCCGCCCCCGCCGAAGTTGCGGAGTGCTACTCGTTGACGATGACTACCGAAGACTCCGGGATGCCATATGCCGCGAGGATTGCAGCCATGAGCTTTCCGCGAAGGGAGGCGCGGGTATCGCTATACGAGGCATCTACAGCTACGCTGCCGCTCGTGGAAGCGTTGACGCCATCCCACGTGACGACGGTGTAGTTGAGATACAACGTGGTCGTGATGATCCCGGTCGAACCTCCAGAGCAGCCGAAGACGTATGCCTTCAACTATTCCACTCCGAGGTAGTCGACATAGCCGCAGATACGCTTGTTCGCGGTCAGGGTCGCGACGCCCACGGTGCCGATGATGGTGGTGGGGCCAGACTGCACCTCGCCAACGATAGGAGCCGCGTTGGTGCCGCCCGAGCCGCCGAGCGGGTACGGCCCGCCGCCACCCGCAGCCGTACCGACGGTCGCGGCGGTCAGGAGCGGAGCGTTGGTCGGGCTGTACTTCGAGGCGTTGCCAGCGACGCCGACGTTGAACGTCGCAGTCGCCGTGTTGGCCTCCCAGAACATCGCGCCGCCTACGACGCGAGCCCCGGGCGGCAGCTTGCAGAGGTTGATGGTGTCGGCCACCGCCGGAGTGGCGGTCGGGTCTTCCCAAGCGAAGAACGCGCGCCGCACGCGGCCGTGCTCATCCGAGCGGATGTGCTGGACGGGCGTCGCGGCGAGCTTCGCCATCTGAGTCGAGTTGAAAGAAGCCATGGTATGAGTCTCCTTGCCGTGCAGGCGCGGCTAGCAGGATCGAACTGCTCAGTCGCCGGAACGGCAGCAAGGGGTCCGCGCCCGTGCGTGCATCTGTGCCGAGCTGCGGAGGGTTGGAGCCGGGTTTTGGCGAGACCCGGCGAACTCGTGCCCACAACCACCGCGAAGAAGTCTTTAGTCGGTCGCGGTCCGACTTGGGCTTAGATCAGACCAGCGATCTGGACGACCTTGGCCTCTTCCATCCGCACACCGCCCACACCCATGGAGGCGTAGACGTACCAACTGAACCGCTTGTCCGGCCGACGAGCGACCTCGGTGTTGATGTCCTTCGCGACGCCGAGCTTCACGCCGCTCTTGGCCCACACCGGGTACAGCCAGCTCGTGCCGTCCTGCGGGATGCGCTCCGTCCGCTTGATCGTGTACCCGAGCAGCGAGTCCACGTCGCCACCCACGAGCGCCTTCACCGAGTTGAAGTCGGCGGAGGTGACCTGAGTGGTGTTCAGGAGGTCGGCCAGGCCACGGCTGGAGATCGCCGCGTACATCTCCTCCATGTCGAGGTCGACGTTGCCCTTGGCGAACAGACGCCGCGACTCGATCAGCTTGGGGATGGTGATGCCGACGTTGGTGCCGCCGAAGTTCACGGCGATCTTCTGGCCCGACGGGAAAGCCACCGAGGTGCCCGCCGCCTTGCCGGTGAACGCGGTGCCGTAGAACACACCGCTGGTGCCGCCCGCACTGTCGTAGGTGATGGTCGACTCACCCGAGCTGGACGCGGTGGTGCCGGTCAGCACGTCGTCGATGGCGCGCCCGAGCGCGTTCACCGCGACCTGGGTGTACGGCGAGGTGGGGTCGATCAGCATCCGCACCTTGTCGAAGTTGTCGATCATGTCGCCCCAGTCGAAGAACCGGAGCGTGATCCGACGCCGGTCGTGCAGCGTCGAGATGAGCGGGCTGTCGCCGTGACGCGTGGTCACTTCCTCGGCCACGACGGGGCCGACCTGCTCGAAGAACTGCTCCTCGCCGTGCATCGTCTCCTCGGTCACGCAGGAGCGCAGCTTGCTGCCCTTCTGCTGGAGGAGGATCGAGACGGTCGAGTTGAACTGCTTGATGAAAGCTGTGTCTACCTGAAAGGACATGGAACCCCTCCTGGGGAATTTGGTAGGTCGACTGCGCGCGGAGGGTTGCCCTTGCGGACCCGCCTAGACGAGCCCGTTCACGTTTTGTCGCTGTTCGCGGAACGTGAACAGGTGTCTTGCTTGAACTACGGTGCAGCTACTTCCAGCGGCGCTCGTCACCGAACCGGCGATGCGCCCACTCGCGGCGTCCCGCGATGTCGAGCGCGGCCTCACGCAGAGGCTTGCCGGTGGCCTCGGAGGGCCGCCGCTGATGCTCCGCCTTGGCTTCCGCGTAGCGGTCGCCCGGCGTGACGGTCTGAACGTTGTGCTGCCCCAGCTCGACGACTGCGCCGAGCTGCGAGTCGAAGACGAAGCGACGGACCTTCATTTGCTCTGGCGACGCAGCTTCGACAGGTACTCGTCGTTCTGCCCGGCGGTGGCGGGGGTTGCGCCCTTGTCGGCGGCCTCCAACAGCGCCTGGATCGCGTCGCGGTGCGGGTGGTCGGCCGGGATCACCAGCTCACCCTTGTGAACGACGGCCGGGCCGGTCTTGTCGACCTGGCCCCCGTCCTCGTAGCGCGGCATGTCGCCGCCCGCGAGGGAGCCCTTCTTGTGCAGCATCTTCTCCGCCTTCGCGCGAATCTTGCCCCGCGCGCTGGCAGGCGCGTTGTTGATCCTCCCGAGCGCGGCACGCGCGTGGCCCGCGTCGGGGATCGGGAAGCTGCGCCCCGGCCCCGCGAAGTCTGACGCGGGGAGGTTGCGCCGCTCTGCGGCGGTCAGGCGGGCCATGGGACTACTGCGAGCCGCTGTCGACCGACACGTCGAGGTTGACGATCTGGCCGACGCGCGGGAAGACCTTGCTGTCCGGCGTGCCCGTGAAGTTGAGCACGATGGTCGAGTGCCCGCCCATGAGGTCGGGATCGCTCGTCGGGAGCGTCCCGCTCACCGGGCCGCTCGAATTGGTCCCGATGTACGGGGTCAGCGTGACGCTGTTCGCGCCAATCGCCGTGATGACGTACCGCTTGGTGAACGCTGCCATGTCTCGATCCCTCCTCGGGGGTGGCGACTACTCGCCGTGTGCGATGGGGTACAGCTCTTGGATGCGGGCCATGATCTGCTTGTCGCCCTTGGCCCAGCCGGGCTCCTTCATCAGCCGCTCGATCTCGGACTGCGCCTCGGCGCGCTTCATGCCCAGGCCCTCGCCTCGGATCAGGCCGTCTTCCATCATGGGCCGGGCCATGGCGTACACGAACCGCATGAGCCGGGGATCGTTGCCGAGCCCGGTGTCGTCCAGGTACTCGCGGAACTCGTCGCCGCCGAACTCCTGCACGGCGCGCTGGACGAGCGAGATGTTCATGTCCGCGAGGCCGCCCCACTCGTCGCGCATCGCCTTCTCGGCTTCCTGACGCGTGCGGGCCTGGTCCTGCTGGATCATCAGGTTGCCGCGCGTGGCCTCTTCGAGGTAGCCGTTGATGACCATCTCGGCCTGCTTCGTGGTCAGCCCCGCCTTGTGCAGGCGGCCGAGGATGTTGGTCTCGGCGGCCTTGCTCCACGGCATGCCCTCGGGCACCTTGATGTTGACCGCGTAGTCCTCGGGCTTCTCAGGACGGCCGAGCTTGCCGTAGAACGCTTCCCACTCGGCCTCGGGCGCGTCCGGCTTCGGCGGGGTCACGCCGCGCGGCATCTTCTCCAGCTCGACGTAGCTCTTGGCCAGGCCGTCGACGCCGGTGAACTTCTCCAGGGTCTTCTCGCCCCGTAGTGCTTCGGGGAGCGCCTCGCGCCAGGTGGGCGCGGCGGGCGCGGGATTCGGATTCGGGTTCGCTGCAGGAGCTGCGGGTGCCGGAGCTGCGGTTGTCCCAGGAGCTGGGGCCGTGCCGGGTACGTCGGGCATTTAGAGTGCCTCCATGAGTTGGGGATCGGCCTGCGTGATGTCGGCTTCGAGCAGGTTCTCGATCATTCGGACCACATCGCGCTGCCCCTCGTGGAACGCGGTCGCGTTGGAGTCGGGCACGAAGCTGCGACGCCGCTGGAACCGCGCGCGAAGGTCTTTCAGGACGGCCTCGCCTGCGTCGGTGCTGAAGCACCGCTGGTAGTCGAGGATGAGCTGCTGGATGGGGGAGAGATTCTCGGACGTGCCGGTCAGGCCGTGCTTCCGCTTGTCAGGCTTCGCCATAGCACCTCGCTACGAGGGAGTGGGGCCAATGGCGGGAGCCGCCGCCGTCGGGATGGTGCCTTCCTTCTGCTGGCCGAGCGCGGCCACGAGCGGCGCGACGCCGGAGGGACCGCCCGGCGGAGCCGCGCCACCGGCGGCACCGAGGCCGCCTGCGCCGCCCTTCAGCTTCCCGGCGGCGGAGATGAGCGGCGCGACCTTGCCCGCGTTCTCGGAGGCCTGCGCGACCTTCGCGCGCTGATCCATCTCGGCCTGCGCCTGGGCGCGGGCGTTGCGGATCGCCTTCACCGCGTCCTCGGTCCTGAGCATCTTGGCGGGCGCGCCCACGCTGTCGGCGTGCTCGCGGGCCAGGAAGTCGGGGTCGATGTTGTCGGTGATGTTCGGGAAGACCTGGGTGAGCGGCAGGATGATCTGCCAGTACCGCTGCATCGCGGTCGACTCCGCGAGGCGCTGCGCCTTCGCGAGCGGCCCCTCGTACTCGACGTCGAGGGCCACGCCGTGCTGCTTGCACCAGGCCTGGAGCTTGCGGTACGGGCTGTCCGGCGCGCTCGCGCGGAGCCGCAGCCAGAACACCCGGTTGATGTACGGGTTCAGGTACTCGACCTGCAGGCGGCCCAGCGTCGGCCCGAGGATGCGCTGCATCAGCTCGTAGCGCACCTGCACCTCGTAGGCCGTCATCTGCGGCCCTTCCTGCATCTGAAGCTGGTCGGAGTAGAACATCCGGCGGATCGCCGCGCGGACCTTCTCCTCTTCCATGTCGGCCGTGCGGAGGTCGCCGCCCAGCTCCGTCAGGGGCTTGATCGAGTCCATGTCGCGGACGTAGGTCAGCCCAGCGGAGCGGAACTGCACCTGGCCCACGACGGCCTCGCTGCGGACCATCAGCGGCGGGTCGACGATCTTGGCCCACGCCTTCAGCTTCAGCTCGACGGCCTTGTTCAGCGTCTTGATGTCCGGCAGCGCGATGATGCCGGGGCCGCGCCCGTAGATTTCGCCGGTGGTCTTCGTCCAGCGCGGCACCATGATCGGGCACTCGTCGTAGCCGGAGACGCGCACCGTCGCGCGGCCCTGGACGTCGACCCACACCGAGCCGTACGGCTTCTTGGCGGCGGGGAGCCGCCGCCCGAGCGTGAGCGCGTAGTCCTCGCGCGGGTAGATCGCGTGCAGGAACGGGAACCGCTCCGCCGAGTTGGTCTTGAGCGCGGAGAGGATCGTCTTCCCGACCTTGTCCTGTCCGAACTCGCTCGCGGCCGCGCGCGCCGACATCATCACCTCGCGGTAGACGGTGTCGACCCGGCCCTGCGCGTCCTCGTCGATGCAGAAGCTGCCCGGCGGCAGGGCCATGTGCTGCAGCGAGCCGGGCGGCACCAGCCGACCCGACGGGCGCTCGTCCACCAGCAGCGCGGTCGTGCCGAAGCACGGGCCGTCGAGGTACAGCTCGTGCGACTCCGAGGCGAAGTTCGACTCGTTGATCGCCTCGAACATGTCGGTCGAGCAGGCCTCGAGCAGCATCGCCGCGTCCTGGTGGTCCTTCAGGTCGAGGTTGCGGATCGCGAGCGAGAACCAGCGGAACGCGCTCGACGTGAGCGCGCCCTGCATCGAGGCCGCGAGCAGCTCGTTCGCGTGGGGCGCGGTCGAGTCGAACAGCCGGTCGGTCTGCTGCTGGGCAGACGACCGCTTGAAGGAGATGTTCCCCTTGCGCGGCTGGATGAAGTCAGCCAGTTCCTGCCAGAGGTTAAGCCACAACCTCTGCTCTGACTTCATGTCGTCCCACCGCTGAAGCGCGGCCTCAGCAGTGCGGTCGATGGCCATGTGCTAGACGGACTGGCCCTGACCGCCGCCCAGCGTGGACTTCAACTGCGGCGCGGAGGTCGGAGCAGAGCCGAGGTCGCCCTCGGTGCCCGACGCGAGCGTGCGAAGACGCCGCGTCTCGTTGGTCTTCGCGTCCGCAGCCGCCTGCTTCGCGGCGGCGTCAGCGTTCGGGTCCGGCGCAGCCGGGAGTGGCTTGGGAGCCGGAGGTGCTCCGCCCTTCTTGCCCATCGTTGGGAGTCCTTTCGTGGCAGGCTTGACGCACGTACCACTCGGCTTCCTCGCTGGAAGTCCAGAACTGGTAGCGCATCTTCTTGGCCCAGGCGCGGAGGCCCGAGGCGCGGGGATTGTTCTTGAAGATCGTGACCGCGATGTACTCGCAGCCGTCGCGGAAGGCGGCCTGCGTCGCGGCCTCGGACATCTGCATCATCACCGACAACTTCCGAGGCGCGTGCGGCAGCACGACCATGTGATCGACTTCGAGGCGGCGCGGCGGGCCAGGAACGACGTTGCCCGCGATTAGTCCGAGCACCTGGCCCGTCTGCGCGTCGCGCCACGGGAACAGGAACGGCTCCGGCATCTGCATCGTGCGGAACACCGACAGGACTTCCTTGCCGGTCAGGCCGCCGTAGATCATTCCGCCGCCTGGCCGCCGTCGCCGCCTGCGGCAGAACCGCCGCCGACGCCTGCGCCGGAGCCGGAGCCGGACCCCGCGCCGGTGCCCGAGCCGCCGTCGCCGGAGCCGGAACCCGCGCCGCCGTCGCCGCCCGCGCTGCCCCCGCCGTCAGGCGAGGTGATGGTCTGCGTGGCGTCGGGGGCCTGCGCGCGGGAAGTGATCGGGGCCGGAGGCGCGATGGCCTCGGCCGGTTCGAGCGTGCTGTACTGCTGGTCGAGGGCGTTGTTCTCCCCGAGCGGCACGACCCACCCGAGCTTCGCGGGCGTGGCCAGCGTCGCCTCCACCGCGAGCGTGGCGCTGCTGCCGAGGGCGAGCGGGTTCGGCACTACCGGCTCCAGCGCGACCAGGCCGCGACCGGGTCGCCCGTCTGCGACTGCGGCTCCTCGAACGGGCTCCAGTCGGTGTTCCCGGTCGTCGGGAGCTGCGGGGTGCGTGTGGCGAGCAGGCCGGAACGCGCGTCGTACGGAATCGCGCGGTAGCGCGTGGCGTCGGCGTAGTGCGACGACCAATCGTGCAGCGGCTGCGAGCGATACGTCTGCGTGCGCTCGTCGAACTCGCGGCGGTAGTTGATCATCGCGTCCAGCCACGAATGGCCGTTGACGACGCGGCTGATCGCCTCCTCGTCGGCCCAGAGGAACGGCAGCATGCGCCGGGTCGCTTCGATGCCGTCCGCGAGCCCGATTTTCGGCACCACCTCGAAGTAGAGGCCCATTTTCGCGGCCGTCTGCACTCGGGTGTTGCCGGTGCCCCATTCCTGCACTTTCAGGTCGTGCGGGCCGTAGTGGCGGCCGTAGGTGTACGGCCGGGCCTTCATCAGCGACCAGTAGTGCGAGAGACCCGCGCCGGAGCCGACCTCGATGTCGATCAGCGCGATCCGCTTCTGCCCGATGCGCCGGTCGAAGAGGTCTTGCGTGAACAGGATCACCGTCTCGTCGTCCACGCCCAAATCCCACGCCGTGTCGACCAACGTGTCGTGGTCCCACGGCACGGCGGTGATCCGGCCCTCTTTCCGCATGCGCTCGATGAGGTCTCCGAAGTAGGAGCCCTGCATCGCGCCCTCGAACGAGCAGAAGAACTCCTGCTGGATCAGTTCCTCGGCCATGCCCATCCGGCGCTCTTGCTCGATGGCCTCGGGCGTCACCACGGGGCCGCCTGACTCGCCCGGCGCGTCTCGGAGCGTCTGATCCGCCGGTTTCAGGCTCGTGAACCAGTCAGGAGCCTTCCGCGCGTACTGCCAGAGCTTCTCGGCCCAGTTCCGACCGCGCGGGGTGAAGATGAAGACCGCCCAACCGCCGTTTTCCGCCAGAATCGGCCGCAGCAAGTCCCAGGCGCGCGGAGACATGAGGGAGAACTCACTCAGGACGATCCCGACGGGGTTCGTGCCCACAATCGAGTCGATGTTGTCCGCGCCGACGAGCTGGAACGTCGAGTGGCCGCCGTTCGGCGTCGCCAGCTCGATCTTCATCTCGGTTTCGTTCTTTCCGACGACCATCTCGGGCGGGAAATGCGAAATGATCGGCCGCCCGTCGGCCTGGATGCCGTCCCAGACGACTTTTTTCGCCTGGGCGTACGTCGGGAGGAAGTAGAAGTACGTGCCGGGCCGCGAGAGCATCGCCTCGATGGTCCAGTTCACGGCCGTGACGTCTTTTCCCGCCCGCCGGTGCCACACGACCATCGCGCGCTTGCATCCCGCGCGCATGGCGTCGATCAAATCCCACTGATACGAGCGCGGCTGGAAGAACCGTGGAATCTGGAGGTCGAAATTCGACACGAAGCTCCTCGGTGGTGCGAGTGATCTACCGGCTGATGGCTGCTGGCGCTGATGGCGGGGTCGCCGTCGCAGAACGGGCAGATGCCGTACTCGATCTCAGCGCCGTCGAGGTCGATGGGGTTCACCGAGGACACGGTGCGGTCCCTCGCCGGAGGCCAGCCCGGTGATGCAGCCAGGGTTGGAGGCTGTGGAGCTGTGGGAACGGGCAGGGCTGCGGCGGCAGCGGGAGGTACACCGGGTTGGAGACCTCGTGTTCGAGGTAGCAGCGCCAGCCGATGACGTTCTCGCCCAGGAAGAAGCGCACCTCGTTGTGGCAGATCGGGCAGCGCGGCTCCGTCGGGCTGGACTGGGTGCGCTGGTGCCAGAACGAGTGCTGCACCATGTCGTGCGCGTTCACGGGAGACGCGCTAGATGCGGTACTGCGAGCGGAGCCGCTGCTCCAGCTCGTCCTGCGCGGCGCGGGCTTCGCCCCGCCGCTTCAGCTCCGCGACGTACTCCGCGACCTCTGCGTCCCGAGCTGGGCCTTCCGGGTGCTCCGGGTTCGCGATGGCGCGGTAGAGGTCCGCGTCCCGCCACGAGTCGTACTGGTGGGCCGACGCGGTGTCGTAGCTCTTCGAGGCCAGGGTCTCGAACACCAGGTTCATGGTCTCGGGGTCGGCGGAGAGCTGCTCCTCCGGCCGGAAGACGTCCTCCAGCTCCTCGCGGGTGGGGCTCGCAGGCGCTTCGCCGTGCTCCGGCGGGGTCATGCGTCGCCGGGGAACAGGTCCGCGCAGAGGCTCGCGCCCTCGGGGGCCTTGTGCCGGGTCTTCGCGTGGAGGTCGAGGCCGCGCTCGTCCCAGGCCCCGAAGGTGACCACGGGCATCCCGGCCGGGTCGTCCTTGTCCTGCTCGATCTTCACCGCCCGGTGGTTCTCCCCGAGCGCCAGGACGCTGCCGTCCTGCAGGAGCAGCCGGACGAAGACGCCCTTGGGGCACTCGCCCTGCTCGCCCTGGACGATGTCGAGCTGGTCGGGCGGCACGGGTGCGCCGGAGGCGCGGTCCAGCACCACCTCGACGGGAGCCAGGATCAGGAGGGTGGCCAAGGTGAGGCCGATGAAGGCTGCGCCGAGCTTGAGGCCTTCCATCAGGCGGCCCTCCGCAGAGGCTCGTCCGGCTCCGGCGCGCCCAGGTAGGCCGCCGCGTAGTGGTCGGCGTTGTAGACGAAGTAGTGCTCGACGTCCTCCAGGGAGGCCTCGCGCAGTACCTGGCCCGCGTAGTCCTCGTCGATCTGCAGCGCCGCCAGCCCGAATGCCATGCTCACTTGCCTCGTGCCTCCTGGAGTGGCCAATAGGCCCTGGAAAATTGGTACTTTAGCGGAGAAGCTCACGCCCGCTCGACGCGGCGCGGCATTTTGGTCATGCACCCCCCTTGGCGCGGCGCAAAAGCATGCTTCGACGCACGGTTAGGCGTAACGCAGCGCAGGGTGACAGCGCGAGGCAACAGGACATTGCCTCGCAGGTGAGGCTAGGTACTGCTAACTAGCTGACTTTACGTCGATGACCTTGGCCTGCGTCGGGCGCTGGGCCAGGGTGACGTTGATCGTCATTGGGCCAGTCGCGGTGACGCTGGCCGTCTTCGAGGGCTGCAGGCCGAGCAGCGCGATCAGCTCGCTCGATGCACGCGCCTGGAGCGCGCCATCTTCGTCAACGAACTCGCGCACTTCGGATACGTTGAGCCCAGCGTTGACCACGAGGCGCTGCACGCGCTTCGCGGACAGCAGATCGCGGAGCTTGTTGATGACGAGGCGCGTCAGGAGCGCCTGCTCCGCGTCGTTGACCTGGGCCAGCTCCAGCAGCTTCGCACGCGCTGGGACCGAGCTGCCGAGCGCATCCGGCACCGAGACCCTGGCCAGCTCCGCCGGTGGCCGCTTCCTAGCCACGCTGTGCCTCCAGGACACGAGCTGGGCCGCCAAGACGGGTGCTGACAGCCACTGAGCGCAAGTGCTTGATATCGCTGCCCCTCAACATTCGGTGCTGACGCCTCCCAGAGAGCTTGTAGAGCGGCACACCGATCTGCGGGTCGTGCTTGTGCCGGTAAAGCAGCGACTTCAAAGCACGAAGTGAGCAGGGCACCAAGAGAGCTGCGCTCTGCATGCTGAACAGCGGCTCGACGGGTAGAGGCACGGCCACTACCGAGCCGCAGCCTGGGCAGTGACCAGGGATGTCAGGCATGTGCCTCTATGTAGTTGATGTATCAGGTAGAAAGCTGATGATCAGTAGCTGAGTGAGCGGCCCGTAGGGCCGCACTCACTGATCAGCTTCTACTGATCAATCAGCAGATAGAGCTACAGAATCAAGTACTTAAGAGCTTTAGTACTTGAGC
>Ga0070741_10018343_pt1 | contig 11344 bp, 11 predicted proteins | sample Coa_R1_4_FD_66440 | JGI IMG/M metagenome (GOLD analysis project Ga0070741, IMG submission 66440) | Surface soil microbial communities from Centralia Pennsylvania, which are recovering from an underground coalmine fire - Coalmine... | ecosystem: Environmental > Terrestrial > Soil > Unclassified ...
AAAAATGTATGCGTCTTGCAGCAGCCCAATGTCGGAGTCGTGGGAGCGCGTATTGTGGGAAAGTCTCACGCCTTCTTCGCACGCTGTATCGATTTTACGAATTATGGTCATTATCAGCATCGGCATCCCTTCGATGGGCCTGTCGCGTCATCAAGTATGGGTATAGCACGCACAATCTTTCACGAGGTAGGAGGCTTCAACGAAACACTCTGTTCTGGAGAAGACATAGATCTCTGCTACCGCGTCCAGAAGCAAGGATACCGCAGCGTTTATCGACCAGATATCCTCGTCATTCATGATCATCAGCGCACCACGTTCAGCAAGCTATTACGCTATAACTACGGGCACGGGCTTGCCGGAGGTCTGAAAACGAAAATACAGCATAGAGATAGCACACTAAAAAATCGTCTGTTATGCAGTCTACGTTTTCCACTGCTATTTTTACCGTTCTTACCTGCAATCGCATTACTGGCAACCCTGCACATCGTGGTGCTGAACATCGGCGACAATAAGCGTGTATTGCTATATGCACCATTCATTTTCCTGGGGAAACTAGCTTACGAGCTCGGAGTTTTTGTAAGCATACTGTTAGACGCTTTTGGGGTTATATAGTTGAGCGTAAATGGGATACATTTTTGTGCTTACACATACATTGTTACTCATCTGTAAGCATGGCCTTTGTTGTCAAAATGAAGCAACAGAAAGCACCTGGGTATCACCATCCAGACGCTTTCTGTTGGGTAACAGAAAGTCAAGGTCATAGTTGTTTGAAACAGAAATATGTTATACTCTCTACAAAAGGAAAGGAGCATCCCATGCCGACGTTAGAGGAAAGGTTGGAGGCGTTGGAACGGGCCTTATCGGTCATGAAAATAGAGCACATCTCGGATATAAGACAGCTTGACGAGCGCATTAGTGCTCTGCATCAACAAATGGCGGAACAAAGAAAACGTCTGGCTGAACGAGATGCTCTCGTAGAGCAGATAGGACGCTCTGTCAATAGCCAGCATCAGAGATTTGATAGCCTGGAACAAGCTCTTTCTGTACAATTTGCTGCTATCAATCGTGGTTTTGAGCAGGTTGATATGCGCTTTGAGCAAGTTGACATGCGTTTTGAGCAGGTTGATATGCGCTTTGAGCAAGTTGATAAACGCTTTGAGCAAGTTGATAAACGCTTTGAGCAGGTTGATATGCGTTTTGAGCAAGTTGATAAACGCTTTGAGCAGATTGATAAACGCTTCGATGAGCAGACACGAGCCATACGGGCACAGTTTGAGGATACCAATACGGCAGTGATGTCAATAGCGATGACTGTGGGAAAGCAAGGGCAAGATATACGTGTGCTCAAAGAGGATACCCAGGATATAAAGGATCGCTTAGGCACAATAGAGAGCCGTCTTGATAGCATGGAAAGCCGGTCAGAGGCAAGATTTACGGCACAAGAGGCAAGATTTACGGTACAAGATGAAAAGTTAGACCAGATTTTAGCACGTCTCCCTGGATCGGGACAATAGCCGAAAGTTTTCTCTATTGTTCTATTGAATAACATAAAGTGCTCGAATAGTCTAAAAGTCCCGGACGCTACCACAGGAAACTAGCGCCCGGGACTTTTATTGCCGGTATTAAGGGAGTGGACCATAATACACTGCGAGAGCAGGATCTAACCTTCCCTCAGTTAAGGGGCGGACTTAGCAGGGTACATTGACGCGTCCCTGGTGGTGAACCATCTCGTAGAGCATCAAGACGGAGGCGTTGCCGACGTTGAGCGAGTCGGCTCTGCCGTTCATTGGGATGAATACGCTGGCACCCTGAGCCGCGTACCATTCATTGCTGATGCCGTGGCGTTCGTTGCCCATGACAACAGCAATGCGTCCCTGGTAATCGATCTGCCGGTAACTAACTGTGGCGTCAGTATCCGTTGTGATGATTTTGAAGCGGTGATACTTCAACCAGGAAATGGCAGCAGAGGCCTCGGCTTCGATCACCGGGAAGGCGAAGAGGGAACCCATACTGGCACGAATCAGCCTGGGATGCGTAAGGCGTTGCTGGCGATTAGTGATAATCACGCCATCCGCCCCGGCCCCGTCGGCGCAACGAATGATGGTGCCGATATTACCGGGTATTTGCAGGCCGTCAAGCACCAGGAGCGCATTATGTGTGCTCAGCATAATATCGCACCAATCGAAGCGCGGTAATCTCACAATAGCAGTAAGCCCATCTGGCCCTTCCCAGTCTACGAGATGGCCTAAGACCTTCTCGCTGACGACATAGGTAAGCGTGCCAGATGCAATGATCTTTTGTGCAATATGCTTACCTGCATCGCCGCGCAGCAATTGCGGGCAGACAAAAAAGCAGCAGAACTCCAGACCGGCTTTGAGGGCCTGGGAGAGCATATTCGCACCTTCGAGACAGGCAAAGTTCTCAGGATTCGACTTTGTGTTGTTTTTTATAGCAAGGTACTGCTTCACCCTGGGGTTGTGCAGACCGGCGTGAACAAGCGTGGAGAAGTCTGGCATAATAACCTCCCATTGTGCGCTCGCAAGATTTTTCGCCCTTGCGCTTGCGAGCGTTTATCGATCAATCAACTTGAATTGTGGGACCAGTTTTCTCTGGCGATGTGGGTAATCAGCCAATCAGTCAGCAGGTTGATGCTGATCCTCGTCGTCAACCATGTGTCCCGGGTTGGCGGACGCGCGCTAAAGTGTCGTTTCAAGGTTCTGGGAGGATGTGCTCCAGGCTGACAGTTCAATATCCTGACGATCCAATTTTCGTTCATCATCGTCGGTTTCTCCTCTCATTTATTAAGTAAGCAAAGTATGTATGTAATGCATTTAGCGGTAGCTTTTGCGCAGGCCATCTCCGACGTTACGAAAACCGTAGGATTTGTAGAAGGGAACGGCTTCTTCCGTCGAGATCAGATCGAGCCGCGTCAAGGGGCAGAGGGCATGGCAGGCATCGAGGAGCAAACGACCTAAGCCGCGTCCCCGGTACTCGGGATCGACGAGCAGTTCGGCGATATAGGTCGTGATAGTTCCATCGGTGATGCCGCGCACAAAGCCAACGATGCGTTCTCCTTCGGCTACAACGAGGGTGGGCCATGAGTGTTGCCATGCTGCAAGCGCTTCAGCTGGGCGGCTCTCGGGCGTAGGCCAGCCCTGAAGCGTCGAGAGACGCTGAATTGCTGGGAAGTCCGTTTCCGTCCAGCATCTGAGCGAGACGCCGAGCGGAAGCCGCAATGTTGCCAGCACCGCCGCTAGCTGGCTCTGATGAATATGATCATTAGACAACGTGAATACTCCTCAATTTTTTTATTTTGTCTCTGGTTGCAGTTCTTTCTAGAAGCGTCCGGGCCAATTTATACGGTAATGGATTGTGTTCGTACATTTTTTCCCGGTCGCACCTCTTTTTCATATGTGAGGTTGGAGTAGATTACATGCATACCAGCACGCTTGTACAGGCGTGTCGCTCCTGTGAGACTTTGCGAATCGACACTAAGTTGCACATCAGGCGTGCCGCGCCGGTAGAACTCCGCGAAGGAACGTAGGAGCAGAGCCAACCCAACACCATTCCTTCTCCAGGGACGGCGTACCGCGAGATCATCGACCCAACCAATATTAGATGGACGATAGTTGCAACAGGAGAGTCCCACGATTTCATCGCCGTCCCAGGCCAGGAACCACAGTGTAGGATCGAAATCTTCTTTTTTGATTGTCTCGTGTGACCAATATTCAAAGTTCACCGGTACAAAGCCCCAGAGATCGCGAAAAGCTTCGTTGAAAGCATGAAATGTCGCATGATCGTCCTGCCCCAGCCTGAAGGTGTGCAACGTAATACCTGTGGGTAACTCAGGGGGCGAAGGTGGTTCGTGCAAGGTAATCCCCATGCGCCAACTGCTTCGCACAACGGTATAGCCAGCCTGCGCAAAGAATTGTTGTTCAGCTTTGTTAGTTTCAACAATCTGGGCCTCTAACGAAACACGCTGATCAGGAGGTGCCTCAACCGCGATCTGGCTGGCACGTTTCTCTGCAAAATGGAGCAGGTGCGTTCTAATCCCCTGGCCGTAATAATCTGGTGATACGCAGATAAAGACGTAGAGACGTACATGCTCGATGTCAAAGAGATCAGCATAAGCCACGATATTCCCCTCAGGTGTAAGCACAACCCAGGTATCGCTTGCCAGGGTAAAATGGGAAGCTTGCCAGGTATGGCGCAAGTCTTCTTCTGTTGTGCGCGCTGTACCGCGATCCTCGATCTCGCGTGCATTGATCAGGGCAAGCACGGGTTTCAGGTCGTCCATCGCTGCCGGCCGTACTGTGAAGCCTGGTGGTAAGGTAGTGCTCAATGTATATCTCCTTTTATGAGCATTCGGGGCAATCTTGTACTTACTCAGCAATTGATTGCGTGCTCAACTCTTCTCCGGGTCGTAGTTCCTTCTCGTAGTAGAGGTATACCTGGGCGGCGTGCATGCCTGCCCGTTTGTATAGGCGGTCTGCTCCTGTGAGACTTTGCGAGTCAACGCCCAGTCCTACCTGGCGCATGCCACGCCGATAGAACTCGCCGAAGGCGTGATGTAGGAGGGCCAGTCCCACTCCCCGCCTGCGCCAGGGGCGACGTACCCCCAGATCATCAACCCAACCTTGCCCTGCCAGGTAGATGCAGCAGGCGGCAGCGGCAATCTCGTCGCCATCGCAAGCTAGAAACCATAACGAGGGATCGAAATTGGCCTGCTTGACCTCCGTATATTCCCACTCCTCAAAGCTCATTGGTATATAGCCCCATATGTCACGAAACGCCTCTTCAATAGCATCGAATACGGCACGCTCGTCCTGGCCCGGTTTGAAAGTGCGAACGCTGATGCCTTCGGGCCAGACTGCCAACGGGGGCGGCTCCTGCATGACGATTTTCATCTCCCATCTTCCTCTTGCAACCGTATAGCCAGCTTGCTCAAAAAACAGTCGGGCACTATGGTTAGACTCAACAACCCAGGAGTACAGGGAGACACGCGCGTTGGGAGGAGCTTCTGCAATGAGCTGATTGGCTCGCGACTCAACGTGTTGAAGCAGGCATGTTCTAATGCCTTGACCGTCGTACTCTAACGGCACCCAGAGAGCGGTTTTCAGGCGTACACGCTCGCTCTTAAACAGATAGGCGTAACCTGCAATACGACCATCCGGAGCAACGACAACCCAGGTGTCAGTTGTCATGTTGAGATTAGGCCCGAGCCAGAAGTCACGCATGCTATCTTCGGTTGTACTCTGCCTCACTCCGTCCGCAATCTGGCGGGCAGCTATCAGAGCAACCACAGGTTTCAGGTCGTCTATTGTTACAGGACGCACTGTGAAGCCTGGTGGCAATGTCACGGTCATCTCATTTTCTCCATTATCTTTTTTGGGTAGAGTGACCCTTCATGGTCACCCTACAATGCTCTATTGCGTTTTCTTTGCTGAAATCTCGCGGCCATTTTGCTTGAAGCGCAAAGCAGTTACCTGGCCATTCTGTTCTTTGCTAAAGGTAACCTTTGCATTTATGGCTTCCATGAAATAGTTGATTTCGGATTGCGCGAAAAGCTGGATCGCGTCCTGACCGACAGTGTGCAGGAAGAGCTGGCCGTCTTGTTGGGTGATGGTGAAATGGAAATTCTCCTTGACCTCGTATTTGCCCACGTAGCTCTCTTGCACCTGGGGTTGTACGATAATAGCCTCTGGCTCTGGCGGCTGGTAATCAGGCCATGCGTATTCCTCGGCGATGGCTTGCATAATCTCGGGCACCAGATGCCAGCCAGTGTCCGAGTTCGTCATCACCACGGCTCCAATGCCCAGATTCTGGTAAGCCTGTAACAGACAGATGAAGCCCTCGTTGCCGCCACTGTGCTCAAAGCGTGGCGTTTTGTCCTCGCCTTGCAGGAAAATGCCCAGCCCGCAGGACTCGCCCTTTCGCTCTGGAGCCTGCTTAGTAAACATTTGCTGCATGGTCTGCTGAGAGAGAAGCGCATTGGGCACTCCGGCTTTTGCGGCTTGCAGAGCCAGTGCAAAGCGTGCCAGGTCAGATGGGGTTGACCACAAACCAGCTGCTGCAATCTCAGGGTAGATGTGCCGCAGCCCTACAACTGGCTTGGCGGAGTTGTGATGTCCCGCAGTAGCATTCTTTAAGAGATTGGCAGGCAGCGGTTGCTCTGAAGTGCTGTCATGCATGCCTACCGGGTCGAGCACAAGTTCGCGCACGAGATCGGGATAGCGCTTGCCGGTAACGTCGATCAGGAGTTGTTGTAAGATGCAATAGCCGCCACCAGAATAACGATACTGCAGGCCGGGAAGCGTATCGACGCGAATGGCTGGCGAATTGGCTGGAGGAGTACCATCCAGCACTTGAAGCAGGGTAGGTATCTCTTCGTCAGGAGCATAGCCGGGGAAGCCATGCACTGTCAGGCCTGCCGTATGACTGAGCAATTGGCGCACAGTGAGGCGAGGTTGCCATGTTCCGCTAGAGTTCGCAGACTGAAACGCGGTGGGAGGCACTTTCCAGGAGATTAATTTCTCATTCACGTCCTCGTCGAGATCGAGTTGGCCTGCTTCGACAAGGCGCAGGGCTGTAACGGCAGCTACGGGTTTGCTGATCGAGGCGCATTGGAAGAGGGTTGCCGTATTTACCAGCTCGGGTTGGCCCGCTTGCAGAACACCGTAGCCTTTCGCCCACTCGATCTGATGATTGTTGATAATGGCAATGCTGACGCCTGGCACGTTGAGATAAGCCATGCGCTCGGCCAGCGTACTGCGCCGTTTTACCAGATTACGAAAGGTATTGGCTGGCGACAAATTTTGTTCGATACGCCGGATAAGTTCAGCTACTTCGGACGATGGTTGAGCACTGGTCATGCTATTTGTCTCCTTCTTACGTGATAGCTTGACAAAAATGTTGATAGGAACGATTGGATGGGATTTTTCTAGCGCAAAAAAGGCCGTGAGCGGTTTTTGTCCCGATCTCACGGCCTTGTTCTGTCAATAACAGAAAAGCCGTGAGCATTGACCTTGCTATGCCCACGGCCTGTTTGCTTTGCCTCTAATGAAACTCTAGCTCAACAACCTCCTGAAAAAGGGCATAGTACGGCCTTGGGCCACGCCACCTCCTCCGAGGCGGAGTCTCCCTGTGCGAAAACTGCTCTTTTCGGAGATTGAGAGCTTGCTTATCGCAACGGCCATACTACTAAAAGACATTTTTTCTTTCCTTGAGCTAGTATCTGTATATGCGCTTCTGTCGCGCTTATAAGCGTAACATGAAGACGAAATGATTGTCAAGGGCGAAATGCTTCATCCGGCGCGAGCATATCCTCTTCTTGTTCTCCGTGCTCAACTATGTCTCGTGTGATGGTGCGCCGCTGCATGGATCTTGAAAGGACAAGCGAGGTGGTGGGTTCGCCATAGAAGGCAAGCTTGTCAATGATACGTTCCAGGTGAGCGACGGAGGTTGCGACGACTTTGGTGATAACGGCATCGCTGCCTGTGACACGATAGCATTCAACTACTTCGGGGATCTCGCTCACACGCTGAGCAACAATAGTACAACTCTGGCCGGGAACGCTGCCGAGGCGAATGACGGCTGTGACTGGTAGCCCCAGTTTGCTCATGTTGACTTCGGCACGATAGCCAGCGATGATGCCCGCCTCTTCCATCCTGTGGATACGGTCGGCTACGGCAGGGGCAGAGAGGCCGACGCGCTGCCCCAATTCGCTATAAGAGAGGCGCGCATTCTGTTGTAATTCTTGTAAGAGTTGCCATCCGGTTCCGTCCAGCAGCTTTTCGATTTCTAAACTCATAGCGTTTTTTTCCCTTCGTATCATAAGTTATGAAGATCAAATACTTTGTTTTCTCTATGTATTTTAGCACAAAATGACTGTACACTAATCATCAATGAATATGTATTGTCTAGACTGAGCAACAGCCAGGAGGGTCTTATGTTTACTGTTATTGTTCTCTTGTTTTTGTTGATTGTTCTTGCGGTTGCGGCCATGCGTTGGGGTTTTAATAGTAGCGATGGACCTGAGAGTCAGGAGTGGGAACGCAGACAGCAGCAAGCCTGGCCACAGGATTGCTAGTAAGCTCATAGTTGACGCTCTGCTATACATGTAGTCAACCGCCTGACTAGATCTATAGATTTATTGTAAGCAAGTTATGTCCCATTCATCATAGTGATCTTTGTAACACAGGAGGTCTTCCAGACTGCAAACGCGTGGTCTGGAGGACCTTTTAACTTTTTCACAATGGAGCTAAAAAGCTCAGCAGTAATCGATTGACCTGCTCGGGTTGCGAGTCATGAACGGTATGACTTGCCTGATCGATTTCTACAATAGTGGCATGAGGATCATATTTGCGCCAGCGTGGAAGGTAAAGATTGGAGTCTAGAATATCGTCTTGCTTGCCCCAGATAACCAGGATCGGCGTCTTCACCTGCGGGAGCAGGCGCTCCGTCACACTCCAGTGGAGATTGCGTTCTAACACCCACTGTGAGATGAGGTTCACATGAAAACTATAGGGGATCGCATACTCCTGCACCATGTCGTCGTTCACCTTCCTGGGGGCGTACAGTTGCTCTAGTGTTTGCCTGATGTACGTGGGCGTTGCGGTCAATTTCATCTCGACCTCGCCCAGTACAGGCCACTTCGCCAGCTCCCATTCCCAATTGTCTGGAAGATTCAGTCCAGTCCCATCGAGCGAGACATACTTGATCACTCGCTCGGGATGGGTCTCCGTAAAGTAGAGAGCATAGCCCCCTCCCCAGGAATTCCCAATGAAGGCGGCCCGTGGAATATGCAGCGCATTTAAAAACGCTAGCAGCGACTGATTGATCGAGTCCAGCGTATAGATGCTATTGTAGTCAGGATTCTGCACGATGGGAGTGGTATAACCGTCACCAGGAGGATCGACGGCATAGACCGAGTAATGTGGGGCGAGCGCAGTGATGATGTCGCGCATATCATAGATCCAGCCACCACCGCCAGGTAAGAGAACAACTGGCTCTCCGCTCCCTTCGTGCAGATAATGCAGCCGAAAGTTGCCAGCATCCGCATAGCCATCAAGGTGCTGCGCCTGCATCCATCGGAGATAGGCAGGCGTGCTCGCTCGCTCCTCAGAAGGCATATAGATATAGGCGAGATACAAAAGGGCCCCTATCAACAAGAAAAACAGGAAGAGGGCTCTATAGGAGGATCTGCGAAGCCCGGTATGCCTTCGCCAAAAGTTTTTCATCGTCTAACTCCTTTTATCATTCGCTATACGATAAGCGAATAAAAAGCGCAAAAAAACACGCACGATTGATATCGATGCAGGATTTACTCCTGACCAGAGTGGTTTTCAGCTGGTTTCAGTAACAATGCAATCACATGCTGTTTGTAGCGGGCAAGAAAGTCTGGATCATGAGCATCAATGCCCAATGCTTTCAGAAAGGTTTTCGTGTGGGCGATAGGGAACCAGCAGAGAGCAACGAGATCGATGAGAAATTGTTCTGGATCACCCTGCCAACCAAAGTTCTCTCGCAACAGTTGTAACGCCTCATGTAAGACCTGGACCTGTAGGGGAAGATCGCCCAGATAGCGCCCCTGGAGGGCTTCCCATTCGGTGAGGCGAATAAAGGTTGGATGAGCCACAAAATCATCAAAGAGTCGCCCGATGGCAATGCGAAGAATCTCTTCAGCACTTGCAGACGGCGAAGCTACCTGCTCACGCAAAAACGTCACCAGCGCCTGACCACGGACCATCGCTCGTTCCAGAACGCAACGATAGAGTGCCTCTTTCGAGCCAAAAAAGTAGTTTGGCAATCCACGCGTGACGCCTGCCAGGTCACAGATCTCCTGGAGGCTGGTCGCCTCGTAACCTTTTTCAGCAAACAGGGCTTCAGCAGCATCAAGAATAGCTTTTTTGCTGGCCTCCGCAGCCTCAGCTCGCTGTGTTCCCTTCCTTTGACTTTTCATCGCACATTGCCCCCTCGAATACGGATAGGTAAGTCCAGTGAGCGCACTTCACTGGCTATACGTATAGTGAATATAACAAAAACGACAGAGGAAAGTCAAGAGACAGTGATAGCTGAGCACATTCGCAGCGAGTTTTTTAAGCCCTCGTCATTTCTGGCAAAAGAGGAATCATATTTACAAATAGTGCAAAACACCATGCAGCAACATCAGGAAGAGGGTATATTTCTCATTTTAATTGTAGCATATTTGTCAAGAATCTGGCATCGTCCTTTGGGACAATGTTTTTTGGTTATGCCTCAGGTATACTCCCCACCTAAGCTGTTGAATTGATGATCCTGAGAGGTTTTGATCGAGAATGAAATTTCAGAAAATCATCCAACAACCCCCAAGAGGGGCTGTTGGATGATTTTCTGAAATTTCATTCTCGACTCCTACGGGCCGTTGAGAGAGATTTTGGGGGAACAAGATGATCATGCCAGGGTCGAATAAAAGTTTACTGCGGGCCTTTACTTCATTACGTCAGCGTAATTTTCGCCTGTTCTGGTCCGGTCAGATAATCTCGCTGGTGGGCAGCGCAATGCAAACCATTGGGCAAGTCTGGCTGGTGTTGGAGATGACACATAGCGCCTGGCAACTCGCTCTGGTGGGTGCACTGCAAGCTGTGCCTGTACTGCTTTTCTCGCTCTTCGGGGGCGTCTTTGCCGACCGCTGGCCTAAAAAGCAGGTCTTGCTGGTGACCCAATCGGCGGCCACAATGCAGGCTCTTCTCCTCTGGGTACTGATAGCAACTCACACTCTACAAATCTGGCATCTATATGTCCTGGCAATGCTGCTGGGACTCATGAACAGCCTGGGGAGGCCTGCGAGCCGGGCATTTGTCGTTGAGATGGTCGGGCGCGAGGATCTGCCCAATGCAGTTGCCTTGAACTCCTCAATCGCTACGCTAGCGGGTATCATGGGTCCTGGTCTGGGAGGTGTCATTATTGCAGCAAGCTCTGTAAGCATGCTCTTTCTGCTCAACGCGCTCAGCTTTCTCCCAGTAATTCTAGCCCTGGCGCTGATCAGGAGTCACGAGTTGCACGCTCAGGTACTACCGATCCGCGCACCTGAGCCGAAGGCTAGCCGCGAGAGCGGCGTTGGTGCGCGGAATAGAGAGGCACTTCGATCCAGCAACGCGGGCGAGCGACAGAACGCCTGGCATAGCTTGCGCGCGGGTCTGGACTATGTTTGGAAGACTCCTGCGGTGTTGATGGTGATCCTCGTGGTTGGATTGGTTTTGCTCTTTGGCTCCAACTTCAACGTCATACTCCCACTCTTCGCTACGGATGTGCTGCATATAGGAGCAACGGGCTTTGGCTTTCTCTCAGCCGCCAGTAGTATTGG
>Ga0070741_10018344_pt1 | contig 11344 bp, 9 predicted proteins | sample Coa_R1_4_FD_66440 | JGI IMG/M metagenome (GOLD analysis project Ga0070741, IMG submission 66440) | Surface soil microbial communities from Centralia Pennsylvania, which are recovering from an underground coalmine fire - Coalmine... | ecosystem: Environmental > Terrestrial > Soil > Unclassified ...
TGATGTGATCCCTGATACGAGCAGTCCAACGCCTCTAGAGATGCTGCTGGCACACGCGCACGCTAACGAACTGCCCCGACAGATCGCGTGTGCCCTTGCATGCCTGACCAGCCGGGAGCAGCAAGCCATCATCTTGCGCTTCGGCCTCTTTGGCAAAGGTGAGCACACCTTAAGAGAGGTGGGAGAGCAGATGGGCATCAGCCGGGAGCGGGTACGGCAACTCCAAGAGAGTGCGTTGCTCAAGTTACAACACGCGGTCTTCGTAGAGCCATCGTATTGACAGGCATCCAGAACAAGAAAGGACAAAACACATCATGGAAATGCGTCACCAACTCAGTCGTCTGCACAAGAAACTTGGCTCATCGCCCCTCATTCTCTTCATCCTGGGTGGGCTTTCACTGCTCATGTGGGCTTCAGCCTCGATTGTGCAGATCCAGACCAGCGAATACCTTGCCCTTGGCAATGCTGTCCGTGTGGCAACCGTCGCCTGGGGCATTCTCCTGCAACCCATTCTGCTCATCAGTGGACAAGCCCCGATCCAGTACGCGACCGCCTGGATGTATGGCTGGATCGTCGAGGTCGTGACCCTGGTGTTCTCCCTGGCACTCACCGTTGCCGTCGTCAAGATTTCATCGGTCAATCCGCGCTTAGGCAAAGGGTTTGTCGCTGGCGGTCTGCTCTTGATCGTGCTCAACAGTTGGGCCGATTTTAGTGCCTCCCCTGGCTCCAATCCCCTGGTGCAGTTCCTCATTGCTCTTGCCATCGGCGGTATTGTCGTGGTTGGGCTTCCAATGGGGATTGGTCTTATCGAGCACGGCATCGAGGAACTCTAGGAGCGTACGTGATGGCAACCACAAGGCAAAAGTTGCTGCTGGCAACCCCGACCCTCATTGTCGCTGAAAGTGCGGCGGCAATGGCGCATGGCGGCGGTATCGGTGCGATCGTGGCCTTTGGGGCAGCAGGTCTGGCGTATGCCTACGCTGATGAAATCAGCGCTATGTTCCAGCGGGGTGACACCCCCGCTGGACCTGATCAGCGAGCAGTACCAGACAGGCAAGCCCTCAAAGACTTTGGCTATCGCCTCCTCAACGGCAAGAGTGTGCGTGCTGAGAGAGAGGGCGCACCGCCCGATGATGATTTTGCGCTTGCACCAGCAAGAGAAGCGAGGTTCACCTTCTCAGACCTCCTGGCAACGGGTTGGCGTCCTTCCTATCAACAGATTTTCCTGGCACGGTTAGAGGATGGAACCAACGTATTCATCTCGGTTGAGCAGGCGGTCCACATTGCGCTGGCTGGCAGCACCCGGCAAGGCAAGACCTCGATCATCAGGCAACTGCTTGCTCAACTGTGTTACATTGGGTGCTGTTGTGTGCTGCTTGATCCGCACTACACCCCCTACGATGTCGAGATCGATGAGGACTGGACGCCCTATACGCCCTACCTGCGCTTTGATCCGCTGGAATGTAAATCCTATGACAGAATCGAGCAGATCATGCGGCATGCTGCAACCACGCTGCTTGATCAACGCAAGGCACGGCGAGAACAGTCCAAACCGGTCGGAGTGCCCACCTTTCTGGTCATTGATGAGTATCCAGCGGTGATTGCGGAAAAACCAGCGGTGCAAAAGTACGTGGCAAAGCTCTTGCGAGAGGGAGCCAAGTACAAAATCTTTCTGTGTATTGCCAGTCAAGATTTCCAGGTCAAAACCGTCTCCCCACAAGCCGGAGGCGCGATCCGCGACAACTACAAGACGGTGCTCTATGTCGGCGGCGATAAAACGACGGCCAATGTCTTGCTTGATACCAGCGTTTCACCCGAGACCGAGACCATGCTTGGCAAAGGGCCGGTGATGCTACGCTGTGAGGCGGTCAAGAAGGCGGCGTTGGCGTACACTGCCTTTACTGACAATGCATCGCTGTACCTGCTGCTGGGACCCTCGACCTATCAGCCATCAGATCAGTTACACCTGCAAGACGATGATCCGCTGGCAGAAAACTTCATCAACGCTGATACTGACCTGGGAGGTGAGGATGATTTACCGACCCTGAAGAGAACGCCACAGACAGAGGGGCTCACGATAGCTCCTGTCATGATTGAAAAGGGACCAAAGGCAGCGGATATTGATATCAATATCTTGTGCGCCTGTTGGAACGGTGGTGCCAACTCGGTCTCGAAGTTGGAGGCCCTGTTCAAAATGTCACACGGCAAAGCCTACAAAGCCTATAAACGGATTAAGGCACACACGCAAGAACCTGTCGAGGAACAAGAGTAATTATTCATTCATTCATTCGTTCATTCACCCCAAAACATGAGCAAAATGGCTGATATATGGCTGAATGAACGAATGAATGGGAAACAACAGAAAGTGAGAGATGATCACATGAGTATAGAGCAGGCTATCAGCATAGTGATTATTGGACTCGTAGCACTCATAGGGACTATTGGACTCGTAGCACTCATAGGGACTATTGGACTCGTTTGGATAGGACGTGAGGTCGGGAAAAAGCAATGATGCAACAGCAAGAATCACAACACCAGCAGGGAAGTACCCAGCGTGATTGGCTTCCTGAGCAGGTCAAAGAAGCGCTCAAGGACTCTAGCTGGGTCACCATCGCCTGGGACTGGTTTCAAACCTTACTTGGACGAGCCGTTGATGCGGTGCTGTGGGCTACGATGGTCTTTAGCTGCTACCAGTTGATCCCTGGTGCCACCCAACCAGCCCCACAGATTAGTTCATTCGCCTTCATCCTGCAATTTATCGCCCTGGATATCGGCGGGCTTGGTCTCAACAGAATGGCTCAGCAGCAGGGGTTAGATCGCTGGTCCTATAGCCGGGGGATCGCCTATATTCTGATCAGCATCACGCTGGTCACGGTCACGGTAGCCGGGATCGAACGCGCTGTCCAGGTGCCCGATCAGATCAAAGCCTGGATAGAAGTACTCCTGGTCATCGCTCGTTCGGTGATGACGGTGCTCTATGGACAGGCGATCCACAACCTCAAGCATCAGGCGCAAAGCACCCGTGAGCGCATAGCGGAGCTAGAGGCACAGGTACAGAGTGGACAGCGCGAAGTGTCCAGTGTGCGCCGACAACTGGAGAGTGAACAGAGAACGGTGTCCAGTTTGCGTGTCCAGTTATCGGAGAAGCAGCAGGAAGTGGACACCCTGACTGGACAGGTGAACACCTTAACTGGACAGGTGCAGAGTGGACAGCGCGAGGTGTCCAGTTTGAAGCAGCAGGCCAACAGTGGACAGAGCGAGATGAACAACTTACGTAGTCGCTTAACGACAGCGCTGGCAGAGGCCGAGGGAGCACACGCACAGTTGAGTGTCAAACAGCGTGAGGTAGAGGCGCTGCAAGAAGCCTTCGAGAGTGAACAGCGTACGGTGTCCAGGTTACGCGAGAGGCTGGACGCTGAACAGGCGTTCCTGTTCAGTCTCTCACAACGGCTGGACACTGGACAGCAACAGCGTGGACAGGTGCCCGAGAAGCGGGTGTCCAGTGTTCAGGTGTCCAGTGTCGGGCAAGTGGGTGGACAGGTGGACACTGGACAGGTCATTGATCTGGATGCGACCCGTGCAAAACGCAAGGGCACACAGAACGAGGGAACGGAACATGCGATGCTTGAGCAAGTCAGGGAAGTCCTGAGAGAACACCCTGGACTCTCAGCGCGAGCGATTGCCAAGAAGCTGTCCTGTTCACCAACCACCGCCGCCAAATGGAAAGACCTGATTGAACGTGAGCAACAACGTGATGGTGAAGCGTCTACGGAGTGCGTCAACGAATAGACAATGGTTTGCAGAGTCGAGAAAAGAAAGAGAGCGTCATATGCGCAAGATTGTGCAATATACGCTGATCCCTTGCGGGATTATCGGGCTTCTCTTAGCAATGGGCAATGATCAAAGTGGCTGGCTCTAATGTTTTGTTGGCATCAATGTCACCCTCATCTTAGTCTTGGTTGGGCTGCTGATCGAAGAACACGTCAAGCGTGCTTGGCAAGCGTCGCTGGCTGAACATATCCAGGCAATTCACGCTCACGAGATGCAGCAACAGAGCCAGCGAAACAACTACAAAGATCAGGCGTAAATGTTTGAAAAGTCACATAAAAGGCAACCATAAGCAACGGTTTCTCTAGTAGAAACCGTTGCACTTTCTTCCTGACGTGCTTTCTTTCGCAAGATTTATTGGTCTGTTCTCCTCAGATCATCCTGCATATCTCGAATGGCTTGAAAGCGTTCCTGGTAGGGACAAAACTGAAGCTGAAAGTTCTCCCGCCATTCTAATTTGTATCAACGATATCTGAGAAAAGTGGGGCTATGATATACTGCACCGCTGGTTGCCTTTTTTTGGTCCAACCTGTTCGATCACGGATATAGAAAGAAGGAGCCAATCCAGCGTGACGCGCCCAGTCCAGCATGATCTTGCTATTCACCTCGGCAGTACCATCTTTCCAATCGGTTCCAAGTTTTTCTCTTAGTGCCGCTGCAAGTTGAGGAAGAGTCTGTGGGGTATCACCAAGAGCTTCAAGCATTTCGATAAAAACTTTAAAGGATTCTATCTTCAACGCGCCTTGTGCAAACAGGGTGGAGCGTTTCTCCGAATTTGAGACAAATTCATGCCCTGCTGGGAGAAGCTCTATTGATTGGTTTTGTTTACTGATAAAGCCTATAGCCTCTAACATATTTAAGGCTTTCTGTATCGTGCTTTTTTGATATCTACCCCTGTCCAATCTATGGGTTTACCTTTCTGGAGGAAGTCGGCAAGTAGTACTATGACTTTCTCAATGGGAGTATATTGAATTGAGGGCATAACGAGACCCTTATTGCGCTTGGTCGTGGTTGAGAGAGAGCGGTTTCTGTATACCTGAGCATCAGATTTATAGAGATCAAGTGTACTATGCTTAATATCGAAGATAGCTAGATTAACTGCATCCATCCAGTTCGCAAAGCGGCGAGCATAGACACGCCACGTTTCTTTAGTAGCATGTGTGTATGGGCTTGATTCAGCCAAAATATCTGCAACTTCATCTAATGTTAAAGGGGTACCTAACTCAAACACCTTGAGTTCTAGCTCTTTAAGAATTTGCCAAACTAAGCGGTTACGCCTGAGCTTCTCTCGGACATATCCCTTTAACATGTCTTCGAAGTTATCTACATCCTTCACAAAGCGAGCCTGTAATCTCACCTGCTCTCCATCCATCTTTGCCAAGCCTAGCAAACGCAAGTCATGGAAAAGGTTATAAAAGGACTGTTCTGATAGTCCGGCCTCCTGTTGAAACACGGCTTTACTCAGCACGCCATCTGCTTCTGCGAGTATTTTCGTCGCTTTCAGCGCGCTTCCCATTTCTACTTGTAAGACATAGTTTTCTTGGACAGGAACGCGTCCAGAATTGAGGTAGTCTTTAAAAATGTCCCAATAAACATCGTATTTATTTCCAATTCTTATGATGAACCGTGCATAGACGAGACTCTGAACGATATCATGATTAAACTCTTCCCCCAGTTCTAAAGCACTAATAGGCGCTCTTTTTGCTATTCGCCGTAGTGTATCTTCTTGGTCCGGTCGTAGTGCATGCAGATCCTCTTGAAACAATTGCTCAACGTTCAAGAGATTATTTGCCATATCCGACTGTTGCACACCAGCCTCTCGTTGAGACTTCACATGAGAGCATAACTTTTTGAGCAACCAAGGATACCCTTGCGAGAACTCACGAAGAAAGAATTGTAGATCTTTTCTCACTGGGGCACGCAATTCACGACTAAGCTTGCGCAGGAGGGCTGATGTCTCCTCCTCTGAAAATCTATCTAGAGAGATGCACTTACTTGAACTGGAAATGTCAGTACTTATTTGAAAAGGAAAACTGTTAATTGATCCGAATAAGTCTGTTTTCCATGCGAACCCAAAGGCGATATTAGATCTGGCGTCTGCTACTTTGAGGAGCAAATCTCTGACTCGCTTTAATACATCTGGTAGAAAAAACACATTCTCGAACTGATCGAGAAAGATGAAAAGGACTTTGCCCTCTTGTTCAAGGATTTTTCCTATATGCAACAGGGCATTTATTGCACCATCAAAACCAGTAATTGCTCCAGGCTTTTTGTTCTCTGGAAGCAAGCCTCCGAAATCCCCAAACTTATCCAGCGAGTAGCTGATCGCCCGCAAAATGAACTGAGAAGAAGACGCAGACCGAGAATCTATAGCTACAGCGAAGTGTCCCTTTTCACGTAGGAGGGCAACACTCGCCAGAACCACTGAACTTTTTCCCAATCCCGAATCTGCCTGAAATAGGATACTGCGAGAGGAAGTCTGTTTTTCTACAACCGCTTGGCTAAAGTCATCAACGTCCCGTAAAATAGATTGTCTACCTACAAAATGTTCAGGAGAGGCAGGGAATTGGTACTCAAAGCAGGCTGAACTTCCATTCACTTCAGCAATTGCTTCTAATTCTGGCTTTGCTTGAAAAGTAGATTTTTGCAATGGCATGTCACTTCTCACTGTGATTATACCAAAATCATTCAGTTCAGGATCTAGGGTCAAGAGGTAATCGAGCGTCGCTCTCTCAGCAAGAGGACGGCCACCTGCATCAAAAAGAGCAATACTATTTGGTATTGCTCCCCCAGTTGGAATAACGTATTGTTCCCAAAATAGGCCTTTCTCTGTATACAGAAGTACCCAATCACCGGGTATTCCCATATCAGGGGTGATAAGGCTAGATATAGTTTCTGGACGTGTCGTCAACTCGGTCTGAAAAAGTGCCTCTAACACCTCGCATTCCTCATAGAGGCGCATAGTAATATCTGTGTTAGATTCATATTTCTCTCGATACAGTCCCTTTGCATGAGTGTTGACACCTGGCAACGCAATAAAAAGGCCATGTGCTCGCCGATCATTGAACCACATGGACATATACTTTCCAAAAAACTCTGTTAACTGAGGAGACTTAATTTCCGTTTCATAACACTTGCACTCTGCATACATAGGTATATTTGTTAAAGTGTGTTTACCTTCTATATCTATTTCCATACCGGCGTAATTCACGCTCGCAATGCGATCTATGCTATAGCGATAATGGCGGAGGACCTGAGCCATAAGTTTTTCAAACAGCTTTCCTCGTGCCTGTGCCTGTGCTTGTTGGGATGTGCTATGAGATATGCCACCTGCAAGGATTTTTAATTTTCCCATATCTTTCTACCCGCCTTGTGATTATTAAAACTGTAGAGAGAGCAATCTATCAATTTTCTCGAACTATCCAATTTTATCACGATTACAAGATGAGGTCGAGAAAAACCTTATCAATAATTTCCTTCTCCATAGGGATGTGAAAAACGGAAAGTGTAACGTGTGTGAGGTTGTTCTATTGTTCAATAGTAGAAAGTCAATGCTTGATATGTCCACACTCTATCAAAATAGGATGCTCACATTGAGGCAAGCCTTCCCTCTCCTACGCAGATGGCAGTCCTTATGGACACGCAGTTCTTTTGTCAGCACAATAAGCAATGTGAGCAGTAGAAACCATCAAGCGCTCTATAGAGGCACAAAAGGGAGGATGGCATCCCATGTTTCGTCTCTCTTCAACAGATTTCTGGCTCAAGCCACAGGGAAACCCGGCTGACCACGCTTGAAAAAAAGGTATGCCTTGCGGCGGGTCGTGACATTTGTCATCTCAGACTCCTGATAGCTATCACTACACAGGGTACACGTTCCCCTATACACTGAGGCGTACACAAACAAGTGGGTCATTGAAATATCATTGTCCACGCTTCTCCCTACTTGAGTGATTATGGAGCGAGGATCATCACATTCTGCATGAATATACGAAAGGAGCCTTGTCATGTCTTCTTCATCCTTGCATATTCTCGTCATTGGTGGCGGCATAGGCGGTCTGTGCCTGGCTCAGCGTCTGAAAGCGGCAGGCGTGAGCGTTGCTGTCTATGAACGTAACCCCTCCACAGTCTGGCCGGAGGGAACGCGCATTAGCATTAATCCAGTGGGCAGTCGGGCGCTGCATGACTGCCTGCCTCCCGTCCTGTGGGATGCATTCGTCACTCTAGCAGCCAGGACGCCCGCTGGCATTGGGTTCCTCACCGAGCACTTAGAGGAACTTGTGGTTCTTGGCGATGCGTTTATGGCTCGTGGAACAGAGGAACCCATTGACGGGCATTATCCAGTGAGCCGCATAGCCTTGCGCCACCTGTTGCTGGCCGGGCTCTCGGATATCGTTCATTTCGACAAGACTTTCGAGCGCTACGAGCAAACACCTGATGGAAAAGTGACGGCATTTTTCACCGATGGGACATCGGCGACGGGAGATGTGCTCGTTGGGGCGGACGGTGCCAACTCCAGGGTCCGCCAGCAATACTTGCCACATGCTCCCCGTGTCGAGATTGGCGCGGGTGGAGTAGGGGGAAGGCTTCCCCTCACCGATCAGAGCAGAAGTTGGCTGCCGGATGCGCTTACAACACGATTGAATCTGATTATGTCGCCAAGTTCCTACACTCTGTTCACTGGCATCTATGACCGTCAGCAGCGGTCAGTTGAAGCGCTCAAGCGCATTCACGAGCGAGCAAAGGCCGCGGGTCTGAACCCGCAACTGCTTATCGATACTACCGAGAGTTACCTGCTCTGGGCGTTCATCGCCCCAGCTTCTACCTTTTCAGCTCAGGAGTACCAACTCAAGGGACAGGCTGTCCAGTCCATCGTCAAGCAGAGAATCGCAGGCTGGCATCCAACGCTTTCGCGACTCGTCGCTGAGTCTGATCCTAGCGATATGGGCATCATGACGTTTAAGGCTTCAACGTTAGTCGCTGCCTGGGAAAGCAGCAATGTCACTCTGCTGGGAGACGCGATCCACAATATGCCTCCTGTGGGAGGTCTGGGAGGAAACATGGCATTACGTGACGCGTCTGCTCTGGCACGCGCGCTGATAGCCGTTGAGCATAGCACATCATCGCTTCTGCCTGCCATCCAGACTTATGAGGCTGAGATGAGAGCGGAGGGTTTCGCTGCCGTACACGCAGCACTGAGATTCACGCAACTAACCATCACAAACAGCCGCTTGCAACGTCTCGCTGCCAGAACGTGGTTTCGGCTTTGCCATACGCTGCCGCCACTCAAACGAGCCCTTGAAAGCGCATGGACAAAGCCGATGCGCCAAAAGAAATAATGATCTAAGCGGAAAGAAGAATAGTATGGAAGAATCGTTCGATTTCATGCAAGGCATGACGATGCGGCAGTTTTTACTAGCTACGCTGCGAGGGCTCGTACCCGGTCTTCTACTCAATATTGCGGGAACGATCATCATCTACAATCTCTTGATCCCGCGCTTCCCTCCTGCAAGCATCTTCCCGCTGCTGGTGGCCTCGCTCGTGCCTGTGCTTGGCAACATCATCAGCGTTCTCAGGCATCGTCGCCTGGACATCTTCGGGATCATGATGCTGATCGGACTCGCAGTGAGTGGGATCTCGATCCTGCTGGGTGGAGGTCCACAATTGCTGCTCATTCGTGAATCGTTCGTGAGTGGAGCTATCGGACTTGCTTTGCTCGTATCGATGGTCTTGCCCAGATCGCTTGGCTACTATTTTGCCAGGCAGTTTCTGACCGCAAACGATCCCAGGAGAATGACCGAATTTCGGTTACTCTGTCAGATGCCTTTTTTCCGAACGTTCCTCCAGAGAGGAACGGTTTTCTGGGGTATACTGATGTTGGGAGAGTTTATTGTGCGTGTCGTGCTCGTGTTCACGCTTCCAGTCGTGCTCGCACTCGTCATTGCACCAATTGTGTCGAATGCGCTCATCATAGGAGGAATCATCGTGAGTATGCTCTGGGTTCGGCGCGTCGTGTCGCACATCAGAGCAATGAGGATGCCAGCAGCCGGTGAACCCGCAAAGGAGCACAAACATGCATATAAATAACTCTGATGGGGAGAATGTTGCCAGGCAGACCTGGCTCCGCTCTCCTTATATCCTCTGGTCGTTCTGGTTGGTCTGGTTACCCTTTCTGGTCCCCATGCTTATCGGACTGTTTCTGCGTCATCTTCCCATGCCAGACCTGCTCCTCTCCCTTGCGGGTCTCATGGTTTTCCTCGGTACATACCTTTGGGGTACCTGGCAGACGGTCCAACAGCGACTGCTCGCCCTGGCCTCTCCCAGAAAGGACCAGCTAGTACAGGCATGGTTGCAGTTGGCGCTTCTTTCCACGCTTAGTTGTGTACTGGTACTCAATTTTGGGCCAAACTGGAATGGGCTGTTTTTCTTCACCTGTGCGTATGCGAGCGGACGTTTCCCCTTCATCCCTGCCACAGCGGTGGCAGTCATCCTGGCACTACTGAACGGGGCTACAAGCCGATTGGGAGGGGCAAACTGGCTCGATCTCGTCAGCCCAACACTGCTCATTGTGATAATAAACTTTGCAGTGATCCTTCAGGGCCAGTGGATCAGGACCCGTCAGCAGTTAGAGATTGCACGCGAAGAGATCGCCCATTTTGCAGCCCTGGAGGAGCGACTACGCATCGCACGCGACCTGCACGATTTGCTGGGACATACCCTCTCACTCATCACCCTCAAGAGTGAACTTGCCGGGCATCTCCTGGAGGCGAATGCAGAACGCAGCGCTCTGGCCTCCGAGATACGTGATATCGAGCAGGTAGCTCGCACAACGCTGCAAGAGGTTCGTGAAATGGTCGCGGGCTATCGCACGCCCTCCCTGATGAGAGAGCTTCGAGAGGCTCAGGCCATCCTCACTTCGGCCCAGATTTCCTATCGTTTTGAAGATCCTATGAACCTGGTGCAGAGGCTACCGGCAGAGACCACAGCCATCCTCGCATGGGTGGTGCGTGAAGGCGTCACCAACGTCGTTCGCCATAGTCAGGCTCAGTGGTGTCGGATACGCATACAGCAAACGGGTCACGCGATCCAGATGGAAATGCTCAATAGCGGATCGGGGAGATCTGAGACAACGGCTTCCAGGCCGACATCTCCCACCGAAAGAAGTGACAGCGAGAGGAGTGGTCAGGGTCTTCGTGGGCTGAGCGAACGCCTCGCAGCAGTGGGAGGCAGGTGTGAAGCACAAGCGTGTCAAGATGGAGGTTTCTGCCTGATCGTTTCCGTCCCGTTATCGCAGGAAGATGCGGAGGAAAGGAACTTTGATATGATGGCGACCCAGACATTAGAGAGAAAGACAGACAAGTCATGATACGTGTACTGTTAGCAGAAGATCAAGCGATGGTCCGTGGCGCGCTCGCAGCTCTGCTCAAGCTGGCGGGCGATATCGAGATTGTTGCTGAAGTGGGACGCGGCGATCAAGTCGTAGAAATGGCTCTCGCCACGCACCCTGACGTTGCCTTAC
>Ga0070741_10018345_pt1 | contig 11343 bp, 8 predicted proteins | sample Coa_R1_4_FD_66440 | JGI IMG/M metagenome (GOLD analysis project Ga0070741, IMG submission 66440) | Surface soil microbial communities from Centralia Pennsylvania, which are recovering from an underground coalmine fire - Coalmine... | ecosystem: Environmental > Terrestrial > Soil > Unclassified ...
TGACCGATGAGCACGTCACGCTCCTCACGATGGCGGACGCGTATGCGAGCTCCCTGGACCCGCGAGACCTGGACGCGCTCGCGGTGATCTGGGCCGATCACCGGGCGGAGGAGCGGATGGCGCTCGAACCCCTCGCGGAGGCGCTCGCGCTGCACGATGCGCTCGCGCTCGCGCGCGAGGCGGACGCCGCCGTCGACGGGTTCGTCGCGAGCCCTGACGCCGATGCGAAGGGTCTGCGGCGCGCGGTCGTCGGCCACGTCGACACGTACGAATACGAGGTCTTCCCCCAGCTCGTGATGGCGGCCGACCCCGATGAGATCGACGCGGCCGCCCGGCGGGCCGCCGAGGCGCGGGTGGGCTGAGCGTGCGCCCGAGGGCCGCCGCCCGTCTGTACCACGTCGCCTCCCGGGCGTGGCTGACCGCCGCCGGTCTGACGCTCCTGCTGCCCGATCGGGATCGCCTCGGGATCTGGCTCCCGTTGCACCTGACGCTCGCGGGGGCCGTCTCCGTGGCGATCAGCGGATCGATGCAGGGATTCGCGTCGGCTCTCACGGCAACGCCGGCGCCACCGGTCTGGACGGTGATCGCGCAGTGGACGCTCGTGAACGCGGGTGTTGCGCTGATCGGGTTCGGCTATCCCTCGGGCCATCCGGCGCTTCTTGCGTTCGGGGGCGCGTGCTTCCTGTTCGGGATGGCCGTTCTCGCGTGGATGGTCGCGCGCGCGTGGCGAAGGGGGCTGAACCGCCGCCACGCGCTGCCGATGGCGATGTACGGGTGCGCGCTGCTCTCGATCCTGACCGGCGGCACGCTCGGGGCCCTCATCGGCGGAGGGGCCGTCCACGACCCGGCGCTCTGGATCGCCCTCCGCCACGCCCACATGACCGTGAACGTGCTGGGCTGGGTCTCCCTGACGATCTCCGGGACGCTGGTCACGCTGCTGCCGACGGTGCTCCGGATCAGGATGCCCACCTGGCACGGCGGTGCTACCGCGTTGTTCTTGGTCGGCGGGGTCGCGATGATCGCGGGCGGGCTCGGTCTCTCGTCCGCCCCGGTGGCCGCGGTCGGCGGAGTCGCGTACGCGCTCGGCGCGCTCGGGCTGGTCTGGATGGTCGGCCGCGCGATCACGAGCCCCAGGCGGTGGCCCGTCCCTGTGTCCGCGAAGCACCTGGTGCTCGCCGTCTGCTGGTTCGCGTTCGGGGCGATCGCCCTCTCGGTCGCGCTCGTCCGGGGTGTGGCGTCCTTCGATGCCTTCCGCGAGCTGTACCTCGTGGCCTTCGTCGGTGGGTGGATCGTGCAAACGCTGCTCGGCGCCTGGCTCTACCTGCTGCCGATGGCAAGGCCCGGCCACCCGGACGAGCGGCGGCGTCTGCTCTCCGCGATCGAGTTCGGGGGGCTGCTGCAGGTGGGGGCCCTTGATGGGGGCCTCGTCCTGATGGCCCTGCGCGCCGGTGGTCTTGCCCCCGAGGCCCTGGGAGCCGTTGGGACGGGACTCGCGCTCGGTGGTGCGGCGCTCGCGCTGGCCAAGGCGTGGGCGTTCCCCTTGCTCGCGCGAGCGCCGGTGCTCTCGGAGCGGCAGCTCGGAGTCTGGGGCGGGTAGTCGAGAGGCTGGGGCCCCCGCCGTCTGGCAGGATAGGCGGCATGGACTCGGGGAGCGTGCGGGCGGCCGTCGTCACCGTCTCTGACGGGGTGGCGCGGGGGAGCCGGATCGACGAGTCCGGCGAGGCGGCGGAGTCGACGCTGCGCGGGGCCGGGTTCGAGGTCGCCGTCCGGTCCGTCGTCCCCGACGAGCGCGACCGGATCGAGTCCGAGCTCCTCGCGCTGGTCGACGCGGGCATGCCGCTGGTCGTGACGACCGGCGGCACCGGCTTCGGGCCCCGGGATGTGACGCCCGAGGCCACGCGGGCCGTGATCGACCGCGAGGCGCCGGGCCTTGCCGAGTTGATGCGCCGGGTGGGTCTGGAGAAGACGCCGATGGCCGCGCTGTCCCGCGCGGTCGCGGGGAGCCGAGCGAGGACGTTGATTCTGAACCTCCCCGGGAGCCCGAAGGGGGTTCGCGAGAGCCTCGAGGCCGTGCTGCCGGTCCTGCCCCATGCCCTCGAGCTGCTGGCCGGTGCGACCGGCGCTCACCCTACGGGGCACGTCGACCGGCCTCCGGCGCGGCCGTCCCAGGCGTTCACCCCGAAGGGGTTCGCGGCCGCCACCGATCGCCCGTGGGTCGAGGCGACCGCCGTCAAGATCCTGAGAGGCCGGCCACCGTGCAGGGTGGGCAACCGCTTCCGCGTGATCCCGGGCGGCCCGGTGCAGGGGACCCTCGGGTGCGCCGAGTTCGATGCCGCCGCGACCGAGGACGCCGCCCGCGTGCTCGCGCTGGGAGAGCCGGTCACCCGCACCTACCGGCACGACCTCGGGGAGATCGAGGTCTACCTCGAGCCACACCTTTCGCCGGCGCGCCTGATCGTGGTTTCCGCGACCGAGACCGCGATCCACCTCATGAGGTTCGCCCGGGCGCTCGGGTACGAGACCGTCCTGGTGGAGAGCAGAGTCGAGCGAACGACGCCGGCCCACGAGGCGGACGCAGGAAAGGTCGTGGGATCGATCGAGGACGGGGTCCTCGAGGGCGTGGTCGACGTCGTGTTCACCGACCACGACGCTCCCGGCCTGGCGGAAGCACTCGCTCGCGTGCTGCGCTCACCCGCCCGGTTCGTCGGCGTCATGGGGAGCCGCCGGCACGTCGGTCCGTACCTCGACGACCTTCGCGCGATGGGCATCGCCGAGAACGACCTCGCGCGCATCCGGTCGCCGGTCGGGCTTGACCTCGGCGGCCGGCAGCCGGTCGAGATGGCCCTGTCGATCGCTGCCGCCCTGGTCGCGGCCCGCTCCGGGAGGTCCGGCGGCTTCCTCGACCACCCGGCCGCGATTCCCGAGCGCCCGGAACCGCCGGAGCCGGCGCGGTGAGCGGAACCCCGCGTCACGTCCGCAAGAACCGCCGCTTCTGGGACCGGACGAGCGACGAGTACCAGGCCGAGCACGCGCGCCAGCTCAACCGGTTCGCCCGTCCGGCCTGGGGGATCTGGGGCCTGCCCGAGTCCAGGCTGAAGGTCCTCGGTGACGTCGCCGGGAAGGACGTCCTGGAGCTCGGGTGCGGAGCCGCGCAGTGGTCGATCTGCCTCGCCGGCATGGGCGCGCGTCCCGTCGGCCTGGATCTGTCGATCGCGCAGCTCCGGCACGCGGCGCGCCTGATGGCCGGCGCCCGGGTCTCGTTCCCGATCGTGAACGCCGACGCCGAGCGCGTGCCGTTCGCGGACGCGAGCTTCGACATCGTGTTCTGCGACCACGGGGCGATGACGTTCGCCGACCCCTACTCGACGGTCCCTGAGGCCGCGCGGGTGTTCCGGCCGGGCGGCCTGCTCGCGTTCAACATGCTGAGCCCGTTCGCGTTCGTCTGTTGGGACACCGAGGGCGAGCGACTCGACCGCCGCCTGCACGTCGACTACTTCGGCATGCGGTCCTGGGACGAGGAATCGGTCGACTTCCAGCTTCCCTACGGCGAGTGGATCCGGTTGTTCCGGGCGAACCGGCTGGAGGTCGAGGACCTGATCGAGCCGCGCCCGCCGGCGAACGCGCGCACCACCTACCGGGACATCTCCGACCTCGAGTGGGCGCGCCGCTGGCCGCTGGAGAGCATCTGGAAGGTCCGTAAGCGCGACGAGGGCGACGAGCGTGGTATCCGCTAGTCGCACCAGTCGCCGGGCGGCGGTCTCGGCGGGACTGTCGCTGCTCGTGCTGGTGGTCGCCGCCTTCCAGCCCCCGCCGCGCGTGCCTCCCGATCGCCGTCCCAACATCGTGCTCGTCCTCACCGACGATCAGTCGTTCGACTCGCTTCCGCACGACCCGCCGGTGATGCCCGCGCTTCAGGCGATGATGCAGGACCCGACCGATCACTGGATTCGGTTCCCGAACGCGTTCATCAACACGCCGCTCTGCTGTCCGTCCCGAGCGACGATTCTGACCGGTCGGTATTCGAGCCACACCGGGGTTCAGAACAACTTCGAGGGCGGTCTGTTCGACGATACCTCGACGGTCGCGACCTGGTTGCACGACGCGGGCTACGAGACCGCGCTCATCGGCAAGTACCTGAACGGTTACCCGTTCGGATACGCACCCTACGTCCCGCCGGGGTGGGACCGGTGGCTCGTCCGCAAGCAGTCGGGACAGGGTTCCCTGTACTACGACTACGTGCTCGAGGACCAAGGGTTCCCCGTCGTCCACGGTGACGAGCCGGGGGACTACTCCACCGACGTGTACGCTTCGGCCGCGGTGTCGTTCCTGCGATCCGCCCCCGCCGACCGGCCGTTCTTCCTCGAGATCGCTCCGTCTGCTCCGCACCGACCGTGGACGCCCGCTCCCGGGGACGTCGGCGCGTACGCGGACATGCCCATCGCCACTCCGCCGAGCGTCGGTGAGCCCGACGTCTCGGACAAGCCCGCCTGGGTTCGGCGGCTGCCCGAGCCCGACGCCGCGAGGCTCGCGCAGCTCCGGAGTCTGCACGAGCGCTCGTTCGAGACGCTGCGCGCCGTCGACCGGCTGGTCGCGACGGTGGTCCGGACGCTCCGCGAGCGCGGCCTGCTGAATCGAACGGTGATCGTCTTCCTCACCGACAACGGTTTCTCGTTCGGCGAGCACCGGTGGGTGAGCAAGGCCTGTCCGTATGAGGAGTGCGTTCGGACGCCCTTCCTGGTGCGGTTCCCGGGAGCGAGCCCGCACGTCGACGAGCACATCGTCTCCAACGTGGACCTGGCGCCGACCTTTGCCGAGCTCGCGGGCACGAGACCTGCCCGGCCCGTGGACGGCCGCAGCCTCGTCCCCCTGCTCGAGGGTCGGCCGGTTCCCTCCTGGAGGACCGGGGTGCTGCTCCAGTACGTCGGCGACCGGCACGTCCCGGCGTGGTGGGCGATTCGAACGACGGGCTTCCTCTACGTCGAGTACGCCACGGGTGAGCGGGAGCTCTACGACCTGATGGGTCGAATCGGTCCCCCCGATCCGTTCGAGCTCGACAACCGCGCGGCCGATCCTGCCTACGCGATCGTCCTGGCCCGCCTTGCCGCACGCCTTGCCGCCCTGCGTGGGGGTTGAGAGCGCGCCAAACGCGGGGGCGGCTGCTAGCGTTCCCTCGTGCAGTACACCCCAGGGCCGGGCTCCCGACTGCCGCCACCGCGTTCTCGCCTGCGCTTGTCCCGGCGCCGGGCGGCAAGGCGCCGCGGGTTCGTGGCCTTCCTCGTCGTGGTGCTGCTGTTCATCGGGTGGGCGGCCTGGCCGAAGGGAGGCGGGACCGAGCGAGCCGGCGGACGCGGGTCGCACCAGGCAAGCGGGGGCCACGACGGCGGGGCCTCGCCGAGCGGGTCTCCCTCCTCGGGGAGTCTGCCGAGCTCCACGCCGATCAAACACGTCGTGTTCATCGTCAAGGAGAACCGAACCTTCAACAACTTCTTCGCGACCTATCCCGGTGCCGTGGGCGCAACCGAAGGAGGCACGATCCGGTGCACGAGCGGCGGGTGCACCGATGGGCCGATCGTGCAGCTCACGAGAGCGGACGACGTGCAGGCGCACGACCTCACGCATTGCTTCCGATGCGGGGCGACGGCGATCAACGACGGCAAGATGAACGGTTTCAACTGGATGAACGGGCCGATCGACGTCTCGTCCAGTCTCGCTCCGCTCTACGGGCACGACCTCTCGGGCTATTCGTACTTCACTCGATCGCAGATCCCCAACTACTGGGCCTACGCGGATCGGTTCGTCCTTGCGGACCACTTCTTCACGTCGATGTACGGACCGACGCTTCCCGAGCACCTCTACACCATCGCCGCGCAGGCGAACGGTATCGTCGACAACAAGGGGACGACCGATCACCCGAACAGCTACTGCGACGATCCCACCGAGTACGCGACGCGCTTCCGCCCCAATCTGTCCCCGAGCGACGTTCGCCGGGTGATGGCACTCGAGAACGCGATCACGCTGAACGGTCGTAACACGTTCGAGCTCGCGCAGTATTGGGACAAGGTCCGTCTGTGCTTCGACATCAAGACCCTTCCCGACGAGCTCGACCGAGCGGGAATCTCCTGGAAGTACTACGCCGAGTTCAACTCGTGGATGAACGTGATGCAGATGATCCGCCACGTCCGGTATGGGCCGATGTGGAACAACGTTCCCTCGCCCGACCAGTTCATCCCGGACGTGCGCAACGGGAAGCTGCCGGCCGTCGCCTGGCTCGAGCCCCCCGAGTCCTACAACGACCACCCCGGCTCCGGCAAGAGCGTGTGCGCCGGCGAGAACTGGACCGTGAACGTGATCAACGCAATCATGCGCAGCCGGTACTGGCGCTCGACCGCCATCGTCGTCGTTTGGGACGACTTCGGTGGGTTCTACGATCCGGTGCCCCCGCCGCACGTCGACCACATGGGCCTGGGGCCGCGGACGCCTGCGCTCATCATCTCCCCCTACACGCGCTCGGGCGAAAACCCGGACGGTGGGTACGTCGACCACACGGTGTACGAGTTCTCGAGCGTCCTGCATTTCATCGAGGAGATCTTCGGGCTGCAGCCGCTGACCGAGCGCGACGCGCAGGCCAATCCCCTCGCCGGCGCGTTCGATTTCCAGCACCCGAACTTCAAGAAGCTCATCCTTCCGCTGCGGACCGACTGCCCCTACGGGACCACGCTCGCACAGCTCGGTCCGGGGTGGCCGCTCGCCCGCACGATCGGGAGCCCCTTCGACTGACCGCCGGCCGCCTCATCCGTCTGGGAACTTCGGTCCCGGGCAGTCGGTGCGCTGTGGCTGCGGATCCGGTGGGCGCGGATCCCGTGTGAAGTTGAAGGCCTCGGAGAGGTTGTCGGCTTCCCGATCCCGGTGGGTGAGTTGCGAAAGCCCCCAGTTATCCTCGATGAACCGGAGCACGCTCGAGAACTCGCCGCGCGTGTGGTCGACGAACCCTCGCTTGGCATAGGGCGAGATCACGAGGAGCGGCACTCGGATGCCGAAGCCGAACCGATCCACCTGCGGGGGCGGCACGTGGTCGTAGAAGCCCCCGTAGTCGTCCCACGTGATGAAGATCGCCGTGTCCTTCCACATGGGGCTGCGCATGATGGCGTTCACGACCCGGACCGTCCAGTTTTGCCCGTGGCAGAAGCTGTACTCCGGGTGCTCGGAGAGCTCGAAGCGCGGGGTCACCCACGTGACCGGAGGCAGGAGCCCGTCGTTGATGTCCTGCGTGATGTTGTCGACCGGGAAGATGTGCGCCTGCCACAGACGAGGGTCCTCGCGGATGTGTTTGACCGCGTCGTACGCCGACCAGAGGTACCCGTTCTGCATGTTCGTTGCCGAGTAATACGCCCAGGGGATGCCGGCGCGCATCAGCAGGTCCCCCTCGGTCGTGAAGTCGAAGCACGGCGGCACCTTCTCGACGTTGCCCTCGCTGTCCTCCACCGGCACGTACGCGGAGTCGAGCGAGTCGCATCCCCATGCCTTGAAGAGCCCGCTCGCGCGATGGTGCTGCTGGAGCAGTCGGATGTCCTGCGTCGGGTTGTCGTGCGTGCCTCCGGATTGGGCGGCGATCGTGAACAGGTGGTTCGGGAAGGACGGCCCCTGGGCCGAGGCGAAGAAGTTGTCGCCCAGGACGAAGTCCTCGGCCCACTGCCAGTACGCCGGGAGATCCTGCGGCCAAAGCTGCGTGTAGGCGTAGCGGTCGGCCGCGTCGCTGATCGTGGCGAACCCGTCCATCTTGCCGCCGTCGTACGCTCGCAGCGCGCACTCGTAGCAGTGCTGGATATCCTCGGGGATGCGGTCGGGTCCGTGCGTCAGGGGGCGAGCATGGCCGCGGTCGTTGCCGACGGACACCCCGTTCGCGCCCGGGAACAGGCCGAACAGGTTATCGAACGTTCGGTTCTCCTTGATGATGAACACCACGTGCTTGATCGGCCACCGCGTCGGAAACGTCGAGGCGTCGACGGGCTTGGGGTGATCCCCCAGCGGGATCGGGGGAGCCGGGTTCCACCGGGGGGCGTCGTCGCAGGCCACGCCGACGAGGGCGAGGGCGAGGGCGAGGGCGACGCCCGCGCGGCGCAGAAGGGCTCGTCGGCGCCCGGTCATCCACGGGACCCTACCGCATCCGTCGGAGAGGTCCGCGGATCGACCGCCCCACGCTGTCGGTCGCGTGGAATGGGTGTCGGGGTCCGTGGGAGAAGCGTCGAGATCGATGCGTGTGGTGGGGCGACCGGTGCCCGGGGTGGTGCGAGGGGATCGACGCCGGCCCGGGCGGTGGGTACTCGGGGAGGATGAGCGGCGGCCTCGGCGGCTGGGAGAAGTCGAAGTCCGCCAGGAGGTTCCCGAGCTGGGGGGCGTTCTCGCGGACGTCCGGCCGGGAGTCGGGTCGGCCGTCCGTTGCCGGGTCGATGCGCTGGCCGCCCAGGAAGTCGTCCTCGATGAACTTGAGGTAGGCGTCGAACGAGAGCGTCTGATGGTCGATGTAGCCTCTCCGCGCGTACGGGCTGATCACGAGCGCGGGCACGCGCAGGCCGTAGCCGGCGCCGTCGACGACGGGCGGGACCACGTGGTCGTAGAAACCCCCCCAGTCGTCCCAGGCGAGGAAGATGGCCGAGGAAGACCAATCCGGACCCTGCATCACGGCGTTGATGAGGCTCGTGACCCAGGCCTGTCCGGTCGCGATCGAGGCCGGAGGGTGCTCGCTCGTCGCGGCGTTCGGCACCACCCACGACACTGCCGGTAGCGTCCCCGTCTGGGCAGCCAGGAAGAACGCCCGCGCGGGCTGGATGTTCCCAAGCTGCCCGTCCTGCTGGACGGTCTGGAAGTCCGGAAGAGGGTTCCAGATCTCCGGCGTGCCCACCCGTTGCGGCTGCGGTGGGCAGAACATCGCGTCGTTGTCGCAGTCTGGTTGCGTCCCCGGCGCGACGTAGTACGCCCAGCTCACCCCGGCGCGGTCGAGCAGGTACGTGATGTCGGTCCACTCATAGGGAGCCGAGGTCGTGGACCCCTCGGTCCGTTCCTGAGTCCGCATCTTGCTGAGGTCGGTGCGGCAGCTCATCGGGTCGTTCGGGACCGCGCAGGTGGCGGACCACCCCGAGACCATCCACAGGTGCGCGGGGAGGCTCCAGGAGCGGACGGGCTCGAACATGTGGTCCTGCAGCACGAAGTGCTCCGCGTACGCCCAGTAGTTGGGGATCTCGCGCGCGTCGTGCCACCCGACCGCGTCCGGCTGCCCTCGGCGCCCGGTGTCCTGCGTGCAGTCCGGGCTGAACGGCTGGCGGGCGCAGTACTGGTGGCGACCGCGGATCGCGCTCATCACGAATCCGTCCATCCGCCCTCCGTCGACGTCTCGAACCGCATCGATGACGCCGTGCGGCCCTCCTTCGTTCACGAGCGAAGGATCGTGGAAGGGACGGACGCAGTGGCCGAGGGCGGGGTCGGGAATGCAGACCGTGGGGCGCCCGTGCCGCATCGGGATCCCGTCCGCCCCCGGGTACGTGCCGAAGTACGAATCGAAGGAGCGGTTCTCCTGCATGATGATGATCACATGCTTGATCTTGTGGATCGCGGGATCGATCGCGGCCCGGGGGGTTCCCGCGACCGCACACGAGGTGAGCACGAGGCCCAGCGAGGACAGCAGGCCGAGCCACCGTGTCCGTCGCATCTCGCTTGCCATTCGCCGGTTCCCGGCCGAGGGTTCGGGGCGGGTGCCGCAGTCGGGCCGCGGCGAGGCGGTCCGCGGCTCAGGCGCCGAGGAAGCGCCGGTAGGGCTCGAAGGCCGCGGCCGGAGCCCCGCGCGCGTGATTGAGGACGCGGTTCAGGCCGCGGGTCCCGCGCTCGCGAACCGTCGTGACCCGATCGAGGTCGACGACCTCGACGACGAGCTCCTCGCGGTCGCCGAGGAGGAACAGCACGCGGCCCTCGGGATCGACGCCGATGCTCTTGCCGCCGCCGATCGTGGGAACCGCGTTCACGTTCATCACATAAGCTTGATTCACGATGGCGTTCGCCCGCGCGAGGACGAGCTCCTGCTCGCGGTCGGGCGTGGTGGTGAGCGTTGGGTGGAGGATGAGCTCGGCTCCATCGAGCGCCAGGCCGCGAGCGACCTCCGGAAACCAGCCGTCGTAGCAGATCATGAGGCCGAGCGCGCCGACCCCGGGGATCTCGAACACCGGTGCCGGGCGATCGCCCGGCGCGGTGGTCTCGAACGGCTGCCAGGGGAACAGCTTCCGGTATGTGCAGACCAGCCGCCCCTCGGGGTCGAACACGATCGCCGTGTTGTGGATGCGTTCCCCCGCCCGCTCGTAGATCGAGCCGGCGGCGATCCACCGAGCGGCCCGCCCCGCGATCTTCCCCACCCGCTCCGTGAGCGGCCCCGGGATCGGCTCGGCGACACGGGCCATGTACTCGTCGGGCGGCCCGGGGGCGAACGCGTCCTCGGCGGCGAGGAACAGCTCCGGGAAGAGCAGGAGGTCGGCGTCCGGGTAGCTCGAGCGGGCCGTGTGAACCACGTCCTCGAACTTGGCCAACGTCGCTCCGGGATCGAACGGCACCGGCGAGAGCTGCGCCCCGAGCACGGTGAGGATCCGGCTCACCGTGGGAGCATAGCAGCGAGCCCTAGACGGGCTGAAGCTCGCGTTGGCGCTTGCGGAGATACTCCCGCCAGTACTCCTGACCCTCCTCTGGGAGCGTGTACACGGGGTCGTAGTACGGGTACTCGCGCTCCAGCGCATCGGGGTCGTCGTACTCGATGCCGGTGCGGTAGTTCTTCTTCCAATACGAGATCCCGAGGGTCCGGTCGTAGCTGCTGACCATGTGCACCCACCGCTTTCCGACGAACGGCACGTCGCAGACCACGCGCGGGGTCGCGAACCCCGGCAGGTAGCCCATGATCGCGAACTGCAGCTCCTGGGCCTCGGCGATCGAGGTCCGCCAGTGCTCGGCGTTCGGGATCATGTCGCACACGTAGAAGTAGTAGGGCATCACCTTGGCGTGGTCGATCAGCATGAAGCAGAGCTCGAGCAGCTGCTGCGGCGTCGTGTTCACGCCGCGGAGGAGCACCCCCTGGTTGCGAACGTCTCGGAATCCCATGTCCAGCATGGCGCGAACGGCCTTGCCGACGAGCGGCGTGACCTGCTGCGCGGCGTTGATGTGGGTGTGGATCGCGACCTCGACGCCACGCTCGTGCGCGCGCTTGGCGATCCGCTCGTAGCCGGCGAGCACCTCGTCCTGCAGGAAGTGCTGCGGAATCCCCATGAGGCCCTTGGTGGCGAGCCGGACGTCGCGGATGTTCGGGATGTCGAG
>Ga0070741_10018346_pt1 | contig 11343 bp, 12 predicted proteins | sample Coa_R1_4_FD_66440 | JGI IMG/M metagenome (GOLD analysis project Ga0070741, IMG submission 66440) | Surface soil microbial communities from Centralia Pennsylvania, which are recovering from an underground coalmine fire - Coalmine... | ecosystem: Environmental > Terrestrial > Soil > Unclassified ...
GCGTGGGTCTCCGCGCTCGTGATCGTGCGGGATTGGCTCGTCGTGCTCCTCTTCGTCGTGCTCGTCCGCGCACTCGTGTCAGCCGGGGATCCGCAGCAGGTCGATCCGCTCCGCGCGCCCGTCGTCTGAGCACTCGATCACCACGCCCTCGATGCGGACTCCGCCGTGCGCGGGCTCGAACCGGACCGGCAGGCGGGTGCGCATGCGGCGGATTGCGAGCTCGGCCTCGACGCCGATCACCGAGTCGTGGGGGCCCGTCATCCCGGCGTCGGTCACGGCCGCCGTCCCCTTCGGGAGAATGCGCGCGTCGTTCGTCTGCACGTGCGTGTGCGTGCCGATGACGGCCGTGACCCGCCCGTCGAGCCACGTCGCGAGCGCGATCTTCTCGCTCGTCGCCTCGGCATGGAAGTCGACGACGACGACGGGCGCATGCATGTGCGCCTCGTCCACGATCGCATCGACCATCTCCCACGGCGAGACGGGTGCATCCACGAAGAGCTGCCCGAGGAGGTTCGTCACCGCGACGGGGGCGCCGCTCCGCGCCTTCACGATCGCGAGCCCGCGGCCCGGTGCGCCTGAGCCGCTGTTCGCAGGGCGGATGACCCGCTCGCTCGTCTCGAGATAGGCGCCGATGCCGTCGCGCCTGAAGGTGTGGTTGCCGAGCGTGATCACGTCCGCCCCGGCGGCGAGCAGGCGGTCGGCGAGCCTGCCCGTGATGCCGGCGCCGTCGGCGACGTTCTCGCCGTTGACGATGCACAGGTCGACGTCCATCTCGGTACGAAGGCCTGGCAGGCGCTCCTCGACCGCCAGCCGTCCCGGCGCGCCGAACACGTCTGCGAGGAAGAGGATCCTCAGTTGAGGACCAGCGCCGCCGAGGGGCGGACCTCGATCGACACGTGGTCGCCCGCGTCGTTCGTGTAACGGGCGAGCGCCTGGTGCTCGACGCGCGACAGGTCGACGACAGAGCCGACCTTCGTCCGCCCGCTGACGACGTCGTCGCCGACGCGGAGTGCGGCGTCGGGACGGAGCTGTGTGAGTGTGACGACGAGCGACGGCGCGTTCTGCGGCTGGATGTCGACCTGCGACCCGAAGCGCTTGCCGGCGACGACGAAGGGCGCGATGCCGACGACGGTTCCATCCACCGGCGCGTACACATCGGTGCCGGGCGGCGCACCGACGTCGAGCGCCGAGAGCGAGCCGCCGTCGAGCCGGTACCAGACGGGATGACCGCCCGAGCCGCCGAAGATCGCATGGAAGACACGCTGTACGACGCCCTCGTTCCCCTGGCGTCCCATCGGCGCAAGCGGGAGCGAGCCGTCGCTCGCCGAGTGGTAACCGATCGCCGTCGTCGCGGACTGCGTCACCGGCATCTGCAGACGTACCGGCCCGCGCACCGCGACGATCTGCGGGTACGGCTGCGTGGCGACGCCCGTCCGCGCGACCGACAGGACGGCGAGATTGCGCGCGGTGCCGCCGCCGAAGGCGGTGAGCGCGAGAGCGATCACGAGGACGACCGCAAGGACAGTGAGCAGCGCGAAGCGCCGGGCTCGACGTGCTGCGCGCACCTCCCGACGTTCCACGCGCCGCCTCCTGCTTGGGCGCGAGGACGGCATGTCGAGCGGCACCGTATCGGACTGGGAGGGGTCGTTCAACCGGGGTTCGACCCATTCCTTCCCCACAAAGTGCTGCGCACTTTGCGGGGGCCCCTCCCATTCGACCGCCAGGGCGCCCTCCGTCCAACCCCAGGAATCACGCCGAATCCGGCGGACCTGCCCGTTACCATCGATCGCATGCCGGGGCCCTCCGCGCCGCCGAGGATCGTGATCCCGCGCTGGGTGCAGCTGGTGGGCCTGCCGCTGACGCTGCTCTTCCTGTGGGTGGTGGCGGGGGCCGTCCGTCACGCGCTCTTCCTCTTCCTCGTCGCGCTCCTCATCGCCCTCCTGCTCAACCCGCTCGTTCGCACGCTGGGACGGGTCTGGATCCCGCGCGGTCTCGCGGTTGCGATCGTCTATCTGGCCTTTGCGGCGGCGCTCGCACTCGCAGTCCTCGCTCTGGCGACGGTCGTCGTGAATCAGACTCGCACCGCCAGTCACAAAGTCGACAACTACTTTACGGTCGAATCCGGACGCACCCACGAGACGGGAGCGCGTCACGATCTCGCCCGGTTTCAGCACTGGCTCGACGCCCACGGGCTCAAGCGCATCCACGTCGAGAAGAGCGGCAACAAGTTCCTCAACTCGATCGGGACGAAAGACGTCACGAAGTACACGACGAAGGCGTTGAACTGGGCCGAGGGCGCAGGCCTCGCAGTCGTCACGCTTTTGTTCAGCATCTTCCTCGTCGTGGTCGTGTCGATCTACATCCTCCTCGACATGCATCGACTTGCGGCTGCGGTCGACCGACGCTTTCCGCCGCACGAGGGGAGCCTCCCGCTGGTCGAGCGGATGGAGCGCGCGCTCGCGAGCTACGTCAAGGGGCAGCTTCTGCTCTCGCTCATCATCGGCACGAGCTCGGGTGTCGGCCTGTGGGTCCTCGGCGTCGTCGGTGCGCTGCCCCACGGCGGGCGGTATGCGCTCCTGTTCGGGGCCTGGGCCGGTGTGACCGAGCTGATCCCGTACGTCGGGCCGTGGCTCGGCGCGCTGCCGCCGGTGCTGTATGCGCTCGTCACGCATCCGATCTCGGCGCTGTGGGTCGCGCTGCTCTATCTCGGCATCCAGCAGCTCGAAGGGCACGTCGTCGTCCCGAACGTCATGGGCCGGTCGCTTCGGCTCCATCCGCTGCTCGTCATCTTCGGCCTGCTCGCCGGCGGGGAGATCTACGGCTTCCCGGGCATCCTCGTCGCGCTCCCGATCCTCGCTGCCGGGAAGGCGATGTGGGAGTTCTTCGCAGAGCGGCTCGAGCTCGCCAGGTGGCCCGAGGACGCCCCGGTCGGCCAGTCGGTCGGAGTCACGCCCGAGTCGCCGACCATCGTCACTTGAGCGAGCCTCTCTTGCGCGCCCTGCGCGTCGCGCGCCGTTACGGCGACGTCGAGGCGCTCGCACCGACCGATGTCGAGCTCGCCGCAGGCGAGACCGTTGCCCTCGTCGGCCCGAACGGCGCCGGCAAGTCGACGCTGCTCTCGATCCTCGCCGGCGCGATCGAGCCGACCGAGGGGACGGTCGAGTCGCGCGCGAAGGTGGGATGGGTGCCGCAGCGACCCGCGCACTATTCGCGTCTGTCGGCGCGCGAGAACCTCGAGCTGTTCGCCCGTCTGGAAGGCGTGCACGAGCCGCGCCGCGCCGCCACGGTCATGCTCGAGCGTTTCGCGCTGCCCGCCACCGCGCAGGCGTCCGGCGAGCTGTCGGTGGGGAACCGGCAGCGCCTCAACGTCGCGCTCGCGCTTCTCGGCGAGCCGCGTGTCCTTCTCCTCGACGAGCCGACCGCGGCGCTCGACCCCGGACAGCGGCGGCGCGTGTGGGAGGTTGCCGACGCGCTCCGTGCGGGAGGCGGCGCCGTCTGCTTCGCGACGCAGAACCTCGAGGAGATCGAGCACTCGACGCGCGTGATCGTGCTGCAGGACGGCGAGGTGTCGTCGCTGACCGTCGACGAGGTGTTCGGATGACGGCAACGCTCCTACTGCTGCGCAAGGACCTGCGCGTGCTGTTGCGCTCGCCCCTCCTGCTCGGCGCGCTCGTCGCGTATCCGATCGTGATCGCACTGCTCGTCGGCCTCGTCGCCGGCTACGCGAGCGCGAAGCCGCGTGTCGCGTTCGTCGACGAGGACCACATCCCGCCCATCGTCGTCGTCGGCGGTCACAGGTTCCATTTCCAGACGGTGATCAACGACGTCGCCGACCAGGTGACGCTCGTCCGGTTGTCGCCGGCAGAGGCCGACCGCGAGCTCGCGAGCGGCAAGGTCGTTGCGACCATCACCGTCCCGCCCGGCTTCCTCGGCGACCTGGAGACGACCGTCGTCAGCCCCAAGGTCATCCTCAAAACCGGTACGGGAGGGCTCGCGCCGCGAGTCACCGAGCAGATGCAGTCGCTCGTGTACCAGTTGAACCAGAAGCTGCAGGGCGGCTACATCGCGGCCAACCTCGCGTTCGTGCAGCTGCTCCTTCACGGCGGCAAGGGCCATTTTCTCGGCAGGAACTTCGACGTGCTCGGGCTCGATCGCACGGAGGCGGAGCTCGCAAAGCTTCCGCCGAGCAAGCGCGTCGCCACGATCGAGCACTTCGTGGAGCAGGCGAAGACCGGGCTCGCGCAGACGGGGGACGCCCTTCGCGCGACCGCGAACCCGATCACCCTCGAGCAGGCGAAGTCGCACGGGCGCACCTGGATCCTGTCCGCGCAGGTGCAGTCGTACGGGATCGCGGTCACGGTCACGTTTCTCGCGCTGCTCCTCGCAGCCGGGGCGACCGCGGCGGAACGGGACGAGGGGACGATCGGACGCCTGCGCCGCGGCCTGCTGTCGCTCGGCGAGCTCGTGTCCTCCAAGGTCGCGCTCGCGGCGGTCGTCGGTCTCGTGCTCGGCGCCGCGATCGCGCTCGTGTTCGGCATCGTCGTCGAGGCGGCCGGCATCACCGGCGGCGAGCCGTGGGGGCGTCTGCCGCTTCTGCTTGCCGGCGTTCTCCTCGTCGGCGCCGTCGTCGGCGCCGCCGGGGCGCTGCTCGGTGCGCTTGCACGGGAGGCGCGGAGTGCATCGCTTCTCGCCGTGCTCATCGTCCTGCCGGTGGTGTTCCTCGGGCTCGTCCCGAGGGGAGCGCTTCCGTTCGCCTACTGGCTGAGCCTCTTCCTGCCCTTTGCTCACGCGGTGCGGCTGTTCGGTGCGGCGCTGTACGACACGAGCCCGTGGCACACGGTGGGGGTCGAGGCGGCGTGGCTCGTCGGGATCGGAGCCGTCTCGTGGGCGCTTGCGCGCGCAGGCGCGCGTACTCTTTCGTCATGAGCTCGTTCCCCGAGGTGCGCCTTCGCCGCTTCCGCCGGACCGGCGGGCTGCGCGGTCTCGTGCGCGAGACGCAGCTCTCGCTCGAGCAGTTCGTGATGCCGCTCTTCGTCGCCCCGGAGCCGCTCGTCGACGACGCGCTGCCGGCGATGTCGCGGCACACCGTGGACGGCCTCGTCCGCGAGGTCGACGGCCTCGTCCGGGCCGGCGTCCGCGCCGTGCTCCTCTTCGGCATCCCCGAGGAGAAGGACGAGGAAGCGACGGGCGCATGGGAGGACGACGGGATCGTGCAGCGCGCACTGCGCGCGCTGCGGCCCGAGTTCCCGGAGCTCGTGCTCGTGACCGACGTGTGCCTGTGCGAGTACACGTCGCACGGTCACTGCGGCATCGTGGTCGACGGAGAGGTGCACAACGATCGCAGCCTCGAGCTGCTCGCCCGCACGGCCGTGAGCCACGCCGAGGCGGGCGCCGACGTCGTCGCGCCGAGCGACATGATGGACGGTCGCGTGCGTGCCATACGCGAGGCCCTCGACGACCGTGGGCTCGAGTCGACGCCGATCCTGTCCTATGCGGCGAAATATGCGTCGGCGTTCTACGGGCCCTTCCGCGAGGCTGCCGGCTCGACTCCGTCGTTCGGCGACCGGCGCGGCTACCAGATGGATCCCGCAAACGTGCGTGAGGCGCTGCGCGAGTGCGAGCTCGACCTCGACGAGGGCGCGGACGCGCTCATCGTCAAGCCCGCGCTTCCGTACCTCGACGTCATCCGCGCAGCGCGCGAGGCGTTCGACGCGCCGATCGCGGCGTACAACGTCTCCGGCGAGTACGCGATGGTGAAGGCGGCCGCGCACGGCGGCTGGCTCGACGACCGCCAGGCTGCGCTCGAGTCGCTCATCGCGATCAAGCGCGCGGGCGCCGACCTCATCATCAGCTACTGGACGCGAGACCTCGCCGCGTGGCTTTAGGAGTCCGCCAGGCGCCAAGTGCAGGTCCTCTGGCGGCTGCAAAGCGTCGCGCTGCGGCGTCCTCGGTCGCGTCCGTAGCTGAAGCTACGACCGCTCCCTGCGTCCTTGCATCGCTCGCTTTTCGCGCGCCAGAGAACGTGCAATGACGCCTGACGAACTCCTCACGGCGCGTTCCGATCTCTATCGGCGCGCGCTCGAGCTGATCCCCGGCGGCGTCAACTCGCCCGTGCGGGCGATGAAGGCGGTCGGGCTCGACCAGCCGTTCTTCGTGGCGCGCGGCGAGGGTGCGTATCTCGAGGACGTCGACGGCAACCGCTACCTCGACTGGGTCATGTCGTGGGGCCCGCTGGTCTTCGGGCACGCAGACCCGGAGACGGTGGAGGCCGTCCGGGACGCGGCGCTGCGCGGGACGAGCTTCGGCGCACCGACCGAGTCGGAGGTCGAGCTCGCGGCCGAGATCGTCGACGCCGTCCCGTCGATCGAACGGGTGCGGCTCGTGTCCTCGGGGACGGAGGCGGCGATGAGCGCGCTCCGCGTCGCGCGCGCGTTCACGAAGCGCGACCGGATCCTCAGGTTCGCCGGTTGCTACCACGGCCATGCAGATGCGTTACTTGCGAGCGCCGGCTCCGGGATCGCAACGCTCGGCATCCCGTCCACGCCCGGCGTCCCGACGCGGGCCGCCGCCGACACGATCGTGTGCCCGTACAACGACGTGGACGCGGTCGCCGAGTCGGTCCTGCGCTACGGGGAGGGGCTCGCGGCGGTCGTCGTCGAGCCGGTGGCCGGGAACATGGGCGTCGTCCCACCGGCGCCCGGCTACCTGGAGGCGTTGCGCAGGCTCTGCGACGCATCCGGAGCGCTCCTCGTCTTCGACGAGGTCATCACCGGATTCCGCATCGCCCGCGGCGGCGCGCAGGAGCTCTACGGCGTGCGTCCCGACCTCACCATTCTCGGCAAGATCGTCGGCGGCGGGCTGCCGCTCGCCGCGTTCGGCGGACGCGCCGACGCGATGGAGCTGCTCGCCCCTTCCGGGCCCGTGTACCAGGCAGGGACCCTCTCGGGGAATCCGCTCGCGACGGCCGCCGGCCTCTCGGTCCTGCGCCGGCTGCGCGACCCAGGCGTCTACTCCGGGCTCGAGCACCGCGCGTCGCGGCTGGAGGATGGGCTTGCGCCGTTCGCGCGGGTGCAACGCGTCGGCGCGATGCTGACCGCGTTCATGACGGACGAGCCCGTGCGCAACTTCGACGACGCACAGCGATCCGACACCGAGCGGTACGCGTCGCTCTTCCGGCATCTTCTCGACCGCGGCATCTACGTGGCACCGTCCCAGTTCGAGGCGATGTTCGTCTCGCTTGCGCACGGCGACGAGGAGGTCGACAGGACCATCGCTGCGATTGCGTCGTTCGATGGCTGACCTGTGGGACGCGATCGTGCTCGAGGCGGAGCACGAGAGCAAGCTGTGGGCGAGTTGCATCCGCTCGCGGGGCGAGCGTCAGCCTCTCACGGTGTTCTCGTCGCTCGCCCAGCCGAGGTTCGCCCTCGGCCTGGAGACGATCTACGAGGGGTACCTCGTGCACTACGGAACGTCCCGGCTGTTCGCGCCTCCGGATCCCGACGTCGCGCTCCTGCTCGGCGACTACCTCTATGCCCACGGGCTCGTTCGCATCGCCTCGTTCGGCGAGACCGACGCCGTCGCGGACCTGTCGGAGCTCATATCGCTCTGCAGTCAGCTCCGTGCGGAGGACGCCGACGGCGACGGGCCGCTCTGGGCGGCGAGCGCAGCGCTGCTCGGGACCGGGCCGGCCCTCGACGAGGCGCGTTCCGCACTTCGCCTGCGCAGCGATCCGGCACCGCTCGAGGCGGCAGCCCGGTCGGCCGCCGGGGACGAGGCAGTCGACCGTGCGCTCGCCGCCCACCTCCGGCTGCGGTAGATTCCGGCCGTGCTCGCGCTGGTGCACCTGCTCGCCGTCGAGACGGCCGCCGAGGAGGGGAAGAAGACCGTCCTCATCATGCTCGCCGTCGGACTGATCTTCGTCGCGGTGATCGCGCTCGGAGAACTCTCGCACTGGCTGCGCCACAGACGCTGATCCCATGCTGAAGGACTTGCGCGACTGGATCGCGCTGCTCGAGCGCGAGGGCGAGCTCGTCCGCGTCTCGGCCGAGGTCGATCCCGACCTCGAGATCACCGAGATCGTCGACCGCACGGTGAGGGCGGGCGGCCCGGCGCTGCTCTTCGAGCATCCGAAGGGCGCGCAGCACCCGCTTCTCGTCAACCAGTTCGGGAGCGAGCGGCGCATGTGCCTCGCGTTCGGTGTCGAGCGCCTCGACGACGTGGCGCGCAGGGTCGCGGACGTGCTCGAGATGCAGCCTCCCGCCGGTCTCGTCGAGAAGGTGCGCGGCCTGCAGCGGCTCAAGTCGGTCGCCGACTCGCTGCCGCACACGGTGCGCAAGGGCGCGTGCCAGGAGATCGTGCTCCGCGGAGACGAGGTCGACCTGGGCCGGCTCCCCATCCAGCGCTGCTGGCCGGGCGACCCCGCGCCGTTCATCACGCTCCCGGCCGTGATCACGCGCGATCCGCGGGACGGCACGCGCAACGTCGGGATGTACCGGATGCAGGTGATCGACCGCGCCACGACGTTCATGCACTGGCAGATCCACAAGGACGGCCGCGCCGACTGGCTCGCGAGTGACGGGCGCATACCGGTCGCCGTCGCCCTCGGCCTCGACCCGGTGACGGCGTACTCGGCGAGCGCTCCACTGCCGAAGCACATCGACGAGCTGATGATGGCCGGCTTCCTCCGCGGCGAGCCGGTTGACCTCGTGCACGGGATCACCGTCGACATCGATGTCCCGGCGTCCGCGGAGATCGTGCTCGAGGGCTACATCGACAAGGACGAGCTCGGCGAGGAGGGCCCGTTCGGCGACCACACCGGGTACTACACGGCGGCGGAGCCGTTTCCGGTCTTTCACGTCACCGCGATGACGATGCGCAGGGACGCCGTCTATCCGTCGATCGTGGTCGGCAAGCCTCCACAGGAGGACGCGTGGCTCGGCAAGGCGACCGAGCGCATCTTCCTGCCCGCCGTGCGCGCCACCGTCCCGGAGATCGTCGACTACGACCTGCCCGTGGCGGGAGCGTTCCACAACTGCTGCATCGTCTCGATCCGCAAGGCCTATCCCGGCCATGCGCACAAGGTCATGCATGCGCTGTGGGGCCTCGGGATGCTCAGCCTCACGAAGTGCATCGTCGTCGTCGACGCGCACGTGGACGTGCACGATTACGCGCAGGTGCTCTTCTACGCTGGCGCCAACGTCGACCCGGCACGGGACGTCGTGCTTGCGCGCGGGCCGCTCGACCATCTCGATCACGCGCCGGAGCATCAGTTCATCGGTGGCAAGCTGGGGATCGATGCGACCGCCAAGGTTCCCGAGGAGGGCGCACGTCCCTGGCCCGAGGAGATCGAGATGAGCGCGGAGATCAAGGAGCGCGTCGATCGGCGGTGGACCGAGTACGGGTTCGGCCCGCACACCTCCGCCCGATCAGGTTGAATCCGGCTCGGATGCGCGAGGAGCATGGCCCGTCTCCCACGATCTGGCCGCTCGGCTTTGCCGTCGGTATCTCGGTCGCACTCGTCGGACTGATCGTCAACCCCGAGTGGATCTCCACCATCGGCGGCGGGATCGCGATCGTGTTCGGGTTCCTGTGGGCGCGCGACGCCACCGCGGAGATGCGCGCGCAAACGCCGGTCGTCCAGGCGGAGGTGCGTGAGATGACGCCCGCCGAGGCGGCCGCCCTGCCGGCCGGCGCGGGTGAGGCGGCGATGGCGCCGCCGCCGCCGGGTCAGCGCTACCCGCGCAGCCGCTTCCTCGAGGGGGCGACGCTCGGCCTCGGCGGCGTCATCGGGGCGATCGTCACCGTCCCGGTCGTCGGCGTCGCGCTCCTGCCGCCCTTCATTCGCCAGCGCGGGCACACGGTCGACCTCGGTCCCCTCGACGCGTATCCGGTCGGCAAATGGTTCATCGCCACCTTCACGAGCGACCCGGGAGAGGGAGAGGTCTCGCGCCGCACCGCGTTCGTGCGGAACAACGGCGTCACCAACAACGTGCCGAGCTTCACGATCATCTCCAACCGCTGTGCGCATCTCGGCTGCCCGGTGCAGGCCAACGGCCCCACCGGCGCGATCCTCGGCGAGAAGAACGTCACCGAGCACACGGCGAACGGGGCGGTCCTGCTCCGGCCGGTGGTGCCTGCCGGCTTCGGCTGTCCATGCCACGGCGGCCAGTACGACACCGAGGGCAACCGGACGGCCGGCCCGCCGGTGCGCGCGCTCGACCGCTATTCGTTCGACATCAAGAACGGCCGTCTGACCCTGCTCAGCACGTTCTCGGTGTCGCACGTCGTCGGCACCGGCGCGCAGGCCAAGATCTACAAGTACAAGCTGGCCAATCCCGGGGATCACATCGACGGCCCCGAGGAGTGGTTCTACCCCCTCCAGCCCCCGCACCACTGATGGCAATCCGCCGATCCCCGAGCAAGGCGCAAGTGCGGCGCGAGCAGATGCTCGCGGCCGTCAACTATCCGATCGACTGGCTCGAGGAGCGCTCCGGCCTCGTCGGCGGCGTGCGCTATTTCCTCTTCCGCAACGTCCCGAGCGACATCAACTGGATGCAGACGCTCGGCTCGGCCGCGCTGACCGCGTTCATCGTGCAGGCGGTGACGGGCGTGATCCTCGCGATGTACTACAGGCCGACGCCGAACGAGGCGTACTCGTCGATCCAGAACATCACCGACCACGTGACGATGGGCTGGCTCCTGCGCGGGATGCACAAGTGGGGAGCGAGCGTCTTCATCATCCTGATGTTCCTGCACATGGGGCGCGTGTTCCTCTTCGGCGCCTACAAGTACCCGCGCGAGCTGAACTGGATCGTCGGTGTGCTCATCCTCGTGCTCGGCCTCACCGAGGGATTCACCGGCTATCTGCTCCCCTGGGACCAGACCGCGTACTGGGCGAGCGTCGTCGGCATCAACCTGAACGGGACGGCGCCGTTCCTCGGCCCGTGGCTCGCGCAGTTCCTCCGATCGGGACAGGAGATCAGCGGCGACACGCTGTCGCGCTTCTACTCGCTGCACATGCTCGTGATCCCCGGCGGGATCATCGCGCTCATCACGCTGCACCTGTACCTCGTCGTTCGGCTCGGCGTCACCTCCCCGCCGTGGTCGAAGGAGGCGGCGGGCGCCGAGGTGGTCGAGGAGGCCTCGCCTCTGCGGGCCGGCCTGACGCGTCCGGTGCCGCACGGGTCGACCGGAGGGCGGGACTGATGAGCGCCGAGAAGCTGACTCCTCTGGAAGAGCGCCGCGCCGAGTTCGCGCGGTACAAGAAGGACGTCAAGGAGCGCGGGAAGTCGTTCTTCCCGTACGCGATGTTCGAGGACACGGTGATGAGCCTCGTCGTCGTGT
>Ga0070741_10018347_pt1 | contig 11343 bp, 9 predicted proteins | sample Coa_R1_4_FD_66440 | JGI IMG/M metagenome (GOLD analysis project Ga0070741, IMG submission 66440) | Surface soil microbial communities from Centralia Pennsylvania, which are recovering from an underground coalmine fire - Coalmine... | ecosystem: Environmental > Terrestrial > Soil > Unclassified ...
CGATGCCAACGTGCTCCACGCCGCCGGTATTCCTACCCTCAATCTGGCCGTCGGCTTCCAGAATCCGCATAGCGTTCAGGAACGCCTTTCGATCATGGAGCTGGCCAGGGCAGGCCAGGTGCTGGCGGCCCTGCTTACCGCCTGACGACGAGGGACCCTCGCGGGCCGCCAGAGGCGGGCCCAGCCTGATCCTCGGGTGCTGCCGGGAACATGCGCGGCCGCCGTGCGTTGGAAGGGTGAGCGGCGGGGCTGCGGCCGCGCCGCGCTCAAGGGAGGAGTAGAGCATGGCGCAGACGCTCGAGCGGCCGCACACCGGTGCGGGGCCATCTTCAGCGGCTGAGACCGACCAATCCCCTGTGCGGCAGGGGGGGGTGGCCGGAGTGCACGCCGCCGATGGCGCGCTCGTCGAGCGCTTTCTTGCCTACCTGGCCACGGAGCAGCGCCTGAGTGTGAACACCCTCTCCGCCTACCGGAATGACCTGCGCCAGCTGATCGCCTATCTTCGCGGCCAGGGGATTGCTGGGTGGGCAGTGGAGCCGGCAGTGGTGGTGGGGTTCGTCGTGTGGCTCAAGGAGCAGCAATACTCCCCCGCCAGCCTGGCGCGCAAGCTCGCCGCCGCCAAGCGGTTCTTTGCCTACCTGCGCGAGCGCGGCATCGTCGCCGCCGACCCGGCGGCACGCATCGGCTCGCCGCGCGTGGGCCGGCCGCGCCCCAAGACGATCTCCACCGAGGAGATCGATGCGCTGCTGGCAGCGCCGGGCCGGCGGCACACGCCCGAAGCCGTGCGCGATGCGGCGATGTTCGCGCTGCTGTACGCCACCGGCATGCGCGTGTCTGAGCTGGTGGCGCTCGACCTCGATTCGCTCGATCTGGCGGCGCGCACCGCTCGCTGCGTCGGCCGCCGTGGCCGGCAGCGCGTGGTGACGTTCGATGAGCAGGCACGGCTGCTGCTGGAGCGCTACCTCACCGCCGCGCGCCCGGCGCTGGCGCGCGATTCTGGCACGGTGGCCCTCTTCCTCAACCATCGCGGCGACCGGCTCACGCGCCAGGGCTTCTGGCTGCTGATGAAGTCGTATGCCAGCGAGGCCGGGATCAAGAGCCCCATCACTCCCCACCTGCTCCGCCACTCGTTCGCCGCGCACGCGCTCAGCCGCGGGGCGCAGCTCCGCGAGATCCAGCAGCAGCTCGGCCACGCTAGCATTACCACCACGCAGATGTACCGGCAGGCCGGGTAGCGTCGTCCGGCGCCGGCAGGACATGGCCGGCCTGCTAAACCAAACCATGCTGGACCCCGCATCAGGGCCTCGAGGGGGACGACGGAGCTTCCAGCTTGGCCTCGGTAGAGACGCCGACGTAGATCACGCCATCCTCGACGCGCACCGGATAGGTCTCCAGACACGCTGCGCCAGGAGGGTCGAGCGCCTCGCCGGTCTCGAGGTCGAAGCGCCACAGGTGGAGCCCGCAGACGATCGTCGCCTCCTCCAGCGCTCCCCACTTGAGGGGCCAGCCGTTGTGCGGGCAGTAGGCCGAGAAGGCATAGAACCGCCCACCGACGTTGGCCAGGGAGAGCTCGTGCCCGCCGCGAGCGCGCACACTCTTGATCTGTCCTGGCCGGACGTCCTTCGCCTTGGCGACGGCAATGAACGTGGGGGTGTCGGGCCGCATCGCTGGGATCAGGGGTGGATCGTTGAGGTCAGGCCAGATAGGCGCCATCGGCCGGGCTGGCCGCCACCCGCGCATAGAGCGAAAGGATGCCGCGCTCGTGGCGCGCCTTGGGGCGTGTCCACCGCTGCCGCCGCTCGGCCAGCAGATGATCGACCTGCTCTGGCCCCAGCCGGCCTTCACGCGTGCCGACGATCGCCAGCCGGCGCTCGGGCACATTGATCTCGATCAGATCACCCTCTTCGACGAGCGCGATCGGGCCGCCATCGAGCGCCTCCGGCGTCACATGCCCCACGGCGGGGCCCTTCGCTGCGCCTGAATAGCGCCCGTCGGTGACCACCGCCGTCGTCGCGGTGAGCTCCTTGCTCGCGGCGATGATCGCCGTGGCGTAGTACATCTCGGGCATGCCATTCGCCTTTGGCCCTTCATAGCGGATGACCACCACGTCGCCTGGCTTCACCTCGCGGTTGATGAGTGCCTCCACGGCGCGGTCCTCGGTATCGTAGACGCGCGCCGGGCCAACGTGCACGTGCATCTCCTTGGGCACCGAGAAGTGCTTGATCACCGCGCCGCCGGGCGCGAGATTCCCGCGCAGGATGGCAATGCCACCCTCCGGCCCAAAGGGATCGCTGCGCGGGCGGATAATCTCGCGCACGTCCACCTTGACATTGGCCAGATAGCCGCGCGTCTCGAAGAAGAACGCGCCGCGCTCGATCTCCTCCAGGTTTTCCCCCAGCGTCTTGCCGGTGACAGTCAGGCAATCGAGGTGCAGCAGCTCCTTGATCTCGAGCATCACCGCCGGCACGCCCCCGGCATACCACAGGTATTCCACCGGATACCTGCCGGTGGTCTTCGCGTTGGCGAGAACGGGCACCCGGCGATGGATGCGGTCGAAGTCATCGATGGTGATATCGATGCCGGCCTCGCGCGCGATCGCCGGCAGGTGCAGGAGAGCGTTGGTCGAGCCCCCCACGGCAGCATGCACCGCAATGGCGTTCTCGAACGCCTCACGCGTGAGGATCTTGCTCGGCCGCAGGTCCTGCTCGATCAGGCGGAGGATCTGCTTGCCGGCGGCACGCGCCACGCGCAGGTGGCGTGTCAGCGGCGCGGGGATCAGCGCGCTACCCGGCAGCGCAAGGCCCAGCGCTTCGGAAAGTACCTGGCCGGTGCTGGCGCTGCCCATGAACTGGCACGCGCCGCACGTCGGGCAGGCACCCTTCTGATGCAGCTCGAGCTCACTCCGCGGCAGCTCGCCGCGCTCGACCGCCGCGCCCATGCCCCAGAGCAGATCCGAGGTGACGTAATTCGGCGCGTTGAGCTGCGTCCCGCCCGGCACGTGGATGGCCGGCAGGTCGCAGCGCGCGATGGCGATCAGATGCGCCGGCACCGACTTGTCATTGCCGGAGATGAGCACCATGCCGTCGTGCGGATGGCCGAGGGCGTGGATCTCGATCATCGCGGCCATCACGTCGCGCGAGACGAGCGAGTAGCTCATGCCCGAGTGCGCCTGAGCGACGCCATCGCAGATATCCGAGACGTAGAAGACGGCCGGCTTCCCGCCAGCCTCGAAGACGCCGTTCGAGACCTCCTCGATCAGCGGCCGGAAGTGGAAGGTCCCGGGGTGCCCCATGCCGTAGGCGCTATCGACGAGCACCTGCGGCTTGCTCAGATCCTCCTCGGTCCAGTTCATCCCCAGACGCAGGGCATCACCCTGGTGGTTGACCTGGCGTAAGCGCTGGCTACGTAGCTCGGGCATGCTCGTGCTTCCTACCTTCCCAAATAGACAACCGCTCGACCTTCCGGCGCGAGGAGCTCCGCACCGGTGGAGCCGGACTCACCCTCCGATGTACGACATCTCGACCTTCCGGCGTGGCCCGATCGCTGTGGTGTTGGCCGTGCGGATCTCGGAGTAACGGTCGGTGCGGCTGCGCCAGACGCGATCGAGCACTGCACCGATCTCTTCATCCGAGGCGCCGCGGCGCAGCAGCGCGCGGAGATCGTGTCCGATTCCTGAGAAGAGACAGGTATAGAGCTTACCTTCTGCCGAGAGCCGCGCCCGTGTGCAGGTGCGGCAGAAAGGCTGCGTGACCGAGGCGATGATACCGATCTCGCCGGCGCCATCGCGATAATGCCAGCGCTCGGCCACCTCGCCGTAGTAGTTCGGCTCGGCCGGCTCGAGCGGCCAGACGGCATCGATCGTGCGCACCACCTCCGCCGCGGGCACCACATCTTCCATGCGCCAGCCATTGGAGTTGCCAACGTCCATATATTCGATGAAGCGCAGGATGTGCCCACTCCAGCGGAAGTGCTCGGCCATGGGCACAATGCTCTGCTCGTTCGCGCCACGCTTGACCACCATATCGATCTTGATGGGCGCCAGCCCCGCCGCCACGGCTGCATCGATCGCGCCGAGGATCGTCTCCACCGAGACGCCGACGTCGTTCATCGCCATGAAGACGGTGTCGTCGAGCGAATCGAGGCTGATGGTGATGCGCCGCAGGCCCGCCGCCTTGAGCGCGCGCGCCTTAGCCGGCGTGAGCAGCGAGCCATTGGTGGTGAGCGTCAGATCCTCGAGCCCTTCGATCCCGGCCAGCATCTCGACCAGTACTTCGAGATCACGGCGCAGGAGTGGCTCGCCGCCGGTGAGGCGGATCTTGCGCACGCCCCGCGCGACGAAGAGGCGCGCCAGGCGTGTGATCTCCTCGAAGGTCAGCAGCGCCGACCGCGGGAGGAACTGGTAGTCGCGCCCGAAGATCTCTTTGGGCATGCAATAGACGCAGCGGAAGTTGCATCGATCGGTGACCGAGATGCGTAGATCCCGCAGCGGCCGGCCGAGGGCATCGGAGATCGTCACATGGAAATGATACGACCGGCTGGGAGCGGGCCAGATTTCAACGCCAACGCTTGCTGGCTAGGCGCACGTCTCAGCCGTGTGCAACGAATCAGCAGCCGCACGAGCGAGGAGAGCTAGCGAAAGCCGCCGGCACGGCCGCGCGTCTCAGCTGTGCGTCCGCGTCGGAGTCGGTGGTCCCGCTGGCCGAATCGAAAACAGCCGGCACAGCCGCGCGCCTCAGCTGAGCGCGATGACCTCCAGGCGCTCGAGCGCCACCTCGTTCAGATCGCCGCCCACGAAGATGCCCACCGTCCCCACGTCGAGCGTTGCATCTTCATGCATCGCCAGGCGCGTGCCATTGACGGCCAGGGCGAGTCGGGAGCCCAGGGCCAGCACCTCGACCTCGTTGGCCTCGCTGCCGGGATGCACCGCATCGGTGCGCGTCCAGGGCACGATCTCGATCCAGCGGTCGAGATCGCGCCGCCAGATACCGAACTCGCCGCGATCGCCCACCCCCAGGACGTAGAAGCGCCCCAGCTGGTTGAGGCCATCGCGCGGACCGGGGCCTTGATCGCGCACGATGATGCCGTAGCCGCCGCCGGGCGGCCCACCGAGCTTCCGGAAGGTCGCGTTCGCTGCCACGTCGCGCAGCGGCCAGAGGCCCGGCACGCCAATGGCGACGAAGCTGCCCGGCCGGCGGGCGAAGAGCCGGTAGGCACCGCCGGCAAGCCAGGCGGTGGATTGCGGGTCATCGGGCCAGCGCCGCTCGTTGGTGGCAAAGCGTTCATCCAGAATGGTGCCCACCGGCAGCCCGCTCTGGCCGGGCGGGGCCGTGCCGGTCCCGCCTGGCCTCATGGCGAGTGCCCCTTCGCTGCCGGCCACGGTGTCCATCGCCACGCCGGGGTGCGGCTCGGTACCGGGGAGGGCCGTCCAGAGGCCGCGCTGGCGTCCAGCGAGCACGGCTAGCACGCCGCCGGCGGCAGCTCCGGCCGCGGCCAGCAGCGCTCCCTGCACCTGCCGGCGAGTGATCCGGCTGCCGGGCACCGCGCGCGGTGCCCGTGCTCCTGCCTCGAGCTGCACCAGCCCCAGATCGTGCAAGACGAGGAGGTCGTTCAGCGTGCGGGCCAGCCCGTGGCCGGTGGCGATCTCGGCAACCGTTCGGCGACCATCGACCCGCAGGAGGATCTGCAGTGCGCTGCGCGTCAGCGCCACCGGCTCGCCCGCCTCCTGGGAAACGGCGCCGGCTGCCGGACGCGGCACCACCGACCACGATGAGATCCGCCCGGCCAGCGCAGCGCGCGTGCGCGCCAGCTCCGCCAGGTGGAGCTGCAGCTCCCGCGGGCCAAGCGCAAGGTTGCGTTCCGGCTCTGCCGGCGGTAGCCCTTCGGTGAAGGTGAAGTGGCCATCGGGCAGCATCAGCAGCAGGGCGTCGAGCGCGTCGAGCCCCTGCTCTGGCCCGAAGCTCGCCGCCACGATTCGCCCACCCTCGAAGCCCAGGCGCCCTTCCCAGGGTGGCTGGGTAAGGTGCAGCCAGCCGGTCTGCTCCAGGCCGGCCAGTAGCCGGATGATCGAGGCCAGGTCGATCGCTTTCAGAGATCCCTGCAAGGCGGCCATCGGCTGTCAGTCAAGCGAGTATTCAGTCTACACGCAGCAGGCGGGGGCGGCCGACGTAAGGTCGCGATACAGCGGTCGCAAGCTGGTCAAGACGAGTGGGCCATGTCAAGCTGGTTGGTAGGGCGCGCTCCGGCCCAGTGATGAGGCAGCTTCAAGCTCATCGGTGGCCCGCGCTCCAGACCCGATGACGTGCACCGATGAACCTGAAGCTGTCTCAGGCACGCCGATTCCACTTCCGAATTGGTCCAAAATGTGCTTGTATTGAGGTGTGATGCGTCCCTAGAGCGCGCGGCCGCGGGGGCCGCGATCCAGAGAGCAGGGCACGCAGCACAAGGAGCCCGCGATGATCGGACCGACAACGAGGTCGGGAGCGGACGAGGTGATGTCCACGTCCAGGGCGTCGCATGAGCAGGAGGTGGTGGCGCCATGGGCCGCCGGCACGCAGGAGGTGCCGGTGAACGGCAGCGCGATAGCGGAGAGCGCCGGCGACACCGGCACGGCCATGGCGGCCGGCCTGGAGTCTCGCCTGGCATCACCAGAGCCAGGGCGGACGATTGCCCAGACCCCCGACGAGTGGAAGGAGACGGCGCGCAGCACCGGCGCGCCGTCGCTTCTTTTGGGGCCGCCCGCCCCGCGAACGCTGCCGCTGCCGGCGCAGCGTCTGCTTGATGCCCACTACTGGATGACGCTGGCCCGGGCGCTCGACGATCGCATGTGGGCGCTCAACCGGCAGGGAAAGGCCGCGTTCGTCATCTCGTGCTGCGGGCACGAGGCGGCCCAGGTCGGCAGCGCGCTGGCACTCCGGCCGGGCATCGACTGGGTGCTACCGTACTACCGTGACCTGGGGGTGATGCTGGTGCTCGGCATGACCGCGCGGGAGGCGATGCTGCAGTTCCTGGCCCGCGGTGCCGATCCCTGCAGCGGCGGGCGACAGATGCCGGGCCACTGGAGCTACCCGCGGCTCAAGGTGGTCACGGGCTCGAGCCCGGTGGCCACGCAGCTGCTCCATGCTACGGGCATCGCGCTGGCCAGCAAGCTCAAGCGCGAGCCGCACGTCACCGCCGTCTACTTTGGCGAAGGCTCAACCGCCGAGGGTGACTTCCACGAGGCGCTCAACTTCGCCGGCATCCATCGGCTGCCGGTCGTCTTCGTCTGTGAGAACAATGGCTACGCCATCTCTGAGCCACAAAGCAAGGAGATGCCGGTTGCCAATGTCGCCGACCGCGCCAGCGCCTACGCCATGCCCGGCGAGGTCGTGGATGGGAACGATCTCGTTGCCGTCTACAGCGCGATGCAGCGCGCCGTCGATCGGGCGCGCCGCGGCGATGGCCCGACCCTCCTCGAAGCCAAGACCTACCGGCTGGTACCGCATTCCAGCGATGACGACGACCGCGCCTATCGCCCGCGCGAGGAGGTGGAGCAGTGGCGGCAGCGCGAGCCGCTCACGCGCTTCCGCCACTATCTGGGCGAGATGGGGCTGCTGAACGACGCGCTGCTGGAAGAGACGATCCGCCGCGTGCAGCGCGAGGTCGATGACGCCACCGAGTTCGCCGAGCGCGCGCCGTATGCGCCGCCGGAATCGATCTTCCGGCACGTGTACGCCGGCTGAGCGAGGCGCGGGCCCTGGAGGCGAGAAGGGAGGGATGGCTATGGCGACGATGACGGTGATCGAGGCGGTGCGCTCGGCTCTGCGCGAGGAGATGGCGCGCGACGAGCGGGTGATTGTGCTGGGAGAGGATGTGGGCCGGAAGGGTGGGGTCTTCAAGGCCACCGAGGGGCTGCTCGCCGAGTTCGGCGAGGAGCGGGTGATCGACACACCGCTCGCCGAATCGAACATTGTCGGTACAGCGATCGGTGCGGCGATCAACGGGCTGCTGCCCGTGGCCGAGATCCAGTTCGCCGACTTCATCTTCCCGGCGATGGATCAGATCGTGAACGAGGCGGCGCGCATCCGCTACCGCTCGAACGGCGGGTACGGCTGCCCGATCGTCATCCGCGCGCCGTATGGCGGCGGCGTGCACGGCGCGCTCTATCACTCCCAGAGTGTGGAGGCGTTCTTCAGCCACGTGCCCGGGCTCAAAGTCGTGGCGCCAGCAACGCCGGCCGATACCAAGGGACTACTCAAGGCGGCGATCCGTGATCCGGACCCGGTGCTCTTCTTCGAGCACAAGGCCACCTATCGCCGCGTGCGCGGCGAGGTGCCGGATAGCACCGACGTCGTGGTGCCCCTTGGCTCGGCCCGCATCGCCCGACCGGGCCGCACACTCACCGTGCTGGCCTACGGACTCATGGTGCATCACGCCCTCCAGGCGGCCGAGGCCGTGGCGCCCGAGGGGATCGACGTCGAGGTCATCGACCTGCGCTGCCTGCGCCCGCTGGATACGGCCACCGTGCTGCGCTCGGTGAAGAAGACCAGCAAGGTGCTCATCGTCCACGAGGACAACAAGACGGGCGGGTTCGGCGCCGAGCTGGCCGCGCTCATCGCCGAGGAGGCGTTCGAGTATCTTGATGGACCGATCACGCGCGTGTGCGGGCCCGATGTGCCGGCGATGCCGTTCGCCCCGCCGCTAGAGGCGGAGTTCATGCTCGATCCGGAGAAGATCGCCGCCGCCATACGCAAGCTCGCGGCGTACTAAACTGTGCCCTCGATGGTTAGCGTCACCATGCCGCAGCTCGGCGAGAGTGTCACCGAGGGCACCGTCGCCAGGTGGCTCAAGCGCGAAGGCGAGTCGGTGGCTCGCTACGAGCCGCTCGTCGAGATCATCACCGATAAGGTGAACAGCGAGATCCCCTCGCCGGAAGCGGGGGTGCTCCGCCGCATTCTGGTCCCGGAAGGGCAGACGGTGAAGGTAGGCACCGAGATCGCCATCATCGAGCCGGCCGCCGCCGTCCGCGAGCCGGACACGGTGGCGCAGAGCGTGCCGGCTCGCGAAGCCACGCCGGCTCGCGAAGCCACGCCGGCTCGCGAAGCCACGCCGGCCATAGGCGACGACCGGCCGCGCTACGCCGAGGAGGAGGCGCGCCGGCGGTCGTCGCCGCTCGTACGGCGGCTGGCGAAGGAGCACGGCATCGACCTCTCGCTCGTGCCCGGGACCGGCGCCGGCGGCCGCGTCACCAAGGAGGACCTGCTGGCCTACATCGAAAGCCGCCCGGCAGCTGCGGCGGCCATGCCGGTGGCAGCACGGGGGGAGGTGGCTCCGCCACCACCGGCTCCAGCCGGTATGCTGGAGGGCGTCGCCCCCCTGCCGCCGGCCGTCCCCCTTGCTCCCGAGGTCGAGGAAGAGGTCCTGCCGGCCTCGCCGATGCGGCGTGCCATCGCCGAGCACATGGTGCGGAGCGTGGCCACGGCGCCACACGCCTGGACATACATCGAGGTCGACGTGGCCGGCATGGTGCGCTGGCGCGAGCAGGCGCGCGCCGCGTTTCGCGCCCGCGAGGGTTTCGATCTCACCTACGTGCCGTTCGTGGCCAAGGCAGTGGTCGAGTCGCTCCGCGAGCACCCGATCCTCAACAGCACCTGGCGCGATGGCCAGATTGTGCTCAAGAAGCGAATTCACCTGGGAATCGCCGTGGCACTCGAGGATGGCCTCATCGTGCCGGTGATCCACGATGCCGATGAGAAGAGCATCGCCGGCCTGGCGCGGGCGGTACACGATCTCGCCACCCGTGCGCGGGCCGGCAAGCTCACGCCGCAGGACGTCCAGGGGGGCACGTTCACGCTGAACAACACCGGCGCCGTTGGCTCGATCCTCTCGATGCCGATCATCCACCAGCCGCAGGCAGCGATCCTGACCATGGAGGCAATCACTAAGCGCGTCGTCGTGACCGCCGACGACGCCATCGCCATCCGGCCGATCCTCAACATGTGCCTGAGCTTCGACCACCGCGTCTGCGATGGGTTGCAGGCCGGCCGCTTCCTACAGACGGTGCGCCAAAAGCTGCAGGCGATGGCCCCCGGCGGCTCGCTCTACTGACAGCAGCCGCGGGCGCCGGCACACGTCGCCGCATCACGGGTGGCGGAGCAATCGCGCTCGCCTGGGCATCCCGCAGTCGCGGCTGGCGCGACATAAAGGGCCGGTCTGCTGGCGCCTGCTATCATCGGCTGAGAGCAGCGCGATGTCGCAGACGCTAATTCCGGTCGAATCGATCCGGCTGCATCGCCGACCGACCGAGGTGCCGATCGAGAAGAAGCCCGAGTGGCTCAAAGTGCGGGCCACGATGGGCCCCAACTTCCTCGAGCTGAAGGCGCTGCGTCGTGACCTGAGCCTGCATACGATCTGCGAGGAGGCGCACTGTCCCAACATCTTTGAGTGCTGGGAGAACCGCACCGCTACCTTTCTCATTCTGGGTCGCGTCTGCACGCGAGCCTGCCGCTTCTGCGCCGTCGAGACTGGCCGGCCCACCGAGCTGGATCGCGAGGAGCCGCGGCGCGTGGCCGAGGCGGTCAAGCATCTGCGCCTGCGCCACGTGGTGGTGACCTCGGTGGCACGCGACGACCTGGCCGACGGCGGCGCGTGCGTCTTTGCCGAGACGATCGGCGCCATCCGGCAGGAGGTGCCCGGCTGCACTGTGGAGGTGCTCATCCCCGACCTGCAGGGCTCCGAGGACGGACTGCGCCTGATCGTCGAGGCGCGACCCGACATCCTCAATCACAACGTGGAGACGGTCGAGCGCCTGCAGCGGGTGGTGCGCGCCAAGGCGCGCTACGATCGCTCGCTGTGGGTGCTGCGGCGCGCCAAAGAGCTTGATCCGGCCATGCTCACCAAGAGCGGCCTGATGCTCGGCGTGGGCGAGGAGCGCGAAGAGGTGGTGCAGACGCTGCGCGATCTGCGCGCGATTGGCGTCGACATTGTCACCATTGGCCAGTACCTGCGGCCCAGCCTCAGGCACCTGCCGGTGGCGCGCTTCGTGCCCCCGGAGGAGTTCGCCGAGTATAAGCGCATCGGGCTGGAGCTTGGCTTCCGCCACGTCGAATCGGGGCCGCTGGTGCGTAGCTCCTACCATGCCCATAAGCAGGCCGCCGCCGTCGCCGGTTGAGCTCTACTGGCGACGCGTCGCACCCTATCTGGAGACGTGGGAGTGGCAGCGGCAGCGTGCCGCGGCCGTCGCCGCCGGCGCGGCGCGCGAAGCGCTGCTGCTGGTCGAGCATCCACCCGTCTATACGCTGGGCCGCCGGGCCGATCGGGCCCACCTGCGGCGCTCCGAGGATGAGCTCCGCGCGCTCGGCGCCGAGG
>Ga0070741_10018348_pt1 | contig 11343 bp, 8 predicted proteins | sample Coa_R1_4_FD_66440 | JGI IMG/M metagenome (GOLD analysis project Ga0070741, IMG submission 66440) | Surface soil microbial communities from Centralia Pennsylvania, which are recovering from an underground coalmine fire - Coalmine... | ecosystem: Environmental > Terrestrial > Soil > Unclassified ...
GTCGAGGAGCGCGAGGAAGTGCTCGGCCTCGACTCGACGCAGCACGGCGAAGTGGCCTACCAGCTCTAGCTGCGCAGGGGATGGGGGGTGGGGGTTGGGGGTTAGGGGATGCGCACCCTGACCCCTATTCCCTAGCCCCTATCTCCATCCCCCAACTCATACCGAGGCGGCGCCGCTTCGCCGCCCAGCGCCACGTGCATCCAGGCCGGCTCGACGCCGGTGTTCACGAACTTCAGTCGCTGGTTGGGCGGGCAGTACACCAGGTCCTTCGGCCCCAGCACGACCTCGGCCTCCTCCCCGTTCTCCTCCCAGAAGAAGCTCATGCGGCCTTCCAGCACGGTGAACACTTCTTCGTGCGCGTGGGTGTGGTAGGGCGAGCCGCCGCCCGGCGGCACGTAGAGCACGTAGATGCCGAAGTGCGCGGCCGGCAGCGCCCAGGGGTCCATCGTGCCGTGGCCGTTCGGGCCGACGTATTGAAACACCGCGCGCTCGTTGCCCGGCTGCTTGGTCTTCGTGAAGATTGACCAATCGGGCTGCACGTCCGTGAAGCGGACCAGGTGCCGCGCCATCCGCTCCTGCAAGCTGCCGCCCTGGACCGCGCCGGCCCGCTCCTCCGTCTGCATCGCGCGCTCCTCCCCGGCCGCGGCGCATCTCCCGGCGCCTGGCCCTCTTGAGGCGAGGGTACTGTGAGCAGCGCCCAGTGTCAACGGCGGCGGGCGCCTGGCAGCGTCTCGGCACGTCGGGTGACGCACCCGACGTGCCGAGACGCTAGCGGCGCCGCACGGCGCCCGTCACTACGCGCGGGCGGCGACCCCGAGCGGCAGGTTGATGACGTGCGCCTCGCCGTCGCGGATGGCGGCGTGGACGACGTCCGCCTCCACGGTAGCGATGACGACCTGCGCCAGCTCGCCCTCGGCACAAGCGCGCACGAGGTGCTGGAGCAGCTTGCGGCCGTTCTCCGCGTCGAGGTGCTCTAGCGGCTCGTCGAGCAACAGGAAGCCGCCGCGACCGAAGTGCTGGCCCAGGTGGGCGTGGAGCAGGGCCAGGAAGGCCGCGCGCTCGCCGCCGCTGAGCTGGGCGAGATCCAGGGTGCGGCCGTCCCGCCGCACGCCGAGCCGCTTGCCCCGCGGGTCGGGCTCCAGGCGCGCGCCACTCCAGCCACTGAACGCCTCCCAGGCGCGCGCGACGTCGGCGTAGGCCTCCGCCAGCGCGCCCTGTTGCAGGCGCACCAGCGTCGCCTTCGTCGCGTCCGCGAACAGCTCGGCCAGCAGCTCGCGCCGCGCCAGCGCGGCGCCCGCGGCGGCCAGGTCCTCGGGCGAGCGCCCCGCCATCGCCGCGATCTTCAGGTAAGCTTGCAGCTCGGCGATTTCCTGCCGCGCGCCGTCCAGCTCCTTGCTCAGCGCCGCCTCGCGCTCCTGCGCCGCCTGCGCCGCCGCGTCGAGGCGCGCCTGCTCCTCGCGGCAGTCGTCTAGCGTCGCGTCCCCCGGCAGCAGCGCCCGCCGGCGCTCCGCCAGGGCATCGAGCCGCTGGCGAGCCTTCGCCGCCACACCCTCGCGCCGCTCGGCGTCTTCGAGCGCGGCCTGCGCCGCCTGGCGCTGGGCGCGCAGCGCCGTCACCCGCTCACCCAGCTCACGGGCATCGGCGTCGTGGGCCGCCAGCAGCCGCTCGCGCGCCGCCGTGACCGCCGCCTGTACGGCCGCCGCCTGCGCCGCGCGCTCCGCGCGGGCCGCCGCCTCGCGCTGGGCCGCGGCCTGGGCACGCTGGCCGGCCTCCTCCAGCAAGCGTCGCTGCAGCGCCTCCGCCTCCGCCTGCTCGGTCGCCAGCGCGTCCGCGCGCTCGGCCTCCAGCGCCGCCACCTGCTGGGCCAGCGCCGCCGCGCGCGCCGCGTTCTCGGCCAGCAGCCGCTGGCGCAGGGCCTCGGGGAGCGGCTGGCGGCAGACGGGACAGGTGGCCTCGCTTGCGGCGCCCGGCGCGTGGTCGGCCAGGAAGCGCGTGCTCTCCGCCAGGTTCTGCCGCTCGGCCGCGGCAGCCGCCAGCGCGCCGGCGATCTCCTGCAGCCGGGCCGCGCGCTCGTCGCGCCGCGCCTGGAGCGCGGGGTCCTCGGCCAGCAAGTCCAGCGGCCGCCGCGCCCGCAGCGCCCGTTCACGCTCGGCCGCCGCCTGCCGCTCGGCCGCCGCCGCCGCTTGCTCGGCCTCCAGCCGCCCCCGCGCCGTGTCCGCCTCGGCTAGCAGGGCTTCCAGCGCCGGATCGTCGGCGGCTAGCTCGGCCGGGCCGCGGGCGGCCAGCGCCCGGCGCCGCTCGGCCAGCATCTCCTGGCGGGCGGTCGCGTCCGCTAGCTCCTGGTCCAGCGCCCGGACCTCCGTCTCCAGCCGCGCGGCGTCGGCGCGCGCCTCCTGGTGCGCGGTGGCCGCGTCCCCGGCCGCCTGCAGGGTTGCTAGCTCCTGCTCGACCTTCTCAAGCTCCGCCAGCTTACGCGCCGCCGCGTGCGCCGCGTCGGCCGCCTCCTGGCGCGCCCGCGCGGCCGCGGCCGCCTCGCCTTCCAAGCGCTCGCGCTCGGCCTCCAGCTCGCGCTGCCGCTGCGTCGGGTCGCCGCTCCAGCGGCGGCGGCCCTCCGCCAGCACGCGGCTGCGCTGTTCTACCTGCTCCTCCAGCGGCGTCAAGCGCGCGCGGTCGTCAGCCACGAGGCTCTTCGCCCGGACCGCCGCACGCTCGATCAGCGCGAGCTGCTCCAGGCCGAGCACGCGCCGTAGGTGCTGATCCAGCGCCGCGAGCGGCGGGTTCGTCAGGAAGCGGTACACGTCGCCCTCGGGCATGTACAGGATCCGCAGGTAGAAGTCGCAGGGGACGCCCAGCAGGTCGGCGAGCGCCGCCGCCACTCCATCGCCGCCCTCCGCGCGCGTCGCGCCGTTGCAGCGCAGCGCCTGCGCGCCGAGGCGGCCCGCGGGCCCCAGCGCACGGCTCACCTCCCAGCTCGCGCCATCCAGCTCCAGGGCCACCGCCACGTCGACGGGCTTGCCGTCGGCGCGCACCATCAGCTTCGGGTCGGACAGCGTCGAGGGCGCGCCGGCCAGCGCGAACGCGGCCGCCTCTAGCAGCGACGTCTTGCCCGCGCCATTCGGGCCGAGCAGGACGTTCAGGCCCGGCTGCAAGCCGATCTCGACGGCATCGAAAGCACGCCAGTTGCGCGCGGTCACCTGCTTAAGCATCGTCGTCCTCCCGGTCGGTGGGCGCGGGGCTGAGCGCGCGCAAGGCGGCGTGCAGCTCCGCGGTGAGCGCCGTCACGTCGCTGGCGCCGCGCAGCAGCGCGTCGAACGTCGTGATGAGCTGGCCCAGGTCTTCATCGCGCAGCCCGGCCACCGCCGCCCGCTTCTCGCCGCGGAGCATCTTCCGCCCGCGCTCGCGCTCGGCCGCCTCGCCGAGCGCGGCGCGAAACACCGCGGTCGGCCGCGCGGCAATATTCCCGGGTATCGAGTCGCGCATCGAAACACCTCCAGGGCGCGAAATTAGGAGACCGCGCCGCAAGCTACTCCCGGTGGTCAGCCCCGTCTACCGTCCCGCAGCGCGCGCTGCCCATGCTCGTGGGCGCCCGCGACGCGCCGGGGGGCCTGACTGCCCGTCTCAGTCGTGTTTCCAGGTCTCACGAAAAAGTTCGACGGTTTCCACCGGCACATCAAGCGGCCAGACCAGATGCTATGCTACGCGCAGTGGGGGAGGCTTTCGAACGTGCAAGAGGTCCAAGACCCGCCCAGCGCAGCGCTTGCCGCCTGGCTCGACCTCACGGCGGTGCCGCCCGTGGCGCTGCTGCCAGCAGCGCTGCGCCGCGACCTCGCCCGCGCGGCGCTGGCCGACGACCAGGCAGCCCTCGCGCTGGCGCTCGTCGGCGACGACGCGACCCGCGAGGCTGGCCAGGTCGCGGTGAGCGCGCTGCTGGCGCTAGGTCGCCCGGCCGAGGCGCTGCGCGAGCTGGAAGGCCGCCTGGCAGCGAGCGCGAGCATCGAGGCAACGCGCTTGCAGGCCGAGGCCCTGCTGGCGCTGGGCGAGCGCGAGCGGGCGCTAGCGCTCGTGCGGGAGCGGGTCGAGCAGCAGCCCGACGCCGTCACCGCCTGGGGCGCGGCCGGCGCGGTGGCGCTCGCCGCCGGCGCGCTCGACGAGGCGGCCGCGGCCTTCGAGGAGGCGCGCGCGCTCAGCCCGCAGAGCAGCAGCGCGCTGATCGGCCTCGCGCGCGTGCGGCTGGCGGCCGGCGACGCCGCAGGCGCGGTGGCGCTGCTGGAGCCGCTGGCCGAGGGCGGCGCAACCACCGTGTTGATCGCGCTCGCGGAAGCGCTGGACGCCGCCGGCCAGGCCGAGCGCGCGACGGCGCTCCGGGCCGAGCTGGCCGCCCGCCGCGCCACGCTGCGCGCAACCTGGTGCGAGCGCCTCCAGGCCGCCAGCGCCGCGCTCGGGCCGGACGCCGCTGACGCGGACGCCCCGGCGCCGCCCCAGCCTTGGCCGGCCGCCGCCGCAGCGCCGCCACCCGACGCTCGGCTCTCAACTACGCCGCGAGCGACACCAGGCCTGGAGGGGGAGCGGCCGGCCCCGGACGGTGCCTCAGCGGCCTCGGCCGGTCGGCCTACAGCCAGCCCAGCCGCCGTACCGCCCGGCGCCTACGCCGCCGGCGACCTGGCGGCGGCTACGCGATCGCCCGTGCGGTCCGTCGAGAGCGCGCCCGACGCCGACCTCGCGGCGTGCGCGCCCGAGGCGCCGCCCGCGCCCGCGCTGCTGCGGGCGCTCGGCGAGTACTTCGGCTTCCAGGCCTTCCGGCCCGGCCAGGCCGCCGTCTGCCAGGCCGTGCTCGACGGCCGCGATACGCTGGCCGTCATGCCGACCGGCGCGGGCAAGAGCCTCTGCTTCCAGTTGCCCGCCATGCTGCTCGACGGCGTAACCGTCGTCGTCTCGCCGCTCATCGCGCTGATGAAGGACCAGCTCGACGGCCTGCCGCCGCCCGTCTACGAGCGCGCCACGCTGCTCAACTCCGCGCTGGACGCGGCCGAGATCCAGGAACGGACGGCGGCGCTTGGCGCGGGGCGCTACCGCCTGCTGTACGTGGCGCCCGAGCGGCTGGCGCAGCCCGGCCTCGTCGCGGCGTTGCGCCGGGCAGGCGTCGCGCGGATGGTGGTGGACGAGGCGCACTGCGTGTCCGCCTGGGGCCACGACTTCCGCCCCGACTACCTGGCAATCGGCGCCGCGCTGGAGCGGCTGGGCCGCCCGCCGCTGCTCGCCGTCACGGCCACGGCCTCGCCCCCGGTGCGCGCCGACATCAGCCGCGCGCTCGGCCGCGACCTCGCGGTGCTGCAGACGCCGCTCTTCCGGCCCAACCTCCGCTACGAGGTGCAGCACCTGCCGAATGCCGACGCCAAGATGCGGCGCCTGGTCGAGCTGTGCCGCGAGACGCCGGGCAGCGTCGTCGTGTACGTGAACTCCCGCCAGCGCACGGAGGAGCTGGCGCGCGTGCTGCGCCAGCAGGGCGTGCAGGCGGCGCACTACCATGCCGGCCTGCCGGCCGAGGAGCGCGGCGCCGTGCAGGACGCCTTCATGCTCGACCGCACGCGCGTCATCGTCGCCACGGTGGCGTTCGGCATGGGCGTGGACAAGGCGAACATCCGCATGGTGGTCCACTTCAGCTTGCCCGAGTCGCTGGAAGCGTACGTGCAGGAGTCCGGCCGCGCGGGCCGCGACGCGCGCCCGGCGCGCTGCGTGCTGCTCGTCGCGCCGAGCGACAAGGCGAACCTGACACGCTGGCTGGCGCGCGAGCGCCTGAGCCTGGACGACCTACGCGCCGTCTACAAGGCCGTGCGCGGGCAGCTCGCCGGCGCGGACCTCGGGCTGGTGGACGAGCGAGGGCTGGGCGCCGCGCTCGACGACGTGGAGGGCGGGGAGACGCGCGGGCGGGTGGCCCTCAGCCTGCTGGACCGCGCCGGCCTGCTGGAGCGGCTGGGCACCGTGCCCGTCGAGGCGGTCGTCGAGCCGCAGCTCGCGGCCACGGCGACGGACGATCCGCGGCTGGAGCGGCTGCTGCGCGCCGGCCGCAAGAGCTACGATGGGCTGGCGCTCGCGGCGCTGCTGGAGGTACCGCCGGGCGAGGTCGAGCCGTGGCTGCTGGACGCGAGCACGGCCGGCCGCCTGCGCTACCGGCCGCTCGGCCGGGCGCTGGCGGTACGCCTCCGCCCCGTGCCCGCCGACACGACCGCGCGGCTGGAGCGGCTGCTGGCGGAGTACGCGGCGCACCAGGACCGCCGCGTGGCCGACATCGTGGCCTACGCCGAGCGCCGCGACTGCCGCCACGCCCGCATCTGCCGCCACTTCGGTCAGCGGCTGGAGCCGCCCTGCGGCGCCTGCGACGTGTGCGCGCCCGCCGACGACGGCGCCGGCGGCCGCCCGGCAGCCTACAGTGCTAACCGTGGTCCGCGCGCGCCAGCCGCGCCGCCTGGCGACGAGCCGGCCGGGCCGCACCAGCCGCCCGCCGCGGCGATCCTCGGCTGCCTGGCGGAGGCGCCGTTTCCTCTGGGCCGGCGTGGTTTAAGCTACGTGCTGCTCGGGGCGGTGGCCGCGCCGCTTCAGGCCGATCGCTCGCGTTACTTCGGCGCCTTGCAGGGAACAACGCGCAGCGCCATTCAGGCCGTGGTGGACCGCCTGCTGGCCGAGGGTTACTTGAGGCGCGAGACCTACCGCGATTTACCCGTCCTGGTCCTCACCGAGCTGGGCCGGGCCGGCCCGCCGCCCTGGGACGCCCCCATTGCGCCCGCCGCCGGTCGCCAAGCCGCGTCGAGAGCGCACGCGCAGGATGCTACGGACTACGACCCGGACCGCTTCGAGCGGCTGCGCGCCTGGCGCCGCCAGGAGGCGGCCGAGGCGGGCATCGCCCCCTTCATGGTGCTCTCCGACGCCACGCTGCGCGCGCTCGCCGCCGTGCCGCCCGCGACGCTCGACCGCGATGCGCTCGCGCTCGTGCCGGGCATCGGGCCTGCCAAGCTCGCGCGCTACGGGGCCGCGCTCCTCGCACTGCTCAGGGAGACCGGGTAAGCGCGGCCGGTCGGCCTAGTGCCCGTAGACCTGGCGGATGAAGCCGCTGTCCTCCAGCTCTTTCACCAGGCTGCTATCAATCATCTGGTCGACGTTTAGCCCCGCGGCCTTGGGGTTCTGGGTGGCAACCTGCTCGATCACCTTCTGCATGCCCTCGCGCGTGGGGTACGGCGCCTCGGGCCAGACCGGCGCGTAGGCCTCGTAGCCCACGTCAATGAAGCGCTGGTTGTCTTGCTGCAGGTACTTCTTGATGACGCCCTTGATGAACGCCGGGTCGCGCTTCCAGCGGGCCATCGCCTCGATGCTCGCCTGGATCACCCGCTTGACGGCCTCGCGGTGCTCGTTCAGATACTGGCGGCTCACGGCGATGCCGTTGTTCTGCTCTGGCTCGTGCAGCGTGACGGTGTCGAGCACCTGATGCGCCCCGATCTCCTCGGCCCGCACGTCGTTCGGCGGCGACACCGCGATTGCCTGCGCGCCGCCGTTGGCGAGCAGCGCGACCTGGCCCGGCGCGTTCTGGGCCGCGACGAAGTGCAGGTCGTCCATCGTCCAGCCCAGGTGCTCGACGATCGTCTGCCAGGCGAAGTAGTCGGCGTTGCCGATCCGCGTGACGGCGACGGTCTTGCCCTTGACGTCCTCGATGCGCTGGATGTCCGGCGTCGCCATCACGCGGAAGATCGCCTGGTTCAGGAAGCCGGCGACCATCACCAGATCCGTGCCCTCGGCCTGGGCCGACACGACCGCCGAGCCGGCGACATTCGTCATGTCGAGGTCGCCGCCGACCATCGCCGCCACGGAGGTGAGGCTTCCCTGGACGTAGCTCAGGTCGAAGTCGACGCCGTACTTGTCGAAGTACCCGGCGTCTTTCGCCGTGGGCCAGATCATCTGGTTCGCCGTCTCGGCCACCCAGGCGCCGCGCACCTTCACCGGCGCGCCTGTCGGCGCGGCCGGCGCGCTCGGGGCGCTAGGCGCCTGGCTGTCCGTCGGCGCCGGCGCCGCGACGGTGGGCGCGCCGCTCGTCTTGGCCGCAGGCGCCGCGCCGCCCCCGCCGCTGCACGCCACCATAGCCAGCGAGACCAGTGCCAGTACGATGCTCCACGGTCCCTTGCGCATGTCCCCACCTCCCGCGCGCCCTGTCGGCGCGCCGCCAATCCCAGTGTACCGCGCGCCGCGCCCGTCGCCGCCCGCCGGTGCCCCCGCGCGGTCAGGAGCGTATACTAGGGACCGTCCGCGAGCCCAGGCGACCGGCGTGGCCCGCCGCGCCGCCACGCCCGGGCCGAGAGGAGGCTCACATGTCCTGCCGCTGGCGCCCTATAGCCCTCGCGCTGCTCGTGGCGCTCGCGAGCTGCACCACCAGCCCCGGCGGCCGCCCGCAGCCGGCGGCTCCCGCGCCGGCCGCGCCCGCGGCGCCCGCCGCCAGCGCGCCCACCGGCGCGGCCCCCACGCCCGCCCCTATCCCCGTCCGCTATGGCGTCCAGCAGGGCAGCGTGTACGCGGGCGCCTACCTCGCGCGCGACCTGGGGTACTTCGCGGACGAGGGCCTGGACGTGGACCTCATCCCGTTCAGCAGCGCGTCCGAGATCATCCCCGCCCTCGCCACGGGCCAGCTCGAGGCGGGCGGCATCTCGACCAACCCCGCCATGTGGAACGCGGTGGCGCGCGGCGTGCAGCTCAAGGCCACCCTGGACATCTACCAGTTTCTCCCGGGCCGCCCGACCAACGCGCTCGTCGTTCGCAAGCCCGTGTACGACGCGGGGCGCATTACGCGGCTGGAAGACCTGCGCGGCCAGACGCTCGCCAGCACGCCGCCGGGCGCGGGCTCGCTAATCGGCTGCGCCGTGGGCAACGGCCTGAAGCGCGTCGGCATGACGCTCGACGACATCAACATCCAGCCGCTGCCGATCACCGAGACGCTGACCGCCATGATGAACGGCGCCGTCGACGTGGCGTCGATGGGCGACCCGTCGCTGACCTTCGCACTGCGCCAGGGCACCGTCGTGAAGCTCGTCGGCCTGGACGAAATGTTTCCCTACCTGACGCTCGGCCTGGCCGGCATGGCGCCCAGCTTCTACGATCAGCGCCCCGTCGCCAAGCGCTTCGTGAAAGCGTACCTGCGCGCCCATCGCGCCTACAACGACGCCGTCGCCGGCCGCCCCGGCGAGGCCGACAAGGCCACCATCGACGCCAGCATCGCGCGCTTCTCCGGCATCGACGTGTCCGCCGTGCGCGACATGGTGCCGATCGGCATGAACCCGAACGGCCTGCCGCACCGCGACTCGCAGCTCGCCTGCTACCAGTTCTTCCGCGAGCAGGGCCTCATCCCCGAGCCCGTCTCCGAGGCCGCCATGGCCGCCGTCTGGGGCACCGACCTGGTCGAGGAAGTGCTGGACGAGATCGGCCGCGTCCCCGAGAGCTGAGCCGCGCCGCGCCTTGCGTGCTCGCGCTTCCAGTGGTACGGTGCCGGGCGATCCTCAGAGGGAGAGCACACATGCGCGCGGATATTGTGCCAGGCGCCACTTTCCCCGACTACGAGCTGCCGGACCATATGGGCGAGACGCGCCGCCTCTCGCAGCTCCAGGGCGCCGACCCGATGGTCGTCGTCCTCACGCGCGGCAACTTCTGACCGAAAGACATCGTGCAGCACCGTGAGCTTGCTGCCTTCTATCCCGCGATCCAGGTCGCCTACACGAAGCTCGTCACCATCACCACCGACGACCTGCTGGAAGCCAACCGCATGCGCAGCGCCACCGGCGCGCCCTGGCCGTTCCTCGTGGACCCGGGGCGGATCGTCCAAAAGGACCTGGACATCCAGGAGTACACCGACCCGCACCACGACCCGATGATCCCGTACACGTTCGTGCTGGAGCCAAAGCTCGTCATCTACAAGGTCTACAACGGCTACTGGTTCTGGGGCCGGCCGTCGCCCGAGGACCTGCGCCACGACCTGCGCGCCGTGTTCCAGAAGTGCCGCCCCGACTGGGACCTCGCCACGCCCGGCCTGCGCGAGAACTACGCCGCCGACAAGACCTTGCACTACCCTTACCGCCCGCGCCCGAGCGCGCCCGCCAGCACCGCTTAGTCCATCGCCACTACGGCCTCGCGCTGGCCGCCAGGGGCCTTCTTCTTCTGGCGCAGGAGCAGGGCGGGCAGCACGCCGATCAGCGCGGCGAACGTGGCGATGCGGAAGCAGTCATCGAAGGCGCGCACCGTCGCGGCAAGCTGTACCATGCGTTCCAGCGCCAGCAGCCCGGCGCTGTGCGCCACGGTCTCGCTGAAGCCGCGCGCCTGCATCGCGAGCTGCGTCGCGCTCAGCAGATGCACCGCCGCTGGCGAGGTCGGCGTGACCACTTGCGCCAGCGCCGCTTCGTGGAGGCGCGTGCGGTCGAGCAGCAGGCTAGCGAAGATGGCCGTGCCGAACGCGCCCACGAGCTGCCGCAGCACGTTCGACAGCGCCGTGGCGCGGGGGATCTGCAGCGGCGGGATGTTGTCCATCGCCACGGTCATGACAGGCATGAACATGATGCCCGTGGCCAGGCCGCGCAGGATGAGCGCGTTGCGCAGCACGTCATCCGAGGTGCCCGGATCCAGCCCCGACAGCATCCAGGTGGCGCCAGCTAGCAGTAGGAGGCCCGGCACCGCCAGCGGGCGCGCGCCGACCTTGTCCACCAGCCGCCCGGCCACCGGCATCATCACCGCGGCAGCGACGGCGTTCGGCAGCAGGATGATGCCCGTCTCCATCGCGCCCAGGCCCCGCACGTTCTGCAGGAACAGCGGCAGCAGTAGGAGCGCCGAGTAGAGCGCCACGGTCGCCACGCCGATGACGATCTGCGACACCGTGTAGGTCAGGTCGCGCAGCACCGTGAGGTCGAGCATCGGGTCGTCCTGCGCCAGTTCGACGACCACCCAGCAGGGAATGGCGGCCGCCGCGACCAGATACAGTACCACGATGTGCGGCGCCGTCCAGCCGTCGGCCGGCGCCTTCGACAGCGCCAGCAGCGCCGCTGAGAAGCCGATGGCCGACAGCGCGAAGCCCGCCCAGTCGAAGCGACCGCCCGCCCGCCGCGGCGTCTCGCGCAGGATCGCCAGCCCCATGATGACGGCCAGCACGCCGATCGGCACGTTCAGCGTGAAGATCCAGCGCCAGTCCACGTACTCGACGAGGTAGCCGCCGAGCGTCGGGCCAATCGCTGGCGCGATCAGGAGCGGCAGGCCGAACAGCCCCATGATGGCGCCGCGCTGGCTAGGCGGCGCCGCCTGGAAGAGGATGCTCATGCCGAGCGGCTG